>Ga0114974_10000546_pt1 | contig 31381 bp, 53 predicted proteins | sample S_130206_EF_Meta_FD_87318 | JGI IMG/M metagenome (GOLD analysis project Ga0114974, IMG submission 87318) | Freshwater microbial communities from Lake Simoncouche, Canada to study carbon cycling - S_130206_EF_MetaG | ecosystem: Environmental > Aquatic > Freshwater > Lake | place: Lake... | reverse complement strand
TCTATTGCCGAAGCGTTATTTGATTGTGATGATGGTGTTGATGTCAATGATGATGTTGATGGTGGTGTGGTTTTATATTTTTCATTAATTTTACCACATTCACCAGGAATTGATACAAGAATTGTTCTAATTTCTCTTAAATATGTTTCTTCAGTGTCATCAAGAAATGTATCATAATCGGACATTGATTTATCAAGTTCTTTAATTGCCGAGTTAAGTTCTTGTTGACTTTCTTCCGAACAAACATCAGATGAATTCATATTACCAATTAAATCCCTATTTTTTTTAAATTCTTTAATTTTTTGTCCTTTCGTAAAACCACCATTGTTTCCTGTGTATTGAATTAGTTCGTCAATTGTTGACAATAATTCAATTCGTTTTGGATCCATTACGGTTTTAACTTCGTTCTTCTTATCTTTCTCTGTTTTTTGAACCGTTGGTGATGAAGAAGAAGTTAAAGACGCTGATACACTTCCTGATGTTCCACCTCTTACCGAAGACGGTTTACTTGGAGTGGAAGATGATCCAATTGTTCTTGTCACATTTTGTTCAAACAAACGAAGTTTAAGAATTGATTTAATGGTAGATTCTGTCATCGGTTCTTCTCCTGATAATTCAAATGATTCTTCAGATTCTGCCGGTTTCCAATTACCTTGATTGTCTTTAACAATTTTAACGAATACCTCATCGTTTTGATTTAACGCCGCAGTTAACACACCAACTTCACCTGCAGTTGATTTATCGGCGGGATTTATTGGATATAGAACCTCGTAATCAAATTCATCAAAACTTTGAATTAATTTTGTTTTATCTTTTAACTCTGTTTCAGATGTAATTGGAACTTTTGTTGAGTCTTTTGTTCTTTTTATGATATAAACATATGTTACACCATTTTTAAGAAGATAGATAATTCCTTTTGAATAGATTAATCCTTTATCTTTTAAATCTTGCCAATAAGATTTTTGTTCTTCCTTACCAAAGGCGGCGGATAAAGATTCTTCCGGCTTCATTTTTTGACATAATGTTGTAATCTCGTCTTTTGTAAATTCTTTCTTACCTGTAGCGTTTAATAATGCCTCTTCGGTGTATTTTCCGAATTTACCATCTGGGCCATATTTAAGAACATATCCTTTCTCAATCAAACATTGTTGTACTGTAACAATTGACGATCCTTTACATCCTAATTTATAAGGTCCATTTCCACAATTAGAGTAACCTGTTGATGTTGATCCTGTAACCGAATTTGTGTTTGTTTTATTTTTAGTAAATAAATAATTTTTACCCTCACAATAAACATAATCCGTTTCGTATTTATTTTTGTCAGCCTTTGCTATATCGTAATTTTTTTGTCCAGACAAAACAAAACCTGAATCTTCAATTTCTTTAATTTTAGTTGCACAATTGTTGGTTGGTGATGAGTTTAATGTGTCGCAAGTTTTACCCTTCAAAGCCTTTACTTGATCACCTTGTTCTTTATGTGCCTTAAATTCTTCTTGATTTTCACAAGTTTCCCATTTTTTATTTCTTCTAGAAAAAAAACAATAATTAATATTACCCATATCTTAATAAATTTTTTAATTAAATTTCACTCCACCCATTTTCCTTATATTCTACCGGTATCGCTTCATCAGGATTTTTCTCGTTATATAAAATATATTTACCGTCATCATCTTTTTCACAATAAAAGGTTTTTCCTTTTGATTTAGCCCATTTCATACAACCCGCATAATTATTAGTAAAAACCTCATTACTTTTATCACCAAAAACTGATCCGTATATATCTCTAGGAATCGCGACTAACCAAAAAGCACTTTTCACCAAGTTTCCACCACAAGTTTTAATTGTTTCACCAACATTTTTTCCACTACTTACATCTGTGTCTAAAACTTTTTTACCACAATCAATACCAATATAATAAACTACAGATACCGACATTGCGTATTTATACCATTCCCACATCATTCTTGGAGTTCCTAATTCTCCTTTAGCCTTTGACCAACTTTTTGATAGGAATTTATTATTAGATTTACCAACCGCATTATCAATTTTCATTATTGCGGTTTTAATTGTTTCAGCCTTTGCACTTGGACTAAGTTTTAAAAACGCTTGTTCCGCTTCGTCAATACTTGCCGAATATCTGGATAGTTGTGATTGTATCTGTGAGGTTATTTCTTTTTTTAAAGTGTCGTTAACGATTCCTGAAGGTTTTTTTATTTTAAATTCATTCATAATTTTTGTTACCTCGGACATTAATGATGTACTATCAATATTGTCAGGAATCCTACTACCACTTGATAGTGATTTTTCTATTCTAGCAACCATATCGTCAATATTTGTACTTCCACCATCACTAATTTTACCTGCGGATCCCGCAATGTCATCAATTACTCCTTTAACTTTAAGACTTTTGTATGATCTATTAACAAATTCTTTTCTTAATAATTTAATTAAAGGATCAAGTTCTCCAACAGGACTAGTAATTGCGGTTTCTGACATATCGTTAAGATACTTTAATAAATTGTCAGATGTGAATGTTTTTTTTGATGTTACTAAATTGTCAATAACATTTTTTGCTGCGGTGTGTGCTTCAGGTAATTGTTTCCATACTTTATTTGTAAATATTTTTAACTGACCTGGATTCAATTTATCAACAATTTTAATCATCACTTCTTCAGCACCACCCCTTGTTGATAATTTTGTAATATCTCCATAATCTAATATACCTTTAGGAACTCCAAATTCCTTTTCAATTTTTGATAAACTTGTTGTAACATCATCTCCCGATTTAATACTAAGTCTAATAATACCTTGAGCTATATCGTCAACAATACTCTCAGTTAATAATTTAGATTTCTTAGATTCAATATTCATCATCTCAAGAATTCTTATCACCTCTTCGTTTAGTATAAAATTTTTATTTTTCATTTTTTTATATATTGTTATTTATTTTTTATATTTATTTTATAAATATGTGTTTAGGACTATTAATATCAATAACTAATGTTTTATTTTTTTAATTTACTACTATATGTTACTTTATAACCATTGTCTTTTCCGGTTATAAATTCATCAAATGTTACCGGATTCCATTTTTTTGATCGTAAACTCCATATATAAAAATCATATTCATCTTTATTTTGTTCTAATTTATCTAGTTCAATATCTCGTAAAACTTCTTTTGTTGTTTTTGGTTTTAAAGTAATTTTAGTTTCGGTATCTCCAGTTGTTAAATCCCCAAACTCTGATTTAGAATTATTAGGTAATGATAGTGGTTTTTTATCTTGCAGTTTATTAGCATATTTATTACGGAGATATTCGCCATCTTTATTTAATGTCTCTTTGTCAGCAACTTCAATCATTCCTGCAACAATTTCATCGGAACCATTTTGTTTAATAAAGTTTTGAACCTCTCCTACTTTTTTATTAATTTCCTCATCTTCCGGTAAACCTTTTGATTGTATTAAATAATATATCTTCCTAATATCTGATTTTTGTCTATCTTCGTCCCTACCAAATAACGCCAAATATAATTTATCAATACCAACCATAGTACCCCCAACACTTATAGTCATACGAGGTACCCATCCTATTTTTTTCCAAACAGTTGCGATTATTTGATAAAAAACTTTTAATTTATTTTTAGTTGAGTAATTCTTAGTTGTTTTTATAAAATTTTGAGTTAAATTTTCTTTTATTTCTTTACCTATTTGTTTTTTCGCGGCTTGAGCAATTTCCTTATCAATAGTTTTTAATTCGGCAACTAAATCTTTATATATAATTTTTTCATTCCCTTCTAAAGTCCCTTTGGATCCCTTTTCCAATAATTCTATAGTCCCTTCTTTACCTAATTTAATTGCTGTTTTTGTACCTTTAAAGAATTTTAAAAGTTCTCCACCTGGAATAACCTCAAGAGCTAACATCATTGAACCCATATATTTATCTCCTTCATAAAAATATGTTGAGGCATCCGCAATACCAGCAGCACCTGATATCCCCCATAATATGGGGCTTAGTGGTGATGGTATAAAGGCTAATAACATTGCACCAAGTTCGACAACAGTTAAAAAAGTGTGTACATCGGAAGAAGTTAATCCACCTGTCGGATATCCACCTCCTCCGCCGGGAACTTTAATATCTTTTGGATTTTGAGATAATTTTATTTTTGTAACATTATCCGTCCCCCAATAAGTTGTGAACCAATTCCACCATCCGTCGGGAAATAATTCTGAGTTATATGCGTTTTTATCATATTTAAACGCATTTGTTAAGTCATTCGTTATTTTACCCCAATCAAAATAAAAATTTGTGAGTAAAGTATATTGTGGTGGTTTTAAATCTCCCGAATCCGGATCCTTTCTTGAATTGATTTTTTCCGCCATCCCAATATTAAATGAGTCAGTAATCAAATATGATCCAGGAGAACAAGTACTACCAACCTTTTTGATACAAACAAAATACGGACTATCCCCCGCACCAAATATTCTTTCAGAAATTTTATCTGTCAATTTTTTCGTTGCCCTTATTGCCGCAAGAGCGTATGCGTGGTTCATACTCATAGCACCACTCGCATCAAAACCTTTTGATTTTAAATCCTCAATAATATTTTGAGTTTGTTTATCATCAGATGATAATGGTTTATTGGCGTTTAACACTTTTTTATATTCATCACCATATTTAACCCAAGCATTATAAATATTTTCATTATTATAAACCCCCTTCACATTTAAATTAATACTTTTACTAAATGATGGATCTTTTTTATTCACCCAAGTTCTAAAAGCATTACCTTGTTCAGTATTTCTTAAATAAAATGATGCCCCGATACCCGATTTTTTTAACACGGATTGTAATGTTGAAATCGTTTTGGCGTCTTTAGTTGTGTCTAAATCCTGAAATTGTTCAGTCCCTAAATAATTTGATGATGTATACCATTGATTTGATTTTGGAGTCCAATAATAAATTTTACCTGATGGGTTAGTGATTTTTATTCTATTATAATCCTTTTCATATGAAACGGTAAATTTATTAACATTAACCGATTGTTCGGATAATATCAAACCTTTATTCTCCTTCAAACTTTTAGAAGAATCGTACTTCATATTAAGAAGTATCTTTTTTAATATTTCATCAGCATTATTCATAACAATGTATTACCCTTACCTCTTACAATTTTATTTAGGGACTTCCAAGTAACCTTATCGTCAATAGTATTAGCAACACTTCTAACCAATCCTGTTTCCCACTTTGTAACCGCAGGGTAACCTTCACCACCCCCTGAAGCAGTGTCTCCCCCACCTTCTTCTTGTTCACCTAATTCACCGTTATTATTATCGGTGAAAGTGTATTTTTTCATTAAGTAGATTAACTCGTCTAAATTTGTTTCCATATTATTTATATAAATACTTCTACATTAAGTAAATTTTTATATCTTTGTATGTATATAATAATAAACAAAAAAACTATGAAAAAAATCCTTTATTTATTTGTGTCAATTTTTTTACTAACTTCTTGTGTGAAATACGAACAATCCCCATTACTTAGTTTGAGTGGTGAGTATCGTATTGACAAGGTAACCTATGAGGAAGTGGATAACACCTCATCAAGTAACAATATGGTTTATTACCCGGGTGATTTGTATGTAAATCCAAGTGAAAAATTTCCGATGGATTCTATTGAAGTTGGATTTACAAGACTTCATATGGATTATTCAATGATGAGGTTTAAACCTATTGACAACCCTGACGGTTCTGTTAATTGGACTAAAGAGTATTACTACTATGTTCACGGACAAACAACTCAATATAGTCTTGGTTATATTCAAGTTAATATTGACGGTTCAACAAGAACATTTAAGATTGTTGACGATGCTGCGGAATCTTTGGTGTTAAGAACCACTGGAACTTGGGCAAGTGGAAATGCTGGTTCCGATGTATCGGTAACTATGGTAATGACAAGAGTTGGTCCTTAATGGATCAACTCTTAAAATAATTCGGGTTTTGGTAATTTGTCAGGATTGACAATATAGTATTCATTCAGATATGTTGTTAATGTTTCCTCATCAATTGAATCAAAATCGTCAAACTCATCATCATATAATTCCTCATCTTCGTCGTCAAATAATTCAAATCCTTTTTGAATTAAGTTATATCCAAAATCTTCAGCTTCAATTATGCTAATGATATCATTTCTTATTTCGTCATCAGCATCATTAGATAATCTAAACGATACCTCCAAGTTTCTTGTATTCTCGTGTATATAATACGACACTATTTCACTTACTTCCATTCCGGTTAAAATTAGTTAATAATAATAAAGAAGAAATATTTAGTTATAATTTTTAAATCTTCTGAACATATCCAACGACTCATTCAATTTTTCCGCAAATTCAGGTAAGATTTCATCATCAACTTCATCGGAGAAATTATCTTCATATATTGGTTCAAAATCGTCTTCATTGTCAAGATCCATATAATCATCAAATTCATCGTCCATAGTGGTGTCAATTAATTTTGTTCCTTCAGGATCTGACATTCCGTGTCCGAATGTTTTTGATAATTTTCTAAAGTTTTCAGGAGAATAATCATCATATCTTGCTTTCATTTTATGATCGTCCCAACCTTCTTCCATTTCACCACCACATTCGTGACAATCATCGTCAGTTAAACCCAATGAAATAAATTCAATGCCTTCATCTTCCCAATTTGTTTCATCTTCAATATCAACGGTTCCATTAATTAAATCATCTTCACCATCACCAATCATATCCAAACCGTAGTGTGTTTCATTGATGTTCATATTTGTATATGGTTTTACTTCGCCTTTATTGGTTACGGTAATCCCTTCTTTATCATTTGCAAAATCTTGAACATACAATGGTTGTTCATTACTATTTTGTCCGTATTGAGTCACATACCCATCATACACGGTTTTATGTTGATCAAGAATGTTCTCTCTCTCTTCTTTTGTTATTCCGAAAAAATATTGTGCCATAATTTTAGTTTTTAATATAAATATCGTTAATTTGTTAAATTCCCACCTCTCATCTGTGCGTATGCTAATATTATTTGTCCAGAGTATCGTCTAATCATAGATTGAACACTTTCAGGTGTTACTTCTCTGTTTTCATCTTCAAGGTGTTTCATCCCCCCTCTAATCATCATATCTCTAACTTCATCAGCCATATTCAAAACATCTTGAAATGACTCTCTTTGTTCTTCCCCCATTTCATCATAACGATGTTGATTCTCAATTCTTTGTTTACCCATATATAAGTAAGGTGCGGCTCCAATCATATTTGTCACACCTGAATCTCTCAATTTGTTTAAGTATCTATACCATACCCCAAAAGTAAAATTTTTTAATAATTTTGAATTTCGTTGGTAAAAGTTTTCACTTAAGAAATTCTTTTTTGTTGTAACAAAAACAGATTCGTCGGTTTTTTTTCTTCTTCTATTTAAAAAATCCTCTTCAGTTATCCATTTGTCCACACCATCAATAAGAGCCAATTTGGATCCATTATCCCAATTAACATTATATTGTTTATCTCCAAAAACAGTGCTGACATTGGTAACCGTTCCCGGCATTCCTGGTGGGACTGAATCGTGATCATCGTCCATTGAGATACACATAATTCTATCTCCTTTTGATAATTCTGGGTTTAAATTTAATCTTGACATATACAAATAAATATACGGTATATTTATAATTATAATTATGAAAGTAGTAATCACAGAAAATCAGAATAAATTATTGTTAACGGAAGGTTTATCTGAAAGAATTTTGAAGAGTTATGAGTCAATGGTAAAGTTCACCAATAAAGTTTTGAAAGAAACTAAAGATGTGACTGGAGTTGATTTTGGGTTTTTAATGAGTTGGGGAGCAACTCTTGGAGGTTTGATGATGCCGGTATCAAAATTTATTGAGGGGGAATACCCTGAATTGACAAGTGTTGATTTATCATTGCTCGTTACCGGTGTTATGGTTACTTTTTATTCGGGAAATAAAAAGGCGTTAAATAAAATACTTTCCGAAATTAAACAAAGAGGATTGGTTAGTGCATTTGATGAAATGTTATCTACAACAACAAACCTTAAAGACACTTTTTTATCCTTCATTGGTAGTTTAAACATTACGATGTCTAAAATATCCAATATGTTAGCATACACATTTTTGATTCCAATACTACCCCAATTATATGAAATGGCAAATATGGGATTTGACCAATCAACCGTTAATCAAATTATTAAAAGATTATTGAGTTATGGAACGATTATCGGTTCAAGTATTGTTGTTAGAGAAATAATTAAAAAGGTGGTTAATAGATTTAAAAATTAAATCTCAAGAATAAATTCTAGTTCGTAATTTAGGATATCATCATTTCTTCTAAAATTAATATACGAAACCAAACCTCCAAGAAATGTGTTTTCCATAGTCCTACTTAAATTTAAACCTTCGTCTAATTTAATTCTATTAAATACCTTATCCATTTTTACTTGGATATCTTTAAAGAAACCAATAAATTCATCTAACATTCCATCAAACGTCAAACTTCCACTAATATAAATGGATATTTCTCTAACCATATTACCATATAATGAAAGTTCAAAATCAATCTCACCATCAATACTTCCTAATGACATAATCAAATATTTAAGTTTAGTTAATCTATTAACTAATTCAGGGTAATCACTGTATTTTCTTACATAATTCATTATTTTTTATGGTTTAAAATTTTATCTATAACAATTTCAATCTCATCGTCATCTAATCTGTGTTGTTCTTTATGCGTGTCAAACCAATTTCTAACAACTTTATCAAATGGTTTCTTTAATAATCTTGACAATCTTTTGAATCCAAAGTATTGTGCGTCAATTTCGTGAGGTTGGGAGTAATATTCCAAAGGAGATTCAGGTTCCTCAACATCTAAATCATATAAATTATTTTTTTGTTGGACTATATGTCTTAATTCGTGAGCAACTACTTCATTAAGTTCACCAACTAAATCATACAATATTGAGTTTTTCTCATTTTTTTCGTATCGGATTGTGATTATTATTGTATCATTATCCCTTGAAAAATATGCATCAACCTCATACTCCCCATATTCAATTATAACCTCCACAGAGAATGGATTCAACCCAATAAATTCATAAACCATAGAGTTCTCTTCTTCAAAGTATTCAGGTAAATAAAATTCGCCAGTCCCCTCTTGTTTGATTAATGTTATAATATCCCTTACCACTTTACGAATAGGTCTTCTCATTCTGTTGTCTTCATTAATTATTTTTCTTATACTTTCCCTGACATTCATATCAATAAATATAAAGATAACAATTTAAAATGGAATTATTAAATACACATCCAATTAAAAAATCAGATTTAGGATTCCACGGAAATTTATTTGGAGGTAAGTTACTTGCTTGGATTGATGCCGCAGCCGCAGGTTACTCTATGCAATTATGTGACTCACCAAGAATGGTTACCGTATCAATAGATAAATGTAACTTTGAGAAACCCGCAAAAGAAGGGCAACTATTAAAGATATACGGTTACCCATCTAAAGTTGGTAATACTTCGGTTACTTTATATATGGAGGCAAGAGCTCACGATGTTTATACGGGTAATCAAATTCTTGTGTTAAAAACAAACATTCGGTTTGTTCAAATCAGTGAATATGGAAACCCAATTCCAATTGGAGAAAAAGGAAAAAATAGAATAAATAAATTAATAGAAAAAAATAATGAGCAAGAAATTTGATTTTGACAAAATAACATTAATACCACAATATAGCCAAATTAACACACGATCAGAATGTGATACATCTGTAAATTTTGGTGAACACAGATTCAAACTTCCGGTAGTTCCTGCCAATATGGAAAGTATTATTGACGAAAGGTTGGCAATTCAGTTAGCAAAAAATGGATATTTTTATATTCTACATAGGTTTGAAATGGATGTGGTTTCTTTCATTCGTCGTATGAAATCAGAAAAATTGTTTTCATCAATATCCATTGGTGTTAATGATGATTCCTATGAATTAATTGAGGTGTTATTATTTCAGGATTTAATACCTGAATTTATTACGGTGGATATTGCTCATGGTCATAGTATTAAGATGAAAAAAATGGTTAAGTATCTTCGTAAAAAATTACCAAATACTTTTATTATTGGTGGTAATGTTTGCACCCCTAAAGCGGTTACAGATTTAGAAGAATGGGGATGTGATTCAGTTAAAGTCGGTATCGGTGGAGGTTCTGCTTGCACAACATATCACTCAACAGGATTTGGTAATCGTGGTTGGCAAGCAAGTATGATAAAAGATTGTGCGAAAGTTGCAAAAAAACCAATCATTGCCGATGGTTCAATTAAGGAACATTCAGATATTGTAAAAAGCCTTGTTTTGGGAGGATCTATGGTTATGGTTGGTGGAATGTTTGCCGGATATAATGAATCCCCAGGAGAAGTTTTTGAGATAGAAGATATTAAATATAAAACATTTTGGGGTTCCGCATCTTCATCACAATCAGGAAAAGAAAACAGAATTGAGGGTATTAAAATGCGTATTCCATATAAAAAAGAATCTATTTTTGTTAAATTAAAACAAATTGAGGAATCTTTACAAAGTGCTATATCATATGCGGGTGGAAACCCTGCAATATTAGATTCCCTTATGTCCGTTGATTATGTTGTGGTTAAATAATTAAAGTTCTTTGATTTTAATTACCAAATCACCATTACCTCTAATCACTCTATGATATATTTCAGAGGGGATGGTAAATCTGTCCCCTTCTTTTAATGTTACCGGTAATTTATCGTCCATTTGGAATTTCCAACCACTACCTTTTACAACTTCAACGATTCTATCTCTCTCATCTCGGTGCCATTGTAATTCGTGATCATCAATATTTTTATCAAAAACTCTGGTTTTAACCCCATCCTCAATAGTTTGTTTAAATGGTAATTTGGATTCATCAAGTTTTCTACCCAACCATTGTAATTCCAAATCTAAAAATTGTTCATAACTCCCAATAGTGGAACTACGACCTCCTGAAATACTAGCGTTTTCTAATTGTGGAATACTATTTTTTAACATTGGCAAGAATTTTTTAAATTCCCTATACGCAATTTCTGAATGATCCCCTTTAAATGGTTCTTTGAATAATGCGGTTATTTTAACTGTGGGTCCGTCGTAATATTTTTCTTTACCAACGATTGCTCTATACCCAATAAAATTTTCATCCTTTATTGGTTTAAAGATTGACAATAGTTTATTAACTCTTTTCTCCATTCGTTGGAAATATTCTTCAGTATACTTTTCTTCCATAAATAATTTTTATTTGAATTTGTGATTACCAGTACCCCCCGTATGTTTTTCCACCCCACAGGTGACCATACCTATTAATTCTACACGCCCAATAACCGGCTTTCATTCTATCTTTTTTGTCTTTACATTTGTGTCTTGCGGCAAAACTTCTTCTTGCGTCAGGATTGGACACCTTTGCGGTTAATCCCCCGTGAACATCCCCAAAGGTAATCTTTTTAATTCTACCTGTTGATGGATCCTTAACATAAACTTTATATTTTTTACCACCACCTGAATCTCTCATCGGATAACCGACTTTAACTTTTTTACCTTGATATTCCGCTTCAGATAACAATTCTGATTCAGTCATTAAATAAGGGCAGTCCAATGAAACATATTCACCTGTAGATATTCTAACTACCTTACCTAAATCAGTTTCAATTAACCATTTATCTGATCTATTCAATTGTATTGATCCTTTGTGGTATAAATCCCTAACTTCACAAACTAAATTAAAATAACCATCCGAATATGGTCTAAAAACACTTTCAGATAATGTAATCTTATTATTAATATGATAATTTAAATTCTTGGATACTTTAACATTTTCAGTTAAAACCATATTGGGAATAAATGTTTCAGAAATGACTCTTCTGACTATCTGTTTAATATTATTCATTTTTCAAGTATATTTATATTTATAAATACAATAATGTTTGATATTTATATTAAAAAGTTACGCAATGAAAAGATTAGTTAAAGAAAGCGATATTAGAAGAGCACTATATAAAATCATCAAAGAAGATGATAGTATGAGTTCTGCGGAAAAGAAAAAAGTTAAACCAAGATGTGTTCCTGAAAACATAATCCAATTGGATGAGATAGTTGGGGATTCTGATGGATTCTCAAAATATTCTCCTGGAGTTTCAAAAAGAAACAGAGGGGTTAATGGTATTGTAGATACATTGGGAGTATTAAACAATATTAGATTGTTTAAGGACATTAAAGATGGTGGTGAACACTTGGCTTACGAAATGATGAATAACCTTAACAAATTCAGAAATAAGAACTATTATGATGAAACAAGTGGGAATTGTAATAAAGTTATGGATAAAGTAATTGAATTATACAAAGAAAACGAACACGGAACTGAATTGGTAAAGGATATTGAAAAGGTATTAAACTTACAGGTTAGAGAGGACGAATTTACACCGTCTCCAAGAGCCAAAGAATATTTAAAACAATGTATCAACTTGGTTAAAGGACAATAAGAATTTAATTAGGACCGTTGTCGTTACGGCAACACCAAAAAGGGACAATTCGCTACTGTCCCTTTTTTATTGCTCAAAAATTTGGTTAGTATATCTTATTAAAATTTAAAGTAAATAGTTTTTGTAATATTTATAATAAAAAGAATATGGCAACAAAGAAAGAAATCGTTACCAAAAAGAAGTATTTTTTTGGTTGGGCAAACATTAAATGGGTAATTAAAGAATTTACCAACATTTACAGTGATAATAAATCATTTTTTTCCAAAAAGAGAATTGAATCGGGAATTGCATTTATTATCGCTCAATGGGGTATGGTTTATTTTTTACTAAATAAAGTTAGTGTGATGACTACTACCGATATGGTTATGTGGGCAGGTATTGAATTTGCAATATCGGGATATATCATTAATCAAATCCAAAAAGAAAAAACCGTTGAATGATTACTTATTAGTTTAAAATCGTATCCCCACTCACAAGGTGGGGTTTTTTATGAAATAAATTTAATGTGATTTATAATTTTTTTACTATATTTGTAACCCAAATACAAAATATCACACTATGAGTTCAAGAAATACTAAAAAACTACCTGAACAGGTTAAATTTGAGAGGACATTCACTTATGATGATTGTATTGTTATATGGAAATACGACATATTAAAGACAAAATCGGGTCCATATGAGGTAGAAGTCAAATACCCCAAAAAAACCATTAAATAAGGTATTATTTTATATGGTGATTTTACCCCCAAAATCATTGATTTTTGATGAAAAATGGGTTAAAATACCCCTTAAATAGGGTTAAAAACTTACCAAAAAACACTATAATATGTCAAATTTTGACAAAAAATCATCAATTTAAGTAGAAAAAAGGGTATTTTTGAGTAAAATTGGGTAAATTAACACTAAAAAACCCTATTTTTATTGTTTTTTAGGTGGTTTTCCCATCAAATCTTGTAAATTCTTTAAATTTTTACTAAAATCATCAGGAAAATTCAGATTTTTCTTTAAAATATCAATATCAAAGGGAAATTCTTTGTTTTTTGGTATATTATTCATTGTTTTTATCATAGAAAACATATCTTTACCGTATTTTTTCCACCAAATGAATAAACCTATAGACATTACGCTTAAAACGAGCGTAAAAACGATTAAAACCACTGTTAATAACATATTATTTGAATTTGTAGGTTAATTATAGTGGTTTTAATCATATTTGTCAATTATTTAAGTAAATTATAGTATTTTTTGAACTTTGCTAGTCTATCGTCAAGTCCGTGAGTCCCTCCATTCACTCTTTTAGTCACTTTAGTCACAACATCGTCCGATGAACCTAAATCACAGATACTCCACAACTTATTTACATCAAAAAAGAACGCCGCAGACGCTAATGGATACTTATTTGCGACTAAATCGGGGTTTGAGACACAATCTTCACCAATAAATTGGGTAAATTTGGTATAATTACCCTTACCTGTTAACTGAATGTATCCTCTACCTCTAAATTTATACCCTTCTTTGGTTGTTTCGTCACCATTTCCCATTCTTCCACCATAAACACGGGATGCAATCTTTTCGGGTTGTTTTGCATACGACTCGGCAAGTGTTCCTGGGAAGTATTTACCAAATATCTTCTTTAAACCATCCGCAGAATAGTTTAAATTCTCTGAAACCGCCTTAAAATTACCTGATTCGTGAGCACATTGAGCTAAAAAGTGTGCCAATTGTAAATTATTGGTGATATTAAACTTTTTTGCCGTCTCTGATATCTGTGTAATCACTGAATCGGGGATAGAACCCTTAAGTTTTTCAATATTTAACCCTTCGGCAGGTGTTATTACAACATCTTCTTTAACTATTTGTGGTTTTTGAGGTTCGGGACTAAACATTTTAGTCCAAGTCACATCACCAACAATACCATCGTCTTTTAATCCGTTCTTTTTTTGCCATTCTTTAACTGCTGCCTCAGTTTTTAATCCAAAAGTTCCAATTGATTCAACACCTAATTTTATTTGAAGTTTTTTTACATCATCTCCTTTTGATCCTATTTTTAATAACATAATTTTTTATTTTATCGTTTAGTTTACTATATATAAATACGATAACGACAAAAAAATTACTTACTTTTACAATATGAATACCATACACAGGTAAAGATACCCAATATAAAAATTGGGGTTGCAATACCGATATAAATCTCTAAACTCATCTCATTAAATTTATAAAACCATTAATACTTCTTCTCTCATCGGTGTTAATTACGCCAAAATCTACTTTCCAAACATAAACCCCTTCTTTAACGGGTAAACCATTGTATGTCCCATCCCAAGAGTCATTAGGATTATGACATTCCCATATCATTTCACCCCATCTATTAAAAATATACAAATCAAATTTCTCATCATCAATACCGTTAAAATAAAATTTCCAAGTTTGATTATGTTCGTTACCGTCAGGTGTAAATGAATTTGGGATAAACAATAATACATCACTCTCAACAATTAAAAGTTTTGAGGTAGTGTCTGAACAACCAAGTTCGTCAACCACGGTTAAGTAAACCGGATATTGTCCTGTTATTCCTTCAGGGAAAGTTATAGTTGGATTACTATATACACTCGTTGTTGGTGTTCCATCAGGTGCATACCAATACCAACTAACAATATTTGAATATGATTGATCTTGCATCATTACTGATGTATTGAAAAATGTGGTTGGACTTGATGCAATATTAAATTGTGCGGTAGGTAATGAACGAGTTTCAACTATGTTATCAAATGTTTGAGTATAAACGCAACCATAATCTGAAGTAACTGACATTGTAATATCCCATATACCCGCCGAATCATAGGTATGTGTGATGTTGTCCGTTAGTAATGTTGTTGTGTCGGTATTATCCCCGAACATAATATAAGAACTAACCATATTGATTGTCGGTGATGAGGTATTCGTAAATGTAAAATTACTAGGAATGCATAATATTGTCTCATTAGGAACTAAAGACGGTATTATTGGTGTTGGGTAATCTAAATAAATATTAGATTCTATTTGACATCCATTCGCATCTTGAATTGATAACAAATAATCACCTCCCGATAATCCTGTGATAGTATTGGTTGATATCACATTATCAATTAGATAGTTATAAGGTGGAGTTCCTCCATTACCAATCATAACTACTGATCCGTCATTTTCACCACAAGTAACATCAGTTTCAACAATACTATTAAAAATTAATTGAGTTGGTTGGTTTATTGTAATAGAAGAATTTCCAGTACATCCGTTGTTGTCGGTAACTAACACATCATAGGTTCCGGCACATAAATTTATTGCGGTTTGAGTTGTTTGCCCATTTGACCAGAGATAGGTATAATTTGGGATACCAGTAGTGGCGGTAACGGTTGCCTCACCGTCACACCCTAAATTACAAAGAGGTTCGGTAAATGATGTTATACTTGTTTGTATAATAGGGTTGCCGGGTAAGACAAAAATAGTGTCAGGCCCTAAACCACCGACAATTAAATTACAAGTTGTCCACCCTTCATTACAAATTGGATAAACAAACTGACAAGTATACTCCGCACCTCCGACAGGTGGTGTAACGGTAATAGATTGTCCTGTCCCGATTGGAATAGGATTCCCTACTTCATACCAAGTCAATGTTGGGGTAACAACAGGTCCCGATGGAGTCCATCTCCAAGCATCGTTATTAGCAACCCAAGCCGTTGAGTTTCTTCCAGGGACGGTAATTCCTACTGTTCCAGCATTATTATGAATACCCTCAACTGCGGTTCCTCCTTGCCAAGTTAAACAAGACGGTTTATTTTGTATGTAATTTTCAATAATGTTTGTCGTTTCGTAGATTACAATATGGAATGTTCCTTGATTACCGGTACAAGAAAACATAGGAACTCCTATCCAACTAATAGTTAGTTTTCTACAAGGGGCAACTCCGGTTGTTTGGTATTTGATTTGCCCACCAAGTCCTGGATGCCAATCTTGCCAAGGACCCATAATACAATTATTTGGGACTAAAACATTACCTGTTGGTATTGTTTGCGAAGTAAATGTTGTTGGTTGTCCTGCCGAAAAAGAAATCCAACCGTTAGATCCAACATAAAATTGAGTATAAGTTACCCCAAAGAAACAAAAGTTAAACCCAATATTAAATGGTCCTTGTTGGGAATCATCTGTCATAAACAAATTAGTCCCCGTATTTGTTTGTGCGACATAAGGAATATTTGTTACCCCATAATCAGTGGTTTGATTTGGGTTTACACCACCCGGACCGCACTGACTTAAATCGGCAGTTAGAGTAGTGGAATTTACACCGCAAGGTAGTAACTGATCATCTCCAAGATATGGACAATATTGTGCAAATAATATTGATGACATTAGTGACATCAATAAAGTTAAAATTAAATTCTTCATAGTTATATGATAAATAGTGATTATTTTTTTTATGTTCCCGATAGACGGGTGTTAATTAGCAAAAGAAGCCATTGTTTTATTATTTATAGTTATTATATTTTTAAGTATGAAAAGAAGGTTACAAATTATTTTAAATAAAGTTCTAAAAGAACAAAAAGATATTTTGTATGGACCCAATAGTGACATCATTGTGAATGATGTCAATTGGATTAGAAGTAAAAAAACTTATATGGTAACAATTACTATTTACTCCGATAACATTGAAGAATCTGTTGAATCTCACCCCGGTGGTATTGAATATATGATGGATTTTGGATGGCCGATATTGGGTAAAGATTGTAATCCAATTATAATATCGTCGTTGGATGTAAAATTGTAACCACTAAATACTTTAAGGATTAGTCCCACCACCAACGCATTCTTTCTCTCAAAATTTTAAATAGTAAATCGTGAGCCCTTTCTTGATTATATGATGCAACCCAAAAACAAAGGGTGGATTTATCAAGATCTGGTTTATCTTTTAAAACTTTACGAACAGTCAAAGGATATTTAGACAAATATTTATCATCATCTTCCCAAAGTATGTCAAGATGTAAAGATTTACTATCGGGTTTATCTTCCACATCCTCAAATCTAAATTTTGTTTCGCGGTAATCCAAATATTCCACACCGTAATACTCCTCTCTAACTCTTTTAATTAGATTTAGAACTATTGTCATATCACGATTATCTGTTTCAATTCGTGTGTGTCTATTTGAGGAAACAAGTTCTTTTCTTTGGAACTCTATTTTCTTTTCCAAGATATCCAAGATGAATGAATGATCCCAATCTCTTTGTTTCCAAATAGTTGGAGTCCATTTAATTAAATTATTACAACCCGTTAAAAATGTTTTTAACCAAACAGGTAATTTTCTCCATAAAGATTTTCTCTCCCATGCGGAGTCGTTAGGTATTGGTAGTTTTTCGTAATTTTTCATCTTCGTTATTTTTATACTCCAAATATAATGAAAATATTATTAATAAGTTTACAAATACTGATAAAAAAGTTTCAAGTAACCAATGCCATTCAGTTTGGGTTAAACTCATATGAGTTCCAAACCAAACAAATGAACCATATCTTTGTCCGAAAACAATTATTAAATGTTTAATAAATGGTATCATCGTTTTGAAAGTAGTGGGGGTTTAAAATTATTTCCATATTTAAATAAATATTTGGCAGATTAGATTAAAAACATTATATTTGTTTTATACTTATAAAATATAGAACAATGGAAACAAAAAATAAATTAAAAGAGATTCAGTCAATGGTTGACACTTACAATTCTAAATTGGTATTTTCAGTTATCAGTTTTTTATTCTTCACCGCATTATTCACATACACTTTGTTTGTGGATATGATTCCAACATTTGTCCCTTACATTTCTTTGGGTGTAGCAATTGTGTTTATCCAACAGATAATTCGTTCATATAATTACAAAAGATTTTACGAAATTTCATACAACGCGAATGAAATGATTGATGAAATGTTTGATAAATAAAAAAAGGGACTTCAAGTCCCTTTTCAACATTTATTATTTTTAATATTATTATCCGAAAGTTTGTGCTCTTGTTCCTGATGCTATTTTTTGCATTTTAGTAAGTTCAGGTTCAAAACCAAACATTGGTTTTCCTTTTGATGTGTGGGTTAACTTAACTTTTCCTTTGTAAGAAGAATCTTTAGCCTTACTTAAAATAGATTCCATACTATTAGCCAAGTCATCTTCAGTGTATTTACTATTTCCAAGCAAATCTTCCATTTTATTCATTAAATCTTGTTTAGCTTCTTCTTTTTCTTTTTTACTTGCCCCGAAAAAACCTTCTTCCATTTCACCATCCATTTCTGTCTCAACGATAATTCTATGTATTAAGTCAGTCAATTCACTTTCTGTCAATCTAATCACTTTTTTCATTATAATTTTTTATAATTTCTTTTATTTAATATATAAATATATCATTGTTTACAAATTTTCGTTATTTGTGTAGTTGAGGTAAAACTTTTTCCGAAAAGAATAACGAAACTTCGTGTTCTAACCCCTCAAGGTTATCTTGTAATCTCACATCGTCATCAGATAGCACACTATAGAAATCGTAGTCAACTAAATGTCCTCGTTCATCCGAAATTATAATACCAAGATATTCATCACCATTAAATTTAATTTCACCATAATATTCAACCTCATCACCATTATCAATTTCTTCGGAGAATGTAAATTGGATTGGTAATCCTGATATTTCATCTTCAATTACCTCTCCTTCTCTTTCATCATATACTTCAGAAGGATTAACAAACTCATCAGGATGTCCACCCTTATTAGTATGTTCGGAATAATATTTTAAGTATTTTTTTTCATCAATACTCAAAGAGTTATATCCTCTTTCGGATATCTTGTCCAATAGAGAGTCAACATAATTTTGATTCTCAAGTAATATCTCATATTGAGATTCTGTTATTAAATATTTCATCTATATCTCATTTATTAATTCCAATCTAAATAAAGCCCCTCAATATCATAAATTCCAAATGATTTTGACACATATCTTATTAAATCGGATATTATGTCTTTAATTTCCTCTTCCAATACATTCCATAATTCGTCGGGTATATTCTCGGTATCATTCAGATCATATTCTTCCTCTGTATGTGTTAATATAACACTACCCTTTATAACATCAAATAAAACACCAACTATGTATCCCCCATGCTTTGACTCGCTAAAATGTATATCATATAATTTAAACGAAAAATTATACCCACCAACTTCAATGTCTAATTTTTTAACATCATCGGTAGTTAATACTTTATTCACAAGTTCTTTATTTATACGAGAAAAAATAACATCTTCACCACCATACCATTCAATAATCCATTCTTCTAGTGTCCCTAAATTATGGATTCCAAGAGATTTTGCTAACACCGTATTTATTTGTGGTTTAATACCTTTAGATTGTTGTCTATCCCAAAATTTAAATACTCGTTTTTTTACATTATCCGTTGGTGTGTAAAATAATGTTTCCCTCAGGATTTGTCTAATTCTATTACGACTTGGTAAATTCATATTAATAAATATCAATAAAACATTTTACATTACAAAAAAATAATAATACACTTGTTAAAAACAATATTATTATGACAAAAATACAAAATGGAGACCTGGTAACAGTGCATTACACAGGTAAATTAGAAGATGGTTCAGTTTTTGATTCGTCTTTAGATGAGGGTAGAGAACCTATCGTGGTTAAACTTGGTGAAGGAACCCTTATTAAAGGTTTTGAAAACGGTTTAATTGATATGGAAGTTGGTGAGAAAAAAACGGTAGAGATTAACCCTGAAGATGCTTACGGACAACCAAACGAATTGATGGTTTCTGAAGTTCAAAAAAATCAAGTTCCTGAAGGAATTAAAGTTGGTGATATGTTACAAGCAATGACTCCAAATGGACCTGTTAATGTTACAGTTCTTGCAGTTAATGAAGACACAGTAACTCTTGATGCTAATCATCCTCTATCGGGTAAAAAATTGATTTTTGAACTTGAGGTGGTATCAGTTGTTGGGGTATAAACTTTGTCTGGCATTTTCATATTCAGGATCTAACATATTTTTGAGAGCGGGGGTTTCCTTGCTCTCATCTACAACAGTTATATATTTGTTAATCATTATTTCCTTAAGCGATGGTTTATGCCAGTCGTATTTAAACATAACATAATCTTCAGGTAAAGAATTATATACACCGTTAAGAGTATTCTCCATTTTTTTATTAAAACCGTTTCCAAATTGTTCAATTAATTCATCGTCATCTAATGTAAGATCAATCATACCAAAAACATATGATGATGTCTTAAAATCCTTATAATACTCCTGAATCCCTTTTAACCCATAATTAGTGTAATATTTTTTTGGTGGGATATTATAAAAAGTTATAAACTCAAAAAATTCAACCACAATATCAATGTGGATAAAATATTCATCAGTTCTAATTACTCTCATATCTTTAACATATGGGAATTTTCTTGTTAAAAATCTTGTTAAAAATTCAAATCCTTTATTTGGATCGTGACTTGCCGATTCTTCCATAACGATAAATATATTAAAAATAAAAAACCTCACCAAATGATGAGGTTTTAATTATTTTATTGGAAATAAGTTTGTTCAAAGTATAATACTTGGAATTTATCTTTAGTATCAACTAATTCACTACCGTTAATCAAATCGTTATACTCAACAACCGCACCTTTTTGAATTTCTCTAAATTCAGTTAAAAAATCAAAAGTTGTAATGTCTTCAGAAAACAAATCTTGAGAATCCTTATTATATGCTTTCATTAAGCCCAACTCCATTTTATACGCTCCGTAAACAATCTCAATAAGGTTATCAAATTTATGATCAATTGGAGCTTGAGGTATTTGGGGAATTATATTAAAATCCGTCATATACTCTTGAATTTTTTGTGCGTGTTTCAATTCATCTTTAGCCTCTTTTTGGAAAAACTCCGCAGCTTTCTTATAATTTTTATCTCTACACCAATTTGTTGCCGCTCTATAGAAATAATGTGCAGTATACTCATCTTTAAGTCTATCTGTCAACATTTTAATTGTCTTTGATGGTAACTTATATAATTCACCATCACCTTCGTCAGTATCTTCGGTGTTATCAGAATCGTCTTCTTCTTCCTCCTGTTCAAGTAAACCTCTTCTTTTAATTTCCTTGAATAATTCTTCTTTTAAATTTTTATCTTCCATAATATTTTATTTATTTAAACTTTTACAATCCGTCATATCGTTTTTGACTTTTAATACTTGACCCGGTTGGATATCGCCACTCCTCAAACCGTTTATAGTAAAAATGTCACTATGAGTTATTCCAAATATTTTAGCAATTCTTGTCAAATCTGATTCTGTTAATTTAATTACTCTTTTCATATGTTGTTTTATTAATAAATATCGTATCGTTAATTTATTTACTAATCAATTCCAGGATCAAAAGTCCTCTCATCAATTATGTCGTTTATAAATAGTTTAACATTTGGTATGTAATCTTGAAGTTGGTATTGTATTTCCCCACGAATGTTTTGGAAATCCTCTCTTTGTGAATTTTTATATATGTCAACATACACCTTTATTCCATCAACACTAACAATGTTAACCACCTCAATTTTATTGACGGATTCAACCTCGTCAAGTTCGTCCATTTCACCCAATCCCCAATCTTCCGCATCTTCACGAATCCTATTTAGTTCGGAATTGATTAGTTTTTGTATAATGGAATCCAATCGTTTTTTTTGTGACTCTGAAATAATTATCCTCATATTACATATAAATACATCAAAAATAAAAAAACCCCTCTTTAAATGGGGGTTTAATGTTATAAACGAGATGCGGTTTCCATTAAGAATTGTAATTTATTCTCAAGATCCCTAATTTCATTTAGTTGTCTTTGATCCAAATTAATGGACTCACCTTTAATTGATGATATTTTGTTTTGGATTCTCGTATGTTCAAACATCAGTTGAGTATACTTTTCGGCTTTCTGTGAATTATTCATAATTACAATATAATTAATTTATTTTTTTAATAAAGATAAATCTTCATACTATAATCGGAATCAACATCTAATTTCAAATTCATACCCGATTCATAAAGGTATGATTTCAATCTATCAACATAATCATCTAATATTGCAGCGGCTTTATCTACATCATCTCTCCAATCGGAAAGTTTTTGTGGTGGTAATTCCAAATACCCATTCTCATTTAGATTGAAGAACAATCCTCCAAATGGGAATATGTTATATTCGGGAACACCAAAAGTTTTATTGTTTGCAATTTTTCTAAGTCCGAACCATATATCTTTCCATTGTTTCTCTGACAACACTCTTGGAACATCGTTCATATTTTCATTAATCACTCGTTTAACAATTCTTGTTAAATCTGATTCGGTTAATTTTATAATCTTCATATATTAACAATATACCATTTATATATCCTGTCACCATAATAATCAACAATTTTTTTCTGTAAATCCTCATTATAATTTCCCCAGTTGTCATCACAATAGGATCTCATATAAAACCCAATTAAAATTTTAAAATCATCCCAATTAAGTTGTCGTCTTGGCGTGGGAAATAATTTCTCACCCTTCTCCAACCTACTCATAAAATCTTCAAAACAATCAATTCGTCGTCTAACATAGACACTTAATTGATTTTCGGTTATTATTATTCGCATGATTCAAAAGATTTATGGAAAAATTTTATTAATTTATCGTAATATCCGTGATCCTCAAAAAATTTATAAAGAGATTTGTTTTCGTATGAAGACACTCCAAAGGTTTGATTAATTTCCCAAACTATACCAACAATTGTATCATCTGCATAAAGTAATGCATCGCGTTCATTATTGTTCCAATATTTACAAATATCTTTGGGATTCAATTTAGAAATAATCTCATCCGCAATCCAAATTCGTCGTACAAATGAACGAATTGTTTTGTCTTGATCTTCTGTAATAATAAATTTCATATTAAATAAATTAACAATTGTGTTTATTCATTAATTTATCAAATTCTTCTCTGATATATGTGGTAAAATTAAATCTAACCCACCTATGAACCTCACCAATATGATTATCGGGTAAATTTAATAAATTAATTTTATCCGCTACTTGCCAAGAAACCTCATTTAAAAAATCAGAGAACGAATAACCACAAATGTCATCATCTTGACTTAAAACATCAATTCCCTCATCAATCAATTCTTTCAGTATACCGTATCTCCTAATAAATGATCGTTGATTTTCTGTAATAATATATTTCATAATTAATAACTATAAGAAAAAATATTATCACTATCAGAATGAAGAATATTTATTATCTGACTACAAAAATTTACAAATTGTTTGTTAAATTGTTGGTTTGTCTTTTTACAATTACTATCCATTAAATTAATCGCACTTGCAATAGTATCCTTTTGTTGTTTTGTGGAAACTTTACCTTTGGACTCAACTTCAGTTGCCGTCTGTTGGAATCCACTTTCTTTTGAGAATGTGGTTTTCATTAGATTTAGAATTTCTTTAAACATTTCTTCATCAACACCATCGGATCCCAAAGGCTTTTTTGTTCCCGGATAAAATTCTTTTAATACTATTCTTTTATACTGACTTTCGTTTATAATAATTTTCATATTAGATAAATATGTCAAAAACAAAAAACCCACCTGATGAGGTAGGTTTTATTGTGGTTTTATTTAATTAAAACTCATCTTTTTCTTCCGATTCTTCACTAATCAATGGTTTGGAATTACCCAATTTATTCTCAACCAATTTTTTAAAGTTTTCAGTGTTAATTGAAATACTGTCGGTATGTTGTGAACGAATACTATTTTTTTCGTCCTCACTCATTTCATTTAATAAATGTTTCATAATTTCTTTTATATATAAATATACGGTGGAAATAAAAAACCCACCTGATGAGGTGGGGTTAGTGGTATTTTATAATTCCCAAATTGATTTTTTACTCTTTCGTTTAAAGTTTGCCCACAAAAATAAACTAATCAATCTTTGTTTTAAACTAATGGGTTGTTTTTTTTCTTATATGGGAATCTACTACAATCACCCATACTATCGTAGTCCATACATATGTTTTTAATTTCTTTCATACCAATCTAGCATATTTAGTTCCCTTCAAACACATAACACCTTTATATAATTCCGGGTGAGATGATTCGTCAATCAAATTAAAATCAACCAATTTATTAAGTTTAGATTCATCCATTTTATCTTTGGGATAAACGGGGATTAATTTTTGTTGAATGGGAATAACCCCTGATTTGATTATTTGGATAATAAAATATCCACCATATCTTTGCACTATAGTTCCATTTGAATTTTTCATATCAATTTTTTCTTAAGTTTTACAATTTGTTTTTTGCTCAATCTAAATTTTGAGTTTCTTGTGGAAATCTCCACCTCATCCTCAAACACCTCATACTTAACCGGTGTATTCCCCACATAAGTTTTCAAGGATTGTTGTGAATTAATCACATTTAGTAGTTCTTCCAAAAATAACATCATTAGTGATTTATTGCCCACCACAAGATATGTTGCGTGGAAATAAACTTTATATGTGTTTTCAGAGTTTTGGATAACCCCCTCAATCCTTAATTCTTGCTTCTTATCTTTCAGGAGGGTTTGTCCCGTCACATTCAGGGAAAGAAATAAAAATAATATTAATAATAGTTTTTTCATATCGCAAAGATAAATAAATTATTTGATAAAGACTTGCACCATCAAGATTAAAGTTGCAAGAAATAAACAAATAATTGTTTTTAATGTTAATGGTTCGTTAAATAAATACCAACTCAAATAACTAAATACGATTGCCCCAATGGAAAACCCAATTAACCTTGAGGGCCACATTTGCCCACCATAAGATCCAACCATATTCTTAACCGAATACATATACAACATTGATAACGGAATCCCCATCAATACAACCAACCAATAATGATTTTTAAACCATTCATACTTCATTGGTCCTTGTAACTGAAGGAATGTAAAGATTTGGGCAAATATTCCCACCACAATACCGATGATTAATTTTTCTTTATCCACTTATGAACACCTTTTAATGAACCTCAAAGATAACGAACCTTTTCAAATAAACAAAACTTTTAACGAAAAAAAACCGACGAAGTCGGAGAAACGGTTAAAAAAAAATTTTTAAAAGGTAGAAAAAAATATCACTATTTCTCAATAATAATATCACCAACCTCAAGTCCGGTATTAGTTTCAAACCATTCCTTAAATATTGGTTTCCATCGTAAACTAAAAAAATCGGTTAATTCTTTATTCAACCAAGGAGTTATAACTAATGTCCATACATTTGCTTCAGAATGTCCGTCAACATAAGAATATCCCCTTTTGTCATTAATATAAAAATCAATGTAACCAAACGCATTTATTTCCGACTCATAATCATCGGTAGAAATCCATCCATAGTCAGGATAAATTCTATCATTCAAATATTTAGTGACAATATCGTTATATTTTGATTCGGTTATAATGTATTTCATATGTTATCTACCTTTAAGTGAGGATCTACGAATAAGAAGTTCGGCATCCTGTTTATATTTTTCGTTAAACCATTTTAAAATCATATCATCACTCGGAATATATGTTATAATATTGTCATACAACCCCCCACTAATGTATAAAGTTTTCGGGAAGTCCCTGTGTCTTATATCCGTATCATTACCCTCGTCGTCGTAACCCCAAACCCATGATCTTCTTGGTTCGGAAACTCTAAAATAATATTCATTATTGGTTTGATCATAGTATAACTTATTATCCCCAAATATCCTTGAACTATTATTTTTGGATTTTAAATTATTAAGTTGCGGAAATACTTTATCAATAAGTTTATCCATAACGGTTTCGGTGAGCATTCTTTTGATGAGGTTTTTCATATGGTGTCGTAATAGGCGGATAACATAATTTGTTCTAATTCAATTAACAAAGTTTCAATATAATCATTGTTGAACCAATCAATTAGTTCGGACATATTATTAAACCTTGGGGGGATTTTAATTTCAATATCAACTTTTTCATAATGTTCCAAATCATTCATATCGTAATACGAATAGTTTGAAATTGGTAATATACAATCTCCAACCCAATATGGTGTTGCATATCCTGACAAAACACCATATTTATTTTCGTATCTATATTCCAAAGCGTTGGTAATTCTTAAATGATAAAGTTTTAATTTAACATCCAAACCTTGGAAATTTAATGATACCTCATCCTTCAATAACAATGTATCTTTAAAAATATTAACTACCAACTCTTCCGCCCACCCGCAATCAATCACCATATCATAATCCTTAAGTGATGTGATGATTGTTTCCATTGACAATCCGGTAAGTTCGACAATCTTATCAAAATCTTTCCATTTCTCATAAAGTCGTATGACAATGGATTTTATTTTTTCGGATTCGTTAATTAAACCAAGTTGGTTTTCGTTGATAATGTATTTCATAAAATGTCGTATATATAAGATTGGGATAATTCTTTTAGGTTAACCAATAGTAATTCAATATAATCGTTGTTAAACCAATCAATTAGTTCAGATAAGTTATTAAACCTTGATGGTATTTTAATTACCACCTCGTCGTCGTAACCATAATCTCTACCATAATCTTCCTTATCCTCCGCTTTATGATAATAATTAACATTATTAATTGGTAATTCACATTCCGAATTCCAAAATGGTGTTGCAAACCCCGTCAGGACACCATATTTATCTTCGTATGTATATTCCAAGATACCATTAACATTAACATAATTAAGTCCCATTTGAACACCGTCTAATGATACCTCTTTTGTCAATAAATCTGTGTTCCCAAAAAGATTGCGAATCCAACTATATCCCATTTCACAATCAATCTCCATATCATAATCCTTAATTGATAAAATGATTGTGTCCATTGGTAATCCGGTAATTTCATTAATCTTATAAATATCATTCCCATCTTGGAATAATCTCAAGACAATGGACCCCAATTTTTTGGATTTGTTAACCATATTAATTTGATTTTCGGTGATGATGTATTTCATATAGTAATAAATATAATGAATTATTCTTCTTCAAAATAAATATCAATAACTTTATTAACATCAAGTCCTGTAAGTGAGAATGTTTTAAGGAATTCTTCTTCAGGCATTGAACCAATATGTTCAACAATCCAAAGGTTTGTATCTCCTTGTGGTTGAAATAAAATACGATGTACCTGAATTTTTAATAGATACATTGGACCCCATTTATTTAGAAGTATGTTTAAGGTGTTTTTCAAATTGCTTATATTGGAATACCAATCTGATGGAATATCATATTTGGATGTTATCATTTCTATTTTATTTGTATCAAACCCTGACTGAACAAGTGCGTCATAAAGACTATCCTTACCAATAATATTTAATAGATTGTTAAATGATCCTGATACAGTAACACCCATCTCAAATCCTGCACTATTAATAACATTCATTAACTTATTCTTTAATGATTCATTTTGCGATTCTGTTAAAATAATTTTCATATAGTAATAAATATAATGAATTATTCTTCCATATGATAAAGATTAATAACCTTATTGACATCAAGTCCTTTAAGTGAGAGTGATTCAAGGACTTTTGGTTCTATCACTTGTCCAATATTCTCAACAATCCAAAAGTTTTTATTATCTTGTTTTTGGAATAAAAAACGATCTTCCTGAATTGTTAATAGATACATTGGGCCCCAATAATTCATAAGACCTCTTAAGGTATCCCATCTGTAATCGGTGTAAAAATCTGATGGAATATCATATTTGGATGTTATCATTTCTATTTTGGATGTATCAAATCTGGATTTAAGGAGAACATCGTGGAGGTTATCCTTACCAATAATATTTAATAGGTTGTTAAACGAACCTGATACTGTAACACCCATCTCAAATCCTGCACCATCAATAACATTCATTAATTTATTCTTTAATGACTCATTTTGAGATTCTGTAAGTATAATTCTTTTCATATAAACTTTTAAACTTTTCTATTGTTCTTAAACGCATCCACAGTATGTTTATTTTCTTTTCTCAAATATCTATATTTTTTTCTAATCCTATCTGAATACATATCTTTTAATATTTGTTTACTAATAGTATCATCCCCCCACTGACGATTATAATGATTCCAATAAGAATACACATCATTAATCACCTGATTAATTGCTCCGTCCTCGTCGTAGTTAATAACAACACGAATCATATTCCAATCATCCAATTCATTTCTTAATGATGTCTCAATAATGTCGGAATCCCTAATAAACATATTTCTTTGTTGATTAATATAAGAATCTATTGTTAGTTCTTGGTTTTCGGTGATAATAATTTTCATATAATAATAAATATAGACGATTATATATCTGGGGTGGAATCAATTTTATCCATAATTAATTTATCACCTATATGAACAATTCTTGGAGTAAACCCAAATTTATCGGTAAACAATTTTGTCATTGATTTAATGAAATATTTAATCATTTTAACATCGTTTAGACTGGGTAAGATAAGTTCAAGTGGTTTAAGTGTTGATAAGTCAATTGTTAAACGATCATCGAATGATGAATACCACATAATAACATTTGACTTTTTAAACTCCGAATTTCTAACACGATGGGTTTTACTAAAAGTGTCACCAACAAACATAAAAATAGTTGATCCCTGTTTTCTATATTTAACTTTCGAATAATATGTCATAACCAATTTGTCCATCATTCTCTCGTATCTTTCATCATTCACCCCATTTGAGGATTCATTAATAACTCGTTTAATAATACGGGTTAAATCAGATTCGGTAAGTTTAATAATCTTTTTCATATTCTATTCTTTAGTAATAAATATATCCCAATGTTGATTGTATAAACATATATTTCACCTATGTCGATTTTTTGAGATAATTTAAACATACAACTCCCGTATGTTGATTAGATAAACATTCTAATTTCCCAAAAATTTTTCCAGAATTTTTTTTTAGATATTGGGGTTAAAATAAAAGAGGGGGTTGTGTTTGTGGAAAACAGATTACCACCTTGGACGACAATTCTCTTTAATGAATTTATTATAGTATCTTCTAATAATACCATTTAAGTTAGACGACAATTCATTCCTGAAATGATCCAATGATCTTTCGTCAATACCCAAATCACCCACAACCTCATTAATTGAGGAATGTATTATATCCGATTTGTATTTATTAAAATCAAAATAATCATTGTAATAACAAGGGTTAGAAATATTCATTTGTTTTAATACCTCATCTTTAACCACTTGATATCGTCTTAACAAAACATTTTGATTTTCGGTAATAATAATTTTCATATAGATAAATATACCACACAATATATTGGGGGAATTTTTCCCAAAAATTTTTATAGAATTTTTTTTACGAATACTTTGTTTTGGGGATTGTCCCCCCTTTTTGACTGTCAAAATGTCATATATGGGGGGCATACGGGAGGGGGGAGGGGGTATATACCCAATATGGGGGGTATGCCAGGAATACACCCCCACCTAATAAAGTTATCAACACATTGTTAATAACTCCCCCCTGTATACACTTGTATACAAATGTTAACCGACAAAGAACTTATGATGGTGGGATAAGTCGTGATGTATCACCGAACCGATTATTGTATTAATGATATCGTTAACACCTTCCCCAAACATATAGACATCCTCATCTTCAATGAACTCATTAAAGATTTCAGAGAAACTAACCGAACCAACATAGAACATATGATCCCTAATGAACTTGGTGTCAAGGGTTGCATCAGGAAACAACTCTCCTGACTTATCTAAATCAATATAGAACTTAAATCTGTGGGGGTGGAATGGATCATATTTATCTTCATCATAGGTATATTCCATATCAATAATGAATGGATACCGATTATGTATCATCCCAAATATTCTATCTAAAATACGATCATTAATTTTCATATAAATAAATATGTAATACATTAGTAATTGTCAATTATTATTCATACCTTTGTATTGTCAGTGGTTAAGTCCGAAGACGGGTTCGGGGGGTATATCTTTCGCAGAGGGTGGACTCCAACCTGCTTATATAAAAAAAGAAAACCCCCATTTAATGTGGGGGTTTGTGTTATGCTGGGTTCTGACAAGTTATACAGTCAGGTTGTAACATTGATACATTCTGTATTGTATCAATTGGTTGTTGTGAGGTTGTGACTCCAATGGTGTAACATCCTCTATCCACAACATTATCTTTGAATATCAATTCATGCACCGCATCTTTTTGTAAGGTAAATCCTGATGGGTCAACAACAAATGAGTTGCCCTTACTACAAGATATTACAATAAGATTTGAACCTGGAGGTGGTGGAGGTGGGGTATTACAATCTGTTGTTCCGTATTGAACAAATAGTTTAATATCTGATAATCGTGGTCCATTACTTCCACTAATACCTTTTAAAGGTTCAACATTATTATCAACGAATGATATCGGACATCCCCCCTGAACACAATCATCAATGTAGCCACCATTACCAAGGATTTCTAAATAAGTAAAACTACTTACAACACCATCACAATTGGTGTATTGTATTATTGGATCCATCATATTATCATACCCCAATATTGTTACCTTTGTTGATCTTGAACAGAAACTATCCTTCTGTCCTCGTATTGCGTTTTTAACTCTACTAAATAAATTATCTTCTGCCATATTCTTTTTTAATAATAAATATTTGAATTATCCGAATTGTTTTTGTATCTTTATATCTATGGAATTAT
>Ga0114974_10000545_pt1 | contig 31396 bp, 33 predicted proteins | sample S_130206_EF_Meta_FD_87318 | JGI IMG/M metagenome (GOLD analysis project Ga0114974, IMG submission 87318) | Freshwater microbial communities from Lake Simoncouche, Canada to study carbon cycling - S_130206_EF_MetaG | ecosystem: Environmental > Aquatic > Freshwater > Lake | place: Lake... | reverse complement strand
GTATTGCCGTGTGTGGGCATTTGGGTTTATTACCACAATTTATTCATCAGATTGGTGGTTATAAAGTACAAGGTAAAGCTTGCGACAGTGCCGATAAATTAATCAATGATGCACTTGCTCTGCAAAAAGCGGGTGTCAGTTTACTTATTTTAGAATGCGTACCAGCTAAGTTGGCGCGGAAAATTAGCGAACAGTTGCATATTCCGGTTATTGGGATAGGTGCTGGCGCAGATTGTGACGGGCAGGTTTTAGTGGTTTACGATATGCTTGGAATCAGTACTGGAAAACGACCAAGTTTTTCTAAGGATTTTCTCAGTGAGACGAATTCAATTGAAGGTGCGTTTAAGATTTATTATAACGCTGTAAAACAAGGCGACTTTCCAACTAGCGCACATAGTTTTTAGATGTGCGATTGATAGATTATTCAATGAAAAATTTTCAGACCATTTCAGAAGTTCGTCAGTGTGTCGACATTTGGCGTAGCAGGGGAGGGCGTATTGCCTTTGTTGCGACCATGGGGAATTTGCATGAAGGACATTTGACCTTAGTTCGAGAGGCAAAGCGATGTGCAGATAAAGTGATTGTCAGTATTTTTGTCAATCCTACGCAATTCGGTGTGAATGAAGATTTCTCCAATTATCCGCGAACGGAAACACAAGATTGTTTAAAACTTGCCGATGAAGGCTGTGATGCTGTTTTTTTGCCAAGTGTGGAAACACTTTATTCTTCAGAGGCAAAGACAAGTATTCATATTGCCGGAATATCTGATTATTTCTGTGGCGCATCACGAAGTGGTCATTTTTCCGGTGTGGCGACGGTGGTGTGTAAATTATTCAATATTGTGTCACCCGATTGCGCTTTATTTGGTTTAAAAGATTTTCAACAATTTTTGGTGATTCAAATTTTAGCGCGTGACTTGAATTTACCCGTTGATATTGTGGGTGTTCCGACTGTTCGTGAAGTGGATGGTTTAGCGATGAGTTCGCGAAATGGTTATTTGACGCCTCAAGAAAGAGATGTTGCACCGCATATTTATAAAATACTTCAAATGGCGCGCAATCAGATAATCAATACATCGACTTCATTTACGCAAATTCAAGAACAGTCAATTGCAATTCTTAAAGAATATGGCTTTGTGGTGGATTATTTTAGTGTGGCACGTCGAGATGACTTAATGCTTGCGAGCAGAAATGATAAAAATTTAATTATTTTAGTTGCTGCACAGCTTGGAAAAACCCGTTTAATTGATAATTTGTGGATAGACAAATAATGCTAAAGTGTCAAACCATTAGGACAGTATTGTGAATAAAGAACCACCTAGTTTTGTTGCTGCAGTTGACTTAGGGTCAAACAGTTTTCACATGATTGTTTGCAGTTTAGATAAGGGTAAATTGCAAACGGTTGATCGCTTGAAAGAAATGGTTCGATTGGCTTCGGGACTCGATCAAAAAAATTACCTTGATGAAACAACGCAATCTCGAGCATTAGCTTGTCTTGAGCGATTTGGACAGCGTATTCGACATTTTCCACCGGAAAGTGTCCGTATTGTTGGAACCAGTACGCTGCGTACAGCAAAAAATGCCACGCAATTTTTAGAAAAAGCTGAAATTGCGCTAAATCATCCTATTCATATTATTTCAGGAATTGAAGAAGCGCGATTGATTTATCAAGGCGTCGCTAATAGTTTAAGTGGTCAACAGAAATACCGTCTTGTTATGGATATTGGTGGTGGCAGCACGGAATTCATTATTGGTTTAGGTGATGATCCGCGTGACAAAGAAAGCTTGCCGATGGGATGTGTGTCGGTAAGTAATGCCTTTTTTGAAAATGGAAAATTATCCAAAGCCTTATTTGATCAAGCTGTATTACTTGCTCAATGTCGCTTAGAACCGTTTGAGCAGAAATTTCAAAGCAAAAATTGGGATGAAGCGATTGGGGCGTCGGGAAGTCTACGTGCTATTGATAAAGTAATAATGGCCAAAAATTGGAGTAATAACGGCATTACATTAGCGGGTTTAGAGCAATTAGTGGCACATATTGGAACCTGTTCGCACATTGATAATTTGGATTTACCCGAACTTGATTCTGAGCGTTTACCCGTTTTTGTCGGTGGTGTTGCGATTGTTTATGCTGCATTTAAAAGTTTAAAAATTACGCAAATGACGGTTTCAGACGGTGCATTACGTGAAGGTTTAATTCATGATTTAGTTGGGCGTATTTATGATCATGATATTAGGTCCGCTACCGTGCGAAGCATTGCGCAGCGTTATCATGTTGATTTTTCACATGCGCTACGAATTAAATCAACATTAGATTATTTGTTTGAACAGCTACCCGTAGATTATTTCCAAGCGGATTTTGAAGAAGCCCAACAGTTTTTGCATTGGGCAGCCGATTTACATGAACTCGGTCACGACATCGCACATAATCAATATCATAAGCACAGTGCGTATGTCATCGAAAATGGTGACTTCGCTGGATTTTCTAGGCAAGATCAAGTAGTGCTTGCAAGTATTGTGAGAGCGCATCGCCGGAAATTTCCGGTTAAACTTTTTGCCGATTTACCAGTGCCTTGGAATGAAGATGCACAAAAATTAGCGATTCTTCTCCGGCTTGCAGTACTTCTTCAACGAAGTAGACAAGATTATGACATACCCAGATTTGAATTATCGTTTAACAAATTAGGCATAAAATTGCGTTTTCCTGAAGGTTGGTTAGATGGATCACCACTTTCGCATGCAGATTTATTGCACGAAGCTTTTCATTTAAAAGCCGTTGGTTTGCAACTCACTATCAAATAATACATGTGGCGAGTTAGCGTTTATCGTTTGCTGTACTTTTTGTCACTTTTTATGGCGAGTGTCTTGTTATTGTGTTTATTGATTTTAGCGTGTGGTTTGAGTTTTCAAACAAATCAACCCACACCCACAAAATTGACACAAGAGCATATCACCCAAGCACGTAAAATTTTGCATGAAGGAACCAAAATAAAGCCAGCTGAACTTGCCAGAATTACGCTCACACAAACCGATTTAAATTTAGCTGGGAATTATTTGCTCAGTCAATATTTGCAAAGTACTATTCATGTTGAATTAGTGAATCATAAAGTGCGTTGCAAGGTTTCAGTTGTGTTGCCTACGAAGTCGTGGCCACTTTATTTTAATATGAGTTTTCGATTAGGAAACGAAATAGGCGAGCCACTACCCCGTATTCTCAAATTTAAAATCGGTGAGTTACTATTGCCAGCAAATGTTGCAGATAAAGTAATTCATACTTTAATTCGATATTCTTTCCTCAATGATTATTTTATTCTCGCCACAAAACCTATTGAACGTATTGAAATTGCGGATGAATATTTGACTATATTTTATGATTCGACATTGCCTAATCATGAGTTTAACGAGCAAAGTCGACTTGTTTATCAACAAAAAATAGTAGAGATTATATCGAAACATGATCCAAAATGGCGATTATCATTGGCTGATTTATTGAAACCTGTTTTTGCATTAGTTCACGAAAGCGCAACGATTGAAACGGCGATTGAAGAAAATCGGAGCGCTATTTTAGCGATTAATGATTACGTTAATGCTGAAAGCCCACCAATTTATCCTGCATTTTTATACAAACGTTCTGATTTAGCTCAGCACTTTATGGGAGCAGCCACCTTAACAGCGTCAACAAATAGCCAGGTCGCTAAAGCATTGGGTGAAGTGAAAGAATTGCGTGATTCAAAAACAGGTGGTAGTGGGTTTAGTTTTGTGGATTTGGCTGCTGATAAGGTGGGTAGTCGGTTTGGCGAAATTGCCGTGTCGTCGCCAGAAAATGCGTATCGTCTTGCGCAATTAGTGTCGCAAATCAAAGATTATCGTGATTTTATGCCCGATCCCCGTGATTTACCCGAGCACATGAGCGAAGATGTTTTTAAACAAACATTTGAATCGACAAAAAGTGTCGCCTATTTGGCCTTATCTGCTCAAATTGATGCGCGAATGGCTTTAATTCCACTTTATCAATTACCTAAAACTAAGCATGATGAAAAGCACTATGACAACTAATACCATTTCCCTGCAGCACCCCATTTCCCCCATTATCAAAATCGCTTTATTTATGACTGTATTTATCAGCGGCTCAGTTGTTATGGTGATTGAATTACTCGGTACGCGATTAATTGCCCCTTTTTATGGCACAAGTTTATATGTTTGGTCATCGCTGATTTCTGTAACGATGATTGCATTAGCATTAGGGTATTTTATCGGGGGAAGATGGTCTGACTCAGCTAAACGTACTGGACTTTCTTTAATTATCGCAGTTGCGGCATTATTCACTCTGTTTATTCCTTGGTTAACTCGCCCTGTATTATTAGCAACAGATTCCCTTGGATTGCGAAGTGGTGCGTTTGTGAGCGCTTTCATTTTGTTTTTGCCTAGTTTAATGATGCTGGGAATGGTTGGGCCTTTTGCGATAAAACTATCTACTACAGCATTAGATAAAATCGGAAACTCTTCAGGGACTATTTATGCTGTTAGCACACTTGGAAGTGTCATTGGCACGTTGACGTTAGGATTATATTTATTTCCCTTGATTGGATCGAGAGAAATTTTAATTGGTGCAAGTGGACTGCTTTTTGTACTTGCCCTAGCAATAGGTATTGTGGAGCGTAAATATTTACAGTCAGCGAGTGTCGTGTGGCCAAGTATAGTCCTTGTGGTGATTGGTTTGGGTTTGCTACCTAGTGTCGTGAAAGCGGGGCAAATGCGTCCAAATGATAAATTTCAAGTCCATTTTGCCCAAGAGAGTTTATATGGTTGGGTGAGAGTCATTGATCAACCAGCCAAAGATTTACGTTTATTAACCTCTGATGGCTCAGCCATTGGTGCTTCGAGTATTTCACATGGCGATAGCCAATTGAGCTATCAAGATATTGTGGGTTTAATTCCAGCCCTTCGTCCCAAAATGACTCGTGCATTAATTATTGGTCTTGGTGCTGGACACATGGCAAAAGTATTAAATGAACGCTACGGCATGATTGTCGATACACTCGAAATTGATCCACTTGTTGCGCAAGCAGCGGTTGATTATTTTGATTTTAAACCTACAGGTAAAGCGATTGTGGGCGATGCGCGATATGAGATTCGGCATTTAACGGGTAATTACGACTTGATTATTCATGATTGCTTTACCGGCGGATCAGAGCCAGCCCATTTGCTCACCGTTGAAACGCTTAATCAGTTGCGCGGACTATTATCGCAACAAGGGATTTTAGCGGTAAATTTTGTTGCGTTTGCCAGTGGTAAACAAAGTGCATTAAATACGGTTGGAAAAACCTTAGCACAAGTTTTTGAGCAGCAAACCACATTTATTTCTGAACCGAATAAAGATTTTAACGACTTTATTTTTCTTGCGTCCGCCGAGCCGGTTGATATTCACAATGAACAATTAAATAGAGGTCAACAAGCGTGGTTGCAGAATCGATTGTTCCCCATTAACACGCAAGATGGCCTTATTCTGACGGATAACTTCAATCCGCTCGAACATTTACAAATCGCAAAAGCTGAAAAATACCGTCATTTTCTATTGGATTTGTTTGGTGAAGAGCTTTTTATTCGTTAAAAATTTATTCGTGATGATGTGCTTCTTCAGGTGAAACGCTAACGGCTTGCACTGCAACGCCGTATTTATAAACCATTAAACCGCCTAAATCGGCGCCAAAAATTATGACACCTAACAAAACCAATGTGAAGGCGTTGTAAACTCCCCATCCTTTAACAGTTCTGCGTAATTTCCATGCTGATAGCGCTGCTGATAACGCAAGAATTGAGATGCCTAGTTGTTTGTGGCGTTCCATTATGTCGTGTACATTATGCCCGTGAGGTACTGTATCAGCAGCCATAAATCCCGCCCATACCGTAAACCCGGCAAAAATAGTGCCTAAGTAAAGTAAGCCGCTTGCAAACTGGCGCCAAGTGGGTTTATGCATTGCCGTACCAAACATATCAATCACAACAAATAAACTTAAACACGCGATTGGAAAATGAACGAGTAGTGGATGAATATTCGCTAATTCTGATAGGCCTATGAATAAACTTGGACCGCTATTTGACCCATGCGTTGTTGCGCCTTCAAAAAATGCTAAAAAACTGGTCAAGACTTCTAATAGTTCGTTATGACCATCAGCATTGCCATGAATATAAAAAGATAAGTGGTTCATATAAGCCTCAATCAAAACGGTGTGCGTCTGTGGGTAATTTATTAAAAATAGGATTTTTTATCAAGCCATATTGTTTAGGGTAGTAAACGCCTGCTAAATGCAAACCATCTGGGGGCGCAGTTACGCCACCTAAACGACGATTTTTAACTTCAAGCAATTCTTGTGTCCACGCAACGGGTTGTTTTCCTGTCCCAATTGCCATTAAGACACCGGCAATATTGCGTACCATGTGATGCAAAAAGGCATTAGCTGATAAATCTATAATGACTTGTTCACCGATACGTTCAACATCGATGAAATACATGCGTCGGCATGGACTTTTGGATTGACAGCCTTGCGCTCGAAAAGAGGTGAAATCGTGTTGGCCAAGTAAACTTTGTGCGGCTTCGTGCATTTTCTGTGCATCTAATGGGAGTGCGCACCATGTTGATCTTCCACGCATTAAGGCAGACGGGGTTGCGCGATTGAGAATCGTATAACGATAATACCGCGCAATAGCACGATAACGCGCATGAAAATCGCCAATAGCCTCTTGTGCCCAAATTACGCGAACATCGGGTGGTAGATGCGTATTCGTTCCACGATGCCACGCTTGCAAATCACGTAGCGCTATAGTATCAAAATGGACAATTTGTTCAAGTGCATGAACGCCCGTATCGGTTCGACCGGCGCATTGCACTGTTATTTTATGTTGTGCAATTTTACTCAATGCTTCTTCAAGTGTTTGTTGAATATTGCGATGATGAGTTTGCCATTGCCAACCATAAAATTCACTACCATCATATTCAATGCCTAAAACGATACGCATCATAGTTGGTTAAGTAAGATAGTTTTTACGGGATTAAAGGATTTGCGATGAATATCTAAAATACCAAATTGCTCAATTTCAAGGCAATGTTGCTTTGTGCCGTAGCCTTTATGTTTTTCGAACGAAAATTGCGGGTAGTGTTTTGCGTAACTATCCATTATTTCATCACGAGCCACTTTCGCTAAAATCGATGCAGCACTAATTTGTGCAACCGTTTTATCGCCTTGCACAATGGTTCTTGCGGGATAGGTAAGTTTAGGTAGTTGATTGCCGTCTATTAACACTTCGGTAGGTGAGATATGCAGACCTTCAACAGCTCGTTGCATCGCAAGCAGCGTTGCTTGCAGAATGTTTAGAGCATCAATTTCCTCAACGCTTGCCTTTGCAATAGACCAGCTAAGGGCGTGTATTTTGATTTGTTCGCTGAGTTGCTCGCGTTTTTTTGCGGTTAATTTTTTTGAATCATCCAATCCCGTGATTGGGGAATTAGGATCTAAAATCACTGCCGCAGCAAAAACAGCACCAGCCAAAGGTCCACGTCCAGCTTCATCGACACCCGCAATCAATGACATAACTTAACGCAGAATACCGCGCGAAACGTTACGGAGAAAATTAACCATGTCCGATAATTCTTTGCTGTCACCCGCTAAATCTTCCATTTGGTCGATAGCATCTTCAAGGCGCAGATTCATTTTATAAATCATTTTGTACGCTTTGCGGATAAGACGAATATCTTCTGCGGAAATGCCATTACGCTCCATTCCAACGGAATTGATGCCATGAGGACGCGTTGGGCGTCCACCTACCATCACAAAAGGGGGAATATCTTGCGTGATCGCACTGCCCATCGCAGAGAAGCTGTATTGTCCAATTTGCGTAAACTGATGAACTAATGTAAAGCCACCTAAAATTGCATGGCTATTTAAGCGTACATGACCAGCAAGTGACGCGCCATTTGCCATTATAACGTGGTTGCCAATGATGCAATCATGGGCAACGTGCGTGTAGGCCATGAACAAATTATCATTGCCGATTTTGGTTAGGCTATTGTCTTGCTGGGTACCGCGGTGCATAGAAGTATATTCGCGAATCATATTGCGATCGCCCACTTCAAGACGTGTCACTTCATTCGCGTATTTTTTATCTTGAGGATCCTCACCAATCGAACAAAATTGATAAATATGATTATCTCGACCTAGTGAGGTATGGCCCTTAATAACAACGTGGGGACCGATAGTTGTGCCAGCACCAATTTTGACATTGGCGCCAATAATGGAGTACGCACCGACTTGCACATCATCGGCAAGTTCAGCGCGTGAATCGACAATGGCTGTAGAGTGTATCAACACTTATTCTACCACTGCCGCGCAACGAATTTCCGCACTGGCGACGAATTCACCATCCACCTCAGCGCGACACTCAAAAGCCCAAACATTGCGTTTACTTTTAACAAAACGCGCTTCGAGCATTAATTGATCACCTGGGACAACAGGGCGTTTAAACTTTGCTTTATCAATGCCTACGAGATAGTAAATCATGCCTTTGAGTTCATCGCCGGCTGTTTCAGAGGCAAGTAAACCCGTCGTTTGCGCCATCGCTTCTAAAATCAACACACCCGGCATGACGGGCTTTTGTGGGAAATGCCCTTGAAAAAACGGTTCATTATATGTCACGTTTTTTACCCCGAGCAAACTAACGCCTGGTTCACAAGCCACGACTTTATCGACCAATAAAAAAGGATAACGATGCGGAAGAAAGGCTTGGATTTGGAGAATATCTAACTTAACAGACATGATTTTAATTTCACTTATTTTTTAGAGAACAAAGGAGAGTAGAGCGAATTTTTTAAGGCGCTCAGTCTGGCATAGTAGATAATTTTTGTTGTACTTGCGCGGTTACGTCAATTTGTTCGCTTGCGTAAATAACGCCATCAGTGAGAAGTAAGTCAAAACCTTGATCTTTTGCAATGCCACGAATAGCTTCAACAATGTGACGTTGGAGTTTACCTAGTTCTTCATTGCGACGAACATTAAAATCTTCGCTGAATTCTTGTTGGGTGCGTTTGAAATCACGTTTTTTATTTAAAATGTCTTTTTCTAAATTACCACGCGCCGCTTCACCTAGTACCGCTGCATCTTTACCTAGGCGATCTTCCATATTTTGGATTTCTTTTTGCTGTGAAACGAGTTGTTTATCGCGTGGTGAAAACTCTTGTTCCAAACGTTTTTTGGCTTTTTCAGCTTGGGGTGCTTTTTCTAAAACAGCAGGAATATTAACAAAACCGACTTTTAAATCTGCAGCGTAAATATTTGCTGTAAACATCAAGCCTAAAAATAACGCAATTTTGGTTTTCATAAAGATAGGAATCTCCGAGAGCTTTGTTGGGAAGAAAAATAGTGGTTGAATTATAATTGATAAGGACGACAAACTAAAAATTGTTTTAAAAGTTTTGCCCAAAGTTAAATTGGAAAATCTGTTCTTGGTCACGGGTATTACTTAGCGGGTCAATTGTTGAATTTGCATTTAGAGGCATAGCTGCACTCACAGATAATGCCCCAAAAGGTGACATCCATTCGCCCGAGAGGCCTGCTGAGTATTTCATATTGTCAACATTAAGGCCGTTACTTACAGAGCCAGCATCTAAAAAAGTGCCTAGACGGACAGATTTGGTTTCTGCCATAAAGGGTACTGGAAAGAATAATTCTGCGCTTCCAAGAACTTTACTTGAACCGCCAATAGTGTAGTTTTGGAAATTACAGACGACAGGATTATTCTCACAACCCACAGTTCGTGTTTCACGTGGTCCAAGTGTATTGTTTCTAAATCCACGAACAGACCCTGTGCCGCCAGCAAAATAATTTTCAAAGAAGGGTAATTCTTTAGTTTTGCCATAACCATCACCGTATGCGGCTTCACCTTGAACTCTAAGCGTAAAATCTTTTGCCAAAGGGAAGTACATTTGATGCTTATAGCTCATTTTATAATATTCTAAATCGCTTCCTGGTATGGTTGCTAATGCTGATAGTCGTTGTTGACCCCCTTTATTAGGGAAGATAGCTCTATTTAGAGTATCGTGAGTCCAACCAATTGAAGGGGAAAATGTAATGTATTTTCTTTGTTGACCATTAAAACTGGTGTTATCGTTGTTTGTACAAGGATTGATTGATTCACACTCTATAAAGTTCCTAATTTGATCTGACGAGTAATCGGTTGTTTCTAGTGTTGTATGCTTAGCATCTAAATCAAAACGGAGTTGATCAAATTCGTTGAGCGGTAGGCCAAAGTTGATACCTGCATTTAACACAGTGGTATTATAGTTAGAAATGTTGATTTGCCCAGCATTTCGCTTAGTATAGCCTAAGTTATAGCCTTGACTTACGCCATCCGTAGTGAAATAGGGATTATAAAACCCAAATTGATAACTTGTTATATAACTACTGTTATTAAAGGCTAAATTCACGCGTTTTCCAGAACCAAAAATATTGTCCTGTGAAATATTAGCATTCAGTACGATCCCTTGTACCTGTGAATAACCAATCCCCGCCATTAAATTACCTGATGCCTTTTCGGTCACTGAGTAATTGACATCAATTTCGTCAGAGGTGCCGGCAACTGGCGGCGTTTCAACATTGACTTCTTCAAAATAGCCAAGACGCTCTAAACGAGTTTTTGAACGCTCAATTTTTGAGCTTGATGCCCAACTGCCTTCCACTTGGCGCATTTCGCGGCGTAGCACTTCGTCACGGGTTTTGCTGTTGCCTTTCATGTTAATTCGGCGCACATAAACGCGTTTTGCAGGATCAACGAAAAAGGTCATATTGACTGTTTTACTGGCTTCGTTGATTTCAGGCACCATATTCACGTTGGCAAACGCATACCCATCATCGCCTAAACGATCTGACATGGCTTTTGAGGTTTCAGTCGCATTTTTGCGCGAAAATATTTCTCCCGGACCCAACTTCATGAGTTTAATGAGTTCTTCAGGAGGCACGACTAAATTACCCGAAAGTTTGACTTTATCGAGCGTGTAAACATCACCTTCTTTAACGTTAATCGTGACATAAATATCTTTTTTATCTGGCGTAATAGCTACTTGCGTGGATTCAATATTAAAATTGATATAACCGCGATCTAAATAATAAGAACGTAGCTTTTCTAAATCAGCGGATAATTTTTGTTTAGAATATTGATCGTCTTTGGTGTAAAACGACAATAAATTGGAGGTGTTGAGTTCAAGTTGTTTGAGCAAAAGCGCTTCTTCAAACGTATTGTTGCCAATAATGTTAATTTCTTTAATTTTCGCAACGCGACCTTCAGAAATTTTAATTAACACGGCAACACGATTTCGCGTTAAATCGCTTACTTCGGTTTTAATGGTTAAACCATATTTACCGTGGCTTAAATATTGACGGTTTAATTCTTGCTCAACTTTATCGAGTAATTGACGATCGAATACTTTGCCTTCGGATAAACCAATTTTCTTTAATGCTTTGGTTAAATCATCTTTACTTAAATCTTTATTTCCCTCAAACATAATTTTCGCAATAGAGGGGCGTTCAACGACGTTAAAAATCAGTGTCGAGCCTTCACGTTCGACAGAAATGTCTTTGAAAAAACCGGTTTTAAATAAAGATTTGACAGCGGGTGCGGTACGGTCTAACGAAAATTTTTCACCAACGGCTACTGGTAAATAGTTGTATACAGTTCCTTCAGAAATGCGCTGTAAGCCTTTGATTTTAATGTCATGAACTACAAATTCTTGCGCAGCTTGCGCGGTTTGCACAGTAAATAAGCACAGTAAAATAGCACGAGAGAGTTTGTTTAATTTCATGAATACACTTAACGATTAAAACGAAAACAAGGCGATGAGAGTTTAATTAACGTGAATTGTATCATAAGGCACGAATGGCAAGTAAATTAGGATGTAATGTTTGTGAAAATTAACTATTTTTTTGTGGTGGGAAGAGCAATTGAAATGTCGTCCCTTGATTGAGTGTGGAGCTTACGATGATATGACCACCGGCTTTATGGATAATCCCGCTGGCAACCGATAAACCAAGTCCAGTGCCTTTGCCGACTTCTTTGGTGGTGAAAAAAGGATCAAAAATGCGAGAAATTTTTTCTGCTTTCAAGCCACTGCCATTATCGGCCACAGCGATTTCAACAAAGTTACCTTAATTGAGAGTGATGCTGTCATAACAGAGTCCTAAACGTGAAAAATTGAAAAAGATATTTTAGCTAGAAGTATAAACGAATTATAGTAAAAACCAATCTTGGCAATGACTGATGAAATTCATGTTTATTTTGATGTGAATTTTGATTAAGCATTAGCGGCAGACTTGCGTTAAAATAAAAGCTTTTTATTGGTTATTTATATTGAATTTTTATGTCTAAAATTATTCGTATTGAACGTAAAAGTGGTATCGCGCTTCAGCAACACCTTGATGATTTAGCACGTCTTCGTATTGAGGTATTTCGGGATTTTCCTTATTTATATGATGGCGATCTCGATTACGAGAAAAACTATTTGCAAACCTATATTGAATGCGAACAAAGTGTCATTGTACTGGCCTTTGATGGTGAGGAAGTCGTTGGTGCGTCAACAGCCATCCCGATGCAATACGAAACAGCTGAAATTCAACAGCCTTTTATTGAGCATGGCTATGATTTAAGCAAAGTTTTTTATTGCAGCGAATCCGTATTGAACAAAAATTATCGCGGTTTAGGGCTTGGTGTTCGTTTTTTTGAAGAGCGCGAAGCCCATGCAGCGCAACTTGGCGGATTTGAACATATTACATTTTGCTGTGTTGAGCGACCTTCTGATCATCCAAGACGACCAGCGGATTATGTGCCACTCGATGCGTTTTGGAATAAGCGAGGTTATGTTAAACACCCTGAATTGCGTACCAGTTACGATTGGAAAGATTTGGATGATGAAGAAGAAACCGCTAAACCAATGACTTTCTGGTTAAAAAAATGAATGTAAAAATCGCAACAGCACAATATGACATCAGTTTTTTGGAAACTTGGGCTAATTATCAGCAAAAAACGGAACGTTGGGTAAAAGAAGCTGCGGATCAAGGTGCAAAAATTTTGCTTTTTCCTGAATATAACACGATGGAGTTAGCATCGCTGTTTCCTCAAAGCGTGTATTCGTCACTCAGTGAACAGTTAGTTGCGCTGCAGACACTACATGAGGCTTTTTTGAATTTATTTCAGGGGCTCGCACAAGAATATCAATGCTACATTCAATCGGGGACTTTTCCCGTTTGTATCGCTGAGAAGGTGTATCGAAATCGCGCCTATTTATTTATGCCAAATGGAGAATGTGATTTTCAAGATAAAATCATGATGACGCGTTTTGAAAATGAGCAATGGTTTATTGGTGCTGGCAATGAACTCAAGTGTTTTGATACAGCGTATGGCCGTATTGCGATCAATGTTTGCTATGACAGTGAATTTCCATTGCTTGCACGCAAACAAGTGGAAGCAGGGGCAAATTTGATTTTAGTGCCTAGTTGCACCGACACTGTCGCAGGTTTTCATCGCGTGAAAATTGGCTGCCAAGCACGTGCGCTTGAAAATCAATGTTACGTTGTACAAGCCTGTTTAGTGGGTGATGCGCCTTGGTCAGAGGCTGTTGACGTGAATGTAGGCGCCGCCGGCGTCTACACACCGGTGGATTACGATTTTCCGTCTAATGGTATTTTAGAAAGCGGTGAATTCAATGTGCCTCAATGGGTTTTTAGCACTATTGATTTACAAAATTGCGAGAAAGTACGTGCGCAAGGTCAAGTATTTAATTACCGTGACTGGTCACGGCAATTACATTTTGCCAGTTAATCAAAAATTTTGTCCCATATTTGCGTGACTTGTTCGCGCAAATCCGCGAAGTATTCTGCAGCGACAAGTGCTTTGTCGCCTTGCAGAACGCGTTTGTGTCCTGCATCACGATAAGCACAATAGGCACTTTTTAAAATATCGCTCGATTCCTTTGAAATAAAGCCTTGGGCGTTTAAACAATCGATTAAACGGATATTATCTGTGTATTCGGTCATTTTTTCGGGTGCTTGATGCGCTATCGACAGTACGCCAAATTGCACGATAAATTCAATGTCGACTATTCCGCCCGCACTTTGTTTCAAATCAAAGGTATCGGCTGATTTTGTGGCGAGTGACTCACGCATTTTTTTGCGCATGTCGTGAACATCTGTTTTCAATGCACTAAGCTCGCGCGGCAAACTTAAGACGCGTTGGCGAATGATGGAAAATTTTTCGTGGATATTTTTGTCCCCTGCAATATGGCGACTACGCACAAGGGCTTGCAACTCCCATGTCCACGCTTGCTGCGTTAAATAAGGTTCATACGAACTCAACAGTGTGACAAGTCCACCAGAATCCCCATTGGGGCGCAAACGCATATCAACTTCGTATAATTCACCCGCGAGTAATTTTGTATCTAAAATATGGCGAATTTTTTGCCCTAAACGCACATAAAATTGCGAGCAAGGAAGTGGTTTTCCACCATTGGTTAGTGCATTTGTGTCTGCGCAATCATACAGAAAGACCATATCTAAATCTGAGCCATAACCCAGTTCAAGGCCGCCAAATTTACCAAAACCTAGAATAGCAAAGCCGGTGTTTTCATTATTGCATTCAGGTGGGTATCCGTGCTTTTCAACGAGTGTTTTCCATGCGTGTTTTAAAACAATTTCAACGATGCTTTCAGCAAGAAACGTTAAATAATCGCTTACCACCATTAACGGTATGACGCCCATAATATCTGCAGCGGCAATACGCAAAACATTAACTTGTTTGAACTGGCGCAAGGCTATCATCAATGCTTCAAGATCATCACAGTCAATGCGCTGCAATGTGAAATCGAGCTGCTGAAGTAAATCTGCTTTGCACAATGGTTCATAAAGTGAATGTGCGTCGATCAGTTCATCAAACAAAATAGGGTAAAGCGCTAAATACTCGCCAATCCAAGGACTTGAGGAAGAGAGTTTTAAGAGCTGCGCTAACGCAACTGGGTTTTCTGCGAGCAAGGCTAAATACACATTTCGCCCTGCTACGGCAGTAAATAAACCCAGTAAACGTTGTAGGGTTTCATCTGGGTTTGAAACATTTTGTAATGTGGCAATCACTTGCGGCATTAGACGATGGATAACACCGATACCTTTATTACTTAAACGACGGATAGTTGGCGTGTTTTTAAACGAATTTAATGCTTCTAGGCTTTCTGCTGGTTGCTCAAAATGATATTGTGCCAGGTTTGCAAGCAACTGACTTTCCTCGCCCGCACCAAGCCAAATTTCTTGACTTAACTGCGCAATTTCATCTTGCTTTGATACGGAGAAAACATCATCAAATACAGATTGAACTTGATGACGGACCGTATTTAAATCCGATAAAAAACTTTCCCAGTTTTGATAATTTAGCGCATACGCCATGACGTCACGCACATCGTCACTCGTCGGTAAATCATGGGTTTGTTTGTCTTGGTATTGTTGGATGCGGTTTTCAACGCGACGAAGAAAACAATAGGAAGCACGAAGTTGTTGTGCGTCTTGCGCGGCGATAAGATTCAATTCTTCAAGTAGCTGTAAAATATCCAGGATACCGCGTGTTTGCAGACTTTTTTCACTGCCACCGCGAATGAGCTGAAAAGCTTGACCAATAAATTCAATTTCACGAATACCGCCATGACCGAGTTTGACGTTATCAATGCAATCTTTACGTTGCAATTCTTGGGTAATTTGAAGTTTCAATGAGCGTAGTTCTTCAAAGGCTCCATAATCCAAATAACGGCGATAAACAAACGCATTGAGCATCGCCATAAGCGTTTTGCCTTGCTCAAAATCGCCAGCTACTTGTCTTGCCTTAATCATCGCGTAACGTTCCCATTCACGTGCATGGGTTTGATAGTATTGCTCCATGCCATCAAACGTCATCATCACCGCGCCGCTGTCCCCATAAGGGCGCAGACGAATATCGGTGCGAAAAACAAAGCCATCAATGGTAATGTCATCCAAGGTGCGCACTAAACTTTGGCACAATCGAGTAAAAAATTCACTGTAACTGGTTTCTTTTCTATCTGGCAGGGTGCCGTCGTTGGGGTAGGCAAAGATTAAATCAATATCCGATGAATAATTAAGCTCAAATGCGCCTAATTTTCCCATGCCTAAAACAACAATTTGCTGAGGTGTTCCATCTTCAAGTAGGGGGGTGCCGCGACGCTCACAGGCTTTTTTGTAGAGAAAATCGAGTGCATATTGAATGCATGCATCGGCAAGATAAGATAATTCGCGCAAGGTTTGCGTTAATTCTTCCCAATCAGCAATATCACGCCATGCGATACGAATCATTTCACGTCGTCTGAAATGACGTAGTTGCGTCATTAATGCTTCGTCAGTATCGGGCGTGAAGTGTGCTAATTTTTCACTATAAGTGGATGGCGTGTATGTCGTAAATAAGTCACCCGAATGAATAAGACCTAACAAGATATCAGGCGTGCGCTCACAATGCTGCGACACAAATTCACTTGCGGCAAATACTTTGACCATTGACGCACTGAAGTTGTCGGGCAGTGCTATCTCATGTAAATGCGTTAACCATGGCGTCAGTAAACTGTGAGTTTTTTCGTGCGCAGAAGGGGGTAGGTGAGTTAATTCTGATTCAAACATAGTCTATACAATACGGTAAGGTGATAAGCGGGAAGTAATTGACCCAATTTTTATGATGAAATGTAACATGATTTTGATTGACTGCAATAGCACCACAATAATTTCTTTGCTGAGTATCAAATAAATGTGTGTGCCAATTTGATTCATCACCGTGAGGTAAATGTAAAAAATCATTCTGATTGGCTACGTTAATCTCACAGTTTTGCAGTCCAATAGCAATACCGCGTCCAATGGCTTTTACTAAGGCTTCTTTGCGTGTCCAGAATTCGTAAAAAAGTGTCATTTTTTGATCTTCGGATAGGGATTGCCAATACGTTTGCTCGATTGGCGAAAAACATTTTTTCACTAAGCCGTCGAGATTGCGACGTGGTTTGATTGCTTCGATATCAATGCCAATATCGACGTTAAATCCGACAGCAATGACCATTTTTTCATTTGAATGTGACAGGTTAAATTGACATTCGGGCACATCAACTAGATAAGGTTTGCCAAATTCGCCACGAGCAATGTTGACCAAATCAGCTGGAATGTTGAGAGTATGCGCGAGAATGTGCTGTAAAAAAAAAGGCGAGGATTGGCGCGGTGGCTTGTCAATATGCCAAATTTCAATGTTCACGAAAATTATGCGTCGCTTTGGCGAGTCTATCGTTAATGGCTTGCCAATCTTCGGTTTGCGGTGGGGTTTGTACTAAAATGACATCGAGTTTTAATCCATCAAGTTCACGCAGTTTAGCGTATAGGTTTTGCGCGTAAATGATTGGATTCGCTGGCAGCGAAATAACAGTGCAATGCGCATAGGACAAAAAAGCATCATCACAGCTCAAAAGGCCCATTTTCATTTGCGTATTGGTTTCAATGAAATGGGGAATCGCTGTATTTTTGCAAAGCATGGCGGGTGTGCTTGGTGCGTAATGTGTGGCCATCATTCCAGCAGTTCTGACTGTGGATTTTCGCAATGCGTCTGGAATTAAGACGTTTAGGTTTAAAACTTTTTCTAATTCACTACGCATAATTTGACCATAACGCAGCAACATGGGATGATCTCCGCTTAAATCAATAATGGTGGATTCAACACCAATTTGACAAGCCCCACCGTCTAAAATCATATCAACACTGTCGCCAAGCTCTTGCTGAACGTGCGAAGCTTGCGTTGGGCTAATACGGCAAAAGCGGTTAGCCGATGGCGCGGCAATGCCATCTCCAAACGCGCGAAGTAAATCGAGCGCAACAGGATGATTAGGGACGCGGAGCGCGACGGTATCTTGACCGCCAGTGACGACAGTATTGATATCGGGTCGTTTTTTTAAAATGATCGCCAAAGGCGCAGGAAAAAAATGATGAGCCAACATTATCGCACTGTCGGGAATATCACACGCCCATGCGTCAAATTGTTCAAAACGGGCAAGATGCACAATCAATGGATGATCTTGTGGGCGATTTTTAGCGATAAAAATACGTTTTAAAGCCTCACTATTCCGCGCGTCAGCGCCAAGTCCATAAACCGTTTCTGTTGGAAAAGCGACTAGGCCGCCTCCGCGTAAACATTGTGCGGCTTGCTTAATAGTATCTGATGTTGCGTTGAAAATACTCATGTGTGGTTTAAAATGTTTTTCGCTGTTTGATCTCTTGACTGAGTTGATAAGCCGCAAGCGCATAAAGTGGACTGTGATTGTAGCGCGTAATCACATAAAAGTTTGTGAATCCTAGCCATAAATCTTCACCTTCAAGTTGCTCAAACGCTAATAATTTTACTATTGTGTTTGTTGGTGTGGTTTCTGTTGGCGTCACACCGAGCTTTGTGAGTCTTTCGATGGTCGTTTCTGGTTTTAAGTTTTTATTTAGCATCGATTTATACTCGATACCTTGCGCGGTAGCAGGAACAGCAATGGCTTGTCCGCGTTGCCAATTATTGCGCACAAAATAATTAGCAACGCTTGCAATTGCGTCGCGTGGATTATGCCAAATATCACGATGTGTATCATGATCAAAGTCTTTGGCTAATGCTCTAAAGCTACTAGGCATAAATTGCGGGTAGCCCATTGCGCCGGCATAAGAGCCTAGCGGATCGCGGGGATTGAGTTTTTCATCTTGGCAAAGCAATAAAAATTGTTCAAGCTCGCCCGTAAAAAACGCACTGCGTGGCGGATACGCAAACGCTAATGTTGCAAGCGCATCAAGTACGCGATGGTTGCCCATGTTTTTACCATAACCGGTTTCTACGCCAATAATAGCAACAATAATTTCTGCTGGAACGCCTGTTTCTTGTGATACGCGATTTAAAGCATCAAGGTTTTCATGCCAGAATTTGACGCCACCTTCAATACGCGCATCGGTGAGAAATATTTTACGGTATTTATGCCAAGGCAATCCTTCTGAAGGCGCTGCAATACGCTTAAGAATGTCCTCTTTAATGACGGCAGATTTTAATAGTTGCGTTAATTCTTGTTCGTTAAAATGATGAAGCGCAACCATTTTACGAATGAAGTTTTTGGTGTTTTCGTTAATTGATAGCGGTGTTGCAGCAGCGGGCTCGGAAACAATCGGTTTTAAAATTGGCTGCGCAGGTGGTGGAGTGATTTCTTTTGGTGATTCTTTTTTTACTGCTGCAGGTGTTTTTTCATGTTCAGGTGAGTTGCTGCATGACGTGATTGTGAGTGCTGCGCTAATGGCAATACCTAAATAGAAAGTCCGTTGCTGAAATCGAGTATTAGAAGTCATAATTTTTTTTGTGTGTATAAAAGTAGCCGCTCAAAAATAAGCCTGCAAAATAGCTTGCACCGCCAAGGATGACGCATTTTACCAAATAAAACGTGCTCCAAGATGCAAAATTTGAAAAATAACGCAATGTTTCAGTCAGGACAACGCTTGAAAAGAAAATTTGTAGGCTCAGTAAACGCCAGTTTTTAAGTGGCCTATAAAGTTGTTTTTTCCATAAGAAAATCAGTAATAATGCCGCATTTAAGCTCGTGGCTAAGGAACTCGCTAAGGCAATGCCAATGTGTGAAAAATTTTGCGCCAACAAAAGTGCCAAAATAAGATTAACACCAAGACAAATCCATGCATAACGTATCGCAATACTTTGAATATGGCAGGTTGTAAAAGCGGGTGTTAGCACTTTCACCATTAAAAAACCCATTAAGCCTAATGCATAAGCGCTTAATGCTTGCGCACAAGCATGGACATCATAGGCTGTAAATTCTGTTGATCCAAATAAAACACTTAAAATAGGCTCTGAGAGAAAAAACAATCCAATCGAGGCGGGTACACCTAGTAGCGCAATGAAGTGTAATCCCCAATCGAGTGTTTGCGAAAATTTTTCGGATTCATGAGCGACATAATTTTTTGCTAATTTTGGCAGCATCACCGTTGTGAGCGCCGAGCCTAAAATTCCGCTGGGAAATTCCAGTAATCTATCTGCATAATACAGCCATGACACACTTCCTGTTGCCAAAAAAGACGCAACTAATGTATTGACCAAAAAATTGATTTGCGTTGTCGAGTTAGCAAATATCGTCGGTAAAATGTTATTTATGACGCGTCGCGTGACGCTATTGTGAAAATTTCGCTGTAGTTTTGGCCATAAATGCAGTTGATGTAGCGCGACAAGTTGTAGCGCAAGTTGCAGAGCGCCGCCGATAAAAACGCCAACGGCTAAGGCAATTATCGGTTGCTGAAAATAAGGCGTCAGCCAAAAGGTGGCACCAATCATTGATATATTCAGTAAGGCGGGCGTAAAAGCGGGAATGGCGAATTTTGTATGCGTATTTAAAATGCTGCCTATGAAAGCTGTTAAGGTAATAAAAAAACCATAAGGGAGCATAATTTGTAGAAGTTGAGTGGCTAATTGATGCTGCTGACTTTTCCAGTCAAATCCTGCCGCGCAAATGAAGATCAAAATTGGCGCAATCATGACGCAAAAAAAAGTCATGATGAGCATAAATAAGGTTAAATAACTCGCTATATTGTTAATAAATTGCTGAAGTTCGTCCGTGTTATTTTTCGCTTTATAAAGGGTTAGCGTTGGCACAAATGCTTGTGAAAAGGCTCCTTCAGCAAATAAGCGTCGTAGTAGGTTGGGAATTCGAAATGCAGCAAAAAAAGCGTCTGTTGCTAGGTTTACACCAAAATATCGTGCAATCAAAACATCACGCCAAAAGCCGAGTAGACGAGAAAAGACAGTAAGGCCACCCACGAGTAATGTGGATTTTGACGATTTTGAAAGAGATAAGCTCAAAAGATAAGCCATTTTTAAGTGAGTTAAACAATTGACAATAATAGCATTTAGCAACATAATTTGTCGTTTCAAAATCGGCTTAGTGTCGATATATTTTTCAAATCATTCCTAAGAGATAGCAATGGCTAATTCACCACAAGCAAAAAAACGTGCAAGACAAGCAGAAAACAACCGTGTGCGTAACGGCGGTCAACGTAGCAATTTACGTACTTTTATCAAAAAAGTATTAGTAGCTGTGAAAGCAGGCGATAAAGAGCAAGCAGTTGCAGCTTATAAAGTAGCAGAGTCTGTCATTGATTCAGCTGTGACTAAAGGTATCATTCATAAAAATAAAGCGGCACGCGGTAAAAGCCGTTTGAATTTGAAAGTTAAAAATTTAGTTTTAGCGGCATAAGTTCTTCTCTGTAGAGGCGTTGCACTGCAACGTCTCCAGAAATCCCCAGACATTTCTCTATAGCCGCTTGCGGCTTTTTCTTTTTATGGCTCGCTAAAAATATGAACGACATCGACTGGAATGAATACGCCCTTGAAACACAAGCCATCCGTGCCGGTCATCATCGCACGCACGAAGATGAGCACAGTGTGCCTATTTTTGCCACGTCGAGTTATGTTTTTAAAAGTGCAGCTGATGCCGCGCTACGTTTCACCGGTCAGCAACCAGGCAATATCTATTCACGATTTACCAATCCCACCGTAGCGGCATTTCAAGATCGTTTAGCGGTAATGGAAAAAGGCGAGCGTTGCCTTGCATTTGCATCGGGCATGGCAGCGACTATGGCCGTTGGTATGGGTTTGCTCAAAGCAGGTGATCATGTCGTCTGTTCGCGAGGGGTATTTGGGAATACGGTTTTACTCTTTCAAAATTACTTTGGTAAATTTGGGGTTGAAACCGATTTTGTTGATTTAGTTGATGTTAGTGCGTGGGAAAACGCCATTAAACCCAATACCCGTTTATTATTTTTAGAAACGCCCTCCAATCCTTTAATTGAAATTGCCGATATTCGCGTCTTAGCGGATGTCGCTCACGCGCATAATTGTCTGCTGGTGGTCGATAACTGTTTTTGTACGCCTGCACTCCAACAACCGTTGACACTCGGCGCAGACATTGTTGTCCATTCTGCGACAAAATACATTGACGGGCAGGGGCGTTGTGTTGGTGGTGCGGTGGTGGCAAGCGAAGACATTATTGAAAAATATATTTACCCGTATTTGCGCACTGGTGGCGCGACGATGAGTGCGTTTAATGCGTGGGTCTTCTTGGGTGGTCTTGAAACACTAGCAGTGCGTATGAAAGCGCATTGTGATAACGCAACGCAATTAGCGCATTGGTTAACCACGCAGCCAGGTATTTCAAAGGTGAATTATCCCGCGTTAGCGTCACATGCACAGCATGAATTAGCGAAATCGCAGCAAAGTCATTTTGGTGGTGTAGTGAGTTTTGAGGTAGAAGGTGGAAAAGAAGCGGCATGGAAGCTCATCGATTCAACGCAAATGCTTTCAATTACAGCTAATTTAGGTGATGTCAAAACAACCATTACGCATCCAGCAACCACAACGCATGGGCGGTTAACGCCTGAAGCGCGAGCTAAAGCAGGTATCAATGATAATTTAGTTCGTGTGTCGGTTGGATTAGAATCAATTGACGATATTAAAGCGGATTTGGCGCGAGGTTTTAGACTTTAGTTAACCCAACAAAAAAATCCCATCTAACCCTTAAGGGTTAGATGGGATAATTAAAAACATGTCCTACTCCATGCGCTTAGGCATCATCATATTACTTAAACGACGACGTGTGAATTCAACCAGTGCACGGAACCCGAGTAAGAAAAAGAGTATTAATGTATAAAGCAGTGGTTCAGCAAGATTGCCTTTGAGTTGCCAGAAATAATGAATAACCCCAACAATCCCTGCAAGGTAAATAAAACGATGCAGTTTTTTCCAGTTTTTTCCGAGCATTTTTTTAATCGAGTTGGGTGTGGTTATTCCAAGCAAAAAAACGATAATATAAGCAATAACGCCAAACCAAATATAGGGACTTTCCAGAATATCTGTCCAAATCATACCCCACATAAAATTATTATCGACGATAATATAAGTCAAAATATGTAACGTGGCATAAAAAAACGAATATAAGCCGAATAGTTTCCGATAGTCAGCCAAACCTCGCCAGTGCATGATGGTTTGAATGGGGGTGACGGCAAGTGTGATGCCAAGAAAGCGCAGTGACCAATCACCTAAACGAATATGTAGGGCTTGAATAGGGTTTGAGCCTAAATTATTAAAAATAATATCGATCAGTAATCCCAATAGGGGCAATAAGCAAATAGTAAAAATCACATTCCATCGATGATCTTTGCTTTTAATCATCGTCAATAATGTCTTTATTTTTTCCATCATTAGAAGAAGTGCCGTAAGTCCATATCATTATATAAGTGCGCTACTTGATCACCGTAGCCATTAAATAACTCTGTTTGGCGCCGTGATGTAAAAAAACCACTACCAAGCAAGCGCTCACTGTTTTGACTCCATCTAGGATGGGGAATACTGGGATTTACATTTGCATAGAATCCGTATTCATCTGGGGCGGATTTATTCCAGCTAGTCAGTGGCGCTTTTTTTAATAATTCAATTTTGACAATTGCTTTTGCGCCTTTAAATCCGTATTTCCATGGCACAATTAAACGCAGAGGTGCCCCGTTTTGTTTCGGTAAAACATCACCATACATTCCTACGGCTAAAATGGTAAGAGGATGAACAGCTTCATCGATTCGCAATCCTTCAGTGTATGGCCAATGCAAAACAGATTGATTGCGCAAGTTGGGCATTACATCGGGTTGCTCTACCGTGGTAAATTTTACAAAATTAGCAGTTGAAAGCGGTTTTGCCATTTTGAGTAAATTGACCAATGGAAAACCTACCCAAGGGACGACCATCGACCACGCTTCAACACAACGGAAACGGTAAATCCTCTCTTCAAGAGTTTGTTTACTCAAAATATCTTCTAAATTAAATTTTCCCGCATTTTCAACTTCACCACTAATCTCAATTGACCATGGGTCAATAACAAGCGGTTGTGCGAGTTTGGTGGAATCTTCTTTGCCGAAACTGAATTCGTAATAATTGGTATAGTCTTTAACCAACTGCTTAGGCGTTGGCGTAAATGTTTTAGATGACAGGTCACTTTGCGCAAGAGTTTCCCATTTTGCAGAATCGGTTTTTGCCATAAGTGAATGGCTATTTCCAACCACCGTTGCGGCAAGTAGAGATTTGATGAGTGTACGTCTCTCTTTAAATACTTTCTCATCTGTAATTTCATGGCTTGGAATCGATTTTGTTGTTTTTATTATCATCGCTAATGTTCCAAATATAATATGATGATTTGACAGACCATGTGGTGGTTATTTTTTACCTTTAGGGATTAAACTCCGTATTTTCATGAATTTACGTTCTGTGAGAAAAGCGAGAGAGAAAAGTTGAACAAAATTATCGGCTTCAATTAAGTCTAATCCGATATTAACAGGAACTAATTCTTTTCGTGTTCCAAAAATACGATCCCAAAACGCTAACACAATCCCGTAGTTACTATCATGTTCTGACCGAACTTTAGAGTGATGAGTGCGGTGCAATGAAGGGGTAATAATGTACTGCGATACAACATCTTCATTTTTGACTTTGATATTTGCATGGTGAAAAAATATGAAGAATAACTCGATAATTTCAATAGATAAAACTAAATAAGCATTCACACCAATAATGACAACAAAGACGCATTTGTATACAATTTCAAGGAGTAAATCAAAAACGTGAAATCGAAAACCGGTGGATACATTGAAGCTTTTGTCACTGTGATGGATTTTATGAAAACGCCATAAAGGTTCAAATTTGTGGCTATAATAGTGCCAAACATAAATAGCTAAATCGAAAAACGCAAATGCCAGAATCCATTTAATCGGGCCATCAGAGAGTCCGCTGAGTAACCCGTAGGTGGAAAACTGTTGTGCAACAAGAAATAACGATGAAGCTCTCAGTGTGGTTATAATCACGTTGTTAATGACAAACGCCATGGTGTTTGTCACAAATGATTCTTTATAGACTTTAGATGAGAATGTACGAAGAGGTTTTTTCTTCTCAAGCATTAGTAAGAAAAAAAAGGCAAGAATTGCCAAACCAAAAAGCACTTCGTTAAAAATCAGGCCACCACTTTTGGTGACAATATCTGCTTCGTTCATAAATACCCACCTTTCAGTCGCTTAAACATAAATTCAAAGTTACATAAAATTAACGATAATTATTTAGATAACGCCTCAATCAATGAATTGAGTTCTTTAATTTCGTTATTAGCAACAACATGTTCTGTAATATCGTATTGCACGCCTAAATAATAAATAACGCGATTTTTTTTATCAAATAAGGGCGTTATTTTTAAGCGATTATGAAATAACGTGCCGTCTTTTCTATAGTTGCGCAACGTGACTTCGACAGATTCGTTCTTTTTCATCGCATCGGAAATGATTTTTCTAGCTTCTTGATCACGATCATCTGCTTGCAAGAAACGGCAATTGATACCTACAATTTCTTCTTGCGGATAACCGGATAAATTCTCAAATGCTTTATTCGCGTATACAATGGGTGTGTCTTCTAAATCGGGATCCGCTAAGGTGACACCATTAACACATTCATCTAAAATCGCAGAAAGTACTTGAGGAATGAACCCACCACCATCTTTTTCAACAATAAAAGGCATAATTTAAACTCCAGAATAGATAGATAAAATTAAAGACGTATTTTTGTTATTTTGAATATTTTACGTCAATGAGATTCTTAATGTTTTCAACAGTGCTTTCTGCTCCGTCTTCAATAGCGTAACGAATGAGTTTTTGAAATGGCCTCATGAACATCTCCAGTTCCAGCAATTCAAATCGAAATGTCAGTCGTGTATTCATCTTTTGATTTTCATTTTCCATCAGGTAGCTTTGCCGATAAGGCGCGCTTATACCTTGACAAATCAAGCTGTTATTAGGATTGAAATCAATGATTTCAAAAACGGATTCAATATTTTCTCCGTTATCATTTCTAACCTGTTTTGCTTTAGCACCTAAACATGCTTTATCGGTTTCAGGTTTGAATTCAACGACTTCAATTGCCCATTTGGTGTAATTTTCAAAAAATTCATTACCCACGTAGGCATAAATATCTTCAATAGGTTTCTCAATCTCAATAGTGGCTTCGCCAGTTATGGAGTCAGATGAATCAAGTAGAAATTTAATCTGCATACTATTTCCTCCTAAATCTAATTACCAAGTTAAACACTAGGTTTTATAATTATAATGTCACTCTAAGTGCAATGCAATACTATACTCGATTAACTAAAACATCTACTGTTTTTTAATAATTTAAAAAATTATTTTAGGGGACGATTTTTTGAGTCTTTATGAATGTGCCCACCAAAGAGGAGGACGGTATCAATAAAGCCCCAAATGACACCGTAGCCCTGTGTGAGAATAGTTAAGGCAATTTGAGCTAGCGCTATTTTATAAAAGCCTAAATAAAATCGATGCGCACCAATTGGTCCCAAAAATAGACCTAGTAGGGTTGCAATCCAGCGGCTTTTGACTGCTTCAACAGGTTTCATTGACTCAGCGAATAGGCGTAAATTCATTACATTGCCGTCATTGACTTCAAAGGTAACTTCATCACCTTGATCAGGTGGTACCGTCGATTTCCAACTATGACTATCGAATTCAAAATAATCGTCTTGGCTTTTTACAATACCTACATTTTTTTCATTGTCGTAAGATTCAATTTGTCCGATAAGCATGACTGTTTCCTATTAATTATTTTTAGTCGATTGCGTTAATAAACCATCGATTTTATCGTTTAAAGTTTGCGTATCACGCACTAAGTCCGTAATCTGTTTGTACAGTATGTCAACTTCTGCACTCGCGGGTAAATCACGTGTTTCTTCTTGCAGAAACTCGAGTATATTTTGCTTGAGTGTCGACAATGTTTCATTATGCCACGCTTGTCCAGCATGAAAAAGTGTTTCTAGGAGCATATTAAATTTTATAACCGCGATGAACAGCCACAATTCCTTGCGTCATGTTGAAGTATTCGCAACGCTCAAGTCCCGCTTCTTGCATCATCGTTTTTAATTCAGCTTGCTTTGGGTGCATACGAATAGACTCGGCTAAATAACGATAACTGTCTTCATCATTAGCCACAAATTTACCAATTTTGGGTAATAATTTAAATGAATAAAAATCATACACCTTTTCGGTAATAGGGTCGATTGGATGTGAAAACTCAAGCACGATTACGCACCCACCTGGTTTTAAAACACGCTGCATTGAGCGGAGTGCGGCCGCTTTATCAGTAACATTACGTAAACCAAATCCAATGCACACGCAATCAAATGTATTATCTGCAAAAGGCAAACATTCTGCATTGACTTGAGCGTAACGGATATTGTTAGTTAAACCGCGATCAATTAAACGATCACGTCCCGTAAATAACATGGCGGCATTAATGTCGGCTAAAACCACTTGACCACTCTCACCTACTCGCGCACTAAAACGCGCAGTTAAGTCACCTGTACCACCTGCTAAATCAAGGACACTATATCCTGCATGCACTTGGCTTAAATCCACGGCAATACGTTTCCAGATGCGATGAACGCCAACTGACATTAAATCGTTCATAATGTCGTAACGTTTGGCAACTGAATCAAAAACGCCGCGAACCAATTTGACTTTATCTTGAGTGGCGACTTCTTTAAAGCCAAAATGCGTAGTGTTTTGCGTCATAGGGATTTCCTTGGAGTAGCGAATAATAAATTTCGATTAATAGATGGAATTATAGCCTTAAAACTAGCAGACTCAAAAAAACAGCACATGAATTAATTAAAATAGATCAATTTTGGTGTTAGCTTGTTCAATTTACTGGCTTGGTTTAGCATAGCCCACTTTATTACCGTATTGTTTCATAATAATTAACAACGAGAAATCAAAATGACCACAGAAAATGCCCCTTGGACACGCGACGAATTTGAAGCCCAATTACGAGGTATGGAAAAGTTTTATCACATCCATCATCCTTATCATACGTTAATGAACGAAGGCAAATTAACACAAGCGCAGCTAAAAGGGTGGGTGGCTAATCGTTTTTATTATCAAGTGAGTATCCCTATCAAAGACGCCAATATTTTAGCGAATTGCCCAGACCGCGAAACTCGCGCAAAGTGGACACAACGTATTTTGGATCATGACGGGCATGAGGGCGATGTGGGGGGGATTGAAGCGTGGATTCAACTTGGTATTGCGGTAGGTTTATCTCGCGAAGAAATTACGACTTTAAAATATGTTCTACCGGGCGTTCGGTTTGCGGTGGATGCCTATGTCAATTTTGCTCGTCGCGCAGAATGGCATGAGGCGGCAAGTTCGTCATTAACCGAATTATTTGCCCCTAAAATTCATCAGCAACGCCTTGATAATTGGCCACAGCATTACCCATGGGTAGATCAAGAAGGCTATAACTATTTCCGTAAACGTTTAAAAGAGGCGCGACGTGATGTCGATCATGGTTTAGCCATTACGCTGGATTGGTATAAAACGCGTGAACAGCAAAATCGCATGATTGATATTTTAAAATTCAAATTAGACGTTTTATGGTCGATGGCAGATGCAATGTATCTGGCTTATATTGATAATATGCCGCCTTACTTTAATGTTGAAAAATAATAAAAACCATCAAGTGCAACATCATAAATTCAATCATACTTTTCATGAATAAACATTCTTTCTTGCATCGTCACGCGCTGTGTTTACCTATTTACTCCACAGCGTTGCTTTATGTCTTTTATTATTGCATTAGTGTGTTTGAATTTGATGTAAAAATTGAACCAACATCCGTGCCATTGGATTCTTTTGCACAATTGATTTTAGCGTATATTTTGTATTCGATTTCGCGTCGTGTATGGATATTTTTTATTTTGCACGCACTGATTATGGGCGTTTTGTATATTGGTAATCCAATTAAAATTGCTTTTTTCGGTGGGCCATTGATGCCTGACGATATTTTTGCGCTGCGGTCATTACTTTTGATTTTAAGTGGTTGGAAATTCTTTGCGCTGGCTTTTCCGCTGGTTGCGCTAGGGGGTTTACTTTTTTTGAATTTCAAATTGCGCCGATTTCATAACTACATTGGTGGGGTGTTAGGTGGCGTTTTAGCCTTAACGATAATTTATCAGCCTAATTTAATTGTTTATCCCATTGATACCTACATTGGCACAAAAGAGTGGGATCAACGGTCAAATTATTTGTGGCAGGGTGCGACGATTCATACGCTACTTGAAACTGCTCGTTATTTTCTTATGGCAGATAAAGCGCCTGATATTGATGTGGCGCGCGCTGCGGCGAAGCAATTACTCGCGCAACATCATCTTGATAATACGCCTTCAACTGAAGATTTCAAGCCACGTAATGTTCACATTGTGTTGCTTGAATCTTTTTGGGATGCGAACAACCTCAAAAAAATTAAATTCAGTCAAAATCCACTCTCAGATGATTTTCGCAAACTTTGGAAAACAGCAAATAATTCCGTCGCACTGGTGCCGGTTTTTGCAGGAATGACCGCCAATTCAGAATTTGAAGTGTTATGTGGTTTCCCCGTGACAAAAAACACGGTGAAATTTGAGCGGCAATTATTAAATGAGGTGCCGTGTCTGCCGCGTTTACTTGCGGATAAAGGGTATAAAACAGTGGTATCACATCCGAATGTGCCTGTTTTTTGGAATCGAGTCAATGCGTATCATCGCGTGGAATTTCAAACTTACTGATCAGAAAATGATTTTGAGCTTGATGACATTAATCGTGAATTTTTAGGTGATAGCTCGCTGTATCGTCAGGTGCTCGATAAAATTTCCAGTACACTTGAATCAAAAGCGCCCATATTAGATTACATAGTGACATATTTTGGGCATTGGGATTATCCCTTAAATGAAAGTCGTCCACCTCAAATTACCAGCACATCACAGGTGGAAGAAGTGAATGGTTATGCGAATACAACTTATTACAAATCACGTGAGTTGGTGGAATTTGTCAAAAATCTCCAAAAAAGCGACCCTAACGGCATTATTGTCGCATTTGGTGATCACTTGCCGTTTTTAGGCGAACATTTTGCGGGTTATGTCGAGTCCGATGTGCTCAAAAATAATCGTGGAGAATTTTCAGATGCGATGTACAAAACCTATGTTAGCACGCCATTATTGATTAATGATGGTCAAAAAGGGGCGTTAAAAGTGGGGCGTTTACCACTTTATCAAGTTCCTAAATTGATTTTAGGGTTGCTCAATATTCATCAACCCACCATTATGGATTACAGCATGCCGCCAGAAAAGGAACGCGTGAGACCCTTAACAGGCTTGCATTTTGATGAGTGGGCAGATGGGCAAATTCAAGTTTGTAAAGCGCCACCTTATTCGCCAGAATGTGAGCGTTCACTTGCGTGGATTGAAGCAGTAAAAACGGTGAGCAATGATTTATTTATCGGTGGACAATTTCCCCGACCCTTACTAGATAAGCTCTAAAGCAAACATGAGTGCATCTTCACGATTATTGTTTTCTGCTGGGTAATAATTTCTGCGCACAGCAATTTCGTTAAACCCCATGGATTCATAGAGCGAAATAGCGTGAATATTGGTTGGTCGAACTTCTAAAAACATGGTTTCAGCTTCAGTGTATGCCACTGAAATAAGATGTTCTAATATTTTTCGTCCAATGCCTTGTTTTTGCTCTTTAGGTGAAATACATAAATTCAAAATATGCGCTTCACCTACTGCCATGCTCATAATGCCGTAACCTAGGATTTCATCACCAATTTCGCATATCCAATTTTGATAGCGCATATTGATGCAATCTCTAAAAATATCTTCGCCCCATGGAAATTGATAACTGGCTTTTTCAATAGTGACTACTTGATCTAAGTCTGTGCGGTTCATTTTACGAAGCCGCATTAGCTCTTTACGGCCAACGGATTCAGGGAAAACTTTGGCGTAAAATTCCACATCGGCATCATAAACAACAAAGTCTTTTATTCGGTCTAGTAGGTCGCGCATGGTTATATTATTAAGTTGATGTGAATTGTCATAGAGTAACATTTTTGATTTAAAGCATCGATTTTGCAATTAAAGCTAAACCGGCTAAAAAGAGAAAAATGGCAAAAATACGGCTGTATTTTTCATTGTCGATATTGCCATAAAGTGTTTCTTCAATAAATAAAAATGTCAACATGCCTACTTGAACGAGTGCAGCCTTGGTGCTGTAGGCAATGGTAAATTCCGTTTGCATGACAAGTAGTGTGAGAAGTTGAAATACAGCGAATACAGCGTAACAAGCCGCTGCTGTCACGCGCGTCGTATCTTTGGGGTAGTTTTTGCTGTAAATCATCACAGTTAAAAGTGAGCC
>Ga0114974_10000544_pt1 | contig 31435 bp, 48 predicted proteins | sample S_130206_EF_Meta_FD_87318 | JGI IMG/M metagenome (GOLD analysis project Ga0114974, IMG submission 87318) | Freshwater microbial communities from Lake Simoncouche, Canada to study carbon cycling - S_130206_EF_MetaG | ecosystem: Environmental > Aquatic > Freshwater > Lake | place: Lake... | reverse complement strand
CGGGAACGTGGGCGACAAATCGAGTAATTACTGAAAAAATAAATTAATGCAGGAATTCGAAAACCATATTAAAAATTTAGGCAAAAGTATTTTAGAAATGCAAAAAGGATTAAATGAAAAACTCAAAGAAATACAGAACGAAAATCCTAATTTGTGCGCTCAAATTACAAACGATTTTACGAACATTTTTCAGTTAGCAAAGGATGGCGATTTAACAGCTTTAAACGAAATACAAAACAAATATAAAAATGCCGATAACATTAATAAGTAGAAACTACAAAGATATATTTAACGATAATCTGAATTATTACCAAGCGAATGCGGGAGATACTCAAATCGCAAAGTTCGAAGTGTGGGAAAATATTCGTGCGTATGGTAATTCTGGTAGCTCGTTAAGTTTAGACGCAGGAAACGATTTAATAACGTGGTTAAACGGCAATTTTTTGGACGAGGGCTTTCGTGTTGGCGATGAAGTTCAAATAACAGTATTCCACCCCAACGGAAACGTTAACCATACTTATACGAGTACGATATTAATTTGTGATCCAAACCAAATAAAAATAACCGTACATACGCATTGGTACGATGCTGCGGCAGGGGAAACACTTTTAATCGAAGTAAATTATAAAGGCGGTGTAAAAAGAAAGGGTTTATTACTTGAATGTAACCATGTAAACAGCGGGTCCGTTGGAAATGCAAATAGTTTAATTGACGGGCAAAAAACACAATTTACGTTCAATTTAACGGGAACGGTTAACGGTTCGGTTGTTTCAGGTATTCAAGTTGGTTTTTTTAGCGGTCAATTTAATGTCGCAACTTCGATAAAAGATGTTACAACATATCCAAATAATACAAGAAAATACGAGTTAACTGTTGGAATTATTCAAAGCGGAGTTTACGATATTACACCGTTTTTATTTTCAAATTGTTTAAAGGCTTATTTCGGTTTAAATTGGCAGCGTGAAGTTGGAAATCCAAATAACATGACGAGGTTAGTAATTTCGGAAGATTCGAACACGGGTTGGTTTGATGAGCCGTTTAATTCTGGAGTAATTAATGCGACTTTAGTTCAAGGAATTTCTATTTTAGATTATTCAGCTGTAAATACGGGTCAAATTGCTATTGATTCAGCGAGTACAAAATTCGGATTCGGGGCGTGTTACATTCCAACAGACGATACTTATTTTCATGCGCAGTTTACAAGTCAATCAAATTTGGGTATGCTTTGCCCGTCCCAAACAAGTGCGGCACCAATTACGATAACAAGTTCAACGAATCCAGACGGCGCACAATACACAATTGAATTTAGTAATCCGGTAACAGTTGGGACCGTAACAACGTGGGACTATGAATTCACACCAAATACAGATTTTACAGATTTTATTGATGCCAGAATCGAGGGCGATAGGTTGTTTTATGTTTGGGCGAAGTACGGAACAGTTAATTTATTGTTATTTGCGGATCAGTTAACAAAACCCGAGCCACCTGCGGGAGCGATTGACGTGTTAATTAGTCAATTTGTCGACCATTCGGAAAATATAATTGCGCCTGTAATTAATCAAACAAAATACGAAGCAAACACGGAGGACGATTTGTCTTTTTTAGCGGTGTTAATGATTAAATTTAATGAAGTAATTACAAGTATTACGCCACGTTTGGAGGCTTTTAATTCCGTTACGGGCGAATCCTTTACTTTATTTAGCGCAAATTTTGATTTAACAGCGGTTCCAATAGTAGGCGGAAAACACCAAGTTAATCAAAGCGTTTTATTAAATACTGAATTACCGACAACGAGTGAAAAACGAAGCGCATATTTGTATTTAGCGCCTGTTTATGATACGGCATTGAAATATGGAATTAATTTAGCGTTTCCATTCTTGAATGATTGGCGTTATTGGATTGCTTTACCGGGTGCAAATGCGGATTTTTATCCTAACGAACAGAATAGAAATTACGTTCCATTCGATAATACGGGAAATTGGGGTGTTCGGTTGAATTTAGGAATGATAAAAAACGGTTTGAGTTTTGAGTTTACAAATGATTTAATTATTAAAGACTACAATTCAGATCCAAATATATTTCAGGAAATAGAATTATATATCGAAGCCACAAATCAAAACGTTCAAGTAATTGTCGAAGGTGAATTGCATCGAGTAATTGCCACGCATACAAATATAGATTCGAGCGTTTGGGACGTTTTAAATATTTGGGGAATGATTACAATCGAACCAACTGAAAGTTCGCCTCGATGGATTTGTTCAACTGTAATTCCTACGGATGGAAATATTTTAAATCCTTTGAGCCCGATTACAGGAACAACGGCGACATTAACATTTCCAACCCCAGATGTAGCGCAAATCGAATGTTTTTTTGATCCAAATAAAATTAATTTGTCCAACGGTGCAAAGTTCACCACTAAAATAAAATCCTGTTATGTGTAATTGTTTAAAAATAACGTTTGGAAACGTTGAAAGTGGATTGCCAAATCTAACTTTTGAAATGCAAGTTTCAGGAACTTTAAACGGATACAATTATTATCAGTTTATTTATTTCGGAACGGAGTATTTTGTATGGCATAACGCTACCGATAATTGGTATATTTCCCAAACGTTAGGCAGTTCACCTTATAAGAATGAATTAAAAGATAACGAGGATCCGTGCCCAATTGCAGAAAGTCCCGTTTGGGTTTCAACAAGTTTTTACACAAAAACAGAGGAATGCGAGGGCGATTGTAACCACGAAGATCGTAATTTTAAAGATTACGAATCAATTAGATTACCAAAAACGTGCATCGAAGAGGATCGAGGGTATATTGATTGCTGTTGCGAGCAGTTAGTTCTGGCAAATGCTGGTTCGGACACTTGGAAAAATGATAAAACAGCGGTTTGGATTAAACTTTCAAGCGTTTCAGATACATTCGATTTTAAGCTATATAAAGACGGTAATTTAACAGCCTATACAATTACACCTATTTCTTTCGTTAAAGAGCCTAATGCGTTCTACGCCGTTATTAATTGGTACGATGTACTACTATCGGACGCAGCAGGTTGTTACGAGCTACGAAGAAATTGGAATATTTCAGGAATTACAGGCTCGGATGTTTGGGGAAATTATCAATTGAAACCGTATACAATTCAAAACGCTATTGGAACGGCACGGGTTCGGGCTTTATTTAATTTGAGGCAAGAAATCGAGGGTATAAATTTTACAGGATCTAACGTTGAAAGTAGTTTGCGATTCAGTGGATTTATTGGAAATTCGCAACCGAATATGGAAATTGATAATTTGATTTATTCAAATAGGGAAATGAAGTCAAATATTCGTGAAAATTTAACAGATTACGAAATTCTTGTAGATGCCACTTTAAAATGTATTACGGCGCCTTTAATTAATCTTTATTTGTTGAGTGAAAACGAACTATTTATTTCAGATTACAACGCCCACAACCACGATTATTGTATAAAAGATTTACCTGTAATCGTTAGCGAAAGCCCAGAAATTATATATTTAGATCCATTTACTCGAAAAGCAGGCGTAAAAGCAAAGGTTTCGGATAAATTTAAAACAAAAAGAACTTTCTACTAAAAACGAGTTTTTTAATTTACTAACTTTGAAATAAAAAAAATATGGCAACACCAACGGTTTACGAAATGACTTCGGCAAATGGCTCGGATTCAGTTTTAACAGCTTCGAAAGGGGTATTTATTGTGAATAATACAGTAGAAAAAACGTACAAATGCAGGGCGATAGCGGTTTTATCCGATACTATTTTCACGTCAATAAAGGAAGCGGGTTCGGCAACGGACGTAAAAGCAAATTATATCGCTGCGGTTGGAACTGCAATAAAAGCGGGTGCGATTATTACACCGAGCAACGGTAAAAGATTTGAAAAAATCGCGTTAACTTCTGGATCCGTAACATTGATAAAATGATTGGGTACGGAAATAGTGTATTTTTACGTAGGAATTTCGAAGCTGGTTTGCCTCCTGTTAATACGGTTGCGCCTGCAATTACAGGAACGGCGCAGGAGGGTCAAATTTTAACAAGTTCAACAGGAACATGGACGGGTACGCCAACGATTACCTTTGCATATCAATGGAAACGTAACGGAAGTAATATTTTAAGCGCTACAAATTCAACTTATACACTTGTAACGGCTGACGTAAGCCAATCAATTAAATGTACGGTAACGGCTACAAATGGAATAGGAAACGCTTCGGCTGATTCGAATAGTGTAACACCAATCGCAGCGGTTGATCCAGATGCGCAAGCATTCATTACAGCGGCTGCAATTACAGACCCAACACAACAAGCGGCAATCAATACTTTGGTAGTTGACTTGAAAGGGTATAACGTGTGGACAAAAATGAAAGCTTTGTATCCATTTGTAGGTGGTACTGCTACAACTCATAAATTCAACTTAAAAAATCCTTTAGATACAAATGCAGCATTTAGGTTAGTATTTAGTGGTGGGTGGACACATTCGGCTAATGGGGCTACACCTAACGGGACAAATGCTTATGCAGATACATTTATTATTCCTAATACAAATTTATCTTTAGATTCAACGCATTTAAGCTATTATTCAAGAACTAACATAACAGGTCCACAAGTTGACATGGGTGTTACTGAAACATCCGCTGCTTGTTATTTACTTTATAATTATAATAATTTAGCTTTTAAAGCAATAAATAGATTAGAAGCTGCTGGAGGAAGTACATACACACCAACAAATGGTTTTTTAATAGGAAGTAGAAACAGCTCAACTACTGAAAAATATTACCATAAAGGGACTTTGATTAATACGTTGACCATTATTTCTTATGCTAAATCTACTTACAAAATGTTTTTAGGAGCATATAGTAATGCGAATACTGCAAGTGGATATTCATCTAAGCAAACGGCTTTTGCCTCAATAGGAGACGGCTTAAGTGATACCGAAGCAGCTAACTTTTACACTGCGGTACAAGCATTTCAAACTACATTATCACGTCAAATATGAAACTAACACAATTAACAATAGAACAAAAGTTAACCTATGTAGGTTTATTAACAGAACTACAAAAAGACGAATTATTAGGTCAATGGTACGCACCTGATTCTTACTTTAATCCTATTCAGGACTTGAATAATAATTGGATTATTTCAGTTGAGGAAATGGAGCAGTGCGTAAACCCTGATTATCTTTGGGTAAAAGACCTTGACTTAATACCATACGAACCAAAACCAACACCCCCACCTTTTGAAGCATGATACCAATTGATAAATTTTTAGAAGCTATTAAAAAACACGGTTCAATCGGTGTTTTAGCGTTTTGGCTAACGTATACGCATTTCGAAGTACAAGAACTTAAGGAGCGTTTATATAATTGCTTAGAACGAAGGGAATTTTTAGATCGTAACGAAAGAAAAAACGCACCTGAAAAACGCGATACGTTAGCAATATTAACCGATAATAAAAAACGTAGATTATTATGAGTAATGTAAAAAATTACACCGATAAACAATTACTTGATCGAGTAATGAGTTTAAAATCCTTTACTTTTATTCCTGCAGGAATGTGGCTTTTATTCGTACGATCAAATGAAGATCAAAACGATGTTTTTGACGATAAATGCTATATTTTTAAATTCAATCAATTTCAATTTGTAACAAGTTGCACGACAAATAAAGGAAATAAAGGAACGGCCGTTATGGTTGCGGACCAATGGAATTACGACGCGTATTGTTACGGATTGCATAAGGGTAAAATGGAAGCGTTACGGCAAGTTAAACGTATTCCATACCAGCGCGATTTTACAGCGGATGGAAAAACGAACCCGACAACGGAAATAAAAACCGATATTATTAACATGAATATTCACGGCGCAACTTATAACCGTGGATCGCAGCAAGTCGCAACGCAAATTGGTGGATGGTCCGAGGGTTGTTTAGTTTTAAATAATAATCCGGATTACGAAAAAATGATTAAAATGGCGAAAGATTACAGCGCCGTTTCAATATGTTTAATTAATGAATTTTAAATAAAATGGCAAAGAAAAAAACGGTAAAAATTGACACTAAAAACGTTGATCTGAATTTGGAAAAGGACGGAACCAATATCAAAATTGATTTAGATACTAAAAACGTCGATATACATTTATTAAAAGACGATTTAAACAAAGAGTTTAAATACGATAGTAAAAATATTGACATTGATATTAAAAAAACAGATTCAGGAATCGATGTAAAAGTTGAAACCAGCGGGGCGTTATGGAAAATTATCGCAAAAAGAATAGTAAAATTTGTTTTAAATAAATTTAAACGCTAAATTTGAGGGCTTTGATATACTTTGTTTTTTAATTATACGGAAAATCCACTTAGAAATAGGTGGATTTTTTGTTTTACAGCATTTTTTTTTATTTAAAAATCCTAATGTTTACAAGTGTTTCAGAAAAAACTTTAAAATAATTCGAAAATAATTAGAATTAAATTAGGTTTATATTATTTATTTATATTAAATTTGTTGAAACAAAAACGAAAAGGATATGAAAAAGCAAATCGAATTATTACAGGAAAACATTAAAAGATTGGAATATACTATTTCAATGGCGTACACATTCCAAAAAGGGTACGTTGAAAATTGCAAAAGTGCAATTGAAAGCTATAAACAACAAATTGAAATTTTAAAAACAAAATAAAATGAAAAACGCAGTAAATACTTTTATACCTTTAAAACCGAATTTAATGTATATTATTCGGAAATGGAGATCCAAAAACACGAAATACGAAAAAAGTGGATCTTTTAACGTTGAACTTTATTTGGATTATTTAGCAGTAATAAACGATTACCCTATAAAATGAATTGGAAAAATAGAAATCAAAGAAATAAAGAGGTTAATATATCTTTGGAATACACTCACAAAGCGGATTTAAAGCGCATTTTAGACGTTTTAAGCGATTTAATTACTTTAGGCAATGAAATATATTCGGACACGTTAAAAAGTGTTGAAAACGAGGAAATAGTTAATCGATTTAATTTCGTTCAATATTATTCGGATTCAATTCACGAAAGTAAAGAATCTGAAATTAACGGAGAATTAAAATTTGTAATAAAAGCGAAGTTATGAAAGCAAAAGACAAGGCGGAACAGTTAATTTATTATTCAATTAAATTACATGGCGTAAAAACTGCAAAAGATGAGGTTTTAAAAGTAGTGGATCAGGTTCGAATTTTGGCGCCATTGGATTTACGAAAGTATTGGAATGAAGTTGAAGCGATAATAAAAAAAAGTAATATATGAAAATCAAAAACCCCACTCGATTAGTTTTGGCTTGGAAAGCGATTTATTATTCAACAAAATTTTCGTGAAATATTTACTTTATTTTTCCTATTTTATTGTAATTAGTTCGATTTTATCTGTAATTTATTTAATATTTGCAATATGTTCGATAAAATAATTTTTTACAGTTGGTTAATTACAGCCATTATTTCAGCGGTTACGATTTGTTATGTCATTACTAATTGAATTGCACCAAACAAACCAGCCGTTTGCGGTAATTATTTCCCACGAAATAACGGGAACCAATTACAGCGTTATTTATCACGATAGATTGATTAGATCAAAAGACATGGTCGGAGCTGAAATTAATTATTTTTTGAATATTCGCAAAGAAATGAAATTATTTAGCGTTCAGGAAATAGGGACCGTTTGGGAGTTTAATAATTTTAAGTTGAAAATGTCGCATAGTTTGAAATATAATTATTTAATAAGAAATCAAATAATAAAAAACTCATGAAAAAAAGAATGAAAGTAAGAAGGAATTTAACTCGTTACCATTTCAGTAGTTTAACGGTTCGAAATAACCGAATTTGGCAAAACTACAAAAGAAAAATATTCAGAAATTGTATTAATAATGAATTTGATTAAAAAATAATTTGTATATTTGTAAACGGTTCGTGCAGGAACTTATAGAAATTTGAGTTAAAACTCTTTAGTTAGTAGGCTGCACCCGAACGCTAAAGGGTTTTTTTTATGCTTAAAAATTATTATTATGGCAAAAATTATTTTAATGGATGGCGTTATAAACGTCAAAGAAACTTATCGGCAAATTAGAGGGTTAATTTTACTTGAAAAAATTTGGTTAGAATTAACAGCTGAAAATTCAGAATTAAAAACAATGGAACGGGCAACCGGTGTTAAACAGGATTACCGCGTTTTAATTCAGGTTAAAAACATTCAATGCGTTAAACCATGAGAAAAGCATTTAACTTTTATCGTAGCTATTGGGAAATTGCAAACGAATTAAATGACAAAGATCGTTTAGCGTTTTACGATGCTTTATTAATGCGTCAATTTACAGGGGTCGAGGTTGAATTAACTGGGCTTGTTAAGTTCGCCTACGTTTCTCAAAAACATTCGATTGATGCACAAATTAAAGGATACGAAGACAAAACAAAACAGAAAATAAATACACCTATTGAAGACCCTACGGAAGGGGGTTCGGTAGGGGGTATTTTAGCCCCTCCGGTACAAGAGAAAGAGAAAGAGAAAGAGAAAGAGAAAGAGCAAATAGATTACCAAGCGTTGCTTGAATTTATTAATTTGTGTTTTGGTAGAAATTTTCAAGTAATGAATGATAAAATTAAATCAAAATACAAATCACTATTAAAACAAGGCTACGAAAAAAAGCAAATTACAAACGCTATAATTAACTGCAAAGAAAATACGCACCATAAAGAAAATAATTATCAATATTGCACCCCTGAATTTTTCAGTAGAACCGATATAATTGATAAATATGGATTTGACACTACAAAACAAGGTTTGGTTTACGTAAATCCTATAATACACGAATAAAATGTATAAAAGACTAAGCGAATTACAACCTGAATTAAACAATATTCGCAATATAAAAAATGTACGTGGAAAATCCATAGGATGGGACTTTGAACAATTACCTTACACCGTAAAAGAAGGTTGCACAACTTACATAGGAGCAGCGCCAGCGAGTGGAAAAACTGAAATTTGGTTCGAATTCTTAATTAATTTAAGTTGTTTACACGGTTGGAAACATGTAATTTTTTCACCTGAAACAGGAAGCGCAGCCGAAGTTTATTCAGAACTTTGTCATAAATATATCGGGAAACCGTACACAATAGGAGAATTTTCGATGAGTCAAGGCGAACAAATAACGGCTGAAATGTTTGTTAACGATCACTTTATTGTCGTGGATCCAATAGACGAAGATTTAACACTTGAAAATTTTTACAAATTAGTCGATGAGATTGAAAAAACGCACGAAATAACAATTAACACGACTACGGTTGATCCGTGGAATGAGTTAACCGAGGAATATATACAAGCGGATTTAGGACGCGAAGACAAATATTTGAGTAGAATATTAGGAATGGCTCGAAAAAACGCACGTAAAAGCAAAAGACACAATTGTATTATTAACCATGTTCGAGATCAGGCACCAATAACACAAAATGAACAAACATTTTATCCGATGCCAACGGCTCGCGACTTTGCAGGAGGGCAGGTTTGGTTTCGTAAAGGATTGACTGTTTTAATAATGTGGCGACCTCCTGCGGGTTTAATCGATCGAGATGGAAATATCTACGCAGAAAACGAAGTACATTTAAAAGTTGCTAAAAGTAAACCAAAGGGCGTATCAAAAAATGGAACTTATAAATTATATTTGGACGTTGAAAAATATCAATATTACATGAAAGATATTTACGGGAATAAAATTTATGGGCAAAGAAATAAAGAGGTGAAAATTTCTAACCAATTTCCAACTAAAATAAAGTTCGAAAATATACCTGAATTAATGTCAACGAGTGAAAAAATAAGAATAGCAAACGAGAATAAATTACCATTTTGAAATGAAAACAGTAAACTCACTTAGCGGTGGAAAAACGTCAAGCTATATTGCGGTAAATTATCCTGCGGATTACAATGTTTTTGCATTGGTTCGAACAGACGATCAAAAATGTTTATTTCCAGATCCAAAAATACGGCAAATTGTTTCGGATAAAATAGGTACTGAATTTATTGGAACGCTCGAGGACGATTTAATAATTTACACAATGCTCGATTTAGAACAGTTTATCGGAAAAAAAATTGATTGGATTACAGGCGAATCTTTTGATAAAATAATAAAAAAAGCCGGTGGTTATTTGCCAAATATAATGACGCGTTATTGCACTTCAAAAATGAAAGTCGAACCGATTGCGCAGTGGTGTTTTGAAAATATGGAATTGCCTGTAAAAATGCGAATTGGATTTAGGGCAAACGAAATTTCACGGGCAAATAGAATGATTGAAAAACAAGTTAACGGATTAGAAAATTTTAAATTTAAGGTCGGACAAAAAAACAACCGAAATAAATGGGCCGAATTACCGTATCGATCTGTTGAATTTCCATTGATAAAAGATATTATTTTCAAAGATACTGTCGAGGAATTTTGGAAAAATAAACCGGTTCGATTTGCTTACATGAATAATTGTATCGGTTGCTTTCATCGTAACGAATTGCTTTTAAAATTAATGAGTGAAAAATATAACGAAAAATTTGATTGGTTTATTTCAAAAGAAAATGAAAATAATTGCACTTTTAAAAAAGGAATTACGTATCAAAAAATAAAAAATCATAAATTACAATTAGATTTATTCGATGCCGATTTTGGCGATTGCGATAGTGGATATTGTGGACTTTAAAAAATAAAAATTATGTTAGAAATGTTAAAAAGAAAAGCGGGTTTAAATGTACTTTATTACAGATTAAAAAACTCGATTGAAGAGATTGAAGCAAAACACCCTGAAAGAAATGATTTATTGGATCCTATGCGCGAAAGTTTAAATGAGGTTGCGGAATCAATTCAGTACTTTACACACTGCGAGAATGTAACACGCGCCACGAATAGCAGAAACCACGATTTAGAGTTGGAAAATTTAAAGTTGAAACAGGAAAATAAAAGTTTGAATATTCATATCGGTAATTTATTAAATGGATTATGAAAATACTTAATTTATACGCTTGTTTAGGCGGTAACAGATACAAATGGAACGAAGTAAACGGAGATATTGAAGTTACAGCGGTTGAATTAGACCCCGAAGCGGCACGTTTATACAAAGAACGTTTTCCAAATGATACAGTAATAATAGCTGATGCGCACCAATATCTTTTGGACCATTACAAAGAGTTTGATTTTATTTGGAGTTCGCCACCGTGTCCAAGTCATTCAAGAGTAAAGTTTAGCCAAAAAAATAGAGAAAATACAAAGCCGTATTATTCAGATATGAAACTTTATGAAGAAATACTTTTTTTAGATAATTTTTTTGACGGTAAATATTGTGTTGAAAATGTAATTCCTTATTACGAACCATTAATTACAGCACAAAAAAGAGGTCGTCATTTATATTGGACAAACTTTAATTTACCTTCTATATTAAGCGAAAGGGATAAAATAAGTGGTTTAATAGCAAAAGATGATTATGAAGCTATTAGAAAATTATGTGAGTTTCACGATTATGATTTTTTTAAATATAAAGGTGAACAAAGAAGGTCAAAAATGGCGCGTAACTTAGTAGATTATGAAGCGGGAAAAACAATACTTGAAACAGCTTTAAATATATTTAGAAAATCGGACATTAAACAAACTTCAATATTTGATGAACTATGAAAACACGAAAATGTAAGTATTGTAAAAACAGTTTCGAACCGATTGCATTTTTACAAAAAAATTGTTTTGATCCTGGTTGTGTAATGGATTGGATTCAGGAAACAAAAGAAAAAAATTGGAAACGAAAAAAAGCAAAGTTAAAAGCGGATTTAATGACGGTCCAGGATTATATAAAATTAGCGCAGCAGGTTTTTAATAAATTTATTCGACTTCGCGACGCGGGGCAAAATTGTATTTCATGCAATAAACCAGCATTAAAGGAAAACGCGGGACATTTTTACAACGCGAATAACCATTGGAACGTTCGTTTTAACGAGGACAACGTACATTTACAATGTGAATATTGCAATACTTATTTACACGGCAATTTAATAGAATATCGCGAAAATTTAATTACTAAAATTGGATTTTACAAATTTTCTATTTTAAAACATGAATCCGATAAAACACGCAAATTTTCAATTGATGAATTAAAAGAAATTATCAGTGTTTACAAGGCAAAAGTAAAAAGTTTTGAAAATAATTAAAAAATATAGTTGTTATATTAATAATTTAGTTTAAATTTGAAAACAATTAAAAACAAAAGGTTATGAAAGCAAAGAAATTCGATTTAAAAGCAACTGATTCTGAATTCACGAAAGTAAAAATTACAGGATCTGAAAGCGCTGAAAAATTTATACGGCAATTTTACGGTGACGATTTAGAAATATTCGAAAGTTTTTTTATTTTACTTTTGAATAGGGCAAACGAAACTATTGGATATGCTAAAATTTCACAGGGCGGAATCGTTGGAACGGTAGTAGATAAAAAAATACTATTGAAGTACGTAGTTGAAAGCCTCGCAAGTGGAATAATTTTAGCGCATAACCACCCAAGCGGAAACGCAAACCCAAGCCAAGCGGATTTAAACATAACTAAGGATTTACAACAGCTTTGTAATTTAGTGGATTCAACTGTTTTAGATCACGTTATTTTAACGGCTGATTCTTTTTATTCATTTGCTGATAACGGGAAATTATGATAACAACTTTTGAAAATTACACGCATGAATTAACCGACCAAGAAATGGAAATTTTACCGATTGTAATTCATGGATTTAGGGCGTATAAAAAAAATAATCCGATCAAAGCGGAATTAATAGTAAAGCGCATGAATCAATTTTTAACGGATCGCGGGTATAAAATAAGATTAACCGGTCCACGATTACGAAAGTTGGTTAATTATATTCGTTCAAATAGCTTATTACCGTTAATTGCGACCTCACAAGGCTACTTTACAACTGATTGCAGTATAACTATTGAAAACCAAATTAAAAGCCTTTACGAGCGTGCAAATTCAATAGAGCGATGCGCTAACGGATTAAAAGAATTTTTGTAATATTTTTTTAAAAATTAGGTTTATATTAAAAATTTAGATTATATTTGTAAACAATTAATAATTATAGTAATGAAAGCAACAGTAAAAACAAAAAATCCATACACGTTTCCAACGTTTACGGTAATGATCGGAAAAGAAGTAATTAAGGCTTTTTATTCCAAAAAAGAAGCAATTGAATTTAGAAACAATTTAAACGAAAGCAAATGATTAATTTATTTAAAAATTTAGCAGCATTCCAACAGGAAATTAAAGTGATTCACAAAGGATCTACAGGTTACGCAAATCAATACAAATTTGCGGATTTACCTAAAATCTTTGAGGCCATCAATCCATTAATGCAAAAACACGGATTAGGATTCGCGCAAATGATTAACAGCCACGAAGGGCAAAATTATTTAGTTACGATTGTATTCCATTGCGAAAGCGGTGAAAAACTTGAAAGTTCAACTTTAATTCCAAACGTTCAATTAGCAAAAATGAACGAACATCAATGTTTTGGATCCGGAATAACTTATTATCGTCGTTACTGTTTGAGCAGTATTTTAGGTTTGGTTACGGACGTGGACAACGACGCATCAGGAAAACAAGTTTTGGACACGGCGCGGTTTAAATTAGCAGTTCAAAAAATCCAAAGCGGTGAATATCCGCGAGAATCATTACAAGCAAATTTTGAACTTACAAAGGAACAAATCAATTTCTTAAATGAAAATGAAATCTAAAACAGTATTATTCGACGCGGATAGCCTTGTTTATCAATCGATTTACAAGGTTATTAGTTTCGGAGAAATTCGAGACATGCTAAAAAGCGGAAAATTACGATTTGAAATTGAAATGGAAATTTTACAACGCGGTTACGATCGTTTTGAAAAAATAAGTTTTGATATTTTGAACGAAATCGAGGAACATTTTCACGTAGAAAAAACACTATATTTTTTTACCAAATGTAAAAACAACTTTCGAAAAGAAATAGATCCACAATACAAAGCGAATCGTAAAAAGCCAAATCGATGGATTTCTGAATTACGCGATTATTTGATTGAGTATTGGAATAACTCCTTTGCGCATGACGAATACGAAGCCGACGACCTTATTTTTTATAACGCTCAACTGTTAAACGTAAGCGATTATATAATTTGTTCAATTGACAAAGATTTAAAGCAAATTGAAGGCCTACATTTTGATTATTACCAAATCAAAAGATACGACGAAAACGGCGAAGAATTTAAGATCCGCAAAGGGTTTAAAAACATGACAAAAACCGACTGCGAAAATTTACTTTGTGAACTGTTTTTAGTTGGGGATGCATGCGATAATATAAAAGGCGTGAAAGGAATCGGAGAAATAAAAGCAAAAAAAATAATTTACTCAAAAAATTCAACGTACGGAAAATTTCGGGCGATTTGCGAAGCCTATAAAAACGAATCTGAATTTTGGAAAGAAAAATTACGAATGAATTATAAACTATTAAAATTTCAATAAATGAATCCTGAAGTTAACGAAGAAATAAAAGAATTAAAACACGAAATAAAAGAGTTAAAAAGCGTTTTAATGCACATTATAGAACAAATGGATAACGGCACGCCATTACATAGTAATTCGACTATAATTAAAATTTGCCGGGCTGAATTAGGAATCAAAAACAAATAATAAAATAAAAATGAAAAAAGAGGTAAGAAATGTAGAAATACAACAAACGGAAAACGGTTATATTTTACATATTGGATTAAATTGTTCACTTGAATCATGCGAGCGATACGTTTTTCAATCGTTTTGTGAATTAGTAAATTTTTTAAATATTCATTTTACGTTTAGAAACGAAATGATTTTAACAGATAATAATTATCAAAGTGCAATAACTTTAAAATAAAAAAAATGGAACCAAAAAACAATGCTGGAGCGTTATTTAAAAACGACAACAAAACAAAAGAAACGCAACCCGACTACAAAGGGAACGCAATTATAAATGGCGAACCCAAACAAATTAGCGCATGGATTAATACCAGCGCAAAAGGATTAAAGTACATGAGTTTAACATTTGAGGAACCACGCGATAAAAACGAGGTTAGAATTGAAGTTAAAACCGAAACTTTGCCGCCAATTGTAAACAACGATCTACCTTTTTGAAAATGAAAGCGACAAAAATAATTGCAAACAGCGACCAAATTACGCGGAACCTACTTCGAGAATATTTGAATAAAACAGGTTTAACGTTAAATAGTTTCTGTTTGGATGCTAAATTACACCAAAGTAACATTCACACGTTTTTAAACGGCAAATCGCTTACAAATCAAACAATACAACGGGTTGCTGCGTATCTTTATTCAAAAGGAATGTAATAAATAAGAGCGGAACGTAAAAAATTTCGCTTTTTTTTTCAAAATATAGTTGCTATATTAAAAATTTAGATTAAATTTGATAAAATAATTAAACAAAGCAATATGAAAGCAATCGAATTTAAAAACAGAAATTTCAAAATCGCGGATTTAGAAAATGTAAACAGCGATATTTATTTTAGTATTCAGATAGGATCTAAGCAAATGAATTTTTGCGGTGAAATTGAATTCAATATTACAGTTGAAAATGGCGATCACGTAATTGAAAGCGTTGATGTAATGTTGGAGCGTTACGATTGGGAACACATAGACGTTAACGGATTCCTAAACAAGCGAAATACAAAGTTAATTTGTGAGGCAATTGAATCAATAGCTATGAACGATCCTGAAAGCTTTGGTTTTGATATGGAAGCATACGAAAACGATCAAATGGAATGGCACGCGGATTTAAACGCTCAGATTAAAAAAGAATATGCCCGAAGTAATAATTATTAATATCATTTTGTACGTAGCGATAGCGGTTTATACATTAGAAATAAACCGCAGAAATCGCGATAATTAAAAAAACAAAAAAAAATGAGTAAAAATATTTGCCCTGAAATAAAAAACGCGCCAAAAACTAAATGTTTTACGCAGTTACCAAATGATAACCACTTAAAAATAAACTTTGAAACATACGAAGTTGAATTTGGAACATGGAATATAGGAAAACTAACTTCATTAATTGTAACGCATCCAAACGGAACGGAGCAGAAAATTGATTTAAGAAATATTTAAACTAAATTTGACACATGAAAAAACTAAAAGTAATTACAGGGTTTTTAATATTACCGATTTTTACGGCTTTGTTTGTAATGGATCGAATTATTTTAACTGCGTGTTGGTGGATCACTTCAATACCGATTCAAAAGTGGATTTACGATGAATCACACGCATATAAAAGTTTAATCCGGGTAATTGTGGCACTTTCAATTTATGGACTGTTTGAATTAATATTTTAAGAATGATAAAAGTAAATATTTCACAAGTTAAACCAAACCCAAAAAATCCGCGTGTAATTCGTGACGGCAAATTTCAAAAGTTAGTTCAATCAATAAAGGAATTTCCAGACATGCTAAATAAACGCCCTCTAATCGTTTTTACGGACGTTGACGGTAAATATTGCGTATTGGGTGGTAACATGCGCTTAAAAGCGTTAAACGAGCTAAAATACACCGAAATACCGGTTATAATCGCAGACGAATGGACGGAAGAACAAAAAGCGGAATTTTTAATTAAAGATAATGTTGGTTTTGGTGAATGGGATTGGGACCAACTTGCGAATGAGTGGGACGCTGAAAAATTAGACGATTGGGGTTTAGATGTTCCTATATTTTTTAATGATAGCGATGAATTAGGAACGGAATTTAGTTTGCCAGACGGCGACAAGGCGCCTTTTCAACAAATGACTTTTACGTTAGCGGATGAACAAGCGGAACAAATAAAAAACGCGATAACAGATATTAAAACTACTGAAGAATATAAATATTGTGAAACGTTAGGAAACGAAAACACGAATGGAAACGCACTTTATTTAATTATTATGCAATGGGTCGGGCAAAGGAAATAATAGTTAAAGTAATTCCAAGTAAAATTGCTAATGATTTTGTAAAAAAAAATCATTACAGCGGCAAAGTGGTTCCAAATAGTACGTTGCATTTTGGTTGTTTTTTAGATAATCAGTTGCATGGAGTTATGAGTTACGGAAGTCCGATGGTTAAATCAAAAGTTATTCATTATGTTGAAAACACAAAATGGAATGAAGTAATAGAATTAAATAGAATGGCTTTTGACGATTATTTACCAAAATATAGCGAAAGCCGTTGTATTGCAATAAGTATTAAATTAATAAAAAAAAACGCGCCACAAATAAAATGGATTTTAAGTTTTTCAGATGGTAATTTATGCGGGGACGGAACAATTTACAGGGCAAGTGGTTTTCAATTAATAGGAGTTAATAAAAATACAAGTACTTATCAAATGCCAAATGGCGAAGTAGTATGCAGTTTAACAAGTTCCGCGCATAGAACAAAAGAAAGTAACGGTAAAAGCGGAACAAGTTGGATAAAAGATAATGGCGGTAAAAAATTAGATGGTTTTCAAATTAGATATATTTACTTAATAGATAAAACAAATAAAATAACCGTTCCAATTTTACCGTTTTCAAAAATAGATGAATTAGGAGCGGGAATGTATAAAGGAAAAAAAGTAACTTTACAACAAAGAAAACAACAAGCGTCGGAAGCATAAAAGTAATGCGTTAATCATTCCAGATTAAAGAAGGGGTGCGATACCACCTCGACGCTCAAATATCAGTGAAATAACAAAGATAATGGCGAATAAATTAGACAATTTAAAACCGTTTAAAAAAGGCGAAAGCGGAAATCCAAAAGGTTATCCGGTAGGGAAAAAAAATCGAAGTACGGTTGCGCGTTATTGGATGGATGTAAACCAGAATTTAAAAAATCCATTAACAGGCTCAGAACAAGTAATGAGTCAAGAGGATTTAATGACGTTGGCGCTAATTAAAAAGGCTCGTGAGGGCGATGTTTCAGCGTACAGGGAGTTAATGAATTCAGGTTACGGCGCGCCAGTTCAACAAATAGAACAAACCCAAACAAATATTGATTTGAGCGATTTAACAACCGACGAAATAAAGCAAATGTTAAAAAGTGAATGAGCGCGAACAAGCAATTAAAAAGGTATTATTATTCGAACTTTGCCGGCGTGATTTCTGGCAATTTTGTTTATTCTACGATTACGAATTCTATTCCAAGCGTATATTTTTACACGAAATCGCGTTAAGTTTTCAGGAAATCGAAGAAAAAAAAATCAATTCTTTGAGCGTTTCGATGCCGCCGAGAGCGGGTAAAAGTTATATTACTTCATTATTTTGCGCGTGGGTAATTGGTAGAAATCCAACGGAGTCAGTAATGCGTAACACGTGTACGGCAACCCTATATTTAAAATTCAGTTACGATGTTAGAACGATTGTAAAATCCGATAAATTCAAGTTAGTTTTTAACAATATTCATTTGAGCGATGACAAAGCAAATTTACAGGGATGGAATACTAACCTCAGTAAACAAGTTGGATATTTTGGCGCGGGCGTTGGGGGAACTATAATCGGTTTTGGAGCGACAAAGATTGGAGTTACTGATGACCTTTACAGAAACCTCGAGGATGCGTTAAGCGATACCGTAAACGACCGTATTATTCAATGGAAAGAGGCAACCCACGATTCACGTTTTGAAAGTGGATGCGCCCGGATTGATATTGGCACGCGCTGGAGTATAAACGATGTAATCGGCAGGAATATTGAACAAAAGATTTACGATAAATCAATTATAGTTAGCGCATTGAATGACAAAAACGAGTCGTTTTGTACCGATGTAATGACTACACAGGAATATTTAACCAAAAAATCCAGAACGGAGCCGAGTATTTGGGCTGCTGAATATATGCAGGAGCCCGTCGATATTAAAGGGCGACTGTTTAGCGACCTGAAATTCATTAATTTAAGCGAGTTTAATGAACTCAAAGATAAAATCGAGGGTTGTGTTGGTTACATTGACGTTGCGGATCAGGGAAACGATTATACGGCACTCGCAATTTTAGCAGTTGTAAACAAAGAATTTTATTTAGTGGATTACGTTTTTAATAAAGCAAATACGGACGTTACTTTGCCTTTAATTGTCAATAAATTAAACCAATGGAACGTTTCATATTGCAGGGTCGAATCGAATTCAATGGGTGCAATGTTTGCGAGACAAATCCAAAAAGAGGTTAAAACAAAAATTTTACAAGTTCACAATACAACAAACAAAGAAACCCGAATTTTAATGAATAGCGTATTTATTCAAAATCAAATAAATTTCGTCAGGGTTGGAACTCATGAAAGCGAACTTTTTATTACAAATCTACAATCCTATTCAAAAGAGGGGAAAAATAAAAATGACGATGCGCCCGATTGTTTGGCAGGTTTATCCATATTTACGCAGTCAATGTTTAAACACTTAATTTAATTTTTTTCATTTGCAAGTCATTTGTTAATTATTTTCGACTAATTTTGTCAAAAACCAATTAAATGGCGTTTGATTTTATTACAGCGTTTACAGATAATCTTTTCGATCGCGGTCGATATTCAAATATTACTCGAAATTTATTACCTCCGAGCTCACAAGTTTGGGGAAAAAAAGAAGCCGTTTGGCTCGATACAGGCGATGCTTGGCGATTGTTTGTTGACATTCCAGAGTTAAGGACTGTAATAAATAAACGAGCGTCAATGATGAGTGCCAACGTTCCAAAACTTTACGACAAACAAAAAAACTTAGTCGAAAACCACTGGTTAAACGATTTGATTAAACAACCAAATGCGGTTCAAAGTTGGAGCGATGTAGTTTATTCAATGAGCGTTCAGGACGCTTTATATTCGAATGTAGTGGCATATTGTCCGAAAAGATCTTTTGACATTCGTAATCTCATGGTAGTTTTACCAAATAATAAACTCAAAATAAACCTATCCGGCAAAAAGTTAAAACAAATGGACAAAGAGAATTTAATCGATTCTTTTGTTTTTACCTACGATGACGGCACGCGCGAAACAATTGATTGGATCGAAGCAATTTATTTGACTACGGCAGACGGAATGAATATTGTTAAACCAATTTCCAGAATTGATTCGTTAAGATATCCACTTTCAAACATTCAAGCGCAATACCATAAAAGAAACGTGTTACTTGAAAATTTGGGAGCGATAGGAATACTTTCGGCTTCGAATTCAGATATGGGCGGAACGATTCCAATGACACCCGAAGAGCGTGAAAAAATTCAACGAGATTGGTATCGTAGACAAAAAGACGAAATAATGATTACGGAGTCGAATTTGCAGTGGAATCCGATGAGTTACCCGACACGGGACTTGTTATTATTTGAGGAATTAAGCGCGGATTTAATCGCAATTATCGATACATTTGGTTTGAATGCTAATTTATTTTCAAGCGAAAAAGGATCTACATTTTCAAATGTACGGGATTCGATGCGAATGGTTTATCAGGATACGATACAACCCGAAACGCAAGCGATGTACGATTCAATAATGCACCAAATGGGGCTTAGTCAACAAGGATATTACCTCGAGGCGGATTTCTCGCATTTACCTGTATTACAGGACGATGAAAAACAGCATGCGGAAACAAATAAAATCGAAGTCGATACATATTCTGTTATGCTACGGGACGGAATAATAAATGCCGAGCAATATGCAAGCGAATTCGAGATTGAATTACAACCTATCGATAGAACTCAAAGCCAACAGGCGGCACTCGCACAAGCGCAAACAAATTTAAAAGGTACTGTCGGAGGTTTGGACGGTATAATCAGTTTAAATACTGCGGTTTCTACGGGTCAAATGGATCGCCAAACGGCTGTAAATATGCTTATTTCGTACTACGGTTACGATTCAATTACTGCAAATAGTTTAATTACGCAACCAAAAGAGGTAATAATACCCGTAACAGTGTAAAAAATGACAATGTTTAACCGATAAAACAAAAGAAATAGTATAAAAAATGAGAAATAACCTTTATAATATAAAAGCATCGGCAGAAATTCGCGACATGGATTCAGTTGGTCGCAAAGTAGCGGTTTATTTGGCAAAGTTTGACAATATCGATTCAGATAATGACATGATTACAAAGGGAGCGTTTACGAAATCAATTCAGGAACGAGGCCCGCAAAGCGCAGGAAATAGAAAAATCGCTTTTTTACGGCACCATAATTGGGAAATGCAGATCGGTAAATTTTTGGAATTAAACGAGGACGAGAACGGTTTATTTGCTGTCGGTGAATTAGGCACTTCAACGCAGGGCGAAGATGCGTTTAGAGATTACGAGGACGGCATTATTCGTGAACACTCGATCGGGTTTCAATACATAGCGGACAAAACAAAATGGATTCCAGATTCAAGCGTTGAGGCTGGCGGCTATTTTTCAGTTAATGAAGTCAAACTTTACGAAGGTAGTGCGGTTACTTTTGGAGCGAATGAAATGACAAACGTTGTAGGCGTGATAAAAGGAGAACAAAAACACGCGAGAATTGAACGAATAACAAATGAATTAAATATCTGTTTAAAGGCGCTTGTAAACGGTAAAGGAACCGACGAAAGATTGCACGAAATGGAAATGAAAATAAAATATTTAAACAGTGAATTAATAACACTTGCGAGTGCGGATCCGATAATGATTCAATCCGTTAAAAGCGAGCCGTTCAATGAGCCGTTTAATTGGAGTAATGTAATAAATAATTTAAACTTTTAAAAAAAAATGGAAAATCCAACCCCAGAAACGTCAGCAATGACGCCAGAGATGGCAATCGAACAAATCAATAAATTAGTAGCTGATAAACTACAAAATTTATTAACACAAGCGGATTTAGATTCAGTAAAATCTGAATTAAACGGAATTAAATCTTTGGAGCTAAAAAGCGACGAGTTAATGAAAGCGATAGCCAAAATGGAGGGTCGTATCGAAGCTCAAAGTGAAAAAAGCCACAAAGGAACGGAGCCAAAAGCACCAAAAGGATTGGCGGGTAAATTGTCAAAAGCGTATGCGGACAATATTACTACGATAAAAGATTCAGTTGCGAAAGGTCAAAATTTCACACTTGAAATCAAAGCGGCTGGCGATATGACAATCGATAACGATTATTCAGGAACTTACGCACTTTCAACTTTAGATCCAGAGGTTAACAGAATTGCACGTCCAACACGTAGAATGATGGAAATCGCAAACGTAGGTACGACAGCTTCAAAATTTGTTGTTTATATTCAACAAACACAACAAGCGTCAAGCGATTGGACTGCGGAATCAGTTAAAAAAGAAAACGGCGAAATCAAATGGGAAGAGGTTTCAAGCGAAGTGAAAAAAATCGCAGGTTTTGTAAAAGTTTCAAAAGAAATGTTGGAGGATTTAGCGTTCGTTAGATCTGAAATCAATACGGTTTTAATGGAACAAATCGAACAAGCGATTGACTATTCAATGATTAACGGAGCGGGCGGTACTGATTTGAACGGTTTAATCGGAAACGTACCAAATTTTAACGCTGGTAACTTTGCAGGAACTATCGTAGGTGCGAACATTATCGATGTTATTCAAGTTTGTAAAGCTCAAATACAAGCGGCTAATTTCCAACCGACTCACGTAGTAATGAATCCAGAGGATAAAGCGAAATTTGAATTGACAAAAACGTCAACGGGTGAATATACTTATCCGATGTTTTTTACAGGAGCAGAAAACGTTGCAGGTTTAATCGTTATTGCTTCAAATAACGTTACAGCAGGTACGATTTTAGTTGGTGATTATAGCAAATTAATCGTTAAAGTTCGTGAGGCTGTTAATTTAACAGTTGGTTACGAAAATGACGACTTTACTCGTAACATGGTTACAATCATCGCAGAAGCTCGTTTGGTTCAATATATCAGAAATAACGATGTTAACGCATTTGTTGAAGCGGATTTGGCAACGGCTATTGCTGCGTTAGAGATCTAATAAATTAATCCAATATGGAAAAGAAACCACGTAAAAAAAAGGTTCTAAGCGTTGATTTAGAAACCAAAACAGAAAAGCTTATAAAACCAAAAAAACCGATTGAATTGGATCCAACTGCGATCTACGAATTTATTGGTAATGGAGTTTTTAGAACTTTGCCGAAAGGGTCTGTTTGGAAAATAAACGGCGAATTAGCTTCAAAATTTATCGCGAAAGGTTACGGAAATTTAAAGTAAAAAAAAATGATTTTAAGCCCCTCGGATTTTGTCGGAAAGTATGAATTACATACGGGAATTTATGTTCAATCTAAGTTGCAAAACTATATTGATATTTACGAACCGATGTATTTAAAACACTTGTTTGGAATTGATTTATACAATCAGTTCGCAGGCGATTTATTAAACAACGTTCCACAAAGCCCGAATTTTTTAGCTGTTTTTAATCCTTTGAGCGAAGATTTAGGATATTCATTTTATTGGCGTAACGGCTTTAATAACGTGAATACGATGATTATCAGCGAAGGAATAAAGGAAATGCTAAAAGGCTTTATTTATTTTGAATATGCGAAGGATTTAAATAACCAAATGACACCATACGGAAACGTCAAACCAATTTCAGAAAATTCAGAGGTTGTAAATACGCTTTTTTCAATGATGTACACGCGATATAACGAGGCAATTAATTCCTATCGAGCGATACAAAGATACATTCGTTACACAAACAACCCCCCGTTAGGTCAAATTGTTACTATTTCAATAATAAACGGGGGTTTAAATTACTCGACCTTAACAGGTTTAACGTGTGTAAATGGATCGGGAACGGGGGCTGTTGTGGATATTGAAATCGACGCATTCGGAACTATCGAGGAAATTATTTTTACCAATAATGGAATTAATTTTAAAGTTGGTGACGTGGTAACAGTAAAAGACGGATTAAATGTTTCGTGTACGTTTTTAGTTGAGTATATCGGTACGGGCGATTACAGTAAATTTCGAGGGGTTGCTAAATCAACGGCTTATTGGTTATGATAAACGATATTTCACAATCAATACAGGATTTAGTTAACTCAATCAGTACGACAATCGAAGGCGTTTATTTGCCCGCTCCGAGCGAATACACAACGGTATGCAATACCAAATGGGCTCGTGTTGGAAAAACAATTAAAGACGCTCAAAACAACGAGTTTTTGATTACTGAAATCAATTACGATAATTGGATTAAAGCAGGAATAATTGACGGGGAAATAACTTTGCCGAATCCATACTTTGTACCGGGAACTAAAATCGAAGCTAATCGAGAATGGACTATCGCCGAAAATGATTTAACCAAAAAAACGCCTTTGGTGTGGTTACTTCACGGAATACGATATAATTCATTTGGTAAAGAATCTGTTTTGGCGTGGGAAAGCGATTTAAGAATCTTTTTTTTAGATGAGACGGACGTGTTAAATTATTACACTAAAGACCATTTAAATAACGTGGTAATTCCAATGACTAAATTAGCGGAAGAATTTATAAAAGTTGTAAAAAATAACCGACAATACCAACGTATTGATGAGTGGGAAATTTTAGAATTTAGTAGGTTCGGAAGTGAACAGGAAAATGGATATTTTAAAAACATATTGGACGCAAATTTGAGCGGTGTTGAGCTGAAAATAACACTAAAAAAATACAAAGAAAATTGTAAATGTTAATTAAAAAAAATAAAAAAAATGGCAGGATGTAATTGTAACGTTGGTTTATCCAACACAGGGCGCCCGGGTTGCGTTCCTTTGCAATCAGTAACGAGCAAATTAATCATGGTACCGTTAGCGGATAATCAGGGTAATTTGAACGGTATTGATTTAGCAGCAGCGCTACCAACTTGGAGCGATTTAATAAATGAAGCGGATTCGTCAAAAAGATGGTTTCCGATTCCAGAATTTGAAAACGTAGAATTAGCGAAAGCGGATTCACAATTCGAAGAGGCAAACAGTGGCCGTATGGCTTTTTTACGTCAAGGTAAAAGGAGCTTCGCAGGTGAACTTTGGGGCGACGATTCAACACCAACCTTATTAGGTAAATTATCGGCTGGTAGATGCGTTCAATTCGGTGTTTACATAGTAGACGTTAACGGAAATTTGATCGGTTCTAAATCAAATGGATATTTATATCCTATTCCGGTAGACGAGCAATCGTGGGATCCTAAATTTATGTTCGCGACCGATTCAACAGTTCAAAAAATTATGCTTGGATTTGATTTTTATCGTTTATTCGATGAGTCAACAATGTACATGATTACGACTACCGAAGCGTTGGTTAATTTTAACGATTTAAATGGTTTAATCGATGTTAATTTAACGGAAGTTGCGCAGGTAACAACGGCTTCGATTACTGTTTCAGCGGCATTCGATTACGGAACTGCATTGAATCCAATAATTTTTCAGGGTGCTAATTTAGTTGCGGATTGGAGTTTATTCGATGTTACAAATAACACTTTGATAGGCGTTCCAACTTCGGTTGTTGAGGCACCTGCGGGAACTTATTTAATCAGCGAACCTTTGGTTTCTGGTGACGATTATACTTTGAGTGTGGCGAAAGATGGTTTCATCGGATCGTTAACGTTTACAGCGGTTTAATTTCAACCTTAAAATTGAACGGGTTGGCTCAGGTTGGCCCGTTTTTTTTGTACTATGCAAATGTTAAACGATTTACTGCGGAATACTAAAATCCTAATGGATCCAGATATTATTTGGAACCATGTTTTTTCGGATAAACAATTTCAAGTTTGGATTTTAGATTTAATTAGGGACGATCAGTTAACAGAAAAAGGAGTAAATGAAGACGGCAAAATAATTGGTTATTACACTCGATACACGGAAGAGTTAACAAACGGCAGAAAAAAGGCAGGCGAACCATATAATTTATTCGACACTGGAGATTTCTATAAAAGTATGGTAATTTTGCTCGGAACAAATTATTTTGAAATCGATGCGGATCCAATTAAAGAAAATGCGAACTTATTTACAAAATACGGCGAGGGTATTATCGGACTTACGGAAGAAAGTCTTGAAAAATTACAAGTTGAAACAAAGCGAAGATACCAACTTGAAATCGAACGATTATTTTCACTCGATTTATGAGTTACCGTTGTACAATTGGATAAAATGTATTAACGGAGAATTAAAGTTCGTTAGAACGGCTAAAAACGGCACTGACGAGAATGATTTAGCAGCGTGGGAATTGATTTACGATAGTTATTTAAAAGAATACGGATTAGGAAAACTTTATTTAAAGCTATTAAAAACAATGCAGAAAAAAGCGATTTACGAATGCGAGTATATTTTAACAAATGAAAGGTTTAAATTAACTCAGATCGAAATGGTTGAACAAAATTTGATTGCGATGTTAAATAATAACGGTTCAGGAGTTACGATTGAACAAAGTTTGATCCATATTTCGAAGTGGTTAGGGCAGTGGATAAACCCAAAAAATATAACTGCAAAAGAATATTTTGATTTACAAAAAGAAATGGATCGATATAATAAAATGAACGATGGCAAAAAAAATTAGCAGTAAAGATTTATTCGAATCGGAGGATATTTTCAAAGGTATTCGAGATTCAGCTGAAAAAACTTTAATTAGTTTGAACAAAATTAACGATGAGTTTAAGCAAACAGCGACCACGTTAAAACAATCTTTGGGCGATGCAAAATTTGATAGTTCGGATTCAATAAAAAAGTTTACAGCGGCAACGGCGGAGGCGAATAAGATCCAGAAACAAGCTATCGAGATACAAAAATTACAGGAACAAGTTCGCCAACAGGCTATAAAAAGCGAAAAGGAACAGGAGCGTTTACAACAGGAACGAATAAAAACCCAAAAAGCCGAAGCGCAAGAAAAATCGAGATTAGCGGCTGAAAGTGCAAAACAAGTAAAAGCGGCAGAAAGCGAAGCGAGTGCGTATTCTAAATTATCAAAGGATCTAAATAACGCACGAAAAGCGTACAAAGATTTAGCAGTTCAAAATCAAGAAAATACTGCGGAAGGTCAACAGCTTTTAAAACAGGTTACGGATTTAGACGCACAACTTAAAAAAGTAGATGCAACGGTTGGGCAACACCAAAGAAATGTCGGTAATTACGAAGGAGCGACAAAAAATTTAAAAACTGAATTAAGGGCGTTAACAAGGGAGTTAATGAACATGAGCGAAAGCGATCCTAAATTTCAACAAATGGCGCAAAGGGCCGGGGAATTAAAAGATCAAATTCAGGACACGCAGGCGGTTGTAAAAGCCACGGCAGGTTCGGCAATGGAAAATTTTGCGGGGTCGGTTGCAAAGGCAGGTCAAATCGGAGTCGCAGCATTTCAGGGTATGGAGTCGAGCATGGTTTTATTGGGCGTTGAAAACGAAGCCGTTTTACAGTCAATGCAAAAATTACAGGCGTTGGCAGGTTTGGGCGATGCTTTAAAAACTTTGGGCGGTTTGGGCGATATGTTAACTGAAATTAAAGCCGGATTCGTGGCGGCAGCTTCAAAAATGGGGCTGTTTACAGTTGCAAAAGAGGCGGACACGGTTGCAACGGCTGTTAATACGGTAGCGACTGAAGTACAAGGCGGTGCAATAGTAGCGACAACAGTAGCCACAACAGCGGCAACCCGGGCGACTAAATTACTGCGAATGGCTTTGATTACTTCGGGTATCGGTGCAATCGTTGTTTTATTAGGATTTGCAGCGGATGCGATGGGCTTGTTTGAGGACAAAACAGGGGACGAAGAAAAAGCGCAGAAATTACTTGAAAAACAAACCAAATCTTTAGAACGAACAATCGAAAGCTACGGAAGAGCAACGGATGCGGTTATTCAAACGATAGACAATGCAACCCGTTCGGAATTAGCACTCGCAAGGCAACGAGGGGCGTCACAAAAGGAATTAACAGCGATTACAAAAGCTGGCGCACAAGATAGGTTACGAGCATTGCAAGCGGAGACGGATGGTTTGAGAGCTGAATATTTAAAACAGTCAAAAACAGGAACAGCGGAAAATTTTGCAAAAGTAGAAAAAGCGTATTTGGATTCAGTTCAAAAAACTAAAGAGGCTCAAATAACAATCCAAGAAATCGACGCGGATATTGCCGAAGCAGGTAGGGAAAACGTACAAAATTTTGCAGGAACTGCGGTCGAAATAACTGATTTACACGATCAAATTGTGGACGAGCAAATAAAACTTATTCAGGACGATGATCGAAGAGCGCAAACGCAGTTAATCGTTGAATCTGAAAGACGTAAAAGAGATGTTAAAAATACGGTAGCGGATAAAAAACAAAAAGCGGCTTTAATAAAAGCAATCGAAGAAAATTTAGTCATTGAATTGGATAAACTCGATAAGGAATACTACGAGAAAAAAGATGCGGAGGAAAAAGAGCGAATTGAAAAAGAAATAGCGGACGCGGAATGGTTAGCCAATTACAGAAAGCAATTAGCGGAGGACGAAAGAAATGCAAATATTAAAATCGGGCAGGACGAATTGGCTTTTGAGGAAAAGCAAAATGCGGCAAAATTAGCAAGTTTGGACGGTGAACAAAAAACGGAATACGAAAAAAGATTAGCGTTTCAAAAAGAATTGAATGAACTGAATAAATTAAAACAAGACGGAGCATTCGCAAGTCAAGAAGATTACGACAAAGCGGTTGCTTTATTGGATAAAAAGTATTTTGATAAAACAGCGGAGACGGCAAAAAAACGACAAGAAACAATCCAACAATTTGCAAATAAAACTTCGGAATACTTTATAAAAAAATCAAATGAGAAAATTGCACAAATAGACAAAGAAATCGCAGCGGCTCAAAAACAAAGTGAAACTTTAAAAGCGTTAGCTGAAAGCGGAAATATAAATGCGCAACAATCGTTAGCAGAAAATCAAAGGATTATCGACCAAGCAAATTTACGTAAAGAAAAACAACTTAAAAAACAGCAAAGAATCGAGGCAGGTTTGGCGATATTTAAATTATTTTCAGCGAATGCGGATAAAAAGAATCCATTAGCGGCAACGATTAAAGATACAACGGGTTTATTGGCGTTTATATCGAGTTTACCGATGTTTTACGATGGTACGGAAGACACAGGGTCAAATGGTCAAGGAATCGACGGTAAGGGCGGATTTCACGCTGTATTGCACCCTAACGAAAGAGTTTTGCCGAAGTCATTGAATGAACAAATCGGATCGATGAGTAACGAACAGTTGACTAAAATAGCGCAGGAATACCAAAACGGGCGTTTGGTTTCAAAAAGTAATTCAAATTCAGGGCTCGAAATGGCAATTTTAGTAAATGAAATGCGAGATTTAAAAGAGGTTATTAAAAACAAGCCAGAAACCAATATCGCACTCGGTGAAATAACACAAAGCGCGATGAATATAGTTGAATCGAAACGAACAGGAAATACAACAGTTTACAACCGATTTAGAATAAGCAAATGAAACACTTTTTAAACGGCATTGAAATAAGCCCACGAAACCGCGAGGAAATCGGAGTAATTTGCGATTTTACAGGAAATCCAGATATTTTAAGCGTAAATACGGATACATTAGTTTTACCACGTGAGGCGAATCAATTGGTTAAACAGCATATCCAAACGAGCGGCTTATTTGTTGGTATTCCATATCAAATACAACTCGATGGCGGTATTAATTTAAATTATTACATTGATTTATGCGATCCGGGTTCGAAACCTGTTGTAAGGGAACACGAAATCGAGGTAAAAATAAAAAAGGCAAAAGGATTAGACGATTTCAGGAGTAAAGCGGACGGTACTTCATTCGATTTAATAGTTCAACAAAAAGGATTGAATTACTTTGATGTAAAACGATTACCTTATTTCGTAGTAAAAGACAATGTAACCGAGCAATCGTTAACGTTATCGCTTTCTTTATTTGTAATGACTAAAGAAATAATTAGTGCGGCAAATGAATTGGCGAAAGCCTATGCGAATTTATTAAATCCAAGTCCCGGAGGTTTGGCTGTTGCGGCTGCAAATTTCATTTTAGCGTTGATTTATTTTGCTGCAATTTTAGCGGCTGCGATTGCGTATTTAATTCAATTAATGAAGTTATTATTTCCTGTTAAAAAATATTTATACGGGTGTTATTACAAAGAATTGATTTTAAAAGCCTGTAAATTTATTGGTTACGATTTACAAACGTCAATTTTTGATACGGATGCAGGTTGGTTTGTTTTACCGGTTCCAATTAATCGAAGTAATCCAGATTCAATATTTGAAAAAATATTTGGCGATTTGGGAAATGATTTTAATACGGGTATTCCAACGGCTTCGGATTCGGTTGGTTTGGTTGGGCAATTTTTTGATGAGTGCGAAAAGCAATTTAACGGAAGGTTTTTTGTAATCGGAAAAGATGTACACTTTCAACGTCGAGATTGGTTAGTGAACACGGCAAATTTAGTTATGCAACCGGCACTAAATTTACAGGCCGATAGGGACGAGGCGTTAACATACAATACGGAGGACGCTTGGCGTAGATATTACATTCACTATTCAATTGATTTTTCAGATTTAAACACGGTCGAGGGTATTAATTACCAATATTCCGATGCTGAATATTCAACAGAAAATGCGGTTGCGGGTGCGAATGTGGATTTAGTAACAATTAAAGGATTGAACGACGTTCCAATTGGTTTGTCGATGGGCTTTAATAAGGACCGTTTGAACTTAATTGAATTAATTGGACGAGCGTTGGCGCAAGAGTGGGACGATTTAACAAATGTTTTAACCTTTGGAAATGGAACTAATTACGCAGCTCAAATTGGATCTCGTGTAGATGCTTTGAAACTTAGTCAACAATATTTTTCCACAACTAAAAGTTTATATGTTTATAATCGTCCAAATAACACGGTTTTAATAAATCAAAACTACGATCAAAACAATTCAGCGACTGCGCTTTGGTTAAAATACCACTACATTAACCAAATACAATTAAATCAATTTGAAATAATAGAAAACGCAAGGACGAGAATTTCAGCGCAGGATTTCGTAAATTTACAGTCAAATAATTACGCGTTTATCGGAAACCAAATTTGTGAAATATTGAAAATGACTTGGATCGATGAAAAAAGTTACTGCGAAATAACATATCGAAGACCGGGAACGTGGGCGACAAATCGAGTAATTACTGAAAAAATAAATTAATGCAGGAATTCGAAAACCATATTAAAAATTTAGGCAAAAGCATTTTAGAAATGCAAAAAGGATTGAATGAAAAACTCAAAGAAATTCAAAACGAAAATCCTAATTTGTGCGCTCAAATTACAAACGATTTTACGAACATTTTTCAGTTAGCAAAGGACGGAGATTTAACAGCATTGAACGAATTACAAAACAAATATAAAAATGCCGATAACATTAATAAGTAGAAACTACAAAGATATATTTAACGATAATCTGAATTATTACCAAGCGAATGCTGGTGACACTCAGACT
>Ga0114974_10000543_pt1 | contig 31440 bp, 25 predicted proteins | sample S_130206_EF_Meta_FD_87318 | JGI IMG/M metagenome (GOLD analysis project Ga0114974, IMG submission 87318) | Freshwater microbial communities from Lake Simoncouche, Canada to study carbon cycling - S_130206_EF_MetaG | ecosystem: Environmental > Aquatic > Freshwater > Lake | place: Lake... | reverse complement strand
CGGATAGGTGCCGACGTCGCCCGCACCGCTCGATCGGGTGAAGCGGACGCGACCACTGCCGTCCGGACGGCCGATGGCCGACGCGAGGACACGGCTGCCCGAGCCCGACTCGTCCCACGTGGCTGCCAGCACACCGGCGGCGTCGATGGCCAATTGCGGATGGTTGGCCTGGCCCTGTGTGGGAAGGCGTTCGCGCGGCGAGAACGTGCGGCCGTCGCGGGTCGTGGCGTGGAAGAGCGCCTTCACCGGCCCGCCCCGTTCCGTGACCACCGACGGCCAGATCACATGCACGGCCCCCTGCCGGTCCACCACCATCGCCGGACCGTCGTCCGGGCACCCTTCAATCTGCCACTTGTCTTCACTCACCCGCACCGGCGCGGCGAATGTCTTGCCCCCGTCACGCGACACCGTGAAGGCGATGTCGCGCATGTTGTTGGCGTAGACATGTCGCCATGCGAGGTAGAGGCTGTTGGCGGGACCGGCCGCAATGGCGGTCTTGCAGCAGTAGCAGACGCCGCCGGTCACCGCCTGCGGCGCAATACTGCCGTCGAGCGGCGCCACGTAGAGCTGGGAGAGCTCGGCCATCGCCACGCCGTCGGCCGGCGCGGCCGACTTCGCCGGCATCGCCGCGCCCCCTTCGTGGTGGTGCTCGCCCGCCATTGCCGTCTGCTGCGGCTGCGCCAGCTTGCGGTGGTCGAGCCACACGCTCACGAAACGTCCACCAGGGCCGACGCCAAGCGCCTCCCAGCCACGGTTGCCGGCAGCGTCGGTGCCCGGCACCAGCGCCGACTTCGCGAAGGTACGGCCGCCGTCGAGCGACGTGGCCGACAGCAGCTTCGTGCCGGCCGAGCCCTTCGTCGTCCACACCACCGCGATTTCAGGCGCCTGTCCTGAACGCGGCTTCACGGCGACGCGGGCCGGTTGCTCGCCGTTCACGCGCGCATCGCCGGGCGTGCTATTCACACGAGCCGGTATGGAGAACGTCTTGCCGCTGTCGCGGCTGGTGGCCGAGAAGATGTCGGTATCGCCTGCGGGGGCCGAGGCGGCCCAGACGGCGACCACGAACGACCCGTCTGAGGCCAGCGAGACGTGCGCGTTGGCGCGACCAGCGACCGCGAGCGTGGCGGTGGACGTTGCCGCGTGGCTTGCGACCACCGACGTGACCAGCAGCGCGATCATAAAAGCCGATCTGGGGAACCGGACGTGCATGGCTGCCTCCTCGCGCGACTGAGCGGTGCCGCGACGACTGAATTTCGACGATAACACGCGGCACATCGGCCTTGACACGCCAGCGCAGCGAACGGGAGACTGGTGCCGTTGGCTGCATGGTCGCGGCCACGCCGGGCTCCGGTTCCCCTTCCCTGCCCAGCTTCTCCCGGCTGTTACACACGTCGCCCAGACTGGAACACCCATGTCCGTCGTTGCCCTGTCAGAAATGCTCGGCGCCTCGGTCCGCGATGCGAGCGGATCGGTGTGCGGACGTCTGCGCGAAGCCGCCGTGTCGCCGCAGGAACACGCCACCCGCGTGGCGTTCCTGGTGGTCCGTACCGCCGAGGGCGATCGGATGCTGCCGGCTGAAGCCGTGAAGTCGCTCGGGGCGACGGTGCGCGCGACCACCGCTGCCAGCACGTGGCACCCATTCCTGGGCTTCGACGGCGTGCTGCTGCTCAAGCGCGACCTGCTCGACCAGCAGATCATCGACGTCCACGGCCGCAAGGTGGTCCGCGTCAACGATGTCGAGCTCTACTCGAACCCGACCGACAGCCACCTGACCCTCGACGTCGTCGCCGTCGACGTCGGCGCGCGCGGCGCGGTGCGGCGCCTGGTGATGGGACTCGTCCCCTCCTTCACGCTGCGGGCGCTGCTCGAGAAGATTCCACCGCGGGTCATCCCGTGGCAGTACGTCGACCTCATCGAGATCGATCCGGCCAGGCGCGTGAAGTTGAAAATCGCCTACGAAGGGCTCTCGAAGATGCACCCCGCCGATATCGCGGACATCGTCGAGGACCTGCCGCCGGCCGAACAGAAAGCGGTATTCGAAGCGCTCGACGAAGAGGTGGCGGCCGAGACCCTCGAGGAGATTGATCCCGAAGTGCAGGTGTCGATCCTCGAGTCGCTCGACAGCGACCGCGCCGCCGACATCGTCGAAGAGATGGACCCCGATGCGGCCGCCGACCTGCTGGGCGACCTCACGGAGAAGCGGTCGGACGAAATCCTCAAGGAGATGGAGCCGGACGAGCGCCGGGAAGTGACGCAACTCCTCGAATTCGGCGAGCACACGGCTGCCGGGCGCATGACCACCGAGTTCGTCGCGGTGGACGACGCGGGTACGGTGGCCGACGCCGTCGAGGCGCTGCGCCAGTTCGATGGGAGCAGCGAGGCGGTGGCCACTGTCTACCTCACCAGCGCCGGCAACAGACTGTCGGGCGCCATCCCGCTCGTCCGCATCGCCATCTCACCGCCCGACATGCGCCTGCAGTCGCTGAGCGAAAAAGCCTCGACCTGCGCGCCAGACACCCCGGAGAAGGAAGTGGCCGAACTGTTCGACAAGTACAACCTCATCACGCTCGCGGTCGCCGACGAGCACGGCCGCCTGTCCGGCATCATCACGGCCGACGACGTGATTTCCATGCTGCGGAACGGCTGACATGGAAGCCCTCCTCAAGCAGTGGCGCACGCGGATCGTACTGTTCCTGGCCGTCGTCGGCCCGGGCTTCATCACCGCGAACGTCGACAACGACGCCGGCGGCATCTGGACCTACTCCGTCGCAGGCGCCCAGTTCGGCTACACGCTGCTGTGGGCGATGATCCCGACGACCATTGCGCTCGTCGTCGTGCAGGAGATGGCGTCCCGCATGGGCGCCGTGACCGGCAAGGGGCTGAGCGACCTCATTCGCGAGGAGTTCGGCTTCCGCGTCACGTTCTGGCTGATGCTTGCCCTGGTCATCACCAACTTCGGCAACGTGATGGCCGAGTTCGCCGGCGTGGCGAGCAGCCTCGAACTGTTCGGCGTCTCCCGCTACATTGTCGTGCCGGTGGCCGCGGCCGTGGTGTGGCTGCTGGTCGTGAAAGGCACCTACGACAGCGTCGAGAAGATCTTCCTTGTCGCGTCCGGCTTCTACGTCTGCTACATCGTGGCCGGCGTACTGGCACATCCAGACTGGCGTGCCGCGACGTTCGCGATGGTGACGCGCCCCGAGGGGACCGACGTCATCAACAACTACGGCTACGTCTACATGCTGGTCGGCCTGGTCGGCACGACCATCGCGCCGTGGATGCAGTTCTACCTGCAGGCGTCGGTCGTCGAGAAGGGCGTCACCATCCGGCAGTACAGCGCCTCGCGCTGGGACGTCATCGTCGGCTGCCTGTTCGCGGCGATCGTCGCCTGGTTCATCATCGTGGCGTGCGCCGCCACGCTGCATACGGCCGGCGTCACACACATCATGAGCGCCGCCGACGCCGCGCAGGCGCTGCGACCGCTCGCCGGCGAGTATGCGTATCTGCTGTTTGCCGCCGGGCTCTTCAATGCGTCGCTCTTCGCCGCGTCGATCCTGCCGATCTCGACGGCCTACGCCGTGTGCGAGGGGCTGGGCTTCGAGTCGGGGCTCGACAAGAAGTTCCATGAAGCGCCGGTGTTCTACTGGCTCTACACCGTGCTGATCGTCGCAGGGGCCGGCGTGCTGCTGGTGCCGAACTTCCCGCTGCCGCACATCATGGTGCTGTCGCAGGTGGTGAACGGCGTCGTGCTGCCGTTCGTGCTCATCTTCATGCTGCTGCTCACCAACGACCGCGAGTTGATGGGCACGCACGTCAACTCGCTCCTGTTCAACGTCATCGCCTGGGTCACGGTGGTGACGATGATCGGCCTGACAATCACCATGCTCGTCACGCAGGGATAGTGCGGCGACAGAGTAGTGCGACGACGGCCGCGGCGTAGATCGCGCACACCGCACCAACCGGAACGAGGGCAATCCCGAGCCCGGGATCGCCGCTGTAGAACTGGATGCCGGCGAGGAAGAAGCCGGCTGGCAACAGCACCCCTGCCGCCAGCAGCGCGGCCGATGCGCGCCGAGCGAGCGCGCTCGAGAGTCCGGCGGACTGGAGCGTGAACGCCATGCCGAGATGCAGCACGCCGAACAGCGTGCCGTGCGCGTGCGCCAGCGTCCACATCAACCGGCGGGTCTCGTTCGACACATCGAGATACGCCCCCACCTTGAATCCGTGCAGCGTCTCCAGCACGAGCCCCATCACACCGAAGAGCGCAATGGACGTCCATCCCATGCGCAGATGGCGCAACGACGCCACCGCGGTGGGCGTGGCGGAACGCGGCGCAGCGGCGACCTGATCCTTTGGCATCGAAGCGTGGCGAATTGTATGCCGTCCTTGAAGGACGCGACGATCGCAGTTTGTTGTTGACTTATCGCGTATGGGTAGATAGGGTCCGCGCCATAGACATTCGGCTCGTCGAACATCCGTCGATCGGTCACCTGTGGTACTGCGAGGCACTGCATGATTCGTCTGACCAGACCGCACGTTGGTCTCCCCGGGTACGTCGTCGTCGCTCTCCTGCTCGCGGCACCAGCCGGGGCGCAGACGTCTATCCCCAGCGCCCAGCCGACGTTCGCCAAGGACGTTGCGCCCATCCTCCAGCGGTCGTGCGTCTCGTGCCATCGCGCGGGTGAGATGGCGCCGATGTCGCTCCAGACCTACGAGGAGGCGCGGCCGTGGGCCCGCTCCATCAAGGCGCGCACGGCGTCGCACGAAATGCCGCCCTTCCACATCGACAAGTCGATCGGCATCACCTCGTTCAAGAACGACCCGTCGCTGACCAGCGACGAGATTGCGACGATCGGACGCTGGGTCGATGCGGGTGCACCGCGTGGCAATCCAGCCGACATGCCGCCGCCCCGCCAGTTCGCCGACACCAGTGCCTGGCAGTTCAAGCCCGACATCGTGGTGAAGTTCCCCGCCTACAAGGTGCCTGCCGCCGGACCCGATCTCTACGGCAATCTCTACGCGGACATTCCGATCAGCAAGGACCGTTACATCCAGGCGGTCCAGACGCGCGCCGCCACGCCGGGTTCGCGCAAGGTTGTGCATCATGCCCTCACCTACGCCGTCGACAGCGACGACAAGGACGTGAGCGGCGACGACAGCGCGGGTGTGGACGGTGGCGACTTTCTGGTCGAGTACGCGTCGGGCAAGAACGCCGAGGTCTACACCGGCGACTCGGGCGTGCTGCTGCAGGCGGGCAAGAAGGCCATGGTGAGCTACCACCTGCACTCGGTCGGCGAGGACACCGACGCCATGATCGAGGTGGCCATGAAGCTCTTCCCGGAGGGCTATGTGCCGAAGCACATTCGATGGTCCAAGCAGCTCGCGCAGCCGACCGCCGACATCGACATCCCCGGTGGAACGGTCGCACGCATCGACGGCTACGTCGTTATGCACAAAGCGGCGCGGATCCTGTCGTTCCAGCCGCACATGCACATACGCGGCAAGCGGCAGTGCCTCGAGTTGATCTACCCGACAGGCGGGTCGTCGGCCAAGACCGAAATGATCAGTTGCACGAACTTCAGCTACAACTGGCACCTCAACTACACCTACAGCGACGATGCCGCGCCGCTGATTCCGGCGGGAACACTGCTGCACGTCATCACGTGGCACGACAACTCGCCGTCGAACCGCGCCAACCCTGACCCGAGAAACTGGGTCGGCGACGGCCAGCGCACCATCGACGAGATGGGCTTTGCTTGGATCGGCTGGTACGACATGACCGACGAGGAGTACAAGGCCGAACTCGAGACGCGGAAGGCCGAACGCGTGAAGAAGGCCAACAGCACGCAGCAGCAGCAACAGCAGTAGGCGCGCGGAATGGGTCCCATGATTCCTCCGTTCAGATCGGTGACCGTTGCCGTTGCTCTGGCCCTGGTGGTCGGCCTGTGCCAGGGCGGCGGCGCCCAGACCGAAGTCGACAACAACTTCAAGTTCAACTCCGGACAGGACGTGCAGCCAGCGTACGAGGGGTGGTCGCGCAATGCCGACGGCTCGTTCGCGATGCACTTCGGCTACCTGAATCGGAACTGGGTGGAGGAGTTGTCGATTCCGGTCGGTCCCAACAACAGCATCGAACCGGGCGGTCCGGACCGCGGACAACCGACCTTCTTCTACACGCGCACGCAGCGCAACCTGTTCTCGGTGACGGTGCCGAAGGACTGGGGCAAGAAGGAAGTGGTCTGGACCGTCACCGCCAACGGCAAGACGCAGAAAGCGTTCGGCTGGCTCCAGACGGAGTGGGAGATCGATCCGGCCGGCGGCGCGGCCACCGGCGGACAGACGTCGCCGGAGCTGAAGGGCAACCAGCCGCCAGCCTTCACGCTCTCCGTTCCCGCCACCGTCGCCACCGGGCAGTCGGTTCCGCTGCTTGCCACCGTGAAGGACGACGGCATTCCGAAGCCGTCGACTCCGAAGAAGGCGGCGATCGGACAGGAGACGCCACCCGGACTGCAGGCGAGCAACGACACCCCGGTCAACCTGCCGCAACTCGCACCTCGCGGGACAGCACCGGCTGCCGCCAGCGGTGTGCGTGGACCGTTCCTCACCTGGATGATCTTTCGCGGCCCAGCCGGGGCCAACTTCGAATCGCGCACCATTCAGGTAAAGGACGGCCAGGCGCCAACCTCGGTGTCGTTCACGACACCGGGTGACTACGTCCTGCTCGGCCGGGCGAGCGACCGCGTGCTCTTCACCGACAAACAGGTCACGATCGCCGTCACCGGCGCCACGCCGCGCTGACGGGTCGTGTGCACAGGTTCCTCCTGGCGGTTCTGGGCGTGCTGGCCGCCGGCCTCGGTGTTGCTGAAGTGGTGACGCATCAGCGGACGATTCCCGAAGACGACGTCAGCAACCGGCCCGTTCAGCGTGGCGGTGGCGGCTTCACGTCGTCCGACACCTGCCGCGCCTGTCATCCCGGCGAGTACGCGTCGTGGCATGCCTCGTATCACCGGACGATGACGCAGGTGGCGTCGCCGGAGACCGCGATTCCGAGCTTCGCCGGGCAGACGGTCACCTCCACCCAGGGGCGGCCGATGGTGCTGCGGCAGCGCCAGTCGGCGCTGTTCGCGGAGTTCGACGACCCGGACACCGGGACGGGAGCGGCGGGACCGGCGCGCATCGAACGACAGGTCACGATGATTACGGGGTCGCACAACCAGCAGGTGTTCTGGTACGACACCGGCTTGGGCCGGCTCCTCGGACAACTGCCTGCCGCATACCTGGTTCAGGAACGCCGCTGGATTCCGAGACGCATGGCCGTGCTCCATCCGCCGGCGCAACGGCCGCTGTCCGAGACCGGTCATTGGAATAGCACCTGTATTGCGTGCCACGCGACGAACGGCCAGCCACGGTTCGATACGCCGTCCGGCTCGCAGCCGGTCACGTCGCAGTCGGCACAGACGACGGCCACGGAGTTCGGCATCGCGTGCGAGTCGTGTCATGGACCGGCAGAGGCGCACGTGCGCGGCAACCGCAATCCACTGCGGCGATACGGCCTGCATCTGTCCGGCGCTGCCGACGCGCTGACCGTGCAGCCGGGTCGGCTGCCGCCCGCGCTGACCTCGCAGGTCTGCGGGCAGTGTCACGGCGTCTGGGAGTTCTACGACGCAGAGGGCGAGCGTCGCGCCAACGCCGACGGCCTGCCGTTCACGCCAGGCGACGAGCTGACCGCCACGCGGTTCGTGGCGCAGCCGACCCGCAACGCCGCATCGGAGACCATGCAGGCGCTGCTGGCCGACGACTCACGCTTCATTCGGGACGCCTTCTGGTCCGACGGTACGGTCCGCGTGTCGGGACGCGAGTACAACGGACTCCTCGAGTCGCCCTGCTATCGTCTCGCCACAGAGCCGGGGCGGACGCTGACCTGCCTGTCGTGTCACAGCCTGCATCAGGAGGCGAACGATCCCCGCCCCGTTGCCGCGTGGGCCGACGACCAACTGCGGTGGTTCGCCTCGGCGTCCCGACAGCAGGAAGCGGATCCACAGACCTCGAACGACACGTGCCTGCAGTGCCATGAGCCGATGCGGGCGAACACGTCCGCGCACACGCATCACGCCGTTGGCTCGACCGGAAGCGTCTGCTACAACTGCCACATGCCGTACACCACGTACGGCCTGCTCAAGACTATTCGCAGCCATACGATCGGCAGTCCGACCGTGCAGGAGAGCGTCGGTGTCGGACGCCCGAACGCCTGCAACCTCTGTCACCTCGACCGCACGCTGGCCTGGACCGGCGAGGCACTCGCTCGCTGGTACAGCACCGCGCCGGTGCCGCTCGGCGACGAGGCGCACACGGTTGCGGCCTCACTGCAGTGGTTGCTGAAGGGCGACGCGGGACAACGGGCTATCGCCACGCAGGCCATGGCCTGGACGCCAGCGCAACGCGCGTCTGGCACGGAGTGGATGGCGCCCTACCTCGCGCAGTTGCTCGACGACCCCTACGACGCCGTCCGCCTCGGCGCCGCACGTGTCCTGCGGACCCTGCCGGGGTTCGCGACCACCGAGATCGATGTTGCTGAGGCACCTCCGGTGCGCCGCGACGCGCAGCGCCGGGTCATGGCGACGTGGGACCGCGTGCGTCCGCGCCCAGGTCGGGCGGCGGCGGAGTTGCTCATGACGCCAGTTGGTGAACTCGACGTGCCTCGCGTGCGCTCGATGCTCCGGCAGCGAAACAACCGCGCGATGCTGCTTCGCGAATAGCGCACGTAACGCTGCGAATTGCCTTGTGTCTGCCAGGGGCGGGGGCGAGTCTCCGGCTGCAGTCCTTTATTTCTCTCTGCTCTTATACCCGGGAACGTGAGTCGTCCATCGGTCGTTAACGAGGAGGCACGTATGTGGCAGAGAGTCGGAATGGCCAGTGATACTGGCGTGCAAAGCCGGGCGTTCGGACTGCGGCAGTTGGGGATCCTGTGCGCGCTGGTGCTCACGTCTCTGGTGCTGGCGCCTGCAGGCGCGAGTGCACAGAGCGCGTTCGCTGGAGTCGTGCGTGACACGAGCGGCGCCGTGCTGCCCGGTGTGACGGTCGAAGCCGCAAGCCCGGTCCTCATCGAGAAGACCCGCAACGTCGTCACCGACGAGAGCGGCCGCTACAACCTGGTCGACCTGCGGCCAGGCGGCTACAAGCTGACGTTTTCGCTCTCCGGGTTCTCCACCCTGGTCAGGGACGGCCTCGAACTGCCCGGTAACACCACCGTCACAATCAACGGGGAACTGCGCGTCGGATCGCTCGAGGAGAGCATCACGGTGTCGGGTCAGGCGCCGCTCGTCGACGTCCAGAACGCCCAGCGCACCCAGGTCGTCGAGCGCGCGGTACTCGACGCGTTGCCGACGACCAGGAACATGCAGTCGGTCGGATCGATCGTCCCCGGCGTGAAGCTGAGCCGGCCAGACGTTGGCGGCTCTCAGGGCATGGAACAGACCTACATGCGCACGCACGGCGCCGACGATCGGCACACCAGCATGCAGGTCGACGGCATGAGCGTCAACAGCTCGATGGGCGACGGCAACATCCAGGCCTACAACGACGACGCGCTCGCGCAGTCGGTGGTGTTCCAGACGAGCGCGCTGCCGGCCGAAGTCGCGTCGGGCGGCGTCCGCGTGAACATGATTCCGAAGGACGGCGGCAACAGCATCAAGGGCGGCGGCTTCTTTGGCGGCACGGCCTCGGGCTGGCAGGCGAATAACCTGGACGACGAACTCCGGGCGCGCGGCTTCAAGTTCAGGAACTTCGTCGACCACGTCCAGGACTTCAACTTCAACATGGGCGGTCCACTCAAGACCGATCGCCTCTGGTACTTTGGGACGGTTCGCCATGTGTCGGTTGACGAGGGCGTTGGCAATTCCTTCTATCCGACCGACTACTCGGACAGCCAGGGCATCGACCACAAGGCGGGAGACCCGTCGATTCAGCACCAGTACGTGCGCGACGCCCTGATCAGGCTCACCTATCAGGCCAATTCGCGGACGAAGATCTCGTCGTACTACGAGCGCATCTGGAAGCACAAGGACCCGGAGCTGCTCTCCGGCTACAACCCGATCAGCGCCTCGGACATCCGCGACCCGAAGCACGCGAAGTACTACGTCGGGCAGGCCAAGCTCACCTCGACGCTGTCGAACCGGATGCTGCTCGAGATCGGCTATTCGACGAACATCGAGCGCCTCAGCCAGCGCTACCAGCCGAACATCGAGGAGATTGCCCAGCGTCCGTTCACGGCCGACTGGTACAAGACCGTCACGCACACGGCCTCGAACGGCAATATCTGGGGGGCGGCGCCTGGCGGCTCCACCGGCACCTATCCGGACCGCCGGGTCCTGTTGGGTTCGTTCTCCTACGTGACCGGCTCGCACTCGTTCAAGACCGGAGCCCAGTGGTCGTCCGGTGTGGACGGCAACTCGCAGATCCGCACGGGCGACCTCGTCCAGAACTACAACGACGCCGGCGCCGGACGAAGCTGCGCCGAGAACGCGCTCGCCAACTGCGTGCCGAACACGGTGACGGTGTACAACACGCCGACGTCGTACTTCGCCTACGTCAACTACGACCTCGGTCTCTACGCCCAGGACACGTGGACGATGAAACGGCTGACCGTGAGCCCGGGCATCCGATTCGACACGTTCAATGCGAAGAGCGAGGGCGGCTGCCGCTCCGCCGGCCGCTTCACGCCCGCATTCTGCCGCGATGACACACCGAACCAACCCAGGTGGAACGACATCTCGCCGCGTGTCGCCGTCGTCTACGATCTCTTCGGCAACACGAAGACCGCGCTCAAGGGGAGCGTCAGCAAGTACATGCTGCCGTGGGCTGGCGGCTGGGCGAAGCGCTACGACCCGTTCACGACGGTGACCGACGTCCGCACCTGGCGCGACCTCAACAGCGATGACATCGCGCAGGACAATGAGATCGGGCCGAGCGGCAACTCGAACTTCGGCGTCTCGACGGGCCGAACCGCCGATGCGAACCTGCGACGCGAGTACAACATCGAAACCGCCCTCGGCGTCCAGCATCAGTTGCTGCCTCGGCTCGCGGTCTTCGGCGGCTGGTTCCACCGCCAGTTCTACAACCAGGAAGCGCAGCGCAATTCCTCGCTGACGGCTGCCGACTGGACCCCGTTCCAGGTGGCCAACCCGATCGGCAACGGCGAGATGATCACGCTGTTCAACCTGAATCCCGCCAAGGCCGGCCTCTACGCCAGCAACCTGACCGACGTGAACTCCGACATCAACCGGACGACCTACGACGGCTTCGAAGTCAGCTTCACCGCCCGCCTGCCGAAGAATTCGACGATCTTCGGCGGATGGACGAACGACCGCGTCACCACAATCACCTGCGACCAGTACGACCCGAACAAGCTGCGCTTCTGTGATCAGTCGGGCAAGACATTCCAGGAATACGGCAAGACCTCGACGCCGCCGTTCAGGAACGACTTCAAGATCGCCGGCAACTACCCGCTGCCATTTGGCGTGGAGGTGAGCGCGGTGTTCATGAGCTACGCCGGTAAGGGCAACAGCTACACCGCGCAGGACCCGTCGCTCGGCGTCTACTGGTCGGTTCCGGCATCGGTGTACCCGAACGCGCAGCGCACGCGTGTTCCCACATCGGCGCCGATCCTGCTGGCCGCCGGCGCGCAGACCCAGGTGCCTGGCGTGAACCTGATTTCGCCGAACACCAAGTTCCAGGAGCGCTGGAACCAGCTCGATGCGAGTGCGAAGCGCACCTTCAGGTTCGGACGCAGGGATTTCCAGGCGCAATTCGCGCTCTTCAACTTGACCAACGGCAACGTCGTGCTCCAGGAAATTCAGACGACGTCGCTCGTGAGCGGCCTCAGCCCGACGCTCGGTCAGCCACAGAACTTCCTCCAGGGGCGCATGATGCGCCTGGCGCTGCTGGTGAACTTCTAGCGCTGGCGCACCAGTCGATTCGACCAGCCGGCTGCTGCCTGTCTCCGCGCCCGGAGCGCAGGCAGCGGCCGGACGCTTGTGTCCGGAAGCCACGCCGTACTACGTTTAGAGGACGTGCCCACCCTCCCGACTGCCAGGCGGAAGCCGCCTGCCCGTAAAACCGCCTCGAAATCCCGCACAGCTCCGCACGCCAAGGCCGGCGCCGGTGCACCGACGCGCGTCGAGATCATGAAGGCGGCTGCCGGGGCGTTCAAGCGCCTGGGGTATCACGGCGCCACGCTCGAGGAGATTGCGGCGGCGCTGAAGATGCAGAAGGGGAACCTCTATTACTACTTCCGCAGCAAGGAAGAGATTCTCTTCGCCTGTCACCAGTATTCGGTGGACCGCCTCATCGCGGTGCTGCATACCGTCGAAGCGGAGGCCCTGCCGCCCGAACGAGCACTGCGGCAGCTGATCGTGGCGTTCGTGCACACCATCGTCGATGACCTGCACGGGACGGCCCTCTTCCTCGATATCAAAGCGCTCGGCACGCGCCGCCTGAAGCTGGCGATCGCGCGGCGCGACGAGTTCGATCGCGGCGTGCGGCAGGTGATTCAGCAAGGTGTGGACTGGGGCGACTTCGACCCGACAGTCGACCCGAAACTGCTGTCGTTTGCCATGATGGGCGCCGTGAACTGGATTCCGCGCTGGTACTCTCCGGACGGCCCGTCGAACTCGCAGGAGATCGCCGATCGGTTCGCCGACTACCTCATCGCGGGGCTTCGGGCCCGCTAGCCGCTATAATTCTGGTAATGCCCCGCGTCATCCCGCTCACTCCCGCGCAGCCCCGCGTCCCGAAGCCCGACTGGCTGAAGGTGAAGGCCCCAGGCTCGCCGAGCTACCTGAAGCTCAAGGCGATCATGCGCGACCTCAACCTCCACACGGTGTGTGAGGAGGCGCGCTGCCCCAACATCGGCGAGTGCTGGGACCACGGCACCGCCACGTTCATGATCCTCGGCGACGTCTGCACGCGCGCCTGCTCCTACTGCGCGGTGGCGCACGGACGTCCGGCCGCGGTGGACAACGAGGAACCGGAGCGGGTGGCACACGCCATCCAGCAGCTCGGCCTGAACTACGTCGTCATCACCTCGGTGGACCGCGACGACCTGAAGGACGGCGGCGCGTCGATCTTCGCCGGCGTCATCACCGAGACGCGCAAGCGCCTTGGGAACAGCTGCCGCATCGAAGTGCTCATCCCCGACTTCAAGGGTGAAGAAGCGCCGCTGCGCACCGTGCTCGAGGCACGCCCCGACGTGCTGAACCACAACACCGAGACCGTGCCGCGCCTCTACCGCATGGCCCGCTCTGGCGGACGCTACTCGCGCACGCTGGAACTGCTCGGTCGCTCGCGGACGATGGCGCCGGACATCCCGACCAAGACCGGCCTCATGGTCGGCCTCGGCGAAGAGCGCGAGGAACTGCTGACGGTGTTCAAGGACCTGCGCGACGTCGGCTGCCAGATCCTGACGGTCGGGCAGTATCTGCGGCCGACCCAGGACCATGCACCGATGACCCGCTACTACACGCCCGACGAGTTCCGCGAGCTGAAGCAGATCGCGCTCGACATGGGCTTCGTTCACGTCGAGTCCGGCCCGCTAGTGCGTAGCTCGTATCACGCACACGAAACCGCCGACGCCTACGCCGAAGCCGCGGCACAGGGGTAGGACACATGCGACAGTGGACGGGAACGGCGCTACTCCTCGCGGGTCTGCTTGCGGTGCCCGCGGCTGCTCGTGCGCAGGGGGCGCTCGTGCACGCTTCGGTCGGCGCGGCCGCCTCTGGTGGTGAGACGTCGCCGGCGTTCGGCGGCGGCATCAGTTGGCGCGTCAATCGCGCGCTCGGCTTCGGTGTCGAACTGAGCCAGCTTGGTTCGCTCGGCTCGGATTCTCCGGTCTACTACTGCTGCTCGGGCGAGCAGGAGGCGCGCGCCACGGTGTTCACCGGCAACGTGCGCATCGAAATCCCCACCACGTCGCCACGCGTCATCCCCTACGTCGTCGGCGGCGGCGGCGTGGCCAGCGTCACCCAGTCCGACCACGTCATCTATGCCGGCATCGCGGACCGGCTCGGGCTCAGCCCAGCGCTCACCGGACTCGGTCTCAGCACCGTGCCGGTGATGCCAGGGCCAGCCGAACTCGAGACGACCGCGACGAGCATGGCGCTGACACTTGGTGGGGGCGCGTCGCTCCGACTCACCGAGCACGTCGCGGTGGATGCCGACGCGCGCGTGCTGCACCTCGCCACCGACCAGGCACGCAACATCGGTCGCTTCAGCCTCGGCATCAGCTACCGCTTCTGAGCGCCTCGCGGCTATCGATGGTGTTCGGGGCCTTGCGACTCGGGCGTGAAGGTCCGCTGTTCGCGCGTGAACGGAATCGCGTGATGCGTCAGCACCTGCTCCATCCCTGGCAGATCCGCACACACCAGAGCATCGGCGGCCACCATCAGCGGTTGGTGGCTGTTGCCGATGTAGTAGGCCCAGCGCGCCGCCTGCGCGGCTGACGCCGCCCGCGCCACCAGCACCGGCTCCTCGCGCTCGTGCACCATCACCACCAACTGCGGCCGCTCGAGCGTCAGGCAGTCCCCTTCACGCAATACCACGCCTGGCGACAGCGATGTCCCGAACTCCACGCCCCCTTCAGTGCGCAGGCGCGCCCGCGGCGTCATGCGGTCCTGCCAGCCGAGGGTAACGCGGTCGCGCGGATGTGCGAGCAGGCCGGCAGGCAACCGGTCGAGCGTGAACACGGCGTCGGCGATGGGAAGGCGTCGAAACAGCACGGCTGTGAGTTATGCCCCACGCTGGGCGAGATGTAAACAGGTACGGTTCTTGCTCATCTATATGGCACGAGTCTTCAGGAGAGACCGCACAGATGAACTTCGACAGAGTAACCGAACGGATTCGCGCCGAGTTCAACGAGATGCCGGAGCTGATGCTCACGCCTGCGCAGGCATCGCGCTTCTTTGGTTTGGATCAGGAGATAACACAGTCGGTCATGGACCGCCTCCTCGGAGCCGCATTCTTGCGCAGGACGCGCGATGGCTCGCTGGTGAAAGCCACCCGGTAGCGGCAGTTGGCCTGCCGCCACCGGTGGGACTTTTCCGACACCGACCGGGAAAGGTCAGCGCTTCGGGCGGTAGACGTGCGTGGCGTGACCGAAGAACACCTCGGCCGATTCCATCATCGTCTCGGTCAGCGTCGGGTGCGGATGAATCGACAGTTTCAAATCCGTCGCGTTCGCACCCATCTCGATCGCCAGCACCCCTTCGGCAATCATCTCGCCCGCACCGGGTCCGACGATGCCGACACCGAGAATGCGCTCGGTGGCCGGGTCGAAAATGAGCTTGGTCAAGCCGTCCGTCCGGTCGATCGCGACCGCGCGGCCGGACGCCCCCCACGGGAACTTGGCGACCACAACCTGACGACCTTCCTTCTCGGCCTGTGCTTCCGTGAGCCCGGCCCACGCCAGTTCAGGGTCGGTAAAGACCACGGCCGGAATCGCCTTCGGCGTGAACGCCACGTTCTCGCCGGCGATCACTTCCACTGCGACGCGCCCTTCGTGCGAGGCCTTGTGCGCGAGCATCGGCTCGCCCACCACGTCGCCGATGGCGAAGATGGTCGGCTCGGCGGTGCGCAACTGCTCGTCGACCTCGATGAAGCCCTTGTCGTTCACGACGACACGCGTCTTGTCGAGACCGGGCATCGCGCGGCCGTTCGGCCGGCGGCCGACCGACACCAGCACGCGGTCGAACAGCTGTTCGCCGGCGCCGTCGCCTTCGAACGTCACCTTGATGCCGTTCTTCTCTGGCACCACCTTCGTGACCCGGGTGTTCAGCAGCACCGACTTCATCAGCCCGTTGATGCGCTTGGCCAAAATGTCGACCAGGTCGCGATCGCCGCCTGGCAGCAGGCCTGGCATCATCTCGACGACGGTCACCGCGGTGCCGAGCGTCGCGTAGACCGAGCCGAGTTCGAGACCGATGTAACCGCCACCGACGACGAGCATCGTCTTCGGAATGTCGGGCAGGTCGAGCGCACCGGTCGAATCCATCACGCGCGGATCGTCCACCTTCAGCATCGGCGGAATCGCCGGCGTCGACCCGAGCGCCAGGATGCAGTGCTCGAACGACAGGGTCTCCTCGGTGCCGTCGGTGCGCTTGATGCTCAGCGTCTTCGCGTCGACGATCGAGGCGAAGCCCTGGATGTAGTTCACCTTGCGCGCCTTGCCGAGCTGGCCGGTGCCAGAGGTGAGGCGCTTGACGACGCCCTCCTTGAATTCACGGAGCTTGTTGATGTCGATCTTGGGCTCGGCGAACTCGACGCCCCACGCCTTGGCGTGGCGCGACTCGTCGATCACCTTGGCGACATGCAGCAGCGCCTTCGAGGGAATACAGCCGCGATAGACACAGACGCCGCCGGGGTTCGCTTCCGGGTCGACCAGCGCGACGCTGAGTCCGAGATCCGCGGCATAGAACGCCGCCGCGTACCCGCCCGGTCCGCCGCCTACTACTACGAGTTGAGTTGAAGACATAAGTAAGGTCTGGATGGTCTGGTGGGCCTGGTGGGGTCTGGTGGGATGGATGCGGCCGCAAGCAACCCACCCAACCCTCCCGACCTTCCAGACCGACCGGCCGAACTACTATCCGTGAAGCGCCATGATGAACGGCTGCTCGAACGCCTCCGCGACCCAGCGCAGGAAGCGGATGCCGTCGGCGCCGTCGATGACGCGGTGATCGTAGGACAGCGAGAGCGGCAGCAACTGGCGCGCCGTGAACTCGCCAGACGCCTCGTCGTAGACCGGCGTGAAGCGGCCGCGCGAGATGCCGAGAATGGCGACTTCTGGCGAATTGACGATCGGGGTGAAGAAGCCGCCGCCGATGCCGCCCAGGTTCGAGATGGTGAAGCAGCCGCCCTGCATGTCTTCTGCGGTGATCTTGCGGGCGCGGGCCTTCTCCGAAATCCGCGACAGGTCGACCGCGATCTGGATGAGGCTCTTCTTGTCCGCGTCGCGAATGACCGGCACCAGCAGGCCGCGATCGGTGTCGACCGCCACGCCGATGTTCACGTACTTCTTCTGGATGATCTCGCCCGACGCGATGTCGATCGACGAGTTGAACTGCGGGAAGTGCTTCAGCGCAGCCGCAACGATCTTCACCGCGACGGCCGTGACGGTGAGGTTACCGCCTGCGGTCTCGACCACCTTGCGGTAGCGGCGGCGCAGGTCCTCGAGACCGGTGATGTCGGCGTATTCCTGCTGCGTGACGTGCGGGATGTTCAGCCAGGCAGCCGTGAGGTGCTCGGCCGTCTTACGACGCACCGCGCGCATCGGCACCCGCTCGATCTCGCCCCACTTGGTGAAGTCGGGCAGCGGTTCGGTCGGGATGCCCGAGCCGCTGAAGCCGCCGGCTTCGGCGGCCACGATGATGCGCTTCGCATGCTCCTTCACGTCGTCGTCGGAGACGCGGCCGTTCGGACCGGTGCCCGGCACTTGGTCGATATGGACGCCGAGCTCGCGCGCCAGACGGCGCACCGAGGGCGACGCCGGCGCGGCTGGCTGGCCGGCGGGACGCGGCGCGGCCGCCTGACGCTGACCGTCGCGGATGTCGACCACCTGCGCGGACGCGCGGTGCGGCGCGGGGGCTGGCTGTTCGAGGCCGGGCTCGTGGCCGACGACGATCTGTTCGCTGTTGGCGCCCACCGCCGAGTCCTTCGACGCGGCGGCCGGAGCCGCAACGGCGGCAGCGGCTGGGGCCGGCGCTGCGGCACTCGACTCGAACGTCAGGATGACCTGGCCCACGTTCACCTTCTGCCCGAGCTTGACCTTCACCTCGGTCACCGTCCCGGCCACGGACGACGGCACTTCGATGGTGGCCTTGTCGGTTTCAAGTTCCAGAACCGGCTGGTCCTTCGTGAGCGTATCGCCGGGGTTGACGAGGATGCGGAGGACGTCGCCGCCGGCGACCTGTTCTCCGAGTTCGGGCAGTATGAAGTCTGTCGCCAAGTTAGGGGGTCTCCGCTCCGAACAGCCATCAGGGCGATGCCCGTGCCGGAGCTGAAATCGCAACCGGGGAGGACCGGCGCCATCACGGACCGTGTCCTGTGTGATGGCTGTCCGGCGCGCTCCTCGCCGCGGTCGCGGATCGGTCTCTTACGAAATCGCCGGGTTGGACTTCTCCGGGTTGATACCGAGGGCGGCAATCGCGTCCTGCGCCACCTTCGCATCGATCTTCTTGTCGCGCGCCAGCGCCGAGAGGGTGGCGACGACGACGTAGCGGTGGTCGACCTCGAAGAAGTCGCGCAGCGCGGCGCGGTTCTCGCTCCGGCCGAAGCCGTCGGTGCCGAGCGCCACAAGCGGACGCGGCAGCCAGCGGTCGATGGCGTCTGGCAGCACCTTGAGGTAGTCCGAGGCGGCGACGAGCACGCCCGGCGCATCCTTGAGGGCCTGCGTCACGTAGGGCACCTTCGCCGGTTCGGCGGGGTGCAGCATGTTCCAGCGATCGGCCGCGTGACCGTCGCGGTACAGCTCGGTGTAGCTGGTGACGCTCCACACATCGGCGCCGACGCCGTACTGCGACTCGAGCACCTCCTGCGCCTTCAGCACCTCGGGCAGGATCGCGCCGCTGCCGAACAACTGCGCGCGGGCCTTGGCCTTCGGCAGGCCGGTCGCTTTGAACTTGTACATCCCCTTGAGGATGCCGTCAGCCGCGCCCTCCGGCATGGCCGGCATCGCGTACTGCTCGTTCATCACGGTGATGTAGTAGAAGACGCTCTCGCCGTCCAGGTACATCCGCTTGATGCCGTCCTTGATGATGACGGCCAGTTCGAAGGCGAACGCCGGGTCGTAGCTGAGGCAGTTCGGCACCGGCAGCGCCAGCACGTGGCTGTTGCCGTCCTGATGCTGGAGCCCTTCACCGGCCAGCGTCGTGCGGCCGGCGGTGCCACCGAGCAGGAACCCGCGGGTGCGGCTGTCGGCCGCGGCCCAGATCAGGTCGCCGACGCGCTGGAAGCCGAACATCGAGTAGAAGATGAAGAATGGGATCGTGTTGACGCCGTGCGTCGCGTAGGCCGTTCCGGCCGCGATGAACGACGACAGTGATCCGGCTTCGTTGATGCCCTCTTCGAGGATCTGACCGTCCGACGCTTCCTTGTAATAGAGAAGCGTGTCCATGTCGACCGGCTCGTAGACCTGGCCTGAGTGCGCGTAGATACCGACCTGGCGGAAGAGCGCTTCCATGCCGAAGGTGCGCGCTTCGTCGGGAACGATCGGCACCACGAGCTTGCCAATCTCCTTGTCGCGGAGCATCTTCGACAGCATGCGCACGAACACCATCGTGGTCGACGCCTTGCGGCCGTCGGTGCCGGTGTAGAACTCGGAGAAGATCTCGTCGTCGACCGGCTTGATCGACTCGACCTTCACGCGGCGGCTCGGGACCGGTCCGCCGAGCGCCTGACGACGCTCCTGCAGGTATTTGTATTCTTCGCTGTCGGGCGCGGGGCGGTAGAACGGGGTCTTGGCGATCTCGGCGTCGGAGACCGGGATGGCAAAGCGGGTGCGGAAGGCCCGCAGTTCCTCTTCGTTCATCTTCTTCTGCTGGTGGGTGATGTTCTTGCCCTCGCCAGCTTCACCGAGACCGTAGCCCTTGATGGTGCGGGCCAGGATGACCGTCGGCGCGCCCTGGTGTTCTGTGGCCGACTTGTAGGCGTTGTAGACCTTGACCGGGTCGTGCCCGCCGAGCGTCAGCGTCTTCAACTGGTCGTCGGTCAGGTGCTTGACCATGTCGAGGAGCCGCGGGTCGACGCCCCAGAAGTGCTCACGGACGTACGAACCCGGCGAGACGGCGTACTTCTGATACTGGCCGTCGACGACCTCGCCCATCCGCTTGACCAGCAGACCGTCACGGTCCTTCGCCAGCAGCGCATCCCAGTCGCGTCCCCAGATCACCTTGATGACGTTCCAGCCGGCACCGCGGAAGGCCGCTTCGAGTTCCTGGATGATCTGGCCGTTGCCGCGGACCGGACCGTCGAGACGCTGCAGGTTGCAGTTGATGACGAAGATCAGGTTGTCGAGCTTTTCGCGCGAGGCCAGGGTGATGGCGCCGAGCGATTCCGGTTCGTCGGTTTCACCGTCGCCCAGGAACGCCCACACCTTCGAGTTCGACTTCGGCTTGAGCCCGCGGTCCTCGAGATAGCGCATGAAGCGCGCCGAGTAGATCGCCTGGATCGGGCCGAGGCCCATCGACACCGTCGGGAATTCCCAGAACTCGGGCATCAGCCACGGGTGGGGATACGACGAGAGGCCGCCCCCTTCCTTGAGTTCACGACGGAAGTTGTCGAGATGACGCTCGTCGAAGCGGCCCTCGAGATAGGCGCGCGCATAGATGCCCGGGGACGCATGTCCCTGGAAGTAGATGGTGTCCGAGTCGGGGCTGTCGTGGCCGCGGAAGAAGTGGTTGAAGGCCACTTCGTAGAGGGTGGCCGCCGACGCGAACGTCGAGATGTGGCCGCCAATCCCTTCATCAGCCTTGTTGGCCCGCACGACCATCGCCGCCGCATTCCAGCGCACCAGGCTCTTGATACGGCGCTCCATGTCCCGGCTGCCGGGCATGAGCGCTTCGTCTTCAGGTGGGATGCTGTTGATGTAGGGGGTGTTGGCGGTAAACGGAATCTTTACTCCGCTATCCGTCGCGTGCTGCGCGAGATCGCGAAGCAGGCGCTGGACCTTTACAGGCCCGCCGCTCTGCAGAACATAATCAAGGGAGTCGAGCCATTCACGCCGTTCAACGGCATCAAGCTCGGCGGCATCCTTTGGGGCAATGTTTCTCACTGGAACTCCAAGCTCCTCGGACTGTCGGGTGACCGACGGACAGCCTGTGGGCCAATCCTCTATTCTAACCACGACGCCCGGGCAGTTGAACACAAGCGGCCGGTTCGCACCGTCCGTGCTGGCTTTCGCCTTTTTGCCGCCTCGTATCCGAGCGGCTCGACGCTTGGAGCATTGTGACCGCTCTGACGCTCGTCCGCGAGCAGATTATGACCTGCCAGCGGTGCCCCCGCCTCCGCTCGTATTGCCAGCGCATCGGACGCGAGAAGCGCCGCACCTACCGGTCGGACACCTACTGGGCACGTCCGGTTCCCCGCTTCGGCGATCCGGCTGCGCGCCTCCTCATCGTCGGCCTGGCGCCGGCCGCACACGGCGCCAACCGGACCGGACGTGTCTTCACGTGGGACGGAGTCGGCGGTTCGGGCGACTTCCTGATGTCGGCCCTGCACCGGGCCGGCTGACGCCGCGTATGATGGACGCCGTTTTCCGGAGCGCCGCGCGGCAGCTCGCCCGCGACTGACCCGACCCCCGACCGAGGCTTCCGATGACCGCACTCACTCGCGGCGATGGCACCACCCCACGCGCCGGCGTTGCCCCGTGGCTCTACGTCCTGGCGATCGTGGCGGTGCTCCTGGTGGTCGCCGAGGTCGAACTGGTGATGGGGCGCGAGCCGATCTGCACGTGCGGGTTCATCTCGCTGTGGCACGGCGCCGTCGACAGCCAGAACTCCCAGCAGCTCGCCGACTGGTACACCTTCACGCACATCGAGCACGGCCTCGCGTTCTACGCGCTGCTGTTCCTGGTGGCACGGCGGCTGCCGATGCCGCTGCGACTGCTCCTCGCCGTCGGCATCGAAGGGGCGTGGGAGATCGCCGAGAACTCGCCGTTCATCATCGACCGCTACCGCACGGCCACGCTCTCGCTCAACTACTACGGTGACAGCGTCGTGAACTCGGTGGCCGATGTCGTGGCGATGATGGTGGGGTTCTGGATGGCGCGGCGCCTGCCGGTGTGGGGCACGGTGGCGTTCGTCGTGCTCGTGGAGGTGCTCCTCGCGCTGACGATCCGCGACAACCTCGCGCTGAACATCATCATGCTGACCCACCCGATCGAGATGATCAAGCGGTGGCAGCTCGGAGGGTGAGACAGGTCGGGCAGGTCGCGCGTGCAGGCGGGGCGGCGGCTCAGCGCAGCGCGGCGGCCTCTCGCACGAGTGGCACCATCAGGTCGGGCCGGTCGGTGATCAGCGCGTCGACGCCCCACGAGAGCAACCGGCGTCCGGTCGTCTCGTCGTTGACGGTCCACACCTGCACGCCAAGTCCGGCACGCCGGGCGTCCGCGACAAAGCGGGGCGAGACCACGCGCGTCGCACCCGACCGTTCCGGAATCTGGTAGCCGGCGTAGGTCGTGTGCATCACCGGCCACCGCAGCCAGGAGCGATAGAGCGCGAGCCGCACCTCTTCGCGGGCGGCACTGGTGGCCAGCGCCGGTTCCTCGGCGCGCACAGCCCGCAGCACGTCGCGACCAAACGCGCCCACGCAGACACGGTCGACCGCGCCTGCCCGTCTCAGCTCGTCCACAACCAGGCAACCGAACGCCGGCGCGTTCACCTTCATCTCGACGATGACGCGGACGTCACGGAAGGTATCGAGCACGGTGCGCAGCTCGGGCACGCCAGCCGCCGCCAGCTCGTCGGCAGTGTAGTGACGCACAGGCCCACGCAACCGGGTGGTCCGATCAAGCGTCTCATCGTGGACGACCACCACCCGTCCGTCCTTCGACGCACGCACGTCCAGCTCGAGGCCATCGGCCCCGCACGACACGCCGTTGGCAAAGGCGACCATCGTGTTCTCTCGCGCCAGCGCAGCACCACCGCGATGCGCGAAAACAAGCGGACGAGATGACGTAAAGAAGGCGTGGCGCACCAGGGACGCTCAGTGTAGTTCGGATATGATCCAGCCCATGTCGGCCACCATTCACACGCTCGGCGAGTTACGTCAGCAGCACGGCTCGCAACCACGTTCGGTCAAGGAAGAAATCCGCGAGAACCTGGTCCGCAAACTGCAAGCCGGCGAGCCGCTCTTTCCGGGTGTGATCGGGTATGACGAGACGGTCATCCCGCAGTTGGTGAACGCGATCCTCTCGCGTCACAACTTCATTCTGCTCGGCCTGCGCGGCCAGGCCAAGAGCCGCATCCTCCGCAGCCTCGCCGACCTGCTGGATGACCAGATTGCGGTCATCCCGGGCTGCGAGATTCACGACAACCCGCTCGACCCGATCTGCGGCGCGTGCCGCGCGCGCGTCGCCGCCGAAGGCGATTCACTGCCGATTACGTGGCTCTCGCGCGAGGACCGCTACGTTGAGAAGCTCGCGACCCCGGACGTGACGATCGCCGACATGGTGGGCGACATCGACCCGATCAAGGCGGCGCAGGCGGGACTCAACCTCGCCGACGAGCTGACGATGCACTACGGGCTGCTGCCGCGGGCCAATCGCGGCATCTTCGCCATCAACGAACTGCCCGACCTCGCCGGCAAGATCCAGGTCGGCCTCTTCAACATCCTGCAGGAAGGCGACGTCCAGATTAAGGGCTACCCGATCCGCCTGCGGCTCGACGTGATGCTGGTCTTTACCGCCAACCCGGAAGACTACACGGCGCGCGGCAAGATCATCACGCCGCTCAAGGACCGCATCGGTTCTGAAATTCGCACGCATTACCCGACGTTGCGCTCGAACGCCGTGGCGATCACGGCGCAGGAAGCGTGGACCGACCGTCCCGGCGGCCTGAAGCTCGAGATTCCGCAGTACGTCCGCGAAGTGGTCGAGGAAGTGGCCTTCCAAGCGCGCGCCGACCGCAAGGTCGACAAGCGCTCGGGCGTCAGCCAGCGCCTGCCGATCAGCACGCTCGAGCTCGTCGTCTCGAACGCCGAGCGGCGCGCCCTCACCAACGGCGAGCGGGTCATCGTGCCGCGGGTCACCGACGTCTACGCCGCGCTGCCATCGATCACCGGCAAGTTCGAGCTCGAGTACGAGGGCGAACTGAAGGGTGCCGAAACGATCGCCCGCGAGCTGATCCGCTCGGCTGTCGGCGCCGTCTTCACCAGCATGTTCGACGGCGTCAACACCAAGAAAGTGGTCGAGTGGTTCGACCTCGGCGGCTCGCTGCCGCTCAGCGACAACAGCGCGTCGGACGAGGTCATCAAGCAGACCCGCAGTGTGCAGGGACTCATCGACCTGGCCGAGAAGACCGGACTCGAGCCCGGCGCCGCCGCACCGTCGGTCGCGTCGGCGATCGACTTCGTGCTCGAAGGGCTCGCCGCACAGCGCAAGATCAGTCGCAACGACGAACGCGGCTACACCGCCGACAAGGAACAGCAGGCGTCACGGCGTCAGCGCCGCGAGGAGCCGCCGACCGACGATGACGATTTCCAGGTGCCCGGCGGGAAAAAGAAGCGCTACTACAACTAGGCCCTAGGCGATGGACGATGGGCATCGTCGACGCCGGCCCATGCCTATCGCCCACCGCCTATCGCCCACCGCCCGAACTCCGAGGCCTGATGAAATACCGCTACACCAAGTTCACCGGCGACCTGCTGGACGACATCGACCTGCAGGATCTCGTGTCGAAGCTGTCCGACCTGCTGCTGTCGAGCGGCTTCGGCAGCCCGCGCGACATGGACGCCGAAGAGCGCACGATGCAGGCGCTGCACGACGCGGTCCTCGATGCCCTGTTCAACGGCGGCGTCCTCCCCGAGGACACCATCGAGCAGTTGCTCGGTGACCCGGCCGACGGCGACCAGGAAGGGACGCGCTCGAAGCTCGAGGACCTGATCCAGCAGATCATCGAGAAGATGGGCGAGGAGGGCTACATCACGATGCCCCCCGACCTCGACGCTGAACGCGAACGCCGCCAGGGCGCCGGCAACGGACAGGGCCCAGACCAGCCGCCTGCCACCTTTGAGGTGACCGACAAGGCGCTCGACTTCCTCGGCTACCGCGCGCTGCGCGATCTGCTCGGATCACTCGGCAAGAGCAGCTATGGCCGGCACGATACGCGCGAGCAGGCCACCGGCGTCGAGACGACCGGCGCCCCCAAGCCCTACGAATTCGGCGACACGATGAACCTCGACCCGGCGAGCACCCTGCTCAACGCCGCGCAGCGCGAACTGCGGAGTGCGCGCGCGGAAGACCGCCGGCCGTCGCGCCGCATCAACGTCACGCACGAAGACCTCATGGTCGTGCAGGGCGAGTACCAGAGTTCGTGCGCCACGGTCATCATGCTCGACTGCAGCCACAGCATGATCCTCTACGGCGAGGATCGCTTCACTCCCGCCAAGCGGGTGGCGATGGCGCTGGCGCAGCTCATCAAGATTCAATACCCTGGCGACGCCCTCAACGTCGTGCTCTTCCACGACTCAGCGGAGGAAGTGCCGCTGTCGGAGCTCGGCCGCGTGCGCGTCGGCCCCTACTACACGAACACGCGCGAAGGGCTTCGTCTCGCGCGCCGCATCCTCGATCGCCAGAAGAAGGACATGCGGCAGATCATCATGATCACCGACGGCAAGCCGTCGGCCCTGACGCAGCCTGATGGCCGCATCTACCGTAACGCCTTCGGCCTCGACCCGTACGTGGTCACCGAGACGCTGCGCGAAGTGGCCGCGTGCCGCAAGAGCAACATCATGATCAACACCTTCATGCTGGCGCGCGACTACGACCTCGTCAGCTTCGTCCGCCGCGTCGCCGACATCTGCAAGGGGAAGGCGTACTTCACCACGCCCTATACCCTCGGCCAGTACGTCCTGATGGACTACATGGACAAGAAAACGAAGACGATTCACTGAATTGCCGATTGCTGAGTGCGGATCGCTGAATGCCGATCGCGTGTCGGCCGTCCCCATTCCGCAATCAGCGATTCGCAATCAGCATTTCCCTATGTCCGATCTGCTGCCGCTGTTCCCGCTGCCTACCGTCGTGCTCTTCCCCGGGGTCTTCCTGCCGCTGCACATCTTCGAGCCGCGCTACCGGGAGATGGTGGCGGATGCGCTGGCCAGCGATCGCCTGATCGGCATGGTGCTGCTGCGCGACGGCTGGGAAGGTGAGTACGACGAGCGCCCGCCGGTCTACGCGGTCGGCTGCAGCGCCCTCATCACGCACAGCGAGAAGCTGCCGGACGGCTGCTACAACATCGTTCTGCGCGGCCTCGATCGCTTCCGGATTGTCGAGGAAGACCAGTCGCGTGCCTATCGCCGCGCGCGCACCGCGGCGGTGCCAGACCGCCAGTTGACCGCCGACGACCGCGCCGGCCTTCGTCACCAGCGTGGCCGCATCGAGATGCTGATCGCGCCGTCCGAGCAGGGCGACGGTATCGACCCGCGTGCCGCAGCCGCCATGAACGACGAAGATCTCGTGAACGCGCTGGCGCAGTACCTCGACCTCGAGGCGATCGAGAAACAGGCGCTGCTCGAACAACCCGACGTGCCCGAACGTGCCAGCGCCCTCGTCGAATTACTCGAGATGAAGATCCTCATCGCCAAGAGCCCGTCCATGTCGCCGCTCGCCCACTGAGCGGTCATCGATTGTTCACATCTCGCCGCTGAACTGTCACAGGTGCGGCCGCAGGCCGTCGCTATAGTGTCCCGATGACACGAGCGCCCCGCGCATCTCGCCTCCTGATCGCCGTCACGGCGCTGCTCGGCAGCATGTGCGGCGGCGGGCCGTCCACCGCCACCACGACCACGTCGCCCTCGACGTCAGGCACGACCAGCGGCACCCTGCCGCCGGCCTACGCCCGCTTCGGCGGCAGTGCGACGGTCAGCCTGGACGGAACCACGGTGGTGATTCGCACGACCGACGTGCCGGACCACCCGAGTCCGTACTTCGGCGCCGGCACCGCCAACTACGAGGCGCCCACCGCCGGCGTCCAGGTGAACCCGAACCGCATCGCCAGCCAGAACATCGTCTTTCGGATTCCCGCGACGCCCAGAGACGCGACCCCATCCGACACGCCGCTTGGCCCGATCGGCGTCGCCGCGAACGGCGTCGTGCTGTTCAACCAGTACGCGGCCGGGCGCATGCCGCTCACGAACGAGATCTTCTCGTTCGATCGGTTCAACGGACATCCGTCTCCCTCGAACCAGTATCACTACCACGTCGAACCGGTCTGGCTCACCAGCGCCCGAGGCAAGGCCACCTTCATCGGGATGCTGCTCGATGGGTTCCCGGTGTACGGCACGACCGATGACGGTGGAACCGCGCCGGCCGATCTCGACAGCTGCAACGGGCACCCGGGCGTGAAAGACGACTACCCGCAGGGCGTCTATCACTACCACGTCACTTCCGCGCCTCCGTACATCGCGGGCTGCTTCCACGGCGCACCCGGCACGGTCGCCGGCTGATGCGCACGCGTACCATCGCCACCAGCGCCGCAGTTGTCGCCACGGTCGCTCTGGTCGCGCTGCTCGCAGCCGGACCGGCGCGAGGCGCGTTTCGCCAGGCGGCCTCGCCGGCACGCAACGGGCACGTCCAGACCTTCTGGCCAGGAGGCGTCCTGAAGTCCGACGCCACCTATGTGCGCGACGCCTACGAGGGGGACTACCGGAGCTACTACCAGAGCGGCGCGCGGTATGAGCTGCGGCACTACGTGAACGGCCGCGAGCAGGGGGTCCAGCAGTCGTGGTCGGAGGACGGCACGCCGTACCTGAACTACGAGGTGCGCAACGGGCGCCGCTTCGGGCTCGTGAACGCGACCCCCTGCAACATCGTCGGCGACGTGAATGCGCCAGTCGCGCAGCGCCGTGCCCGGCCGCTCACTGGTGCGGCGGTCAGGCCCGCCGCCGTCGCGGCGTCCGCGCTCCCCTTCTACGCAGACGCGTCCTTCACGCCGCACTGGACAGCGGTGCCCCACCGGGTCGCGCCCTTCAGCCTCACCACTCAGACTGGCGACCGCATCTCGGACGCCACGCTGGCCGGCCGCCCGTATGTCGCGAGCTTCATCTACACCCAGTGCGCGGCGGTGTGCCCGATTCTCGTGCGGCAGCTGGCTCGCGTGCAGGCCGCCGTCGGCGACGTCCACATCGTCTCGTTCTCGGTGACGCCCAACACCGACACGCCGGCGGTGCTGGCCGCCTTCGGGCGGGAGCGCGGCATCGACCCTCGCGCATGGTCGCTGGTCACCGGTGACAGGCGAACGATTTACGAATTGGCGCGGACGTCGTACTTCGCCGACGACAGCCGCGTTGACGCCGGCCTCGACGAGACCGCCTTCCTTCACACCGAGAAACTGCTCCTGGTCGACGGCGCCGGTCACCTGCGCGGCATCTACAACGGCACGCAGCCGCACGCGGTCGATCAGCTGATCGACGACCTGACAGCCCTGTCGTCCGCCGCACCGAGCGGGCGCTAGACGCGGACCGGGTCGGCCGGCGGCACAGGTATGATGGTCCTCTTCGTCCGAGACACGGAGCGGGCCCATGACTCCAGACGACATCATCGAACGGCTTTCGACCCACACAACCCTCGGAGGCGTGCCACGTACGGAGCTCGAGTGGCTGGGTGCCAGCGGCGTCCTCCGCACCTACGAGGAGGGCGCCGTACTGACCAGGGCCGGTGGTGCGCCTCCCGACGGTCTCTACATCGTCCTGTCCGGCCACATCGTCATCTACGTCGACCGGGGCGCGGGCCTGAAGAGAGTGATGGAGTGGCGCGGCGGCGACGTCACCGGGATGCTGCCCTACTCGCGCATGACCACGCCGCCAGGCGACACCGTTGCCATCGAGCGCACGGTCGTCCTGGCCATCGAGAGCGCCAGGCTGCTGCAGATGATCCGGGAGTGTCACGTCGCGACCGGCATCCTCGTGCACACGTTGATCGATCGGGCCCGCCACTTCACCTCGAGTGACCTGCACGACGAGAAGATGGCGTCGCTCGGCCGGTTGTCCGCGGGGCTCGCGCACGAACTGAACAATCCGGCGGCGGCCATCGAGCGGAGCGCCGCACTCCTCGAGGATCGGCTCGACGAGGCGGAGCGCGCCACGCTTGCGCTCGGCGCGGTGCGCCTGAGCGAGCCGCAACTGGCCGCCATCGAGACGATGCGCGCCTCGTGCCTCGCCTCGCGCCTCCAGGGGGTGCTGTCCCCCATCCAGCAGGCGGAGCGCGAGGAAGCGATCGGCGACTGGCTGGCCGACCACGGGTTGGACGAACGCATCGCCGGGCAACTCTCGGAGACGTCGGTCACGATCGAGGCGCTCGATGCCATCGCTCAGGCCGTCAGCGGTCCGTGCCTGGACGCCACGTTGCGCTGGGCGGCCTCGGGCTGCTCGGTGCGCGGGCTGGCGTCGGAAATCCAGGATGCCGCGATGCGCATCTCCGGCCTGGTCACGGCAGTGAAGGGGTTCACCCACATGGACCAGGGCTCGTCGGCCGAGCCGGTCGATCTCGCGCAGAACCTGGCCAACACTGTCACCATTCTGCGCGCCAAGGCCCGCGAGCAGTCGATCGCCATCACGCTCACGGTCGACCCCGACCTGCCCGTCGCCATCGGCTTCGTCGGCGAATTGAACCAGGTATTCTCGAATCTGGTCGACAACGCACTCGATGCTGCGCCCAGAAATGGGCACGTCGAGGTGACGGCGACCCGCGACAAACAGCGGGTCGTGGTGCGTGTCATCGACGACGGGCCGGGCATTCCGCCGGACGTGCAATCGCGCATGTTCGACCTCTTCTTCACAACCAAGCCGGTCGGCAAGGGCACGGGCATCGGGCTCGATCTCGTGCGCCGACTGCTCATCCACAACAACGCCACAATCGAAGTGGATTCGATTCCCGGTCGCACGGAGTTCAGGGTTCTCCTGCCGAGTGCTGACGATGTCGGAGGACGTCCGTGAACAAACCCGTCATGCTCGTGGTCGATGACGACCCGCAGGTGCTGGCCGCCGTGCGCCGAGACCTGCGCACCAAGTATCGCGAGCACTACACCGTCGTCGGCGCCTCGTCCGGCGAGGAAGCCGTGGCCACCGTCCGCGAACTGAAAGCCCGCGGGGACGCACTCGCCCTCGTTCTCACTGACCAGCGCATGCCCGGACTTCAAGGCGCCGAGGTGCTGGCGCGCACGCGCGAGATCTACCCGGCGGCGAAGCGCGTGCTGCTGACGGCCTACTCGGACATGAGCACGGCGATCAAGGCGATCAACGAAGCGCACATCGACTACTACCTCACCAAGCCGTGGGATCCGCCGGAGGAGAAACTGTTCCCGGTCGTGGACGACCTGCTGGATACCTGGCACGCCACCCACCGTCCTGAGAAGAGTGGCCTCAGGCTCGTCGGCCACCAGTGGTCTCCCCGGTCGCACGAGATCAAGGACTTCCTCTCGAGCAACCTCATCCCGTTCCGCTGGCTCGAGGTGATGCTGAACGCAGACGGCAAGGCGCTGGTCGAATCGGCCGGGATCGCCTCGGACGAACTGCCGGCGCTGTTCTTCGAGGACGGCTCGGTGATGCGCGACCCGCATCCGCGTGAAGTGGCGGCGCGGCTCGGACGCTCGCTCGACATGGCCTCGAAGCTCTACGACCTCGTCATCGTCGGGGCCGGCCCTGGCGGCCTCGCGGGGGCGGTGTACGGCGCCTCCGAAGGACTGAAGACACTGCTGCTCGATCGGCACGCGCCGGGCGGGCAAGCCGGCAGCAGTTCGCGCATCGAGAACTACCTCGGCTTCCCGACCGGGGTGAGCGGTGCCGATCTGACGCGGCGCGCGGTGACGCAGGCCGAGCGGCTCGGCGCGGAGTTCCTCGTGCCGCTCGAAGTGTGCGGTGTCACGCTCGACGGCGGCTACAAGCGCGTGGCGCTGTCCGACGGGCGCGAGATCGTGACCCGGGCATTGATGGCCGCCACCGGCATGGCCTACCGCGAGCATCCGGCTGATGGCATCAAAACCTTCACCGGCGCCGGCGTCTACTACGGCGCGGCCACCACCGAGGCGCCGGCCTTTACCGGCAAGAAGGTGTTCGTCATCGGCGGCGGCAACTCCGCCGGACAGGGCGCCATGTACCTCTCGCGCTACGCCGCCGAGGTGCACATCGTCGTTCGCCGGCCGACCCTCGCCGACACGATGTCGGCCTATCTGATTGAGCAGATCGCGAAGACGAAGAACATCACGCTGCGTCCGTGCACCGAGCTCGAACGAGTGGAGGGGGGCGAGCACGTCGAGCGCGTCACGCTGCGCTCGGTCACCGAGTCGCAATCGCTCGTGGAAGAGGCCGACGCGGTGTTCGTGTTCATCGGCACCTCGCCGCGCAGCGACTGGCTGCCCGCTGGCGTGCTTCGCGATACGAAGGGGTTCGTGCTGTCAGGACGCGAACTGATGGCTGATGAGCGCTTCGCCAGAGTGTGGAAGGAACATCGGATGCCGCTGCTGCTCGAGACGAGCACACCTGGCATCTTCGCCGCGGGCGATGTGCGCGCCGGCGCGATGAACCGTGTGGCCGCCGCCGTCGGCGAAGGCTCGATGGTCGTGCGCTTCGTGCACGAATATCTGGCGATGGCCTGATGGTCGTTGGTCGTTGGTCGTGGGTCGTGGGTCGTGGCCGGGCCTACTGGGCGCGGGCCAGCGTGAGTGCGAAGCCGTCGCGCTCCCATTG
>Ga0114974_10000541_pt1 | contig 31528 bp, 42 predicted proteins | sample S_130206_EF_Meta_FD_87318 | JGI IMG/M metagenome (GOLD analysis project Ga0114974, IMG submission 87318) | Freshwater microbial communities from Lake Simoncouche, Canada to study carbon cycling - S_130206_EF_MetaG | ecosystem: Environmental > Aquatic > Freshwater > Lake | place: Lake... | reverse complement strand
GCCAACGTCACCGGCTCGAAACCGACAAAGCCGAACAAGGCGCTGGACCTAATGCCCACCGCGTTGACGGTCTGCGTGGATTCGGAGTCTGTTGGCGCGGTGGTCATAGGTCAGCTTGTGCGTTCGGCTCACAAAAATATAGGGCAGAGCCTTCTCCGGAAATGGTCGATCAGGTATCTTCCTCCACCATTTCCCTCGTCACTCCAAAGGCCGCCGCACTCTCCATCTCCATACTAAGCTCAGACCACCGGGCTCCTGCCCGCCGCATCGTCCGCAGCAGTCGGATCCAGCCCGCCGCATCCAGTTCCTTCACTGGCGCAGGGATCCACCGCTCCCCCCGGCGGGCGCGGGCCTCATTTTCCTGACGCAGCTTCCGGTTTGCTATCTTTTCCGCCGCTTGCAGGGCCTGCTCTTCCACCTCCGCCGCACTTGACTCCCGGGGGGCAGTATGCTCTTTCCGGCCCCATTGCCGCCTTGCTCCCGGCGTTTGCAGCAGACCACGGCCACCCCGTTTGGGCCTATCACCCGCTTGCGGTTCCGTAGGAGTAAACTTCCGGCCCCGGGCATGGCCGCAGTGCTTCCTGCCATATTTGGCCATCAGTTGATCTGTCCGCAGCACCACCACTACCCCGCAACTGCACCGCAGCCTCCAGCGGGCCTTGCGGCAGCCCGCTTCTCCTATCGTATCCGCATACTCCACCACCGTCAGTTCTCCAAAAACGCGGCCATCCAGCGGCATCCGCCTTGGCCCCGGGCCTTTCCTCACACTGCCAGTCGCAGCTTCCGTCTCCTTGCGGCGCAGCAGTTCCTTCTCCCGCCAGGCACGGTTTGCCGCCTTCGTCCGCTCCCGCCGCTCCTCATCCGTCAGCCGCCGGGGTCGCCCCGGCGGTTTCACTGGTTTGTTGAAGTCTTCCAGCGGCACCACTCCTGGGGACACCCTGACCATTTTTCGCCATTCGGCGCGTTTTGTTGTATCGCTCATAGATAAAAGTTATGTTATGGATTCTCCCGCCGCCGCTCCCCTGCCCCGCTCAGCGTATTTCTCCCCCGCCCGCAGTCCCGCATATTTTCCGTGACCCCCAGTGCGGGCCGCCAGTTCCTCCACCAGTTTCAGCCTCGCCGCACTCTCTGCCGCCCGCGTCCGTGCCGTAGCCGCCCCCAAGGCCGCCCCGCTTCCCGCACCAGTCAACTCTGGACAGTGCAGGTCCATCACCGTTGCCAGGCGGCTCACGATCTGCTGCACCCGCAGCACAGAGATCTGCGCCTCCGCAGAGCCGAATGCCAACTTGACCTCCAGCCGCCGCTTCCGCCGCTCCAGCACCTCCCGCTCCCGCTCCCGCAGCCCCTCCACCTTCAGCCGCACCTCCACTTCCAGCAGACCCTGCATTGACTTCACATGGCCAATATTTGTCAGGGAAAATACCTCCAGCCGCAGAGTCTCAGAACAGAGCCATGGAGGCTGGGGCGATATCACCCGCTTGATCCGGTGCTCCGGGTACACCTCCACCAGTTCCGGCACACCTTTCGCCGTATGACACCATATTAGCACCGCACTACGCAACCACCGCCTGCCCTCCAACTCACCAGGCCCCTCCCGCCGCTCGAAATACTGCCCCACCTTCATAGCCCGGTGCCCCGCGAACTGCCACCGGGGAGCGCCCTTCCCTATCAAATCACCTCCCAGATAACGCACCAGTTCCCGCGCCTCATCAGAAAAGCTCCGCGCCTGGCCCTCTTCTGCCTCAGTCTCAGCCGTATCATCAATACGCAGGGCCACCACAGGTAACCCCTGGACCGTACCTTGCTCCGCCCATTGGCCCCGCCCTGTCATATCCGACGCAGTAGGCACATCCAGCCTGAGTTCCTGCCGCTCCTGCTTTTTCATTGCCGCGTATTTCTGCTTCTGCTGCGTCCCATGCCATCCGCGCAGTAGCCCCACCGTCAGCCCTTCCAGTTCCCCCTTCCGGTCCAGATCATGCAGCCCCTGCACAATATCCTCCCATCCCTGCCCCCGGGCACGGCAGCTATCCGCGTAATCACACAAGCTATCAATTTGCTCCTGCGTCAGTTTCATTGGATTCATGCGGTCAGGAAAGAAATTTAATCCACAGGGCAGCCCCGATGGACGCCACCACCGGATTCCGGCACTGGCGCATCCCGGCGCACCAGCAGCACCTCCCCCTCTCCGATGGCGCGGATCAAGGCCGGGACAGAAGCCAATACCCCCCCCGCCCTGCCGTAGATCTTCAGTTCAGTGGCTTGGCTTTGCAGTTTGAGCATCTGCCCCCGCGAGACCCGCAGAGAAAGCACCTCACCAGCACCCGCCTTCAGCGGAGGAAAAATCAGAACTTTCATATCAGATAGGATTGGAGGATTGGATTTAAAATCAGTTATCCTTCAAGACCGCATAGAAAGCCTCGTCATTGTATTCAGAGGCAGCACCTCGGGGATCCCGTGCCCGCCATGCCGCCGCCAGACGCTCCGCCCGGGCCAGTTGCTCCTCGCGGATCTCCCGCCGCCTCTGCATCAGACGCCGCTGTCTCCGGCAGTCCAAAGCTAGTATCAGAGCTACCCCCGCCAGACCAGCCAGCAAAGCCACATTGTATCCTTGGTTCATCATATTCATATTCAGTTATTCAGTTATTGTTGAGAAAATCACACCGCCGCCACCCCAGCCACTCCTTGAGCGATGGAGGAAAAGCTCGCCATCTTCCGGGTCAGTGCCGCATCCCGCGCCCGCTCCTCTGCCGTCAAGACCCGGGCGGTCTCCTCCGCCTTCCGCAGGGCATCCGCCCGTTCCGCCTGCATCCGCTGCCACCTCAGCTTCACATAAGTCTCCCCCAGGGCCAGACCTTCCGGCCCCTCCAGCATTAACCGCACCAGAGTATCCAGAGACGCCACCTGCTCCTGCGCCATCTCCAGCCGTTGCCCTGCCTGCCATAACGCCTCTTCCATCAACCCCACGGCATCCTGCTGCTCCATGATCTGCTCCTCTGCCGCCAGCAGTTGCATGGATGGCTGCCGCCAACTCCGCCGCGCCCGCCGCAGACTCTGCACCACCACCCGCGACTCCATCCGCCGCTCAGTCAACTGCCGCTGACTCTCCCGCCAGGCAAACGCCTCCCCCGCACGAAAAAAATACAGCACCGGGCAAAACTTCAGATTGATCTCACTCATGGTTTTTGATTTGTTATCTGTTACTCTCAAAGTCCTGAGCTTGCATCTTCCGCAGTTCTCCCTGCGCCATCCAAAGGGCCGCCAGCGTCAGCCACCCCAGTCCCAGCAGACGCATCCAATCCGGCAACCCTGCCATTTCCCACCCACTGCCGTAGGTGAAAAGAGCCACCAACCCCATGGGGATGCCTGCCAGCAACAAAATAAATGCACCCAGGCAGCACCAGTAATAGACAAAGAACAGTAAAAAGGCAGAAATTAAATTGATAGTCTTCATGATCGTTGGATTAAGGTAAAATGTGAAATCAACCCCGGCGTTCCGCCGCGATTCGCGTCCTCTCCTTCAGATATTCCAGCAGGGCTGCCGTATCCACATGGACCACCTTCCTGCCTTTCCCCGCCTCATTCGCGGCATACCATCCCGCAAAAGGCTCCAACAGCTTCACCCCATCCAGCACCACCCCCAGCGTCCGCAGATCGAAAAACTCCCGTCCGCTCAATCCCGTCCATGGGCAGATCTCCCCCATCTGCGGCCCCCGGATGAATCCCGGCACCACCACCATCACCTGTCCTCCCACCACCGCAGCAGGCATCGCCCCCTCTTCAATCCCCAGCAGAGCCAGCATCCCTGCCCGGGCTGCCTCACTCACCACCACCCCTCCCGCCTTCGTAGCTGGGCGCAATTTCATTGTCGCTGTCATATCCTGTTTTAGTTAAAGTTCAGGGATTGGAGGCAACTCCATCCAGTGCGTGATCACGCTATCAAACCCGTATTCGGAAACGGTACACTCCCAGCGGTATCCGTCCCCATGCCAACTTTCGTGATAGCTTCCCACCAGGACGAACCCGCCATCAGTGACAAGAACATCCCGGCAGCTATCCGGCAGTGCCTCCGATGCCCGGATCCACACCGGAAAGATCCCGGTCGCACAGTGGGGCGTCATGAATGGTTTTTCCATAATCAGTTATTGGTAAAATTTGGTGGATGCGGACCAGATTTGAACTGGCACGATGTTAGGTTCCGAGCCGCCATGGTTGCGCTTTCGCGCCCTCCCATGCCGCCGCATCCAAAGGGTTAGTCTCGCAAAGCAGAAGCGATTGACTGCTTGGCGTTGTAAATCATCTCCCAGATCCGTAGACCAGCACTCCCAATCTCATTAGCACTCTTATCTGTGAAACGGTCAGCCACGACATCAGCCAGCAGAGCATTAGCCTTCTCCAGCTTCAGTCGGTCCGCCGCCAGCAGTTTGATCCCAGGTTTCTTCAATGAGCTCATTTTTTATGATAGTCAGAGTTGATTGTTGAAAAATCAGGCAGCCTTGGGTTCCTGCTCCTGCATCACCTTGGCCAGTTGGGCACTCAGGCTGGCCTGCACTTCAGCGGCTGCCGCTGCCACTTCCGGATCCGTGGATCCTACCAATAATCTGCACTGCCCGAGAAGGGACTGGATGACGGAAATTTTTGCTTGTTTCATGATGGTTAAGTTTTGCGTATTGCGAATATTTGCACATCACGCAAATCATTGCAAGAAATAATTTGCAAATTTTTACTTTTTGCGTAAAATGCAAAGATCATGAAACGATTTCCCCCACTGCTTGATCGATTCCTCACCGCCAACAAAGAGGCATTCACTGCCATGACTTTCGCTGAAAAGAGCGATGTCCACTCTGGAGACCTCTCCCGTGTCCGCTCCGGCACCAAGACCCCCACCCGGGAGTTCACTCACAAAATCCTGGAGAGTCCCCTCGTCCCATTACAGGATGCCCTGCAACTCACTGTTGCGTACCTCAGAGACATTACCCCAGTCAACCTGGAACCCCACCTGAGCATCACCGTCAAGGATGACGCCTTGGATAAAGCCGAAACACCGGATCTCCTCACAGAATGCCTTGAGTTTTTCCGTCAGGCCGCCCGCACCGATGCCGAAACCTACGCCTGGCTCACCAGCCTGTACAAGACACTTTCCAGCAAATGGTAACGCCTCCCTCGCCGGAATAGCTGATTTACCTTTCAGCCTTCCCCTCCCCATGGATGCCCTCCGCCGCACGGCGCAGGGCATCTTTTCCGATATGGGTATAGGTCCGCCGCCCCGTCCTTGCGTCCTGCCCCATCAGCGCATCAATCACCGCCGCCGGAGCTCCACTCTCCTCCAACCAGGTGCGAGTATTGTGCCGCAGACTGTGAAACACCAGAGCCTGCCCCTGCCGCTTCCGGCTCACCACCCCAGTCGCCGCCACCTCAGCCGCACGGCGCATCTCCCGCTTTTTGGGCGACTCATACACCTCCGCCTCCCGCAATCCCGCCGCCGCCAGCAATGCCGCAAACTGCCGGGATAACTCATTTACCTTCCCCTTCCCCTTCTGCACCACATCCTCATGCAGCCCGGGGAATAACCAAACGCACTCCGGAATCCGCACCCGGGCCAATGCCGCCAACGCCCGCTGAGGCAGCGGCACCCACACCTCCGCCCCCGTCTTCTGCGTCCGCTCAAAATGCACCGCCCCCTCCTCCACATCGCTCCACCGTCGAGCCACCAAATCTCCCAACCGCTGCCCTGTGTACAACCCCAATAACACCAGAGCCTGCCATTCCGCAGGCGACACCGCCAGCACCCGCTCCAACTCCTCCCTCGTAAAAGGACGCCGCGAAACCGCCGCCTCATCCTCCCTTGATCGACGCAGAGGCCGCAACTCCGCTGCCGGATTCTTCCGCATCCAGCCTGCATCCACCGCCCCCTTCAGCACCATCCTGACACATTTCAGGTGATGATTCACCGTGGTCACCGACAGCACCTTCGCCTCTCCCTCGCGCCACTTCTCCAGATCCGGCACCCCCAGCCCATCCAGCGGACGATCCGCCCCACCTGGCAACACCTTCAGCAACCGCGAAACCGCCTTCCCGTAAAACTCCAGCGTCCCCCGCTCCACCGCCCCCGCCTGGCGCGACAGCCACCCCGTGAAAAACTCCCGCACCGTCACCCGGTGCCCCTGCTCCCCCAGCAGATCAGACAGCACACGCCGCGCCTGCTCTCCGCTCACCTTCCCCCCCGCCGCATCTTCCCACACCTCCATGATCCGGCGGGCCGCCCGCTTATCCTCCGTTCCCGTACTGCGGAACACCTTCCGCCGTGTACCCCCTGGCCCCGGCACATAAAATGTCGCCCGCCAGAATCGTGAATCCTTTGATTTCGTCAAACTTCCCATCCCCCACCCTATTCTGAAACCTATTCTACCGCAATCTAATTTTTACCCGTTTTTGCCCATCCGCCCCCTAAAATCCCCCGTAGAACCCCCTCTAAAACCCCTGACAATGGAATCGCAGGTTCAATCCCTGCACAACGCACTCCTCTGTAAGTCGTTGATTTTCAAGGGGTTTTGAGGAGGGGGTAAAGTTTACCTATTCTATACCTATTCTGGTCTGTGAATTTTGCGGGAATTTGTTTTTGTGGGTTTTTGAGGCTGGTGGTCAGGGGAGGAGGCGGATCACTTTTCGGAGGTAGGGGCGGGGACGGGTTTTTTCGTAGACTCCGCCTCCATCGCGGGATCCGGCGGAGTCGGTGTTGCCCTCAATGGTGTAGACAATTTGCTTGATGGGGGAGTCGGTGCGGACGAGGCCGATGTGACTGGTGTCGAAAGTGACGATGTCTCCGGTGTGGAGGGTAGCCTGGCCAGGGGATTCGTTCTCATCGAAGGTGGTCAGGTCGTGGTGGGTGGCCCATTCGTGGAATCCGTAGGCAGCGGCGGTGCGGGGACGCCAGGCAGCGAAGGTATCAGGGGTGAGCTTGAGCGCGTTGAGGACTTCGGGGTCGCGGCCCCACTCGCGGATGCACCAGCAGACAAATGCGGCACAGTAGGGCCAACGGGTTCCTGTTAGGGTGGTGGCGCGTTGGTATTTGAGGATGCCAGGGCCGGTGTTGGAGTTGCGGGGGATTTCGAGGACTCCCACCTGGGTGACGGCGATGTCAATGAGTTTTTGCCGGAGGGGGAATGTGGACATTGGGAGGGGAGAGGGGAGAGGGGAGAGGGGAGAATGGGAGGGGTGGAGAGGGAAGGTGGCTTGGACTTGATAAAGTTAGGCGGACTAAGGGCAGACGTCAAAGAGACCATTGCGGTGACGGGGAGGATTACAGGAGGCCTTTTAGGGTGGCGGTTTCGTAGGCTTTGCTGACGAGGGCGGGGATGAGGTAGGTGTTGATCTCGCCCTCGAACTCGGCGAAGAGCCAAGCCCCCACGGCTTTGGCTTTGGTTAATCCTGACTTTCCCTGGTAGGTGCGGTTGATTTCTATCACTTGGCGGACGGTTTGCTGAAAGTCGGCAACGGATAGGCCGGGCTTGCCGTCGGCTTGAGTGAGGCGGAGGAACCGGGCCTCAAGGAAACGGAGGAGGGGGATGAGCCAGAATTTCAGTGAGGAGAGGTTCATGGGGGAGTCGGGGGGGTTGATGGTTGATGGTTGATGGTTGATGGTTGGGAGGTGGGCTAGCTAGAACCGGATGGTGTGGCTGAGGGTGTAGCGGGGGCGGTTGGATTTGGCTTTGCCTTCCGGGGGTGATAGGGAGAGGAGGCGGGCGGCGAGGCGGGCTTGCTGGTAGGGGGTGGGGAGGGTGGAGCAGGCAGGGAATGTGAGGAGGGTGGGGAGGAGACAGAGGAGGCGGATGGGTTTCATGCTAGCTCTGGCCGGGGAGGGTGGAGGGTGTTTCGCAGGCGGAGCAGGTTGGTGTAGAGATCCCGGAAGATGGCGAAGCTAGCGGCGAAGAGGTCGCGGGTGTTGTCGGAGGGGGTCCAGTTCAGTTCTGTGAGGAATGTGTTGTAGAGGGTGTCGAGTTCCCCGGTGGTGAGGTCGAGGAGTTCGCCGGGGATTTCTGCCAGGCCGAGGAGGGCGGAGGCGATGTCAGGGACGGCGCGGGTGAGGATCCAGACAGCGGCCATGGTGTGGACTTTGTGGGTGAGGGGGTCTTTGGCCTCGTGCATCTCCCGCCAGAGTCTGGCGAAGGCGAGGAAAGGGTCGGTGGTTTCCTTGGTGGTTTTCATGGCGGGGGGAGGGGGTGGGGGAGACCTGATGGCGGAGACTTGAGACCGGATGGTGGGAAAGTTAGCGGCAGGGGTAGGAAGAATTTCAGGAGACCGAATAGGCAGGAGATGCTGCTGATGATGAGGATGGTGCGGAGGGTGCGGCCATGCTGGTGGAGGCTGGATTCAAGAGCGGTGATGCGGGATTCCATAGCAGTTATGGAGGGGGCGGAGGGAGGCGGTTTTGAATCCATCGGAAAAGGGTGGGGACAAATATGGTGAGGAAAAGGACGCCGATGCCGCCGAGGATTCCGGCGGCGGCGAGGGCGAGGAAACTGGGGGGGATGTCAGGATACCGGGGGGTGAGCCAGACGGTGGCGGAAGGGGCGAGGATGATTCCGGTGGCGAGGTTGGCGGCCCAGCGTTTGCGGAAGGTTAGCTGGCCGTTGGCGGACTTCCCCTGGAAATAGTAGCTGCCCATGTATCCGCCGAGGCCAGCCCCGATGATGCTGGCGATGAGGATCTGGGCCTGCTCGTTGGCGGTGGCCATGCTGAGGAGGCTGAGACTGAGGGCGGCAAGGGTCAGCTTTAGTTCCATGGGTTTTGTTATGAGGTGAGTTCTGCGTTGGGTTGGGCTGCGGGCGCTGCATCCTTGCTTGTTTGGTAGGCAATGAGATCTGGAATTGCAGCCGCAACCGCCGCAAAAGCTGCCGCAGCGGATGGGACGTCATTAACAATTTCCCAGAACGGGAGCCGGATTTCCCTCCGATCCGATAGGAGTCGATCACCAGTAGATTGGTCGAATGGGACGTACTCAACGTAAACAGAATCCTGCTCACCCATAGACCGTGCGGAGATGGCAAGGTCCATGATGTAGAGTTCGGAAAACGTCTTAGGGGTTACCTCTTGACGTTCGGCAGGAGTATCAAGGGGGATGGTAATGGTGGCCATATGTTATCGTGGTTGGGATTGGGTGTTGGACTTTTCAGTTTCGGCTTGCTCAATTTGAGTCAGGATTGCAATTGCTCCTTTGATTTGAGTCTCTTCAGTTTCGAGCTGTTTCAACCTTTCCCGCAGGTCGTACTGCTCTGCGATGTTAGTGTTGCGACTAGTTATAAGATTAATTCTATATGTTTTATCCATGCTTTTGCTAAGTTATTGAGTGATAATTTAAGTACCCATTGGAGCGCAGAGCACACGGTATGGTGTCCCGGTTGAGTCGTAGATTACGATGTAGCCAGTATCGGCAACTACAGTGGCATTGTAAGCGGCATCCGTGGTGATTTTGCCTTTAATCGGAGCAAACCCTGAATCATTTGCCAGCACAATATCAATGCCGAACCCATTTCGTTTGATCGCGGGAAATGCGGAGGTAGTACCGCCAAGCTGCAACCTATCAAAGGTTGTTATTCCGCTATTTCCAAAAAGTAGTATTCCATCACCATTGCTCACTAGTCTGGATTGAGTGCCAAACGTAATTCCTAAGCTTGATAAATTACCTGCGTTTACGGTAATTTTTGGAGTGATAATTTCCGTTCCCACATAAATATTCCTCGGACAACTCACCCCGCCAGTAGCGCCAATGTCGTAGGCGTTGTGGATATTGGTAATCAAATGGCCGGAATTGGCAATGCACCACCAAGCTCCAGATGATGCGCCGTCTTTTGATAGACCGAAATATGCGTTGCCATCAACGCACAAATTAAAGGCCCTGCGAGTTCCAGTAACCCCTCTATTAGAACCAATTTTAACTGTGCTAACAGTGCTCTGCCAGTCCACCTCAAACCATTCTCCAGCAGTTGATCCGCTACTTGGAAGAGTGTTATAAACCCGAAACGCCTGCGCGATGGTTCCGTTCCGCTGGGCTAGGATTCCGGCGGCGTCTCGGCTGAGTTTAACATCCTGATTAAAATAATCCAAAATCAAAGATGCCGATGGAATAACATTTCCAGAGGATTGCACGATTGACCCACTAATTGTAAGTCCTGCACTTGTAGTAATATAGCCATCTTTTCTTATTGAAAACTTATTTACCCCGCCTACCTGCAAGTCCATCAGGTCGCTTGCCGCGTTACTTGCCGTGTCGGTAATATTTGCTTTAACAGCAGTAAGTATGCGCTGAACTGTTCCTCCAGACCCAGCGGAGGTAGTTGCATTTGAATACGAGACTGAATTTAGTGTCGATGCCGTTACGACAGCGGTTACGTTATATCCAGTTGGGGTAATACCTACTACTGAAATAATTACGCCAACCGGAATGACTTCTGTCTGAGTTGCAAACGTGATGGTTGCTGTGGTTCCATTTCCGCTGGCTCCAATAACCGTGATGGCAGGAGCATTCCACGTTTCAGCTAAATCAAGTTTTGCCAGTGGGGCAGTTGTTCCAATGCCAATTTTGCCTGACGCTACAATTCCAGCAACCGTTAAACTATCCGCCGTGCCTAGCCCCAAATTGGTCCGCGCCCCGGCGGCATCAGTTGCTCCGGTGCCGCCTCGGGTGATGCCGCGAATGTCAAGGCTCCATGCGTTTGATCCGTTAGTGATCAAGACTGGTGCGGCATAGGGGGTATTAAGGATAATGCTGCTGCCGCCGTTGATGGTGTTGGAGGATCCGGCATATAGGGTGGCGGGGTAGGAGTAGAGGGAGCCGGTGGCATCAACAAAAGTAAGGGTGCTGCCGGTGGGGTAACCGGCGGGGCTGGGGAGGGTGTAGGTGCGGGCGGCGGTGAGGCCACCGGCGGTCACCAGGCGGGCGACGGTGGTGCCAGGGGCGATGGTGGCATCGCTGTCGCCGAGGATTTGGACGGTGGGGCCGCTGCTGGCGATGGCGGCGGTGGTGGCGGCGGTGATGCGGCCTTTGCCGTCAATGGTGATGACGGGGATGGCGGTGGTGCCACCGAAGCTGCCGGGGGTGGAGTTGACGGTGGCGAGGGTGGCGGCGGAGGTTACGTTAGCGGAGCCGTTGAAGGGAGGGGAGGTGTAGGTGACGTCTCCGGTGAGGGCGATGGTGCGAGCAGTGGTGAGAGTGGGGGCACTGCTGCCGAGGGAGGCGTAGAGGAGATCCGCCTGGGCCTTGGTGAGGGCCAGTGCGGCGTTAGGGGGGGATGGGGCGGTTAAACTCGCAGGATGGGCATGGAGGGTGAGGGTGATGTTTTGGAAGACTTGAATTGCCGATTCATTGGGATAGGTGGCGTAGATGACGAGTCCAAAGTCGCGGGAGGGGTTTCCAAGGAGGGCCTGGTTCAACTGGGCGGCACTGAATGTGGCGGCGAGGGTGGTGCCTTGAGGGTCGTCATAACTGGATTGAGCAAGAGGGACGCGGGCGGGATTGAAGAGACTGTCAGGATGGAGTTCCAGATAGACAAAATCTGCGCCAGTGAAGGTGTTGCCATCGGCGGTTTCCGCAAAGGTGAGGGTGATATCCAGCGGATTGGCAACAAAGGCGGATCGAGTGAGGGGCTGGGTGCCATCCCGGGTGAGGGCGATGGCAATGGATTTGTTGGCGGTAGACATGGGAGGAGATCAGTTTCCGATGAGGAGGAGGGTGACGATGGCGTTGGTATCAAGATCGGCAGTTCCGCTATCGCCCTTGAAGGCGATGGTGATGCTGCCGTTGGTTTCCGGGGTCCAGGGGGACTCAAGGGCGAAGAGGTGAAGACCGGGAGCGGTGCTGAGGAGCGCGAGATTTGAAGCGAGGGGAGACCCGGCTGGGGAACCCGGAAGGAGACCGTTTTCGATTTTGATGATGACGCTGCCATTGAAGGGGGCAGCGGTGGGAGGATTGCTGGAGACGCCGCCTGAATAGAGGCTATAGTAGGGGAATTTCAGGTGTAGGGCGGTGCTGAGTGTGGCAATGGAGTTGCCAGCGGACCCGGTGGTGAGGGCGGTGAGGGGCAGGTAGTGCTCTGTGCTGGGAGAGGTGATGGTGGTGATGGTGCCAGCGGTGACGGTGGGGTGGATGACAGCACAGTAGTAGTCTGTGCCGGAGGTGCCTGTGTGGAGGATGGCCCGCTGAAGATTGGTGAGGGTAAGTAGGGCGGTGGTGCCGATTTTGACCTGACCTTCAACGGAGGTGAGGGTGGTTTTGAAGGTGTAGGTTTTGCTGTCGATGGTGATGGTTTCCCCATCGGCAGAGTTGGTTCCATCTGATGTCAGGATGGTGGCGGCGGCACTGACGAGATAGGGGATACGGGGCTGGACACGGACGGCAATGAGGCGCAAGGTGTTAAAGTTGATAGGAAGACCTTGGGCATCAAGCTGCCGCACGGCGTACCCAATGCTGCTGGCCCTGTCCCTGAAATCAGGGAAGGTGCCAAATTTAAAGGAATCCAGATTTACCCCTCCATAGTTGTTGTTGGCATTGGCGGGATCCAATACCCGGTGGAAGCATTTCTCCCCTTCCTCAATGGTGAGGCCCCATGGCTCAAAGGCTTTCAATCCCGGGGAGGCACTTGAAATGCCAGGTGCAATAACGGCAGGGGTGACGTCAAAGGCGGTATTGATGGTAAAGCGAACGGCCATGGGGCTGGTTTATGGGGTTGATGGTGGATGGGTATATAAAATCCTGGAGAGGAACCAAGATCAAAGCCGCTGGAGTTATGCGCTGGCGAGGTGGAGGGTGAGATTAGCGCGGGCGGAAAAGGCGAAAAAGGTGACGGTGATTTTGGTGATGTTGGAACCGATAGCGATGCTATGCCAGCAGCAGAGGGCAGAGTCCGCCGGATTGAGGACACGCAATTGGGGGAAGATGTAGTCAACCCCGGCACTGTCGCGGATGGTGATCTGGGCGGTGGAGGTGCGTGATAGGGGAGATCCCCCGGCAATTTTTTCAGCGTTGGTGATGGAGTCTGCGCGGAGGACGGCAGAGAAGGAAAGAAGCCCGGTGAAGACAGGGTTGCCAGTGCCTCCAAGCGGGAAGGTGGTGGTGACGGTGGTTCCTGCGGCATTGGTGCCGCTGGCACTATCATTGAAGACGGTGGTGGAGCCTGCCGCTCCTCCTGCGGTGATAGCGGCAGCAGTGCCAGACCCCGGCACGATGAGGATTTTATTGACGCGGGTGTTGCTGGCGTGAAGCTGGGAGGTGGCAACGATGTTGTTGCTGCTGGCATTTGCCCCATCACTGTCGAAGGAGTTCTGGAATGCGCTATGGGTGAGGACGGTACGGTGGGAGACTGGCATAATATCAGGGAGGTGCAGGGTTGGAGGAGATAGGGAGGGGTTGGGGGAATGAAGTTTTTGTTATCCTATGGTTTCTGCGTCAATGTAGCTCCACTTTTCAGTGTAGGACCGGAAGACGACAGTTCCGAGAGTTTTGATATCTGATGAATCAAATGCGGTGCGGACCCAACCAAAGGGATAGTTAAGCATAGGATCAGGAAGACCCTCAGTAACAGCTACTCCACGGGCAAAAGCTGTAGTAAATGGCGATGCAGTAGAAACAGGAGAAAGGGGAGTGCCAGCAACTCCTATAACAACTCCTTTTTTAGTGCCTGAGGCTTTTGATTGAAGAATTTTAACATTCCAGAATTTACCCGTTGCTGGATTAATTTTGGTTTTTGGCGATGGTGGAGTGTAGTAGACGGTTACATTACCAGCATTTGTAAATGGAAAGACGATTTCCTCAACTTCTTCATGGTAGTCCAAGACTGCGGGAGGTTCATCACCCCAAAATCCTTCGCTATAAACGGTGGCGCGAATCCATCCATTCCCCTGAGATTCAATGAGGGTTCCACTGAAATACATTTTACTTCCGCCATAGGTCGTGGAACTGCCGCCATCGGGGAAGAGCGCAAGGAATGCCGCCTTATCACCATAAAAATCCACTTTCATGGAAGCACTCTGGAACCCCCCCTCCCCAGGGAGTCCCTGGGGAGTCATTTCTTGCAGAACCTGCAAGTTGGTTTTGAATGCGTAGGAGATGGTATCGGCGGCCACCCCTTGGGAGGCAGTGTCAAACGAGGCGGGCTATTTTGCTTTAACGGTGCTGTCGCCGCTGAGTAATCCGATCACTTTCTGAAGGAGGAGGTGGGTAATACTGTCACCCTTGGGAGCGGAGTTGGCGTTGGCGCTTTCTTCTTTGGCTTTATTGGCGGCGAGATCGTGGTCCAGCTTGTGCCCCACACCGGGGATATTGCGGCGTTTTTCGTATTCATCCAGACTGCTGGTGCTGGCTTTTTTCATGTCCCCAGGCTTGAAGTAGTCCAAGGCAGAGGCTTTCTCAGGGCGGGAGGAACCCTTGTGACCTGCTCCACGAATGCGGCCCGGGTGAGCGGCACGATCTCTGATATCCATGTCCTCTGCGGCCATGCGCTTGCCTTGGCCGGGATGGGTTTTTTCGTATTCTGTGGCGAGGGCGGTTTCGTCCTCCTTCCGCTGAAGTTTATCTGCTTTGCGGTTGTGGCCTCCGGCGCTGAGTTTGTTGATTTCGCGGGAATTGTTGATTTGTTCTCTTTGCCGTTGAGTCTCTTTGTACTTTTTGGCCATCTCCCGTTCTGCGTCCATCCTCATCTGATGGAACTGAAAATAGGTCTTGTTGAAATTCACCTCTCCCTCTTCCCGATCACGGTTCCGCTGTTTTTGTATCTCCGCGATTTTTTCCTCAGAGGCTTGGTTGATGAGCCGCTCCCGGATGGGCAGTTGATATTTCTGGTCACCTGCCTGGCTGGCGGCATCTGATGAACCCTGAGCATTGGCGGCGGTAGTAGCACTACGGGAACTCAGGGCTGGCATGGTCTCTTGCAGGTAAGCCATTCTGACTTTTTCCTTGTCAGAAAGCTCCGTGCCATCGCGGCGGTTGGTTTCCACGATGCTCTCCATTTCATTTTTGGCCTGCTCGTATTCATTACGCGCTTCACTGGCGGCATTAAAATCTTTGGAAGCTTGGATTTTAGCTCGTTTTTCTTCAAGCTCAACAAGATCCCGCATGGTTTTAATCTGAAAGGCGGCAAGTTCTTTTTCTACCGCCACCTTGTCTTCCTGGGCGGTAATGGAGGCAATCCTCTCCTGCTGCTGCAAGGCTGCAAACTCCAAGTCTTGCTGCTGTCCCTGTTTTTTTATTTGGTCAGCCCTCTGGGACAATTTAAGATTTTCCTGAATATCTTCTGCATCTTTTCGCCCCCTCAAAGAGGAGTCGTCTACATTTTGAGAGAGTCGGTATTCCCTTTCGTCGTTACGGAATTGCTTTCCGGATTGCTCTGCATTTTTTAAAGTATCCGTTCCGGTGAAAGTGGCGATTGCCTTTTTCATTTGATCATAAGCAAAGAAACCACTGGCAGCAGCAACACCTACCGCTCCCAGCCTTTTTAGAGCGGGGGATTTGGCAACGAGGTCGATGATTTGAGGGACGTTATTGGCGAGGGCGGGCAGCCCACCCTGGGCGGCATCCTGGACAACATTATAGGCTATTCCAAACCCATACATATTTCTGCTGCCTGCCGAGCCTGCATTTGATCCGGAGGGGTTTTTTCCGCCTTGGAAGGCGGTGCCTTGGAGGTGATCCCATTGGCCGGGCGCACCAGAGGGGCGGGATCCGCTGAGGGCCATGCGATTGATGTCCGGAGGGCGCATGGTTTGGCGGGCGGCGGCTTGATAGGCGGCGGCCTCCTGCTCGAGGAGGGCTTTGAGCTTGGTGACGGTGGCCTTGGTATCGCCAAGGATGGCCTGGTTGTTTTTGAAGACTTGTTGCTTTTGGACATTGAGAAGAGCCGCGATGTCAGGAACGGGGACTTTGGCGGCAGCCATGGCGCGTTGCATATCGCTGGCGGCGGCCTTGGCGGTGGCCTTGACTTCCTCCATAGCCTTGAGGAAGGGGGCGCTATTGGCGGCGATTTCTACACTGACTCCGGTGTTATTCATGAGCGGGGTGGGGGATGAGGAAGAGGGAACAGGGCAGCCGTGGAGGAATACCGGATGGACCGGGAGGGTGTTAGACGGAGGGGAGGGCGGGAGTTGCCTTCAGGGCGGCGGCTAGTTTGGCGGCGTTACTGGCGCGGCGGGCACGATAGGCGGCGGGGGTGATGACGGCGAGTCCAAGCTGGAGAAGGTGACAGTGCCGGATGGTGAGGGCGGTATGGAGGGGGAGGAGGTAGAGGCAGAAATGCCGATGGAGGGGGTTTCCTCCGGTGAGGAGATGGAGGAACTGCTCAATGGGAGGGGGTTGCTGTCCCCGTTTTTTTTTAGGGGGACATTGGGGGCATCCGTGTCATGGGAGGGATCTGGAATGACGTCTGCGGCATTGTGCCCCTGCCAGATTTTATCCGCGAGGATCATGAGACCGAGGGAGTCGCCGGCGGGGAGACGCTGGGAGAGCCAGGTGAGGGCGGTGGTGATGATGTCCGCAGGACGGAGGAAGAGGGGGAGGATGGTGCCATCGTGGTTCGGGCCCGGGGCATTCCAGAGAGGAGGCTGACCGGGGGCGGGAGGATGGGCGCAAAACCAGAGGAAGACGGCAGCCTGGTAGAAGTCATAAATGCCAGGGAGAGCCATCTGATCTCCGGCGAAGAGTTGGTTCAGGTGGAACTCTGTGGCGAGAGTGTGGAGGAGGGGAGTGCCGTCCGGAAGGTGATATGATAGGGTGAGGGAGGAGGGGCCGAAGGAGGGAGAAGGAGGCGCGGGGGAGAGGGCGGGAATGGGAGAGGGGGCAAGCGGGGGAACGCTGGGGAGGAAGGCTTCTGGGATGTCTTGGAGGTTCATGATGGTAGGGGATGGAGGTTAAAGGAAGTTGAGGACACGATCACGGAAGGTTGAGTCAGGGCAGGATTCCTCAAGGAGGGAGGCACTGGCGAAGATGCCGCCGTTTTGAGTGCCGCCCCGCTGGCAGATTTTGATTGATTTGTTAGCAAGAGTGATCCACTGGGGGAGGACGAGACTATTTTGCACGGCGGCGTGAGCGTAATGGAAGGGATGCTCTCCGATGGGGTAACCAGGGAGGGGCTGGGTGCAGAGAGGGCTGGAGAGGAGGGTGAGGATGTCTGCAAAGGTGAGGCCAGGAAAGGTGAGGGACTGGGCGGGGACGATGAAGGTGGGGAGGCCAGTTTCTGCGGCATGAGCCCCCCGCTGGGGGTGGATGGGAAAGCCTACGGTGATGAGGGCGGCAGTGAGGAGGGGACAGGCGAGACGCATGGCCCCGGTGAGGAGGGATCCGTCTTTCCATGCGTGGTGGAGGAGATCGTAATCCGGACCAGCGGTGGCGGCGGAGGCGAGGAGGGGGCCATGGGTGCGGCAGATGGCGGGCGGGGTGCCAGTGCGGCCCTGCTGCCAATCAAGGAGGCGGGCGTAGGTCTCCAAGGCGTAGCGGGCGGCGAGGAAGGGATGGGCGGGCTGGGTGATCTGGAGGTTTTCAGCGGCCCGGGGGTGGCGATGCGCCTGGATGAGGGAGGAGGCGGGGGCGGCGTGAGGAGCCTGAAACCAGAAGGTGAGGTGGCGGGCTCCAGTGTCGATATGATGGACGATCTCTGGCAGGAGGGTGCCGGAGGGTGGGGCCGGATGGAGAAGCGGGAGGATGGTGTAGAGGGCGATGGCGTCGAGAGGATCTGTGATAGGTAAGCGCATGGCCAGGAGGAGGGGTGATGGGTGATGGAGGTGGGGTGATGGATGATGAACGGGAGGGAATGAGGGGTGATGCCCCAGCCCCGGGCGGACGCTTTTCCATAGTTACCGCCGGGGCTGGTGGCGTCCCCCATGATTACCATGGCGGGAAGGGTTGAAAATAAAACAGGGACACCGGGTCAAACGATGTCCCTGCGGGGCTTTCTGTGGGGGTCCGGCCATCACTCCGGCTGGCAGAAAATGATAGAAAGCGGATTACGCGGCACGGACCATGTAGGATCCGGCGTCTGCCAGCCAGCAGAGTTGCAGGGTGACGGAGCCTTTGTAGAAGTCGCCCTGGGAGCCATTGCGTTTTTGCTGGCGGAGGGAGAGGAATCCACTGGTGGGGAAGCCCATTTGGGTGTTGGCGTTAAAGTTAGCGAGTTCCGCGAGGGTAAGGGCGGTGCCGGGGTGGGCATTGGGGATGAGGGCAGCCTCCATGGTGGTCTCAAATTCCAGCCCGATGGTCCAGATGGGGGTGGTGAAGAGGGCTCCGATATCACGCCCGAGGTGGTCCATCTTGGGCTTGACGGTACGGTTAGGATCGATGGAGGTGGAGGTGAGGATCATGCCAGTCTCTGCGTCCTGGATGCCGAAGGAGGCGTCCGTATCGACTTGCATATGACCGATCATGGCGGCGGAGGACTGCGGGGAGGTAAGGGCGGGCATGGGGGGAGTGGGAGGGAGAGGCGGTAGACTTGGGAGGATGTGTCAAGTGGTGTACCAGGTGGCACGGTGGACATCGTAGACCTCCCTGATGGCAGTGGTGGGGCTGAGACCTGCAAGGGTGAGGAAACCAGCCTTATCAACAAATGTGGGGTAGCCATTCCCAGTACGGATGTGCTGGCGGGCGGCAGTATCTCCGATGAGGGTGTAGTAAAAATAGAAGTCAGCACCACTACCGAATCCGAGATTGGCACTGGCATTGACTGCGGGGATAGCGGTGCCAGCGGCAAGGAGCGGAGGAAGGAGGCCAGTGCCATTGATGAGGCGGGTGCCGCCAGGGATGGCGGTCACTCCGGTGGTATTAGTGAGGACCATGAGTTCCTCAAAGGAGTTGCCAGTGCCTTCTGCCCCAGCATATGCCTGGGCGCGGAAGGCAGCGGCGGTGGCGGGGGCACCACTGGAGCGGGCGGTGGAGTAGTAGATGCGGCGGGAGGTGAAATAAGGGATGCTGGAGACGGGACCAGTGAGGGTGAGGACGCGGATCCAGATGGCGGCGCGGAGATAGATGTCTGCGTAAAGGACGGTGGAGGCAGGGGCGGCGGGTGGAGCAATGTCCGGAGTGGTGCTGATGACGGTGACGGAATCGACGGAGACGCGGGGGATGAGTTTTGCCTCGTAGGTGGCATTTTCGCGGGCAACGGTGAAGGTGATGCCAGGCAAGTCTCCAGAGAGACGGGTGCGGACGGGATCTTCGTAAATGAGGGTGCCGCCAGTGCACCCAAAGGTATCAATGGCGTTGATAAAGGGGAGGACGCCACTTGTGCCATTGCTGGTCACCTGAAGGCCGGGATGGTAGTTGGCGAGACCGTAGTTGCCGAGGGCTTCTGCGGTGATCTGGTAGCGAAGCTGGAGGTCGCTATAGCTGATGGCGTAGCATTCTCCGGTGTTGGGATTGACGCGACGCTCCTTGGTGCGGGTGCAGATGTCTGTGCAGGAGTGGATGAGGAGGAAGTCATCTGGCTGGAGCATCTCAAGGACAGCAGGGGAGAAGGGTACGCTGAGATGAGCAAGGATGGCGCTTTTACTGAGGCTGAGGGCTAGGGCAGGCATGGAAAGGGAGGGAGAAGTTTCAGCGGTGGGTGATAGGTGGAAATACTGAAAACTCAGAGGGGGGCGAGGGTGGTGCGGGTGCCACAGGTGATGGTGGCCTTGAATTCAAGGCCGGGATGGCCTTTCTCATACCGGAGGGGCTGGCAGCGGACGTCTGTGATGAAGAAAACATGACAGGACTCTGTGGGGACGGGAGACTGGGCAGCGGTGGCGGCGAGGGAGGCAGCGGTGAGACGATCAGCAGGACTGACGGTGGCGGGATTCCCAGTGGGGAGATCTTCGCTGAGGAGCCGGAGGAAGCGGGACTGGAGGGTGCTGGCGTAGCGGGCGTCCTGCCGGGTGGTGAGTTCCAAGTTGACGAGGACGGGGATTTTCCAGTGGTGGCGGGCGATGGGATTTTTGGATAGGGGCTGGGACTCGCTACCAATGGAGACGATGAGGGCGGGGGTGGCGTACTCCTGCTTTTCATCAAAGGTGTAGAGGCGGGTGCCTTCCGGCAGGAGGTCATACCCGGCAGGGCACGGGGTGCCAGGGAGCCAGGCGGGAGCGGTGAGGAGAGGCGGGCAGCCAATGCGAAAGAGATGGGCGAGGGCGAGCATGAGCTCACGCTCCGGAGGGCGACCTAAAAAATACATGAGATGATAGGAGGAAGAAGGTTGGAGAAGGGGCGGAAATCAGGCGGCGGCCCGGTAGGCTTTGAGTTCACGGAATCCGATTTTGGTGGCGGACATGATGAGGTCATCCTCAATGAAGCGGGTGAAGAGGGTGTTGAGTTCTGGGAGGACGTCATTGATTTTATCTCCGATGAGACCAGCGACTCCGTCAGGAGGTCTACGGCCAGGGATCTGAGCGGAGGAGGCCCAGTTCTGGACGAGGATGCCAGCAACGGCGTCTGAATCAAAATGCTGGGTGATGCCGCCGGGGGGATGATGGAAGATGGGAAGGCGGACGCCGGGGGAAGGGCCGCGCAATTCCTGCTGGGCGGGCTTGAATCCGGCCTTGTGCAGGTTGGTGGCGTATTGGCGACCAGAGGCGAATTTTCCAACGAGGGCATAGAAGCCCGGATCCCGGGTGCGGGCAAAGGCGCGGGCTCCTTTGTAGTTGATGAGGAAGACAAGGGCGGCGGCTATGGTGCCGCGCCATTTGTTGGCACTGGCAGTTTTCACCCGGGGGCGGACGCGGGTGGCGGTGTTTTCGGCGATGATGTATTCCTGGGTAAGTTGGGAGAGGTCGGATTTGATTTTATCCCGGTCGCCCCGGGGCGTTTTCGCGATGGCGAAATCGACAGCGAAGCGCATGGCTTTGCGGAAGATGTCCTGCATGGTCTTCCCCCGCATGGAGGCGGAGGCTGCCCATAGCTCCAGGGCAGGGAGGAGTTTCAGGTCTATCTTGAGTTTGACGAAGTCTTCCATGATAGGGAGCTTGAAGAATAAGGGTGGCGGGAAATTTAGAATCGGAGGACAGGGCCAGGTTTTGGGCCAGGTTTTCGCAGGAGGGGAGATGGGGGAAAGTGGAGACGGATTTCAGACATGAAGCTCGCCAGTGAGGTGATAGTGAGCGGCGATATCGTCAGAGGTGCAGGCGGTGAGGCGGTAGGTCTTGCAGGCGGCGGGATCTGGCAGGGCGCGGTCTGCAAGGGAGGCGGGACCGATAAGGAATAACTCATCCAGAACAGGGAGGATGGGGAAGTCTGATTTCAGGGCATTCAGGGTGATGCCATCTGCCGCCATGGTGAGGATGCCGGAAAGATCCTGCTGCTTGGCACGGAGGGATCCGCGCATGGCGGAGAAAAAGACGTAGGTGGTGCCATCCCTGACGGTGGGCCACCACACTTTTTGCAGGGGGTCCGTGAACTCACTGACGGCACCGGAGTGAGCGGCACGGAAGGCACGTTGGAGGAGGGAGTTCATGAGGGGAATATCAAATAATGGAAACGCCCGGTCCGGCAGATTCCGGACCGGGCGGCGGCAAGGCTATGAGGTGGTGGAAACTGTTATTCCCGTTTGGCTTTTTTAGGCTTTTCCAGAGGAGCGGCAGGAGACTCTGCTACGGCGCAACCAATGGCGGGAGTGAGGACAAGGGGGACATCCGTGACGATGATTTCATCACTGTCAGGGCGGGAGAGGGAGACGAGACCAGTGCTCTCATCTGTGGCGCGGATGATGAGCGGGGTGAGGGTGAGGTATGGACCGTAATAGGTGACGATGGAATCAGAGGGGGGCATTTGAGATTCAGACTTGAGATTTGAAAGGGATCCGGCCTCCGTGGATAGGGATTCAGGGCCGGGGCTGAACAAAACGGGGCATATCAGACCCCTCCCACACTCTCACGGTTTACGGTTTACGGTTTCAGTTGCTCCCTGCCCTGCCGGGGTTGGTTTTTTGATATCGGCAGAGAGAGGGGGCTGCCAGGGCGGAGGGGGAGCTACGTTGCGCCTCGCTCACACGTTCCGCCACTGGCAGCAGGGGTTTTGAGATACACGGGCGGGACGCCCGTGCTCCCTTCTTTCTTCTTAGCCGAGGGCTGCGGCGAAGGTGCAACTGATGGCACTGGAGTCGCCACCAGAGGTGATGCCAGTGATGGTGAGTTTAACGAAACGCTTGACGTGTGGATGGACGCAGAGGCGGAAGTTTTTGATAGCTCCGCCACTGGCACCTCCAGTGTTGACCATGTTTCCATAGCCTTCCACTGTGGTGTATGTGCCACCAAGAGTGGCAGAATCCGTGAGGGCGAAGGTGTGGGTGGATCCATTGGCCAAGGATGGAGTGGCGGGGGCCTGGATCTCAAAGAAGAGGCGGCTGGCAATATGGGATCCACCACCCTGGATATCGACAGCGGCGGAGGTGGTGGTAGCGGCCCCGGAGGGGAAGGCTACGGTGGTTTTGGTTTTGACGTCCTGCATGGGAAAGAAAAGTTGGGGAGTTACTGGTTATTGATTACAGAGGAACCAAAGGAAGGATCAGGCGGGGGTTTCGATAGCTTCGTTGTTGAGGATCCACTCGCTGGCGATGATGGGAATGCCGTTGAAGTTGTCAGGGATGCCACCAGTGTTGCTGTATTGATTGTTCATGGCGGGGCCCCCGGCATTGATGAAGACGGTGCGGTTAGCAACGCGGGAACTGCGGAGTTGCTTGGCACTGCGGATGGACATGAGGAACTTGGTGGGCTTGTGATCGCTGGGGTGAGCGTCATAGAGGGCATCCATGGCGGCATCCGTGAGGGGGACGAGCGGGGTGATATTGCAAAGACGACGCAGGGAGTACTGGATGAACTGGCGGCTGGCCTCAATTTCATCAGAACCCATGACGCTGAGACCCATGAACCCTTCCCCACTGGAGAAGTAATACTGCTGGCGGAGGGTGGAATCTTCAGTATCAGCATCGTACTGAGTCTCGATAGGCGACATGGCGAGGAATCCGGCCATGCCGGAGAGACCCCCTACTTTGAGGTGGACATCCAACTCGCCTTCACAGACGGAATAGACGCTGGAGGCAACGCTGGCAGTGACGCCACCCATGTTGACGCAGGATCTGACATAGCCGGTGCCAGCAGCATCATCCGTGAGGGCGAGGGTGTTGCTGGCAACAGCGGTGGAGGTGAGTTGCTTCAGCCCAGGGAAGGATTTGGCATCAATGGCAGTTCCATAAATGATGCATTTTTCGACGTTGAGGAGCTCCGCCTTGAGGCGGGCGCGGGTCTGGAGGGTGAACCAATCGACTCCGACACGCTGTCCGCTAGGAGAGGTGGAGCGGGCGTTCCAGAGGTCGGTGGAATCCTTGGCGGTGCGGACGAGCAATTTGAGGCGGCGGGCTTTCATTTCACCCATCTTCAGACCAACCTCAGCGGCAGGGGCTCCCTGATTGATATCACGGAATCCGGCGGCGGTAGGGAGGGTGTTCAGCCCGAGGCTGAGGTAACGGTCTCCCATGAGTTCCATGGTTTCCAGGGCACTGAAAATAGGAGTGGAAGAGCGGGTGACATCAAAGAGGGAACCGAAGAATTCGTTTCCGGAGGTTTGGGCAATATCAGCTACGGTAGGCATGGAGGTGGGGGGAGGGGAAGGGGTGGAGTCTCAGGACGGTGGATGATGATCAGTTAGCCCAGGGGGCTTTGCGGGCTTTCCAATAACGGTCAGCCACATTAGCAAGGGTGGGGGTGGAGGTGGAGGCGGATGATTCTGGAGCGGTGGCCCCGGGGCCAGGAAGTTGAGCAGCAGGTTGACCAATGCCCCGGAGTTGAGCGGCAACCCCGGCGGTGATGGCATCGACGGCGGCAGCGGTGGCGGGAGCAAGAGCGGCAGGAGGAGATGCCGCAAAGGCCTGGGGACCAGCCTCGCGGATCTGCGTGAGGAAGGTATTCATCTGAGCAAGATCTGCCTGGGCGGCGGCGAGGGATTCGTTGGCGGCGGCGAGGGCGAAGTCAGAGGCGGCATAGGCGGCATCCCGCTCCTCAAGGGCGGACTGTGTGAGGGTGAGCTTTTCTGTGAGGGCGGCGATGGTGGCGGCATTGCTGGTCTCAGTGGGGATGCCAGTGAGCCTGGCGAGGGTATTTTGCAGGAAGCTGAGGTTTGCATTGATAGGGGCGGGAGTTTCCTTTTCCTCTTCTTCTTTTTCCTCAATGCGGGCGGTGACCTTGGCAGGAGCGGGGGCGGGGGCGGGGGCTGGCTCTGCGGGAGGTAATGTGCTGGCAACAGTAAGAGGGGCGGGAAGCGCCCCCGCAGACTGTGCCAGCACACTGCTTCTACCAAGGAACATGAAACAAGTCAGAAAACAGGACAGAAAGAGAAAGAGAGAGGAGGAAAAAATCCGGGGGAACCGGGAGTGGTAGGATTTCATGAAAGAAGGGGGCGGAGCGAGGTGGAAGTTTCCTTGGGGGTGGATGTCAAGGAGGGTAGATTGTCAGGCAGCTTTGCGATATTGATGGGCGAGGAGAGATAGGTGGAGGGCACGGTTCGGGATGACGGCGTCTACAAGGGCACTCCCGGCGGCGGAACTGGCGCGGAAGGTGCCGCCAGTGAAGTGGATGGCGGGATCCAAGGCGGGGCGGCTGGCGGCTTTCTGGCTGCGCTGCATCTGGCTGAAGAAGTCCTGGGCGAGACGATCCACTTCCTGCTGCATGGCTTCCAACTGACGGTCAGTGGGGCGGGTGCCAGGGAATCCGGCCCCTTTGAGAGGGCCGCTGGATTTCAGGTGGACGCCTATACCCATGTCTGCATACCGGGCGGACTGATCGTACATGGCATTGTAGACGCCAATGCTGCCGAGGAGGGCGGAGGGGGCGGCCATGATGGTGGTGGCGGCTGAGGCGAGCCAGGCTCCGGCACTGCAACACATGATATCGACATAAGCCCAGACGGGGGCAACGGTGGCAGCGAACTGCTCGATCATGGCGGCGGCCTCAGTGATGCCAGTGACGGTGCCGCCAGGGGTATCCAGATATAACTGGACGGCAGTGGGCTGGAGGGCAGCCAACTGGGTGAGTCCGTCTTCCAAGGCATTCAGATCAAAGCCGCCGCAGAGGGTTTCCAACATTCCCAATTTTTTCCCGATGGTGCCCTCGATGGCGATAATGGCGATGCCGGATGCTTTGTCGTAAAAGGTGACATTATTGATCTGCCCCTCTGGAAGGGGGGGGGCGGCGGATTTTTTGCTGTCGTTCTTTTTCTCAACGGCGGCCCGCCGCGCCTCAAGGGGCTGGGAGCGGTACGCCTCCAACTGCTCTACCATGGAAAGATGATGGGCAGGGTAAATGAGCCAGGGCTCATGGAGCAATTTGGTGGCGATGTGGGGTAAATCAGAAAAAGGATCGTAGGACATTTTATTTCAGGAGCGGTAAGGGCCAGGTTTTGGGCCAGGTTTTACGGAACCTGGGGAGAGGAGGAATTTATGCGATTTTAGCAGGGGCGGATTTGTCAGGCACGGCGGCGGCAGACTGCCAGGGCGGGGACCAGCCAGGGAAGTGCAAGGTGGTAGGGAGGTTCTTTTCCTCAAGGCGGCGGTAGATGTCTTCTACCCAGGCGACCTGATCTTTGATATTCTGGGCGGCGGAGGTGCCGTACTCTGCGGCGATTTCCTGCGGGGTGGTGGCTCCCATGGCGAGACGCTTTTGATCGTTGGAGACATCGCGGGCTTCGTCGATGGTGTAGTTTTTCGCCCATTGGATCTGGCAACGCCAGTAGCGGAGGTCTTTCCGGGGCTGGGGGATCTGGCGGGTGTCGAGGCCCCACTGGATGACGCGGGCGTAATGGCGGCGGATGAGGGGCTCGCGTTTGAGGAGTTCCTGATCCCGCCAGGTTTTGGCGCGGCCAAGGGCGAGCCTGACATTAGGTCCGGTGATATTGAAAAGACCGGACTGGATGCAGAAGAGGATGGTGACAGGGAGACCATAACACATGGCGATGCGCTCGTAGTCAGAACCCCGCAGGCTGGCGAGGTCAGGGAGGTCACGATCAAGGTTGTGCAGGTTGATCTTTTGCCCAGGGGCGGTGGAGATGACGGCGGGACCATCGCTGAGGAATTCTTCTTTGTAGCGGCGGAGGGTGGTCTCCGTGCCAGCGTCATTGACGGGGACGCTGGTGGTCTGCCCGCGCAGGACGCCGCCAATGGGCTTGACGTTGGTGGCGGCGGGCTGCCCGCCCTCTGTCTCAAGGGACATCCCGATTTTGCTGGCAAGATTCAACAGGTCGTGAGTGCTGTTATCATACATCTGCATCTGGACGATGGTGCTGCCTGTGGGGATGAGACGGGAGAAGCCCCGGGCGGCCCCTTCCTTGAAGTTACCGATCATGACGGCATCTGCCTCATTGACGATATAACCTTTTCTCTGGAAGGTGGCGAGATTGATGGGGGCGTCTTCATCTGCGAGAACGTGCCAGGCAATGTGACGGTGGTGGAGGCCCTCTTTGACGCCATCCCGCCAGACACGGTTTGGACCATAACCGCCCTCATAAGGGCTGGCGATGGAGGGGGCGGGGATCATGCGGATGCAGGGAATGCCTTCTGCGTCATGGGTGAATACGTTGAGGACATCCCCATGGGTGTCTGAGTAGATATTCATCTGCCGCTGGGCGTGAGGGCTGGTGAATTTCCGGCTGGCGTCCCAGAGGCCCCGGTCCCAGTAGGCTTCTGTAAACCACTGATCTGCAATCTGATTCCACTCTGTGTCATCTGTCCCGGCGCGGGGCATGGCGGGGCCGAGGTAGTCTGCTACGCTGGCGATAGGACCAAGGGCGTAGGGGTTTTCCATGACAAGGCGGGTGGCTTTGTCATGGACGGTGCGGAGGTCTAAACCAGTGAGTTGATCCTGCTCCCGGCGGTAGAGTGGGGGGACGAAGTTATGAGCATCGTGAGTCTGCGCGAAACCGATGCTGGAGGAGCCACTGCTGGGAAGGATGGTGGCGATGGCGGCGGGAGCCGGAAGGGGGGCGGCAAGAACGGCAGGGCCGGAGGCGGAAAGACGGAGACGGGATTTGCGGGAACGGGACATGGGAGAGGATTTTTCTATCAACTAGCAATAAATCAACTCCGCAGGGATACGCTGGAGTGGGAGACATGGAACCCCATGGCGGAACCAGTGAGGACGAGATCTGCCCCGGCAGGGAGGGCAGCGGTGGCGGTGGCGGACTGATAGGCGGCATGGATTTCAGCTACCTGTTTTGCGGCGGCATCGAAATTCATGGAGCGGCTAATGCCCTCGCTGGACAGGGAGGAGACGACGGCAAGATCGTAAGCGTCGAGGGCGGATTGCAGCTTGTTCCAGAGGCTGGTGATCTGTGAGGTGGGAGATGGGACGAGTACAGCAAGGCGAGCCGCGATGATGGCGGGATCCGGGGCGTAGGAGGGAAGTGAGGTGGCCATGGTGCTGCTTGGGAGGCGGGGTCAAGGAGGGGACGAAATAGGTCTTTTGAATCGCTACGGATTCGACGTCTGTGCATTATCCAGCACGTTTTTTTGCTCAAGTGATGGGGGGAGCGAGAAGATGCCATGCTTTCGCAACCACAGCTGGAACTTGTCCATTGCCGAGCCGCTCAAGTCTGTCCATCCATCCGGCCACCCCATCAGCCCTTCGACCCATGATGGGTGCGGGAGATACCCCTTCAGACAAAGCTCGAATGGATTCTTGGCAGGGCTGATAAAAGCCTCGCTGCGTCCCCGCTGCGTTTTTATCGGCGTCCCAATTATAGGCCACGATCCATATCCTCTCACGCTCGTGTCGTGCGCCAGCATCGGAAGCGGCCACCACTCCCCACTTCGCATCATACCCCATCGCGGCCAGGTCTCCGAGCACGACTCCAAGCCCCCGAAAAGCCAATGCTGGCGAGTTTTCCACAAGCACAAATCGAGGTGATATTTCCCTGATGATTCGCCCCATTTCCGCCCAAAGTCCGCTTCGCGCTCCAGCGAGTCCTTTTCGATTTGGTCCGCCTGCGGTTGAGATATCTTGGCATGGGAATCCCCCAGAGACGATATCCACCAATCCGCGCCACGGTCGTCCATCAAAGGTTTGCACGTCATCCCAGATAGGGAAGGGCTCAAGACATCCATCGTCTTGTCTGGCGAGTAGAATTTTTCGGGCATGATCATCCCATTCGACGGCGCAAACAGTTCTCCATCCAAGCAATTTGCCTCCGAGTATGCCGCCACCAGCCCCCGCGAAAAGTGCCAACTCATTGAATTTTCCTTGGTTGTTCATTAGTATTTGTGAAAAGCATAATTGTTAAAAAGTCAGATTGATGTAAAGTTGATGAAGGGGACGGATTTACTTCAGGAGGTAGTCCTTTCCGGTGGATTCCGGGGTGGGCTCTGCGTCTTCCATGGGATCAAAGGACTCCTCTGTCTGAAGACCCCGGCGGAGGTGCTGGAGACGATAGTGGTGGTGCATCTGGCAGCCCATTTTTTCAAGGTCACCGGGATCGTTGACATGAGAGGTGGTTTTTTTCTCGTACATGGGGCGGGTGGGGCTGCGGGGGTCGCCTTTGCGGATAGGGACATCGACGACACGCATGGCGCAGAGGCCGCGCAGGTAGTCTTCCTCAATATCAATGGGGAAGTAGAGGGCGGGTGCCCATGGACGGTGGCGGGCGGGGGTGAACCGCTGGATGACGGTCTCGTAAAGGTATTTTTCCCAGTATTGGCCATTGGATTTCCAATAATTTACGGGTTTTGGTGAGTCTTTCCGGGTGCCTATCCAGAGGTTTTTTCCCTCACTTTCGACAGGCATCCGGCCATTGGCCCCGATACCGATGCCCCGGACGCCTTCCAGGCGGGGGACATTACCCTCACCGTAGTCATAACAGAGGTCATAGGCGTCAGGGACGTCATCCCCACCAAGGTCGATCCAGACGACATCAATGCCAAACCACTGATCATCAAGGGTGCGGAACTGGGCGGACTGCATATACTCGACAAGGGCGGTGAAGTCGCCCTGCTCATGGTAGGGAAAGCTGCCCTGATCAAGGAGGAAGGAGCGTCCATCATAGTGATAGGCGCGGACACGGTAGGGGAGGTAGCCGCTTTCATCCTTTTTCCCAGATTGACGGTCAACGGTCATGCCGATGCAGAGATCACACCGGAGGGACTGATCACGGACAGGGCCCCAGGTGAGGGTGTCATGATCAAATTGCCCGCCAAGTTGCGCGGCAAGGAGGGGGATCTGGAAGGTGGGGGTGCCGTCTTCCTGACGGTATTTCCAAGGCAGAGGGTCCTGGGAGTTTGGACGCGGGGGAGTGCTGGGGATGAGCTTCCGCAGGTGCTCGATGGTGGTGTCTTCTGCGGCGAGGGGACGCTCGGGCTTGCCGAGGACTTCGTTGATGAAGTTGACAATTTTGGTGGAGTCGCCCTGGGCATTGATCCAGCGGATGGCCAGCTTCCCCCAAGTGATATAGGAGAAGGCGATGTCGGTGAGGGCTGAGACGGTGGCGGACCATTTGTGAGGTTCGGCGCGGGGCTTGGCTCCTTTTTCCCGGCGGTGCTCAAGGGGGGCGGGGGGCCAGCACTGATCAAGAGGGGCGCGGGATCCAGCAAGGATCATGGCGTGTTTTTCCGGTCCCTCATGGACGCGGCCCGCACAGGTGGGGCACTGCCAGTAGACTTCTTTCTCGAAACGGTCCCAGTTCCAGAGGGCTTGTTTCATGCCAGGGAGGGCTTCATTGAGGTGGCGGTAGTGGATGTTTTCCCAATGGATAGGGTGCCATGCCTGACAGTGAGGACAGGGGCAGTGGAATTCCCGCTGATCTCCACTGACCCACTCTGCATCCATGAGGGAGAGGAGGCGGGGCTCTACTTTCCACTGCCCGGTGCGGGCGTCCATGCTCCAGGTGGACATTTGCTCTGGCTTGGAGAAGGCGACGAGTTTTCCATCATTGGCTCCGGTCATGCGGCCCCGGGCAAGCTCAAAGGTGGTGGATTTCCCCATGAAGGCGTGACGCTCTGCCTCATCAAGGAGGACGATGCGAGCGGGGGTACTGGTGAGGATGCTGGCGGACTGACCGCCACCGACATAAAGGGTGCCGCCGCTGAATCGCATGGCCTCAGCGGTGCTCTCAGCATCGGCTCCTACCAAGTTCAACCGCTCGCCTGTGCGGAGGGCGGGGATGGCGGAGAAGATGGGATTCATGACGTCTTTCATTTTGTCCCGGGCGGCATCCCGGGTGTGCATGACGTAGATGATATTGCCAGGATCTCCCTCTGTGAGTTGCCAGGCGCAGGCAAAGAAGGCAACGGTGGTGAAGGCGGTCTGAACGGATTTTGCGACGAAGAGTTCCCGGGCGGTGGGGTGCTCGAAAAAGCCAAACATGAGGCTGGCAACGACAGGGAAACGGTCGAAGTCGTATTTTTCCCCAGAGTAGGTGGTGTTCTGGGTGCTGGTGATGGGGACTTTTTGCGCCTTGGCCCATGCGCCGATGCCGCCAGAGAAGCGAGGACGGATGGCCATGCAGACGCCAGCGATGAGACTGCGGAGGATGCGGGGGTCGAGTGGATTGCGAATGCTCACAGGAGGGAAATGAGGCGGAACATAGGCTAGGCGGCGAGATTGAAGGGGGATTCGCCAGAGGATGCGCCAAAGTGCTCTTCCAATAAGTCAGGAAGGTCAGTGGCGATGTTGTTGAGGACGGCTTCGCGGAGGGGTTTTTCAGTAGGAGAACACCCCTGGAGGAAGGCGCGGCGGAGGATTTGCCAGAGGCCCCCCGCGAAGACGGCGATTTGTGCTTTTATTTGCGCCTGAGTTTCCTCGTCATTGGCCTGGATTTTTGCTATGGAGACGGACCACTCGCGCTTGGATTTGTGGATGTCCTTTAATTCTGACGATAGCAGTCCGGCCATGTCATTGCCCGCGAGGATCTGCTGCTCAAGGAAATAGGCCCGCTTTTCGAGATATTGCAGGGTGTCCGCTGCCTTGGAATGGCCAGTGCCGATATCAGGTAGGTCAGGTTGGGCGAGTTTGAGCTTGGCGGGGGACTTGGAGGCGGGAGGCGGAAGGATGGGAGGAGGGGATTCCTCCTCATGGGGCAGACCAGCGGCTTTGAGGGAGGTCAATTCAGCGGACCGGATGCGGGATTGGATGGAAGGAGGAGGGGATCGATGGCGCAGACCCTTGGCCCGGGCCTGGGCAAACCATTTGCCCAACTCAATAGGAGTCTCCCATGGAGGCGGGATGCCCATTTTTTCGCCAATCTCCTGGATCTCAAAGGTGAAGCGGCGTTTCACTCCGTAGAATTCCTGAATACGCTCACGGTCCCATTTGGGAGGGGCGGCAGTGACCCGATCACCACCACCTTCAACGCGCACTAATTCCAGCATTCGCCGCTGGTCATCGGAGCCGGGGACAAGTTTGCCCTTGGCCGCATAGGCCCGCAGCCCCGCCAATTCAGCGGATTCTTCAAGGGTCAAGGCATTTTGCATACCTTGGGCGCACAGTCAAAGTGCGCGTAACAGTGCGCCAAACAATCCAGCAAGTGCGCGCCCGCTCTTCGTGCGGCGGGGCAACT
>Ga0114974_10000539_pt1 | contig 31616 bp, 30 predicted proteins | sample S_130206_EF_Meta_FD_87318 | JGI IMG/M metagenome (GOLD analysis project Ga0114974, IMG submission 87318) | Freshwater microbial communities from Lake Simoncouche, Canada to study carbon cycling - S_130206_EF_MetaG | ecosystem: Environmental > Aquatic > Freshwater > Lake | place: Lake... | reverse complement strand
GTGATCTCGGGCGGGCTGATGCTGATGTGGATGGCCGACCTCATTGTCTGCGCCGAGGACGCGCGCTTCCGCGATAACACCGGCAGTGATATGGGCGTGCCCGGGGTGGAATTCTTCAACCATCCCTTCGAGCTCGGCATCCGTCGTGCCAAGCAATTCCTGTTCACCGGCGGTTGGTTGTCTGCTCAGGCGGCGCTTGCGGCGGGCATGGTCAATGAAGTGGTGCCGCGCGGCGAGCTTGCGGCGCGGACTTTGGCCCTGGCCGAGGAAGTCGCCCGCACCGACCGCTTCACGCTCAAGCTGATCAAGCAGAGCTGCAACAATGCGCAGGATGCCATGGGCCGCAAACAGGCGATGGAGAGCGCCTTCGCCAACCACCAGATCGGCCATCTGCAGAACATGCTGTTGCATGGCTTCCCGATCGACATCACCAAATTGCCCGAGACGGTGCGGCGGCATCTGGAGGCGGCGCTGGCTGCGGGGAAGGGCGGCGTGGGCTGACTGCGCGTCTCTTCCGATAATTTTTGCTTTCTGAACAATCTGTTGCCGACTCCGCCGTCGGCATTTCAGTGCCCGCAATTCGCACATCGACAAACTAATACAAGGTAGCTTGTATAACACACTACCATGCATTATACAGTCGGCATGACGATTCGCATCCAGATCCAACTCAAGAAGGGCGTGCTCGAACTGTGCGTTCTGGCGCTGCTCTCGCGCGGGGATTCCTATGGATACGATATCGCCGCCAAACTCGCGGAGGCGATCGATATGGGTGAAGGCACGATTTATCCGCTGATGCGGCGCTTGCAGGGTGACGGCCTGGTCGAAACCTACCTGAAGGAATCGGACAGCGGCCCGCCACGCAAATATTTCCGCCTGACCGAGACCGGGCGCGAAAGCCTGGCCGCGCAGAAAGCGGACTGGGCGGCCTTTGCCGATGCGGTCAATCGCATTGTTGGAGACGCAGCATGATCAAAGCCGAATTCCTCAGCGCACTGCGCTCCGGACTGGCCGGGATGGCGGGGCACCGCGCGCTCAAAATCGCCGAACAGGCATAGGAGGCGAAGATGGTTCGAACTTTGGCCAAGATTGCGGGCGTAAGCGCAGTGATCGCAGTTGTCTGCCTGGCGCTGGCAATCGCGATCGGCGGGCCCGATCTGCGCAAGAACGGGTTCAGTTTCGACGATGGGTCGTGGCAGTCGGACGGCGATCACGGCAAGGCCGGTATTGGCAACCTTCGCGATCACAGCAATTTCACCAGCCTGGATGTCGGCGGCGGGATCGAGGCCAGCGTCACTATCGGGCCAGCCTTCAAGGTCGAGATCATGGGCGAACATCCCGAACAAGTGGTCACCCGGCAGCAAGGCACCGAGCTAAAGGTCCGACCGCGCGGCCACTTCTTCTGGTGGGGCAAGGGGGAGCTTCCGGCAGTCCATATCATCATGCCATCGGTTGCGGCTGTCAGGTCTTCGGCGGGGGCAGAAGTGACGGCTACCGGGATCGCTGCCGACAATCTCAGCCTCACCGCCAGTTCCGGCGCACAGATCCATGCCGCCGGCACCTGCAAGGCGCTGGCGCTCAAAGCTTCGAGCGGCGCGGAACTCGATGCCGGCGATCTCGCCTGCGAAGCGGGCCGGGCCGATGCCTCCTCGGGTTCGAGCCTGAAAGTCAGGGTCAACGGCAAGTTCGATCTGGATGCCTCAAGCGGCGCCGATGTGACCAATCTTGGCGCATCAACGAGCGGCGATGTCTCGCTGAATTCCGGAGCAACTCTCCACAAGCCGTGATCTGCGCCGAATCTCCAACTCCCCGCTTGACCTCTGCTCCCATCCGGGTTTCATGGGAGACAAGCAATCCGGGAGAGAGACGAGATGAATATAATGCGGCGCGAGCCCCATCCGCTGACCGGCACCACTTATGAGGCGCTGGGCGATGGCAAGGTCAAGGTCCAGAAAGAGGGCAGCAATGCCTATGGCATATTCAGCTGGCAGGGTGAGTGGCTCGAAGGCGAGGTGACCCAGGCCGATCCGCTGATGCTGCTCTACATCGCCGGGCCCGATCTGCCGCGCGATCACGAAGTGATGTGGATGAGCGCGCCTGCCAAGGCTTTCGATGGCACCATCCCGATGGAAGCCTTTCCGGGCACCCACATGGACGACATGCAGCCGCGCATCGTCGGCTCCTATCGGCCTGACAAGGGCCAGGAGACCGACGAGGGCTGGCGCTCGATCGGCTATTTCGATCCGCAATATTTCATCGACAACGATCGCAAGCCGGAATGCATTCCGCCCGAGATGAAGCTGACAAACACGATCAGTGGGGGGCCGATCAAGGTCAACACCGATCGCTACTGGAAGCAGGAATATCACGATCTCGAGGTCGAGAAGATCTGGAAGAAGACCTGGCAGATGGCCTGCCGCGAAGACGAGATTCCCAATCCCGGCGATTACTATGTCTATGAGATCGCGCATCTTTCCTATCTGGTGGTGCGTCAGGCGGATGGCTCGGTCAAGGCCCACCAGAACGTCTGTCTGCATCGCGGGCGGCTGCTGAAGGATTGTTCGGGGCGCGGCGAGACGGTGTTTCGCTGCCCCTACCATGGCTGGTCGTGGAACCTCGATGGCAGCTTGAAGGAAATCACCACCGAATGGGATTTCCCGGGCGTGCGCGAGGATGCGGCGCAATTGCCGCCAGTGCAGGTCGCGCTGTGGGAGGGCTTCGTCTTCATCAACCCCGATCCTGAGGCTGGTTCCTTCGAGGAATTCATCGGGCCGGTCGCCATGGCGCACTACCGCAAGTATGGCTTCGAGCACCGATATATCCAGGCCAATGTCTCCAAGCTGATCCGCGCCAACTGGAAAGTGGTGATGGAGGCTTTCATGGAGGCCTACCATGTCATCGCTACCCACCCGCACCAGATGCTGATGAGCGGAGACCTGTCGAACTCGAACTATGACGTGTTTGGCAACTGGGGCCGCGCCTCGCAATTCCCCGCTCCGGGCAGCCCGCAGCGCGGGATCATGATGACCAAGGAAGAGGCGCTGGAACAGTATTACCGCGTCGCCGATGGCCAGCGCGGGCTGATGCAGGCGCTGACCGGTGAGACTCTCGAAGATTTCTCCGATCTCGAACTGCAGGGCGGTTCGTTCAACGATCTGTTCCCCAACCTGCACCCTTGGGGCGGCTGGATGCGCATCTGCTTCCGCTTCCGCCCGAACGGCAGCAACCCGGATGAGAGCATAATGGACATCTACCTGCTCGCCCCCTGGCCCAAGGACAAGCCGCGCCCGGTCCCTGCCAAGCACCGCAAGCTCGGCTTCGACGATGCCTGGACTGCTGCGCCCGAGCTGATGTCACTCAGCAAGATCACCGATCAGGACGTGTTCAATGTGCCTTCAGTACACAAGGGGCTCAAGGCCAAGCAGCCGCCGCACATCTGGTATTCGGCCTATCAGGAAGCCAAGATCCGCAACTTCCACGTCAATTACAACAAGGCGATGGGGATCGAGGGATAGGGCGAGCAGATCGGCCTAGGCTAATTCCCCTCCCGCTTGCGGGAGGGGAGAACCAAGACCCTACTTCACATCCCAGACCAGCGGCAGGTTGCGGATCGAGAGCAGCCCCGGGAACACACTGGTATCCGCGCCCGGCTTGACCCGGAATTCGGGGATCCGCTCGAACCACATATCTAGCAGCAGCCGCAACTCGCGCCGTGCCAGATGCCCACCGAGACAGGAATGAACACCGGCCACCAAGGTGAAATGCCGGTTGCCCTTGCGGGTCGGATCGAACTGACGCGGGTTCTTGAAGCGGGTCGGATCGAAATTTCCGGCCGGGTTGAGGCAGGAAAAGCTGTCGCCCGCCTTGACCTGCACGCCGTGCCACTCGAAGTCCTTGATCGCGCGGCGCCCCGAGCTGAGGATCGGCTGAGTGCGCAGGAATTCGTCGACCGCGCCGTTGGTCAGCTCGGGATGGCCGCGCAGCATGGTCTGGATTTCAGGCTGCATGGCCATGCGGCGATACATCTGGCTGATAGTGGCGGCGACGGTGTCGAGTCCGCCCAGCCAAAGGAACCAGACCATGCCGATCTTCTCGTCCTCGGTGAACTTGCGGCCTTCGACCGTGCCGTGAATGATCTTGGAGGTAAGCTCGTTGTCGGGGCTTTTTTCCTTCTCGGCGATGAAGCCGCGAAGGAATTGCAAAACATTGCGCAGCGCCCACTGCATCTTTTCGAGGCTGTTCGAATGGAGGATATTCCATTCCCATTCGAGGAAATCGTCGAACATGTCCTTCGGGAAACCCATCATGCTCATGAAGATGCGCACCGGGAAGACGCGGGCGAAATCCCAGGCCATGTCGACTTCGCCCTTGTCCGCGATCTCGCCGATCATCTCGTCGAGCGTTTCGCGGATGCGCGGCTCCATGATGCGGGTGATCGTCGAAGGCCCAAGGAACTGGGTCAGGAACATACGGTATTTGGTGTGCTCCGGCGGATCGAGCCCGAGCGGGATCGAAGGGAAGGTCTCACCGATCAGCCGCTGGAATTCGGCCGTGCCCTTGTTGGAGAAATGATCGTTGTCGCAATAGACCCGGTCGATGTCCTCATAGTGCGAGACCACCCAGTTGCCGTTGCCCAAGCCGCCGCCGGCAGCGGCTGCCATTGCGTTCATGCCGGCCGGCTTGTTGTAGAGCAGGCGCGGGATGTCCTGACCGCTCAGCCACTGGAAAGGCTCGTAAGGATCGACCAGATCGTTGGGCACGCCGCCCATGGCAAAGCCGATGTCGACGATAAGGTCCTTGGGTACATGGGCAGGGGCATCGGACGAATCGACCCGGATATCGTCAAGCTTGGTGGGAAAGTTCATGGCATCCTCCGTTTGCGTGAGCTTTGCCATCATCCGGGGCGTTGGGCAATCGTTTGCCGGACGGTTCGGCCAACGCCATTTTGCCGCAGTGCAACATTCAGGTGATAGTCGATCCAGTTCTGTGCTATCAGTCGTTGCAACACCGCTGCAACCATGACCACAAGGAGCTGACTTCTTGACCTACAGGACATGTCCAGCATGAGTTTCACCGCAGACCGCCTCTTGCTGTTCGGCGCGACCGGGGATCTGTCCCAGCGGATGCTGCTGCCATCGCTCTATGCGCTGGATTCGGAAAAGCGGCTCGATCCCAAGCTGGAAATCATCGGCACGGCGCGTTCCGAGCTCAATACAGCCGCCTTCCGCAATCTCGCCCGCGAGGCGCTGGACAAGTTCCTGCCTGCCAATCGGCGGGGCTCTTATGCTACCTTTCTCAACCGGCTGTCCTATCATCCGCTCGATGCCACCAAACCGGCGGGGTTCAAGGCCCTGGCCAAGAAAGTCGGCACGCCAGAACAGGGTCTGGCAATTTTCCTTTCAACCGCGCCCAGTCTGTTCGAGCCCACTATCGCTGGCCTCGCCGCCAATGGCCTTGCAGGCGAGCAGGTCCGGATCGGGCTTGAAAAGCCGCTGGGCACTGATCTCGAATCGAGCCGCCACATCAACGATGCTGTGGCCCGGGCCTTCCCGGAGGACCGCATCTTCCGCATCGATCACTATCTCGGCAAGGAGACGGTGCAGAACCTGATCGCGCTGCGCTTTGCCAACCTGATGTTCGAGCCCTTGTGGAACGCGGCGCATATCGATCATGTCCAGATCACCGTGGCGGAAACGGTCGGCCTAGAAGGGCGGGTCGGCTTCTATGACGGTGCCGGGGCGCTGCGCGACATGGTCGCCAACCACATGCTGCAATTGCTGGCCCTGGTAGCGATGGAGCCACCTTCCAGCTATTCGGCGACCGAAATCCGTGACGAGAAGGTCAAGGTGCTGCGCAGCTTGCGCCTGGTTGCCCCGGACGAGACAGTGACCGGGCAATATTCCGCAGGCGCGATCAATGGTGCGGCAGTGCCGGGCTATGTCGACGAATTGGGCCAGCCTTCGAGCACCGAAACCTTTGTCGCGATCAAGGCGCATATCGACAACTGGCGCTGGAAAGGCGTGCCGTTCTACTTGCGCACCGGCAAGCGCTTGCCCGAACGTGTCACCGAGATCATCGTCAATTTCCGCCGGGTGCCGCATTCGATCTTCGCAGGCCAGGGCGCGCGCAGTGAGCCCAACCGTCTCGTCATTGGCATCCAGCCCGAAGAGAATATCACTCTGACGCTGATGGCCAAGGTGCCCGGGCTTGATCGCGAAGGCATCCGGCTGCGCCCGGTGCCGCTCAACATCGCCATGGACGATGCCTTTGCCGGACCAAACAAACGCATCGCCTATGAGCGGCTGCTGCTCGATCTGATCGAAGGCGACCAGACCCTGTTCGTGCGCCGCGACGAGGTCGAGGCGCAGTGGGACTGGATCGACGCGATCCGGGCGAGCTGGGCCAATCACGGGGTTACGCCCAAGCTCTATACGGCAGGCAGCTGGGGGCCGACGGCGGCGATTGCACTTGCCGAACGCGACGGGGTGACTTGGAACGAATAATGGGAATGAATAGCCTCCACCCCGCCATCGAACGCGTCACTAAGCGCATCATCGACAAGTCGAAAGACAGTCGCCGCGCCTATCTCGAGCTGATGGACCGCGAGGGCGACAAGCATGGCAGCCGCAGTGCCCTCTCCTGCTCCAACCTCGCGCATGGTTTTGCCGCAGCCGAAGGCGACAAGGCCACCATCGCCGCCGCGCGCGCGCCCAATCTGGCGATTGTCACAGCCTACAACGACATGCTTTCGGCGCATCAGCCCTATGGCCGCTATCCCGAGGCGATGAAGCTCTATGCCCGTGAGGTCGGCGCCACGGCGCAGGTCGCGGGCGGGGTTCCGGCGATGTGCGACGGGGTCACTCAAGGGCAGGACGGCATGGAGCTGTCGCTGGTCAGCCGTGACATCATCGCCATGTCGACCGCTGTCGCCATGAGCCACGCCATGTTTGATGGCATGGCCTTGCTCGGGATCTGCGACAAGATCGTCCCCGGGCTCGTGATTGGCGCGCTGCGCTTCGGTCATCTGCCTGCGATATTCGTGCCTTCCGGACCGATGCCTTCGGGCCTCGCCAACAAGGAAAAGCAGAAAGTCCGCCAGCGCTACGCAGAAGGCAAGGCCAGCCGCGAGGAACTGCTCGCCAGCGAAAGCGCCAGCTACCATTCGCCCGGCACCTGCACTTTCTATGGCACCGCCAACAGCAACCAGATGATGATGGAGCTGATGGGGCTGCATGTGCCGGGCGCGGCTTTTGTGCCCCCGAACACGCCCTTGCGCTCGGCGCTCACCCGCGCGGCGGTGCACCGGCTGGCGGCAATCGGCAAGTACAGCGAGGATCCCCGCCCGATGGCGCGGGTGGTGGACGAGAAGGCGATCGTCAACGCCTGCGTCGGCCTGCTGGCAACCGGTGGTTCGACCAACCACGCGATCCACCTGCCGGCCATGGCCAAGGCGGCGGGGATCAGGCTCGACTGGGCCGATCTCGACGAACTCTCCGCCGCCGTGCCGATGATCGCGAGGGTCTATCCCAATGGCGAAGGCGATGTGAACCATTTCCACGCAGCGGGCGGCATGGGCTTTGTTGTGCGCGAACTGCTCGAAGCCGGGCTGGTGCACGACGATCTGCTGACCGTGTCCGCTGGCGGCATGGCTGACTATGCGCTGGAGCCTTATCTGGCAGACGAGGCGCTGGCCTGGCGGCCCGCTCCGGCCGAAGCCGGCGATCCCGCAATGCTGCGCTCCGCCTCGTCGCCCTTCCTCGCCGATGGCGGGATGCGGCTGGTCTCGGGCAATCTCGGCCGCGCCACCTTCAAGACCAGCGCCGTCGACGAAACGCGCTGGACCATCGAGGCTCCGGCCCGCGTATTCGAGAGCCAGGAAGAAGTGCAGGCGGCCTTCAAGGCGGGAGAACTCGACCGCGATGTCGTCGTCGTCGTCCGCTTCCAGGGCCCGCGCGCCAATGGCATGCCCGAACTGCACAAGCTGACCTCGCCGCTCGCCGTGCTGCAGGAGCGCGGCCACAGGGTAGCGCTGGTGACCGACGGGCGCATGTCCGGCGCATCGGGCAAGGTCCCCGCCGCAATCCACGTCTGCCCCGAAGCGCTGAACGGCGGCGCGCTCGGGCTGTTGCGGGACGGCGATGTGGTTCGACTATGCGCGCATGACGGCACACTGGCGACCAGTGCAGATCTCGCAGGCCGCACCCCTGCCGCTTCCCCGCCGCCGGAAATGGGCACCGGCCGCGAATTGTTCGCAATCCTGCGGGCTCATGCGCCGGATGCCGAGCATGGCGCCTCGGCGATGCTGGAAGCAGTCAACGCAGGCTAAACGTCCGTGACATCAATCGGTACGCCTTCGGCAAAGGCCGCGTCGCGCTCCTTGAAGGCCGCGCCCAGACCCACCTCCTCGGCGCGTTTCATGAATGCGGTCATTTCGGGTGCCTGATTGGCGACTGAATCGAGCGAGGCGGCGATGTTCTGCAGGGTGGCCCGGCCCATCAGCTCGATCCCGCGGTTGATCACGAACTTGTTGATCCCGGCAATGTCGCGCCCCATTGCGACGATCCGCCGGGCTAGGAAGTTGACCCGATCCTCGAGCTTGTCCACCGCTGGCGCTTCCAGTGCAAAGCCGATCTTTTCGGCCAGGCGCCCGGTGAAAGTGTCGCCGGTCAGCAGCAGCCGTTTGGCCCACTGCGGGCCGACATTGTAGAGCCACATGGTGGTCGGCGGCGTGCCGCCCATGCGCAGCGCGGGAAAGCCGATCGTCGCGTCGGCGGCGGTCAGGATCAGGTCGCAGTGCTGGGCAAGGTCGGTGCCGCCGGCGAGGCAGAAGCCGTGGATCTGGGCGATCACTGCAATCGGCGCGTCCCAGATGCGCGCCCAGCCACGCGACATCTCGACTGTTTCCAGTGTGCGGCGGGGCAGCGACATGGCCTCGGCCCCGTGCGCCGCATCGCTGCGATCGCCGGAAATGTCATAGCCCGCACAAAAGCCCTTCCCCGCGCCCCTGATCACCACGACACCCGCCTTGGGATCGCGCCCCGCCGCCTCCACGGCATCGATCAGTTCGGCCTGCATTCTGCGCGACAGGGCATTGCGCTTTTCCGGGGCATTGAGCGTGATGCGCACGATCCCTGCATCGTTTTCGATCAGAATTGTCTCGTAAGCCATGGTCAGATCGTCCTTCCTGCGCCCTGCCAATAGGGCTCGCGCAGTTCGCGCTTGCGGATTTTGCCGCTGGGATCGCGCGGCAGGGTTTGCACGAAATCAACTGATACCGGGCACTTGTAATGCGCCAGATGCTCGCGGCAGAAAGCGATGATCTCTGCTTCTGTCACCGGTGCACGCGGCTCGATGATGGCCTTCACGCTTTCGCCGAATTCGGCATTGGGCACGCCGATCACCGCCGCATCGCCGACCGCCGGGTGATTGAAAAGCACAGCTTCGACTTCCGCCGGATAGATGTTCGCCCCGCCCGAAATGACCATGTCCTTCTTGCGGTCGGTCAGGAACAGATAGCCGTCCTCATCGAGATAGCCCATGTCGCCGAGCGTGAAATAGTCGCCGGACCAGGTGTCGGAATCGAGCTCGCTCGCGCCCTTGTAGCGGAATTTCATCACCGCGCGGGCATAGACCAGGCCGGTCTCGCCGGGCGGCAGCCTCTTTCCGGCTTCATCCATGATCACCACCTCGGCGCCCGGCGGGAAGGGGCGCCCGACGCTGCCGGGCTTCTTGCGCCATTCGTCCGGCCCGATCATGGTCATTGCGCCCTCGGTGCCGCCATAGACTTCCCAGATCGCCTGGGGCGGGAAGTAGTCCATGATCGCTGCCTTGACGTCGCGCGGGCAAGGGGCTGCGGAATGCAGGATCGCCTTGACTGAAGACATGTCATACTTGGCGCGGGTCTCTGGCGGTAATGCGAGGATGCGTACGAAATGCGTCGGCACGCAAGTCATCCATGTGACCTTTTCCTTGTCGATAGCCGCAAGGCAGGCCTCGGCATCGAAGCCGCCCTCCATCATCACCACCTTGTGGCCTGCGCCAAGGGCCGTGCTGCCGAAGCCGATGGGCTGCGAATGATAAAGCGGGCCGCAGATCAGGTGGACTTCGCCCGGTGCCTCGACGCCCAGCATGTCTAGCAGGCCATTGCGGCCCGGCGCGGCCTTGGCCATCACTTCCGCCGGGATCGGATCGCGCTCGATCGCCTTGGGTCTGCCGGTGGTGCCCGAAGAATAGAGGAACATGTCATAGTTGCCGAGCATGTTGCCGACCAGCGCGGCCGGGTCAGCAGCGGCTAGAGCCGTTTCGTATTGCTCCAGCGACATGCCGGGAAAGTCCTGCATCTGGCCAGCACTGTCGGCATCGTAAAACACCAGCTTCGCGCCCGAATCGGCGAGCAGATAGGCAACTTCCTCCCGCTTCAGCCGCCAGGCGATCGGCACCGTGGTTGCGCCCAGCGCGGTTGCAGCCGCCAGCAGCTCGAACACCTGTGGCCGGTTGCGCAGGGCGACGCCGATGCGGTCACCCTTGCCAATGCCCTTGTCCGCCAGCACGGCCTGCGCTCTCAGCGCCCGGTCCTGGAACCGGGCGCGGGTGAGCCGCTGCTCGCCCAGCACCAACACTACGTCGTCGGATTCGGCCATTGCAGTTTCCCCCTCAATCTCTCAGTTCGCATAGCCCATTCTTGATCACCGTAACGCCACGTTCGGCGATCAGGCATTCGAACGAAATCTGGTTGCCCTCGCGCCACGTGCGCGTGGTGATTGCTTCGCCCGGATAGACCGGCGAGGAAAACCGCACATCGAACCGCGCGATGCGGGCCGGATCGTTGTCGCAATATGCTCCCAGGATCGCGCGCGCGGCGATGCCATAGGTGCACAGGCCGTGCAGGATCGGCCCGGGGAAGCCGACTTTGGTCGCCATCTCGGGATCGATGTGCAGCGGGTTCTTGTCGCCGTTGAGGCGATAGAGCGCGGCCTGCTGCGGCAGGGTCTGGATCGTGATGTCGAGATCGTGCGCACGGTCGGGAACGGCATGGAGCGGCAGGTCGCCGTCGCTCGGCCCACCGAATCCGCCATCACCGCGGCAGAACAGGGTTGAGGTGGCAGTCGAATGAAGCCTGCCGCTCGCCGCATCGCGGGCCTCGCTCTCGACCATGACCAGTGCGCCTTTCTCGTTTCCCTTGTCGACGACGCCGAGAATCCGCGATGTGGTCATCATCCGGCCCGTCGGTGGCAGCTGCTGGTGGATGGTCAGCCGCTGCTCGCCGTGGACGATGCGGGTGAAATCGATGCCGCCCTTGAAAATGAAGTCACCCGAGCCGCCGCCCATCAGCACCGCAAATGTCGGCAGGGCCTTGAGGTCCTTCTCGTAGACGAACTGAAGGTCTTCTGGGCTCGCGCCGTAGCCAAGGCCCAGTGCGTAGAGGATTGTCGCGTCGGCATCATAAGCAAACTCGGCTGGTTCGGGCTTGATCGAGAGGATTTCGGGATATTTCATGTTGTCACCTTGAGCGAGGATCGGATCGAGTGGGCATCCGCGCCGGGACGCGGGGCGGGCTGAGTGGCGTCTGCCATGTGCGGCGTGGCGACCAGCGGCGTACCGGGCATGGCGTGGCTGCGCGTTCCGGCGGTAACCTGCAGGAAATAGCCGCGCGCCGCGAGGTGCGGGTCGGCGGCCAGTTCATGCGCGTTGAGAGCCGGGAAGGCCTGCAGGCCCTCGGCTTGCAATTGTGCGGCGAGCTGCGCCTTGTCATGCGGACGGGTATATGCGGCGATGGCCGCTTCGGTGACATCTTCGGGCGCGATTGCCACGAGCTTAGCAAGTGAGGCGCGATCCGCATCATCCTCCAGCCGAATCGCGATCCACTGGTCATCACCCGCGCAAGGGAACACCCCCTGTAGTGCGCCGAAACGCGAGCCATTGCCGACGCGCTCGATGCCCCGGCGATGGCGGGTGGCCTCGAGAATGCCTTCGCCCGACATGGCGGCATAGACCTCGAGCTGGGAAATGTCATACCAGCCGCCCTGACCGCTGGTGAGCAGATAGCGCAGGCCCCGCAGCGCTGCCAGTGCTCCGGCGAGGCCGCCGGTGGCATCGGGAAAGGCGTGGCCCAGCCGCAAGGGTTCGCCGCCGGGATAGCCGGTGCGGCCCTCGATTGACGAGGCGGCTTCGATCGACGGGCCATAGCTGCGCCACTGCGCCCAGGGCCCGTCAGCGCCCCAGCCAGATAGCGAGACATAGACAAGCGCCGGGTTGATGTGGGCCAGCTCTGCCGGGCCGATCCCCAGCCTGTCAGCCACGCCGGGGCGGAAGTTCTCGACGACAATATGCGCCTCGCGGGCCAGAGCATGAGCCACGGCACGGTCCTCTGGCGTTTCGAGATCGAGCATGATGCTCTGCTTCCCACGATAGACCTTGGTGGCATAGAGATGCTGCATGACATCGGCGGGCTCGGCCGCCGCGCCTGGTTCGATATGGGTATCGAGCCGCGAGCCGGGGCGTTCGACCCAGACCACTTCGGCGCCGAGATCGGCAAGCGTGCGGGTGGTGCTGGGGCCGGCCCAGAAGATGGTGAAATCGAGCACCTTGATTCCGGCGAGGGGGAGGTTTCCGGGCGCTCGCGGCGCAAGGATCGGCTTGTCCATCGGCACAAAGGCATGAAAATGCCGCAGCGGATCGCCGGGCATTAGCCCGCCACCTGGCACCTGCTCCCAATATCCGCGATGCATGAGCTGGGGGTTTTTGGTGATGTCCAGCGGCGACGTCACTTTCGAGAAGGCAACCCCATGCGCCTGCATGTGAGCGACAATGGCATCGGCATCCCGCACCATCAGGAACTCGCCGAGCACTGCGTCGAGCGCCGCGTGGTTGTCCCAGCGCGCATTTTTGTCGGCAAAGCGCGGATCGAGCGGCAGTTCGGGTTTGCCCACGGCGATGGCGAGCCGGTCGAACTCCAGATCGGTGACCACGCCGATCGAGACATGGCCGTCGCGGCAGGGTAGCACAGTCAGCGGATAGACTTCGGTGAAGCGCCCGGTCCGCTGCCTGAGTACACCGGCGGCTGTACGCGCGAAGGTCGACTGGTGGAGGAGCAGCATCGATTCCATGGTCGAGATATCGAGATGCCGCCCGCGCCCGATGCGCAGCTTGTCAATCAGCGCGGCTTCCGCGCCGAAAGCGGCGGTGTATCCGGCGGCATAGCCGCACATGTTTTCCGGTCCCGACAGTGGCTCGCGGTCCGGATCGCCGGTGATGAAGAGATAGCCTCCTGCCGCCCAGTCCGCCAGCGAGCCACCGCGCCAGGCCGCATAAGGCCCGGTGGTGCCATAGCTGGATGTGGTGACGTGGACCTTGGCGTCGGGAATGACGAGGCTAGCTGCGTGGCCGCAATATTGGCCGCAGTCGAACGAGGTGAACACCAGATCGCATTGATCCAGTAGCGCTGGCAACTGGGCCGGATCGACCCTCTGTTTGCCCGCATCGAGATAGAGCGAGAGCGAATCAAAGCCCCTCCCCTTCAGGGGAGGGGTTGGGGTGGGGTTTGTCGATTGACTTTGCGCGTGCCGGACAGACCCCACCCCCGGCCCCTCCCCTGAAGGGGAGGGGGGATTTGCACCCGCCCCATCAGGCGCGCACCGGAACACTTCCGCCCCGCCCCAGGCAAACAGCTTCGCCGCAAACCGTCCCGCGACATCGCAGCTTAGATCAAGGACTTTCACGCCTGTGACAGCCTAGTCCGCATGAATCGCGATTTTCGCGGCCTCGGCCAGCAGCGGCGCGTTGAAGGCCCGCTTGGTTTCGGCGACGCCTTTTGGCGGCAACTGTGCAAATATTTCGGCCATTTCGAGGGCCACTTTGCGCTCGTCGCCATCGGCGCAGACCCGGTTGCACAGGCCGATGCGCAGCGCCTCGTCGGCCATGACCCGGCGCCCGCTCATCAGGATTTCGCGCGCTAGCAGTTCCGAACACTGGCGCGGCCAGATCATCTGGGCTGCCGATGTCGCAGGGATGCCGAATTGCACATGCGGATCGGACAGGAAGGCGCTGGCGCCCATCACCACCACATCGCACATGGCGACCAGCCCGGCGGCATAGCCGACCGCGAAGCCGGGGACGGCGGCTACGACCGGAATTTCGAGCCTGAGCATGGTCTTGATCGTATCGATGTGGACCTGACCGAGCTGGGCATGGGTGTTTGGCGGCAGGGTGCCCGCGGCAATGCCCGCCAGAATGTCGCGATCGCCGCCTGCCGAAAAAGCACGGCCCGAGCCGGTAAGGACAACTGCGCGCAGGTCCTTGTGCAGGTCCAGCCGGCGCAGTTCCGAGAGCAGCTCTTGCTGCATTTCAAGATTGGCGGCGTTTAGCTTCTCCGGGCGGTTGAGCGTCAGGATCCGCACCGCGCCGATGGTTTCGGACAGGACTGTGTCGCTCATGCCCGGATCAGCCCGGCAATGTTTTCGCGCATGATCTTGCGCTGGCTGGTGGCGTCGAGATTGGGAATGCAATCCAAATATTCACGCGGCACCGGGATGCTTTCGGCATGTGGCCAGTCCGAACCCATGAGCACACGGTCCGGCCCCAGCAGGCCGACCAGCGCCTCGACATCCTCCTCGGGGAAGGGCGAGACCCATACCTTTTCGCGGAAGATCTCGCTGGGTTTGGCGGGCAGTTCCATGCCGAAGGCGCTGATCTTGCGGGCCATGAAACCGCCTGCAGTATCGAGCTTGTACAGGCAATAGGGCACCCAGCCGCCGCCCATCTCGATGGTGGCGACGCGGATCTTGGGGAAACGGCCGAACAGGTTGTGGAGCACCAGCGCGAACATGGTGTTCATGATCGCAGTGTCCTGACTGTAGATCACGTTCCGCAGCAGGCGGTCCTCGGGAAGTTTCGGGCGCGGCGGCGCGCACCACAGCTGGTCGAGCGCCATGCTGACGTCGCTCGGCCCTTCATAGGCATGGTAGGTCACCAGCACACCCGATTCGTTGACCCGCGCCCAGAACGGATCGAAATGCGGGTCGGCGGGCGATCGGCCGAAAGCGGGGCCGGGGCGCAGTGTGATGACCCGCGCGCCTTCCTTCAGCACCCAGTCCAGCTCCTCGACGGCGCGATCCACATCGAGCAGCGAGAGATAGGGCGCGGCGTAGATGCGGTTCTGGTAGGCAAAGCCCCAGTCGTCGATCAGCCAGCGGTTGAAGGCGTGGAAGGCGGCGTAATGCATCTCGACATCGGCCAACAGGAAGCCTTCGAGCGTGACGCCGAGCGTCGGGAAGAACAGCGCCTTGTCGACCCCTTCCCTGTCCATCCACAGGAGGCGGACATCGCGGTCGCGGTATTCGGGGCGGATTGGCTCCAGCTGGCCATAGGCCTCCGCTGCGCGGTCCTGGCTGACGTCGAGGTTCTTCAGCGTTTCTAGATAGACGCCGGGGCGGGCGATCGGATCGAAAGTCGGGTTGCCGATAACATTGACCTCGCGCCCGCCGCAAAACAGGCGTTTGCGCTTGCCGTCGAGTTCGGTGACCCAGCGGATGTATTTCTCCCGTTTCATCCGATCACTGGCATAGCGAGTGAAGGCGTCCTCAGCCTCGTAGTAGTGCTGATCGGCGTCGAACAGTCCGTAATCCATCAGGCCTCTCCCAAGGCGGTTGTTGCCGGGAGAGTGTCATTTGCGTGCTGGCAGGTCAATTCGCCTCGGCGATCACGCCGCCGAGCTGTTGACGCCCATGCTGGAGAGGTAGCGCTTGATGTTGCGCGCGGCCTGGCGCAGGCGCTGCTCGTTTTCGACCATGGCGATGCGCACGAAGCCTTCGCCGTCCTCGCCATAGCCGACACCGGGTGCCACCGCAACTTCGGCGTGGGTCAGCAATTGCTTCGAGAATTCGAGGCTGCCCATGTCCTTCAGCGCCGGGGGCAAGGGCGCCCAAGCAAACATTGAAGCGCGGGGACTCGGGATGTCCCAGCCCGCCCGGCCGAAGCTTTCGACCAGCACGTCGCGGCGCTTGCGATAGAGCTCGCGGTTGTTCTCGACGATATCCTGCGGGCCGTTCAATCCGGCACAGGCGGCGGCCTGGATCGGGGTGAAGGCGCCATAGTCGAGATAGCTCTTCACCCGCTTGAGCGCGGCGATGAGTTTCGGATTGCCCACGGCAAAGCCAACCCGCCAGCCGGCCATCGAGAAGGTCTTGCTCATCGAAGTGAATTCGACGGCAATGTCCTTGGCACCGGGCACCTGCAGGATCGAGACAGTCGGGTTGTCATCGTAATAGAGTTCGGAATAGGCAAGATCGGACAGCACCCAGACCTTGTTTGCCTTGGCCCAGTCGACCAGCCGCTCGTAGAAAGCGAGATCGACGGTCTCGGCCGTGGGGTTCGAGGGATAGTTGACGATCAAGACCGAAGGGCGCGGCACAGTGAAGGCCATGGCGCGTTCGAGCGCGCGCCAGTATTCCTCGTTCGGAGTCACCGGCACCGAGCGGATCGTCGCTCCGGCAATAATGAAGCCGAAAGTGTGGATCGGATAGGAGGGATTGGGCGCGAGCACGACATCGCCGGGCGCGGTCATCGCGGTCGCCATCGAGGCGAGGCCTTCCTTCGAGCCCATGGTCATCACGACCTCAGTGTTGGGATCGAGCTCGACGCCAAAGCGGCGCGCATAATAATTGGCCTGGGCCTTGCGGATGCCGGGAATGCCCGAGCTTGCCGAATAGCCGTGGGCATCGGGCTTCATCGCCACTTCGCACAGCTTGTCGATAACATGCTGCGGCGGCGGCAGATCGGGATTGCCCATGCCAAGGTCAATGATGTCGCGACCCGCCTGGCGGGCTGCGGCGCGCATGTCATTCACTTCGGCGATGACATAGGGCGGCAGACGCTTGATGCGGTAGAACTCTTCGGACATTGGACCTTTTCCTGCGGATGTGGCGCCGGGCGCGCCTGCCTATGCTGGAAGACTGCGCCAGGTGCCGTTCTGTCTCATGAAACGCGCGCTGATACCAAGGGGCAAGGCCCAGGCTATCCACGCATCGCATGCATAAAACAGGTCGAAGTGTCTGCCATGCGCGAAAATGGCCCACAAAGCGAGATAGATGCGGAAAAAAATCGCGCCCGAAGTTGTTGCTGCCAGCATCACCATCATCGCGCGGTGTGCCGCAATCCGGCCATTGCGGATGTGCCAGCTGCCCAGCGCCAGCAGGATCAGCCAGACGCAGCCCTGTGCGGTGAAGCCCAGCGCCGAGCCCATGGTCACAGGCATCACCAGCGCCACCGGCAATGCCGTAACCCCGGCGATGGCCACGTCCACTGCGGCAATGCGCCCGGCCAGCCGGTGCCAGCGGGGGCGGCGGCGCAAGGCAATGGCAAGCGGCACCAGCAGCAGAGCGAGGCCGCCGGTCACCATGTGCAGCGGGAAAGTGACAGGGAGCAGCTCGACCTTGATGGCGAGGCTTTCCGGAAAGTCGTCGTTCAGGAAAGCCGCGCTAAGCGCCTTTATCGCAGCCGTGATTACAAAGGCCATGATTGCTGCTAGGATGACCCAGCGCAGGGCCCGGAGTGCAGGGCTGCGAAACGAACCAGACTCTAAGCCGGAGAATGCCATGACCGCCTTATCCCATCGGATTTCACGCCTGTCGATACAGCTGATTTGCGGCATGGTCGCGCTGGCCGGAACTGCATATCTGTTCACCGGATCGCAGCCTGCCGCTGCAGCCGGCGGGACCAGCCCCTATTTCGGGCGCTGGACTGTTTCGGAAGACCGGCCGGTATTCAGGGCCCGGGGCCGCCTTTACAAGACCATCGACTTCGCGCCCTGCGGCAGAGATTTCTGTTGGGTCAGCGTCGATGATCGGGGGCGCTGCGGCGCCACTTTGTTCCGCTTCCTGATGGCGCATGCGGGCGGCGATGAAACCCTGCATGGCCACGGACTGTGGGGCGCTGAACGCAAGAATGTTCAGATCGATACCTGGGCGGAAGAAGCGAATCCGGAAGGGCGAACCATCGAACTCTATCTTGGCGATGGCCACGATTTTGGCGAGCGCTCGGACAATATGCCGAAGTTCCATGCTGCTTATCGCAAGGCCGGCCGTGCCCAGTGCACGGCTCGTTAATGTGCACGGCTCGTTAATGTGCACGGCGCGGTGATCCGTTCGCTGTAACCGGCGGCCGGCGAAAGCGGGCCTTGGTCCGATAACCGGGAGCGCCGCATGGCCGGGGCCGATGAAGACAGTGCAGCGTGGGCGCCGCCGCTGGCCAGGCTGCTGGCGGGGCAGGCTGCGGCGGCCTTGGAAATGCTCAGTCTGATTACGGCTGAAATCTCGGCTCAGGCGGGCGATGCACCGGAGGGGGAAGATCCAACATGGCTGCGCTCGGCCGAACGGCTCGAAGCGCTGTGGCGCCGATTTGCTGAGGACCATTCCGAAGCATTTGTCGCGGCGTGGCCAGATATCCAGCGCGAGCTGACCAGCCTGCTGCCACTGCTCAGCCGCATGCAGCCGCTGTTTGCCATGCTGGTGCAGCTCTTGCCGCTGCTGGCCGGGCCGCAGGTGCTGGGGCGGGCCATCGAAAGCGGGGGGACAAATCTGGCCAAGGTTTTGGAGCAGTTGCTCGCCGATCCTGCGCGTGTGGCCGATAGCCAGACAGATGAAGAGCCTGCTGGCGATTCAGCCTGACACGATGGGGCGTTGCCAGATCTGCACTTGCGCTGATTGTCGTAACCAATGAACAGGCTGACGCGCATTCTTGCTGCACTGCAACATTTATCTTGACTTCGCAGGCGCAGCGACTAAATGCTGCACCGCAACATAGAGCCGCGCAGTCGCGGTACGCCACAGAAGGACCGAGCTGGTATGGCCGAAGCCGTGGAACCCACGCCGAGCGATTCCGCCGAAAAGGCCTATGCGGCCGCGGCCGAATTCGCAGTCGCCCAGGCCGATGCCCCTAAGGCTGAGCCTGCTTCCGAGCTCCAGTTTCCAGCAAAGCCCAAGCCAGCCGCAGCGCCGGTCGTTGCCCCTGACGTCAAGATTCCTGCCGAGCTCGAAGCCGATCTGGTGATGAAGGCAAAGGCGCCGGCGAAGGTGGCTCCGGCCAAGGCCGCAAAGCCTGCTGTTGTTGCCAAGAAGACAGCCCCCCAGCCGCCAGCTCCGAAGCCGGTAGTCGCCAAGAAAGTCGCTGTCGCCAAGAAGGTTGCAGCGCCCAAACCGGCAATCATCGCAAAGAAGGCAGCCACCACACCGGCGGCGCCAGCTGCCCCCAAATTCAAGACCGCAACCACTTCAAAACCTGTTTCTAAGGAACCCACCATGACCGCCAAGAAGAAGACCATCGACTATACCGCCCAAATCAAGACCGCCGCTGCCGAAGTTCAGGCCAAGGCCAAGCTCGCTCTCGCCAAGGGCAACGAAGTGCTCGGCGAAGCCAAGACCTTCACCATGGGCAATGTCGAAGCTCTCAAGACCTCGGGCAAGATCCTCGGTACCGGTCTCCAGGAACTGGGCAAGACCTATGTCGCCGAAGGCAAGTCGGCCTATGCAACCGTCACGGGTGACGTTAAGGAACTGAAGACGGTCAAGACCCCGACCGATTTCGTCCGCCTGCAGACCTCGATCCTGCGCCGCAATCTCGATCATGCCTTCGATTTCGGCGGCAAGAACAGCGAAGCAGTGATCAAGCTGGCCACCGAAGCTTTCGCACCGATCTCGGCCCGCGCCAGCCTGGCCGTTGCCAAGGTCAAGAAGGCCGCCTGATTTCAGGCCGGATTTCCGGCGAGTCGGTCCTTTCCTCTCCAGGCCGACAAGCCACTGCACGGACCGGACAGCCCCGCGCTGTCCGGTCCGTTTGCTATTGCGAAATCAAAGTTTGGCATCGACGGCTTGTTTTGTGACCCTCCGATGCGATAATCTAACCCCATGGCATTCAAATTTGACCTATCGGATTCGTCCCTGGCGGACCTTGACCTCGCACCGGTCTGTGCCGGTGACGACGAGGACAGACCCGGCGGCGGCGATGATGGCAGCGGGCAGGATCAGGTCGGCATTGCCACCAAGACCCGAACCAAGCCCAAAAAGCCCAGCATGTTCAAGGTGCTGCTGCTCAATGATGACTACACCCCGATGGAATTCGTGGTGATGGTGCTCAAGCGCTTTTTCGGCATGGATCTGGAACAGGCGACCCGGGTGATGCTGCATGTCCACCAGAAGGGCGTCGGCGTCTGCGGCATATTCCCCTATGAGATCGCCGAGACCAAAGTGAATCAGGTGATGGATTTCGCTCGCCAGAACCAGCATCCGCTGCAGTGTACGCTGGAAAAGGCCTGAGCCAGCTTTGCGGTTTTAGGCGACTGACGTGCCGAACAGCTTGCCGATAAGGTACGTCGCCAGCATCGCCAGAACGCCCCAGAACGTAACCCGCAAGATCCCCTTGATCACCGGTGCGCCGCCCGCTTTCGCGCCGACTCCGCCGAGCAGCATCAGGAATAATAGCGAGGCAATCGAAACGCCCTGCATCAGGCTGGCCAATGGCAGCGCGAATGCGGCGATCAGCGGCAGGCCTGCGCCAACCGTGAAGGTCGCGGCCGAAGTCAGCGCCGCCTGGATCGGCCGCGCGCGGTGCATGTCGGCCAGGCCCAGCTCGTCGCGGGCATGGGTGCCCATGGCATCGGCTGCGGTCAGTGCGACGGCAACCTGCCGGGCAAGGTCTTCGGACAGGCCGCGCCCCGCATAGATTGCCACCAGCTCGTTAAGTTCCGATTCGGGCTGGGTAGCTAGTTCAATGCGTTCGCGCTCAAGGTCGGCGGCCTCGGTGTCGGCCTGACTGGAAACGGAAACATATTCGCCCGCCGCCATCGACATGGCCCCTGCGACCAGTCCGGCAACGCCAGCGATCAGAATCGGCGCCTTGTCGCTCGCCGCTGCAGCGACGCCGACGATAAGGCTGGCGGTGGAGACAATCCCGTCATTTGCGCCCAGCACGGCGGCGCGTAGCCAACCGATCCGGTCCACGGTGTGGCGTTCGGCGGGGATTGAGGAGCTGTCGACCATATCACGATCTTTCTTCGGGCCGCGACCGGCAGGTGGCCTTGCGGCACCATAGGCCCCGGGGGATCGCGATGCCAGCACCAAGCGTATTCGCGATTTCGCGCTTTCGCCGGGCAGCAGGGCCAGTTAAGAGAGCCCATCTGCGGCACGGCGGCCAGCCTGTGGCGTGACCCCGCCTGGAAGCCAGAACACACACGTGCCATTCATCACTGCCACCGATCGTTATATATTCAGGCTGACAGTGATGCCGATGTCGGCGGTGTTCATCATCGCTGCCTCGCTGCTGGTGCTCGACAAGATGCTCAAGCTGTTCGATTTTGTCGCCAGCGAGGGCGGGCCGGTATCAGTGGTATTTCAGATGCTGGCCGGGCTGCTGCCCGAATATGCCAGCGTCGCGATCCCGCTGGGGCTGATGCTGGGCATCCTGCTTGCCTTCCGCAAGCTCGCCACCTCCTCGGAGCTCGATGTCATGCGCGCGGTGGGGCTTGGATATAACCGGCTGCTGCGGGTGCCCTATCTCATCACGATTGCGCTGATGGCGCTGAACCTGTTCGTCGTCGGCTATCTCCAGCCCTTGTCGCGTTACTATTACGAGCAGCTGCAGTTTGAATTGCGCTCGGGCGCTCTGGGGGCATCGATCAAGGTTGGAGAGTTTACTACGCTCAAGGACCGCATGGCGCTGCGCATCGAGCAGAGCAGCGACGAAGGCCACCAGTTGATCGGCATTTTTGCGCGGGTCGCCAATTCCAAGGGGCAGGTGCTTTCGATCTCGGCGCGCGAAGGGCGGTTTCTGGCGCTGCGCAACAATCCCGACACCATTATCCTTCGGCTGGTCGATGGCCAGATCCTGCAGGATTCGCCTGGATCGCCGCCAAGAGTGCTGAGCTTCTCGCGCCACGACTTGCCGATTGAACTGCCTGCCATCGAAAAATTCCGCCAGCGCGGCAAGGACCGCGAATCGGTGCTGCCCGAACTGTTGCGGATCGGCTGGGGCGGCAAGGCCCCGCCGGATCTGCGAAATGCCAGCCGGGCCAGCCTCAACTCCCGGCTGGTCGAAGTCGCGATCATGCTGTTCCTGCCGCTGCTGGCAGTGGCGCTGGCGGTGCCGCCCAAGCGATCGACCTCCTCGCTTGGCGTCTTCGTCTCGATTGTCATGGTCACGGTCTATCACAAGGTCTGCGAATACGGGCAGGGCGCCGCCGCCGCCGGGCGCGGCGATCCCTTGCTGATCCAGTGGGGGCCTTTTGTGGTCTTCGCCGCGATCATCCTATGGATGTACTGGCGGATTGCCTATATCCCAGGCGGCCAGCCGATCGGCGCGCTGGAGAAATTCGCCGACACCATCGGCAAGCGGCTGCGCAGCCTGTTCGGTCGCCGCGCTGCACCGCGTCCGGCTTGAGGAACCTTTAGAAGATGGCCTCGCCGATCGAATTTTTCCCTTCGCGGACCCTGACCAAATATCTTGGCAAGATGTTTGCCGTGCGGATTGTCGCGGTGCTCCTGATGCTGGTTCTGATCCTGCAAATGCTTGACCTGCTGGGGGAAAGCAGCAAGATACTGGCCCATCCCGGCAACAGCGAAGCGCAGATCTGGACCTACATCTCGCTGCGGATGCCGCAGCTTGTTGCGCGGTTCCTGCCCTATTCGGTGCTGCTCGCCACGATCCTGTCGCTGGCGACGCTCAACCAGAACAGCGAAGTCATCGCAATGAAGGCCTCGGGGCTTTCGGCGCATCAAGTGCTCGCGCCGCTGTTCCTGGTCGCCACTCTGGTCACCACGACCAGTTTTGTGTTCAACGAACGCGTAGTGACCCGCGCCAATGCCACGCTCAAGGCCTGGCAGGCAGCCGATTATGGACCGATGCCCAAGGATTCGGCCACGCGCAACAATGTGTTCCTGCGCGATGGCGCCAATGTGCTGTCGGCGGCGACCATTACCGGCGAAGGCAAGGCCACGGTGATGGAGCGGGTCACATGGTATCGGCGCAATGCCACGGGGATGATTGTCGTGGAGATCCGCAGCCCGCGCGCGACCTATGCCGCGCCAGGCTGGCGGCTTGAAGCACCGGTGGCTTTCGATGTTGCCAGCGCCGAGCAGCGCAGCCTGCCGCCACTCGTGGTGGCGCGCGAGGTGACCCCGCTGCAGCTCGCGATCAGCAATGTCGATGCCGACGCTGAGAACGTGTTCCGCCTTTCGCGCTCGATCAAGGCATTGCGCGAAGCCGGCCGCCGCACCAGCGAGCTTGAAGGCAAGTGGTGGCACAAGTTTTCGGGGCCACTGTCCGCAATGCTGATGCCGCTGCTCGGTGCCATCGCCGGGTTCGGCCTCGCCCGCTCGGGCCAACTGCTGATCCGCTCGGTGATCGGCATGGCGCTGGGCTTTGCCTATTTCGTGATCGACAATGCCGCGCTCGCCATGGGCAATTTCGGCGGCTATCCGCCCATGGTTGCCGCCTGGGCGCCGTTCCTGCTGTTCCTGCTCATCGGCGAGACAGTATTGATCCGAACCGAGGAATAGCACTTGGCAGGGGGGAGCTTTCATGAGTGACAAACGCGGAACTCTGGAACTGCCGGCGCAGGCAATACCTGTACCCCAATCGCTGAGCCTTGAGGCGCGCGCTTTTCTCGCCGGAATGGTCGAGCGGGTCAGCCAGCAAAGTGGCATGCCCGATCCGGTGACCGACGGTGCCGAACTGGCTGTGCAGCGGCTGGGGCCTGCTGCTGCGGCGTTTGCAGGCACGTTCGAAACGACCGAGCTGGATCACGGCGCTCTGCTCTATCGGGCCGCCCCCGAAAGCGCCGAGGGGCGCCTCGCCGAAGTGGCCTATTTCGATATCCACGGCGGCGGGTTCATCGCGGGCGGTGGCGAGATGTGCCGGATGCTGGCGAAGATTCGCGCAGCCGATTATGGTGCTACTGTCTTTTCGGTCGATTACCGGTTGGCCCCGGAGCATCCCTTTCCGTCGGCGCTCGACGATTGCATGGCAGCTTATCGCGCCATTCTTGGCAGCGTGGACGCCGCGAATTTGGTCATCGGTGGCTCCTCTGCTGGCGGTAATTTGGCTGCAGCCCTGTTGTTGCGAGCACGCGCCGAAGGTCTCCCCATGCCGGCAGCCTTGTTGCTGATGACCCCTGCGACCGACATGACAGCCTCGGGCGACAGCCGCGTCACCAACCGGCTGCTCGATGTCTCGCTCTATGGCGGCGCGGGCTCCGGGCCTGCCGACTATCTCGGCGCAAGCGATCCGCGCGATCCCTATCTTTCGCCATTGTTTGGTGAGATCGGCCCCGACTGGCCGCCGACCCTGCTGACCACCGGCACTCGCGACCTGCTGCTCTCCGATACCGTCATGATGCACCGCAAGCTCCGCGAAGCCGGGGTCGATGCCCAGTTGCTGGTAACCGAAGCGGGACTGCATATCGGCTTCATGGGCAGCGCGCCCGAGGATCATTACATCATGGGCGAGGCCCGCAAATTCGTGCAGCGCGCCTGGGGAATAGCCTAACGCATCGTGCTGCGTGCCAGCCGCACGATCAGTGTCGCAAGGCTGGGATAATTGGCACCCTGATAGGTCGTTCCCGCCCCGAATTCGGCTGTCAGCCGTCGGTGTGCCTCGCCCAGCGAATGATACGGCAGGCTGGGCAGCAGGTGGTGGGTGGCATGGTAGCGCAGGCCGACCGGGGCCCAGACATAAGGGGCGAGGCCCGGCGGCGGGACATTGACCGAATCGAGATATTGCGCGGTGACCGTCATCTGCGCGCCTTCGTTGGTCCACAAATGCGCGGCCAGCGTGCGCAGCTGGTTGAGCACGGCAGTGACCGCGATCACCGCCATGGCGATCAGCAGAGGCCGCCAGCCATACTGGGACGAAGCGACAAGCAGCGACAGGGCCCAGATCGAGGCGCCCAGCTCCTGCCAGAACACCATGCGCGCAAAGTCACCTTCGGGCGGGCGACGGCGGAACGCGGGGTTGGTGGAAAGCGAAGAGAAGCGCTCCCATACCAGCTTGCGCAGAGGCGGGATCACCACGCCCAGCGGCACCAGCACCGCGCAGCGCAGCAGCAGCGCGACAGGCAGCAGCACTGCGATCATCAGGAACGTGGGCAGCGACCATGGCTTCATCAGGCCGAGCGGCAAGTATTCCGGATCTTCGACCGTGCCATAGCGGGTGCGCGCATGGTGCAGGGTGTGAACGCCCTCATACATGAAGCTGGGCGTCAACATCGGTATCCCGACAAGCAGATTCCAGGCGAAGCGGAAGCCGGGCAGCGCGTCGCGGTGAATATGAGTCAGCTCGTGAATGAACAGCAGCGCGCGATAGAGCGCCAGCGCAGCGACCAGACCGGACAGGGCGGCCTGCCAGGGGTTCGCCAGCAGGATTGCCCCGGCGAGCGCCGCATAGCCGAGCGCAGCCGAGAGCAGCATGTCTGGCCAATAGATGCCCACCCGTGCCTCGCCGATATCGCGGGTCAGCGCGGTCGCCGCGCGCAGCAGGGCCATATCGTCGGCCACAGCGTCGCCCAGCGGCGTTCGGGCGTTGATGGATTCGTGCGCATTCATCTCTTCGTTCCAGTGAGGTCACATCCGCGCCATATTCGACGGCCAGCTTGACAAGCACGCCATGCACTCCGCACTGCCCCGTCGCAGACAACAAAGGCAAGACCGTGACCGAAATCAAATCCGGCCCAGACATAGTCATTTCACCCGCAAGCACCAAGGCCGAGATCGAGGCCTTCGTCGATTTCGGCTTCCGCATCAATGCGGACGATCCCAACTATGTGCCCAATCTGCACAGCGAGGAGATCGGCAAGTTCACGCCGGGCAAGAACCCGTTCTTCGAACATGCGCGCTGCCAGCTGTTCCTCGCGCGGCAAGGCGGCGAAGTGGTCGGGCGCATTTCGGCGCATATCGACGAATTGGCGCTGGCCCAGCCGGCTGACAAGGGCATGGGGCCGGGCACGGGCAACTGGGGCGCGCTGGAGACCCTCGACGAGGCAGTGGCGCAGTTGCTGATTGCGCGCGCCGAACTGTGGCTGCGCGAACAGGGCATGACCCGGGTGCTCGCGCCGATGAACCTCTCAGTCTGGGAAGAACCGGGCCTGCTGGTCAAGGGCCACGATCACCCGCCGATGTACATGATGGGGCACCAGTCGGCACGTTATCAGCCGTGGGTCGAAAGGGCGGGCTATGCGCTGGTCAAGAAGCTCTACACCTATGATCTCGATATCACGATCGAATATCCGCCGCTGATCCAGCGGATCATCGCCTCGGGCGAAAAGAACGAACGCATCCGCATCCGCAAGGTCGACCTCGGAAATTTCGAGCGCGATGTGCAGATCCTCTGCAATATCCTCAACGATGCTTGGTCGGACAACTGGGGCTTCGTGCCCTTCACGACAAGCGAGATCGCCTACACCGCCAAGAACCTGAAGCCGCTGGTCAAGCCCGATCTGATCCGCTTCGCCGAATATGATGGCGAGCCAGTCGCCTTCATGATGACCCTTCCGGATTTCAACCAGGCGCTGGCCCAGGCCAATCGCCCCAGCGGCAAGCCCTCGCTGCTCGGCTGGCTTAAAATCGCGCTTTGGTTGAGGAAGCCCCGGCCCGCAGACATGCGAGTGCCCTTGATGGGCGTGCTCAAACGCCTGCAATCATCGCGCATGGCGAGCCAGCTCGCCTTCATGATGATCGAATATATCCGTAGGGATTCGATCAAGAACTTCGGGGGCAAGCGCGGCGAGATCGGCTGGATCCTTGAGGATAATCAGGGGATGGTAGCGATTGCCGATGCCATCAACAGCAAGATCAACAAGCAGTATAACTTGTACGAGAAGGTGCTCTAGCCATCCCGTTCCGGTGAGGCTTTCTTGTCCACCACTGCCGTCACTGCCACGTCCATCGTCACATTGGCGAGGGTGCGCATGATGTCGGGTAGCATTTCGACCGCCACCAGCAGCGCCAACGGGCCGAGCGGTACGCCCATGGCCAGCGCGATCGGGCCGACCGTGGCGATGAAGCTGATCGTGCCGGGCAGCGAGACCGTGCCCAGCGCCATCAGTGCTGCGACCGCGACGCCTGCGGCCAGCACAGGCGGAGTCAGCGTCTCGCCAGTCAGGTGCGCCGCATAGATCGCCACCGCCATGTTCATTGCCGGGCTGGTTGCGCGAAACAGCGCGACAGCGAGCGGCAGCACGAATTCCCCGCTGGTCTCGCGCAGCCCCAGACGGCGGCAAGAATCGAGCATGGCCGGCAGGCTGGCGAGCGATGACTGGGTCGATATCGCCACTGCCTGCGCGGGCAGCATGGCACGGGCGAAAGTGCCAAGTCTCTGGTCTCCTGCAGTCGCCGCGAGACAGTATGCCGCGATCAGGATTACTCCGCCGATTGTGACTACCAGCGCAATGTAATGCGCCAGCACGCCAATTGCCCCTACGCCGCTTCCTGCCGAAACCCCCAGCGCCAGGCAGAACACGCCGAGCGGTGCCAGCGTCAGCACCCAGCCGATTACCACCATCATCGCCCCGGCCGCGGCCTCAAAAAACAGTGCGAGCTGGCCGCGCTGCGCCTCGGCAAGCCGGGTCGATGCCAGCGCGAAGAGGGTGGTGAACAGGATCAGGGGCAGCATGGCATCGCTCGCGGCGGCGTTGAAAATGTTGGAGGGCACCAGCGACTGAAGGAAATCGGTGATGCCGGGGACCCGGCCGCTCGTTTGCGTAGCCGCGCCGGACAGCGCGGCGGCAGCGCCGGAGGGCACAGGCCAGATGGTCAGCGCTAGCGGCATCACCATGGCCGACATGGCGCCGCCCATGAGCAGAACCCCGGCAAACAGTCCTAGCGAGCGCCGCGCCATGGCTCCCGCCGATGCTGCCGCCACGGTCTGCACGATTCCGGTGAACAGCAACGAGACGACCAGCGGCACGATGGTCATCTGCAGCGCGCGAAGCCACAGCGCGCCCAGCGGTGCGGCGAAGGAAAGCAACGGTGCGAGAGCAGCGCTGCCATGCAAGACCAGTCCAAGCAGGAGCCCGACGAGCAGGGCGCCAAGGGTCCAGCCTGCCGGGACCGGTCTGATCGGCATCGCAGCACTTGGCGCGGACATATGATCTCCCTGCCTTTTTGCCTCAGCAGGCGTGACATTAGCCGCTCATCGCGACATAGCAATTCTCTGGGCAAACCACACTAGAATTGAGCCAGACGGAACGCATATGGCACGGCAATATTTCGGCACCGACGGCATTCGCGGGCAAACCAATCAGGGGGTAATGACCGCCGAAGTGGCGATGAAAGTCGGCCAGGCTGCGGGCACACGGTTCCTGCGCGGCAGCCACCGCCACCGGGTGGTGATCGGCAAGGATACGCGGCTTTCGGGCTATATGCTGGAAAATGCGCTGGTGGCTGGTTTCACCAGTGTCGGCATGGACGTGGTGCTGCTGGGGCCGATGCCAACCCCGGCGGTGGCGCTGCTGACGCGCGAAATGCGCGCCGATGTCGGCGTGATGATCTCGGCCAGCCACAATCCTTATGAGGACAATGGCATCAAGCTGTTCGGCCCCGATGGCTTCAAGCTTTCCGATGCGGATGAGGAGGCGATCGAGGCGATGCTGGCGGGCAGCATGCCGCTGGCCCAGTCGCCCGATATCGGCCGTGCCCGGCGGATCGATGATGCGCGTGGCCGCTATATTCACGCGGTCAAGGCCTCGCTGCCCGATGATGTGCGGCTCGATGGGCTCAAGATCGTGGTCGATTGCGCCAATGGCGCCGCCTATCAGGTTGCTCCGTCGGCGATCTGGGAACTGGGGGCGGAAGTCATCACGCTGGGCGTTTCGCCCAACGGCAAGAACATCAACGACAAATGCGGCTCGACCCACCTCGATCTGATCAAGGAAACCGTGGTCGCCGCGGGCGCGGATATCGGCATTGCTCTCGATGGCGACGCCGACCGGCTGATTGTGGTCGACGAGAAGGGCCAGACCGTCGACGGCGACCAGCTGATGGCGCTGATAGGCAGCCGCATGGCGGCGCAGGGGTGTCTCACGGGCGGCGGAGTGGTCGCGACTGTCATGTCGAACCTCGGCCTTGAGCGCTTCCTCAAGGGCCAGGGGCTGGAGCTGATCCGCGCCAAGGTTGGCGATCGTTATGTGCTCGAGGCAATGAAGGCGGGCGGCTACAATGTCGGCGGCGAGCAATCGGGCCACATGATTCTGCTCGATCACGCCACCACCGGCGACGGCACGATTGCCGCGTTGCAGGTGCTCGGCGCCTTGGTGCAATCGGGCAAAAAGGCCAGCGAGCTGCTGCATCTGTTCGATCCGGTGCCGCAATTGCTCAAGAATGTGCGCTTTGCGGGCGGAAAACCGCTCGATGATGCCAAGGTCAATGCGGTGATTGCCGATGCCGAAGCGCAGCTGGCGGGCAAGGGGCGGTTGGTGATCCGGCCTTCGGGCACCGAGCCGGTGATCCGCGTCATGGCCGAGGGCGACGATGCCGGTGAAGTCGAACAGGTTGTCGATGCAATCTGCGCGGCGGTAAAAGAGGCGGCTGCATGAGCCTCGAAATGCGCCCCGACTGCGAACGCTGCGGTTGCGACTTGCCCGCCGAGCTCCCAGGTGCCTTCATCTGCAGCTTCGAATGCACTTTCTGCGCCGAATGCTCCGAAGCGCTCGACGAGCGTTGCCCCAATTGCGGCGGCGAGCTGATGGACCGGCCGACCCGGGCGAAGCATCATCACGCCAAGTCGCCGCCTTCGACTGAACGGAAATTCAAGGTGTGAGCAAGCCGACGCGCATCCTGACCATTGCCGGGTCCGACTCATCGGGTGGGGCGGGAATTCAGGCCGATATCAAGACCATCACCATGCTCGGCGGCTATGCCATGACGGCCATCACTGCGGTGACGGCGCAGAACACGCTGGGTGTTCAAGCGGTAGAGATACTTTCACCAGACTTGGTCGCGGCGCAGATCGACTCCTGCATTGGCGATGTGGGCGTCGATGCGGTCAAGATCGGCATGCTGGGTTCGGCGGAAATCGCGGAACTTGTGGCGGACCTTCTGGCAGAATTAAGCGTGCCGATCGTGTTCGATCCGGTAATGGTGGCGACCAGTGGGGCTGCCCTGGCCGATGCCGCAACCATGACGGCCTTCGCGCGGCTGATCGAAATTGCCACCCTGGTCACGCCCAACCTGCCCGAGCTCGCGGCGCTGGGCGGCGAGGCCTTGATCTGTAGATCGGCTCGGGCAGTGCTGATCAAGGGCGGCCACGGCCAAGGCGACGTGTTGATCGACCGGCTGGTCACCGGCGCGGGCGAACAGGCCCGCTGGCAGGGCTCACGTATCGATACCCGGCATACCCATGGCACTGGCTGCACCCTGGCCGCGGCCATCGCCACCGGCCTTGGGCAGGGAATGGCTCTTGAGGCGGCGGTTGCGAAGGCCCGCCAGTTCGTGCGCGCTGCGCTGGAAGCGGCCCCGGGTTTTGGCGGGGGCAACGGACCGCTCGGGCACCACGCGGTTCTTCGCTAACCGCAATCGAGCTCGTAAAACTGCACCACGTGCCCCCAGGCTTCTTCCGCTGTCTCGACCCAGTGGAACAGTTTTAAATCATCACGGTTAATGACGCCTTCGTCGGCCATTGCCTCGAAATCGATAATCCGGTTCCAGAACTCGCGGCCGAACAGCAGGATCGGCACCGGCTTCATTTTGCCGGTCTGGACCAGAGTTAGCAGTTCGAGGAACTCATCTAGTGTGCCGAAGCCACCCGGAAACACTGCGACAGCGCGGGCGCGGAGCAGGAAATGCATCTTGCGAAGTGCGAAATAGTGGAACTGGAATGAGAGACCCGGGGTGACATATTGATTGGGCGCCTGCTCGTGCGGCAGCACGATGTTGAGCCCAACAGTGTCGGCACCGGCATCGGCTGCGCCGCGGTTGGCGGCCTCCATGATCGACGGACCGCCGCCCGAACAGACCACGAATTGCCGCATGCCGTTCTCGACAATGCCGCAACTGCCCGCCATGCGGCCGAGCTTGCGCGCCTCGTCATAATAGTGGGCCTTGGCGGCCAGTCGCTCGGCTACGGCACGCTTTTCCGGGCTTTCCGCAGCCGCGATCAGTGCCTCTGCCTTATCCGGCGAAGGAATGCGGGCCGAGCCATAGACCACCAGGGTCGAGCCGATCCTTGCCTCGTCGAGCAGCATCTCGGGCTTCATCAGTTCGAGCTGGAAGCGTACCGGGCGCAATTCGTCGCGCAGCAGGAAATCGGTGTCGCGATAGGCGAGCTTATAGGAGGGGGCGAGAGTCTGCGGGGTTTCGACGCGCTGCGCATCAACGAAACCGGCTTCTTGTTCGGCCTTGTAGAAGCGGTGGCGGGTCAGTCTCTTTTCAGGGTCGGTCATCCCCGCCTTATTCCCGTTCAGCGGCACCAAGTCGAGTGGGGTGCTCACGCGGATAATCAATTTTTCAGACTTTTTGCCTAGGGTCAGGACCTATTAAATGGCTTGCATGATGCGCTGAAGGTTGATTCAATGGCGGCACTGGGAGGTGCTGTTGTGGACGATCTGTTTATGCTGAGCGAGGCGCAGATGCGCCGGATTG
>Ga0114974_10000537_pt1 | contig 31724 bp, 27 predicted proteins | sample S_130206_EF_Meta_FD_87318 | JGI IMG/M metagenome (GOLD analysis project Ga0114974, IMG submission 87318) | Freshwater microbial communities from Lake Simoncouche, Canada to study carbon cycling - S_130206_EF_MetaG | ecosystem: Environmental > Aquatic > Freshwater > Lake | place: Lake... | reverse complement strand
GCCGACTACTTCGCGGAAGACGATGCGCACGCACTCGAGATCTGCCGCACCGTCGTCTCGACGCTGCCGACGCAGAAGCGCACGCCCAACGGCCTCGTGACGCCTGAAGCCCCGCGCTACGACCCGACCGAGATCTACGGCATCGTCAACGCCGACATTCGCACGCCGTACGACGTCCGCGAAATCATCGCGCGCGTCGTGGACGGCTCGCGGTTCGACGAGTTCAAGGAGCGCTACGGCGCGACGCTGGTCACCGGCTTCGCCTACATCCATGGCATGCCGGTCGGCATCGTCGCCAACAACGGCGTCCTCTTCTCCGAGTCGGCGCTCAAGGCCACGCACTTCATCGAGCTGTGCAACTTGCGCGGTGTGCCGCTGGTCTTCCTGCAGAACATCACCGGCTTCATCGTCGGGCGCCAGTACGAGCGCCACGGCATCGCCAAGGACGGCGCGAAGATGGTGCACGCCGTCGCGAACTCGGTCGTGCCGAAGTTCACCGTGGTGGTCGGCGGCTCGTTCGGCGCCGGCAACTACGGCATGTGCGGCCGTGCCTACGACCCACGCATGCTGTGGATGTGGCCGAACTCCCGCATCTCGGTGATGGGCGGCGAGCAGGCAGCGAACGTCCTGGCCACGGTGAAGCGCGAGCAACTCGCACGGGAAGGGCAGCCGTTCTCGCCGGACGAGGAGCAGGCGCTCAAGCAGCCGATCCTCGACAAGTACGACACCGAAGGGTCGCCGTACTACTCGACGGCGCGCGTGTGGGACGACGGCATCCTCGACCCGGCACAGACGCGCGATGCACTCGGCCTGGGCCTGTCGGCGGCACTGAACGCGCCCGTGCCAGAGCCGCGCTTCGGCGTCTTCCGCATGTAGGACGCACCGTGGCCTATCAGCACCTCCTCACCAGGCGTGACGGCGCCGTGGAACGGCTCACGTTGAACCGGCCCGACGTGCGCAACGCGTTCAACGACACGATGATCGCCGAGCTGACCGCGTGGGCGGCGGCCACCGCCGCCGATGCCGCGGTGCGCGCGGTGGTCATCGACGGCGCCGGCCCGACGTTCTGTGCGGGTGCGGACGTCACCTGGATGGCGCGCACGGTGAACTACACCGAGGCCGAGAACGTCGAGGACGCGCGGCGGGCGTCGCGCATGTTCAGCGCCATCAACCGTCTGCCTCTCCCGGTGATCGGGCGCGTGCACGGCGCAGCCATCGGCGGCGGCGCCGGACTCGCCGCGGTGTGTGACATCGTGGTGGCCGACGAGCACGCGACGTTCGGCTTCACCGAAGTGACGCTCGGCATCGTGCCGGCGGTCATCTCACCGTTCGTGCTCGCAAAGATCGGACGCTCCGCCGCGCGCGAGCTGTTCCTCACCGGCCGGCGTTTCACGGCCGCGCATGCGCTCGACATCGGCCTGGTGCACACCACCGTGCAACCGGCCGAACTCGACGCTGCGGTCGACGCCGTGCTGCGCGAAGTACTGGCGGGAGGACGCGAGGCCATTGCCGCAGCCAAGCAGCTCATCGACGACGTCTGGCAGGCGGCGCCGACGGAGGTGGCGGAGGTCACCGCTGCCGCGCTCGCGAAGCGGCGAGTGTCGGCCGAGGGGCAGGAGGGGCTGCGCGCGTTCCTCGAGAAGCGCACGCCCGGCTGGAGCGGCGTGTGATTCGTCGCTTGCTCATTGCCAACCGCGGCGAGATTGCCGTGCGCCTGGCGCGCGCCTGTCGCGAGCTCGGCGTCGAGAGCGTCATGGTCTACTCCGATGCCGACGCGAACGCCGCGCACGTCGCCGCCGGGGATCGGGCGGTACGCATCGGTCCGGCGCCGGCTGTCGAAAGCTACCTGCACATCGCCGCGCTAATCGACGCGGCCCGCAGCAGTGGCGCGGATGCTGTTCACCCCGGCTACGGCTTCCTCTCGGAGAACGCGGGCTTCGCACGCGCCTGCGCGGACGCCGGGCTCATCTTCGTCGGACCGCCAGCCGACGTCATCGCGCGCATGGGCTCGAAGATCGAGGCGCGCCGCATCGCGATGGCGGCCGGCGTGCCGGTGGTACCAGGCGAGACGCCGTCGGACCAGAGCGACGACGGGGTGCTTGCCGCCATCGAGACCGTCGGCCTGCCTGCGCTGGTGAAGGCGTCCGCGGGCGGCGGCGGGCGCGGCATGCGGCAGGTGCACGCCCTGGCGGGCGCCCTGGCGGCGGTGCAGTCGGCCCGCCGCGAGGCGGAAGCGGCGTTCGGCGACGGCACGCTCTACGTGGAGCGGCTCATCCAGCAGCCCTACCACGTGGAAGTCCAGATCTGCGCCGACACACAGGGGCACGTCGTCCACCTGTTCGAACGCGAGTGTTCCGTCCAGCGGCGCCACCAGAAGGTGATCGAGGAGAGCCCGTCACCACATGTGACGCCCGAACTGCGCCGGCGCATGACCAGTGCGGCCGTCCGCGCGGCGCGTGCCGCTGGCTACGTCAACGCCGGCACGTTCGAATTCCTCGTCGATCTGGCCGGCGGCGTGCGCGATAACGCGCCGTTCTACTTCCTCGAGATGAACACGCGGCTGCAGGTCGAGCATCCGGTCACCGAGCAGGTGACCGGCGTTGACCTGGTGCGGGCGCAGTTGCTGGTGGCGTCCGGCGAACGGCTGCCGTGGACGCAGGGCGCACTGACCCAGCGCGGCCACGCCATCGAAGCGCGCGTCTATGCCGAGGCGCCAGCCCAGGGCTTCATTCCGCAGGCCGGCACGGTACTGCTCTACCGCGAACCGTCGTCGCCCGGCGTGCGCATCGACTCGGGCATCCGCGAAGGCGACGTGGTGCCGGTGCACTACGACGCGCTACTGGCGAAGGTGATTGCGACGGCAGGCTCGCGAACGCAGGCGATCGACCGTCTGCTCGCGGCGCTGCGCAGCTTCCCCATCCTCGGCGTCCACACGAACCTGCCGTTTCTCATTCGCCTGCTCGACAGCACGGCGTTCCGTGCGGGACAGATGCACACCGGCTATCTCGACGCCGAAGGCGCAGCACTCGCGGCCGAGCCGAACGAGCCGCCACCCGCGTTCATTCGCGACGCACTCGATGCCGCCGACCACGACCTCACGCCCAGCGCTGCCGGCGCCTCCGCGCCAGCTTGGGATCCGTGGATGCGCGTGCGCAACTGGAGCGTGCGATGAGCAACTCTCCGCTCGTGACGAGAATTGGCCCTGGTGCCTACCGCGTCGAGATCGATGGGCGCGCCGAGATTGTGCATGTGACCGGCGCACCAGGCCACCGGTGGGTGCACTGGCGCGGGCGCGTGTTCGAGCGGCCGTTTGCCGCAGACGAGCCGGCCGTGCGGCGCAGCACCGAGCGGCACCAGTCGCTCAGCGCACCGATGCCGGCCACGGTGCTGAAGATCGTGGCGCCCGAGGGCACCCAGGTCCGCACAGGCGACACGCTGCTCATTCTCGAGGCGATGAAGATGGAACTGCCGGTGCGCGCGCCAGCCGATGCCGTGGTGCGCGCGGTGCGCTGCCGTGAGGGCGAACTCGTGCAGCCCGGCACGACGCTCGTCGAGCTCGAGTGATGCACATGGAGTTCACCGCGCTGCGCGGCCGGCACGTCACGCTTGTCGAGGTGGGCCCACGCGATGGCCTCCAGAACGAGCAGGTGTCGATCGCCACCGACGACAAAGTGACGTTCATCGACCGCCTCAGTGCGGCTGGCTATCCGGTGATCGAGGTGTCGGCGTTCGTGAACCCGACGCGCGTGCCGCAGATGGGCGATGCATCTGAGTTGTTCGCGCGCATTGCCCGTCATCCCGGCACACGCTACACCGCGCTTGTGCCGAACCTGCAGGGACTCGAGCGTGCGGCCGCCGCCGGACTCGACGAGATCGCCATCTTCGCCGCCTCGTCCGAGTTGTTCAGCCGCGCCAACATCAACCAGGGGATCGACGATGCGTTCCGGACCTACGCGGCGGTGTGCGACCGCGCGCTGGCGCTGGGCATGCGGGTGCGCGGGTATCTGTCCACGGCCTTCGGCTGCCCGTATGAGGGCGACGTGCCGGCTGTGCGCGTTGCGGAACTATCGGCGCGGCTGCTGACGATGGGCGTCTATCAGGTGGCGATCAGCGACACCATCGGTGTGGCCCACCCGGGACAGGTGGACCGCGTGCTCCACACCGTGGGCGAGCAGATCGGGCTGGACGCGGTGGCGCTGCACTTCCACGACACACGCGGCACGGCGCTCGCCAACGTGTTGACCGCACTGCAACTCGGCATCACGACGTTCGACGCGTCGGCCGGCGGCCTTGGCGGCTGCCCGTACGCGCCGGGCGCCTCCGGCAACCTGGCCACCGAAGACCTGCTCTACCTGCTGGATGGATTGGGGATCGACACCGGTGTCGCGCTGGCGCGCGTCGTCGAGGCGTCTGGCTTCATCGCCAGCCGGATCGACCACGCGCTGCCGTCGCGCTACGTGCAGGCGGAGCGGGCGCGTCAGCAGCGGGGCTGACGCGCCGCCCTATTTCAGGATCTGTCCGGCGGTCGGCTCGCCCACCTCGGGGATGACCGTGCTGAGCGTCGTGTTGAGTTCCCAGATGGCCCCGTTCACGTTCGTGCCGAAGAAGCGGCGGTTCTCGGAACTGGTCGGGTCGGCGTAGGCACGCCAGCCCTGTGCCGCTTCACCGACGTCCAGGCCATTGCAACTGCCCGGTGCACCGGCGAAAGCGGTACCGTCGACCTCGATGACGTAGCCGGAGCGGGTCACCGAGTTCGAGGTGGCCAGACCTGGTGAGATGAACGCCTCGCGGCTGTTCGCCGGCGCCCGGCCAAGCGTGGTCAGATTGGGCGCGTAGAACCCTGCCCCGCACGTGAGTGCGAAGGTCAACTGCGCGCTGTGAATGGTGCGTAGAGACCCGATGGCCGATGCCGCGCCCGCAGACTGCCTCGCCAAGAGCATCCGTGGCAACGCGATGGTCGAAAGGACGCCCATCATGGCACAGACGAAGAGGATGTCGATAAGGGCGAAGCCGTCGGCTTTGCGAATGTTCACCTGTCAGCTCCTGTCAGTCCTTTAGCAGAGCTCGTGCCGCCCAGCACCTGTGTGCAGCGTCGCGCGAGGGTGCGCACAACAGAGGCCTGGCGCACAGGACCGGGTGACACTGCGTGGCACCTGACGCGCCGCCTGACAATTCCTGTCACCCCCTCTTTCGGTAGATGCGCTGCCACACTTCAGCGGTTGAGTCCTGCGTGGCGCTGTCTGACAATTGGGCATGAAGCAGCAGGTTCTGTCATCGGTGGTCATCGTTGCCCTGGCGGTGGTCGGCGTCGGAAGCCAGACGCGCGTTACGGCCCCGAACAACAAGTACACGCCAGCCCAGGACGTCGAACTCGGGCTGCAGGCAGCCGCCGAGGCCAGGCAGCAACTGCCGATCATGCGCGACGATGCGGTCACGTCGTATGTGACCCGGCTTGGTGAGCGGCTCACGGCCGTCATCCCAGCCGAGTTCCAGCGCCACGAGTTCAAGTACACCTTCGAAACCGTGAACGTACGCGAGATCAACGCCTTTGCCCTGCCGGGCGGGCCGATGTTCGTGAACCGCGGGATGATCGAGGCGGCCAACAGCGAGGGCGAGGTCGTCGGCGTGATGGCACACGAGGTGAGTCACGTACTGCTCCGCCACGGCACCGCCCAGGCCAGCAAGGCCGGCACGTACCAGATGGGACAGGTGGCGGGCGCCGTCCTCGGGGCGATCATCGGCGGACGCGTTGGCAGCGTCGTGGCGCAAGGCACGCAGTTCGGCCTCGGCACCGCGTTCCTCCGCTACGGCCGCGATTACGAGAAGCAGGCCGACATCCTCGGCGCGCAGCTCATGGCGCGCGCCGGCTACGACGCCCGCGAGATGGCGAACATGTTCAAGACCATCGAGAAGCAGGGTGGCGCGAACGGACCAGAGTGGCTATCCGATCATCCGAACCCCGCGAACCGCTCGCAGTACATCGAGCAAGAAGCGCAGTCGCTGCGTGTCTCGAGTCCGGTTGGCGACCGCTCGGGTTTCGACCGGGTCACCGCGCACCTGAAGACGCTGCCGAAAGCCCCCACTTCCGAGGAAGCGGCCAAGGCGGCGAAGGGCAATGGCGGCGGCACGAGCGCCGATCCGCGATCGGCCGGCACCCTCGGCCACGTCGACGCTCCGGCGACGCGCTACCGCGAATACACGGAAGGGAACGTCTTCCGGATCGCCGTGCCGACCAACTGGCGCGAACTGCCTGGGTCGAGCTCCGTCACCTTCGCGCCGACCGGGGCGTACGGGCAGGCAAACGGCCAGAACGTCTTCACCCACGGGGTCGAAGTGGGTGTGCTCCGCAACGAGCGGCATGAACTGCCGGAAGCCACGGCCGACTTCATCCAGGCGCTCGGCCAGTCGAATCCGCGCCTGACGCAGCAGTCGGAGCCGCTGGCCACGGTGGTCGCCAACCGGCGGGCGCTGCAGACCAGGCTCGAGAACGTCTCGGATGCCACGGGGCAGCCCGAGGAGATTCAGCTCTTCACCACCCGCATGTCGGACGGCACGCTGTTCTACGTCATTGCCGTGGTTCCGACGTCGGACGCGCGCGGCTACGAAGCCGCGTTCCAGCAGGTGGTGCGGTCCATTCGCCTGAACGACTGACGGTCGAGCGGACGGCAACGACCACAAGGCCACTCCAGCGCTAATCCGACAGCGGCGTCCGTCCGATAGAGCTCTACGTGGAAGACAAGAACTGGACTTTCTCGCGTGACGGGCATCTTCTGGAAATCAAGCGGACCCCGACTGATAACGGCTTCCTGCTTGGCGTAACCGGCGACGGTCCGTCGCGGAGCTACTTCTTCGACGACCTCTCGAAGCTCGAGCGGTTCCAGGCCGACTTCGAGAAGTTCCTCCTCGGCACCGGCTGGACCTTCGTGGCATTCTCGCCCGATCGACGGGCGGGCCGCGAGCGCCGGCACTTCAGCCGTTTGCTGACCGACCGCCGCCGCTGGTGGACCGACGGCGTGCGGACGCCGCTCGAGCAGCAACTCGAAGAACGCGACCGCGATGGCCGCGAGCGACGGCTTCGCCGCATCCACGAACGTCGGGGCTGACGGGTCGGCCTCCCCGGTCGACCCGGCTCCGTCTTTGCTCTAGACCTCCACGGAGGTCCGAAGATGCCGGTCAGATTATCGCCCTCACCCGATCAACGCGGAGACTGGGTGGCCATTCACGACACGCGCGTAAGTCTTACTTCCTGATCGCCGCCGCTTGTCGCGGCCGGTCAGGCACGTTAAGCTGAACGCGAAACTGCTCACGTCTATAGGGAGATGCACAGGATGAGACGACTTTTACGTGTGTGCGTCGTGGCACTGGCGCTCGTGGGACTGCCGCTGGCGGCCTCCGCCCAGCCCGCACTCGCCGACGACGACCGTTCCGGATTGATCTCGGCAGGAGCGCTCGTCGGGGCGGAAATGGATACGCCTGACAACTGGCTGATGTTCGGCGTCGACACCCGCGTCAAGGTCGCGCACGGCCTCGAGTTCGAACCGCGGTTCACCTACCAGCCGCTCGGTGGGGGCCACACCATCCAACTCGATGCGAATGTCCTCAAGAACCTCGATCTGGCGCGGCCGGGGCGCTTCCACCCGTTCTTCGGCATTGGCGGCACACTGCAGAAGGTGTCGCCCGACGGCGGCAACGGCGACAGCACGCTCGGCCTCAACCTGATTGGCGGCACGCGGATCGCCCTCAGCGGCAGTTCCGGATACGAGCCGTTCATCGTCGGGCAGTATTCGCTCCTCCGCGATCAGTTCAACCCGTTCTCGATCGTCGTCGGCGCGTCGTTCCGCCTGCGCGGACACTAGCCTCGTCCCGACACCGGCCGGGCCGACGCCTGGCCGGTCCCTCTCTTCCGCGTTCCCCTCCCATTGACCACCGCGCGGATCGACCATTGGCCACCCGCGCGCCTGGCGGACCACGAAGGCTGACGTTGTCCAGACCGATCCAGCGGTCGAGCCCGACGGTCGACGGGTAGACGAACAGCGTCTGCTACCAGGAGTAACTCGCACGCAGGTCGGTCACGCCGATGATGGTCCACGTCCGGATCATGCCCGTCATGTTCCGGCGAGTGAGCCGACGTGGTTTGCACAGGTGGCTTGACAGTGTCTGGCCACGCCCGCTAAAAGGGGGCCGTCCATGCCGGCGAAGCGCACGAAGCAGCCACCCCGTTCCGACTCGACGCCCTCAGTCCATCAGCGGCTCTCGGACGCCAAGGAAGCGATCGAGGCGAGCGGTCTCGAATTCCCAGGCGTCGGCACGCTCTTCATGGTCTGGAAGAAGCTGGGCGTCAGGGGACTGCTGTTTGTCATCCTGTTCGTCGGCTTGCCGACCGGCGAGTACTCGGCGCTCCGCTACGCGGTGTATTCAGGCCTTCCGCGGACGGTGGGGGGATTCGGACTGACCTTCGTCGCCGAGGAGTGGACCCTCTCGCCGCTGAGGCTTAGGGCCACCGCCAGGAACGTGCGTGTGAGCGAGCCGTCCACTGGCCGGCCAGTGCTCACCGCCGGGGAGATCGAGTTCCAGGGGAGCGCGTGGACGGTGCTGCGCGGACTGCCGGACATGCTCACCTTCCACCTCTTTGGCGGGACCCAACCGTTCAACGAGATTGTCGTCAGGCACGGCGAACTGCACCTGGAGCGGTCGCTGACCGGCCGTCTGAACTGGAGCGACTTCGTCGAGGTGGTGCCGGCGGCACGCGTCGATGAGGCGCTCGCCGGGGTCTACCGGATTCGCGAACTGAAGCTCGAAGACTTCCGCGTGTCTTATGTCGAACACCTGCCCGGCGGATCGGGCGACGGCATCATCCGCTCGGCGCAGGCCCAGGTGAAGCTCGACGAGGTGAACGGCACACTGAGCGACCTCGCGCCGCCGGACACCGTTGGCGCGCGACCGACGCGGTTCGTACTGAAGGGCCGATCGGCATCCGGTCTATTCGAAGTTGCCGGGTCAGCAGCACTGTTTCTGCCTGGGGGCGGAACGCGGGAATCCAACGCTGACGGGCGCCTCGTGTCCGTGAGCGACCGTTCGAAGGCTGCGTCGTATCCGTTCGAGGTCTCCGTCTATCTCGAGAACATCGCGGCGGCCGCCTATGGGCAGATGGTGCCGGTGAGCACGATCATCCCCGTCAACGGCGTCATCAACGGCAAGACCACCATCGTGTACGAGAGCGCCACTCCCGAGTGCAAGGGGAGCTTCGCGATGAAGGACGTTCGCTTTGCCCCCAATCCGGCCGTCGTCACCAGGCCGTCGGACGTGGAAGTGATTCGTCGCCTGGTGTCGAACGTGGTCTACTCGGGCCCATTCGAGCCGTGCACCGCCCCCGTCGTCGGGCGGGGCGACGACTGGGCCGCGCGGCCCGCCGCCGAGGCGCTCACGCGGCTGACGGTGCAGGCAACCGCTGGTGCGTCTCCCGGTGTGAAGGCACTCGTCGAGCGGGACAGGCGCATCATGGGCGGCGAACAGATCGACACCACGCTTGCGGCGTTCACGGCAAGCCTCGCGCAGCAGATGGGACTGCGACTCGTCTCGTCAGTTGCAGGCGCCCGCGGCGAGGCCGTGGCGCAGTCGCTGGCCTCGTCCAACAACAGCACGGCCTCTGGCAGCAAGGGCGGGGGCAACGCGGTCGTCGGCGGCGTGAAAGCCGTCGGTTCCGGCATCAAGCGACTGTTCGGCGGCGGTTCAGGCCGCTAGACAGCACGCTGCGGTTTTTCGGGCCGAACTCGACGCGCGCCACGACTTGAAGACGGCGTTTTCCGCGCTCATCGCGGGCCTACCTGCCCTACTTCGCAGCCGCGACGCAGGCGAAGACACGGGTGGCGCGCATGCAGCAGTGTCTCGACTCCCTGCTTGCGGGCAGGGGGTTGAACCACTAGGCTACGGCTCGGGGGTTGTCATGCACCGCTTCGTGCTCGTGCCCGGACTCGTCGTTGCGCTGCTGGCTGCTGCCTGCGCACAGGAGCCCAACTCGCCGTTGACGCAGGCCGCCGCGCACAACGACGTCGCCGCACTGCGTCGTCTGCTCAGCGCCGGCCATCAGGCCGATGAGCGTGCTGGCACGTGGACGCCGTTGATCTGGGCGGCGCGGTCGGGGGCGGTCGAAGCGATCACGGTACTGCTCGATGCCGGCGTCGACGTGAACCGTCCCGGTCCCACCGGAGACGACTGGGACGCCACGCCCTTGCAGCACGCGATTCTCCAGCGACAGCCGGCTGCCGTCCGGTTGCTGCTCGACCGCGGCGCCAGTGTGAGTGGCGGCGCCGGCGGCAGCCTGTCGGCGCTGTTCCTGGCGGCTGGCGACACCGACCCGGCGTTCGTCGCGGCGCTGCTCGCACACGGCGCAGACCCACGGCTCGAAGGCGACGATGGAGCCACGCCGCTGTCGCGGGCCGTGTCCGCCGGCACGCTCAACGGACCCGATCGTCCGATGTTCGGCGGCTGCCGGGTCGAGACGGTTCGTGCCCTCGTCGCGCACGATCCCACGCTGCGCCTGCAGCGCAATGCGGCATGGACCGATGCGCTCTGGTGGGCGCGCACGCAGCGATGTGAGGACGTGCTGCAGTTAGTGGCTGAGTAGTTCAGAACGCGACGCCGAGACGCGCCTGGACCCGATGGAATGACGGACCTGGCGCAGGCCCAGGTCGTCATCGCGGCCTAGCGGCGTGAGTCCAACGACGATCGGCCGAAGAAGGGACTCGGTGGGCTGACGCCAGCCGCCTACGCCCTGCAGTTGCCGGCGAAGACGAACACGGCAAAAGTAACCGCCGGATTCGAAATGGATCTGCTACTGAAGCCGGGCGGACGTCAGGCCGCGGTCGCGATGCAAATCACACCACGGGACATCTAAAGCGCGCTGATTGTCAGGTAGTATCCGTCCGGGTCCCGGAGTGAAAACTCTCTCGTCTGAGTGTTCGGGTTCACGTGAGGCTCTTCTTCGAACCGGTCGACCAAGGCGCGCGCCCTTTCTTCCGCCATTTCGTAGTCGTCGACGCGGAAGAACAGTAGGAGACCGTTGCATCGGTATCCAGGATCTGACCAAAGTGGTCATGCCCCTGAGGCGTCTCGGGCTGGCCGAATAGCGACTGGTACCATTTGAGGCTGCGAGGTACATCGCTCACGCCGATGATCGTCCATGTGCGTTTCATCGTATTTCTGTGGACGGCCTAACGTCGGCGCTCACCAGCGGCCGACAGAATTCGCCTCGGCCGTCTGGTGCAGCGCATGTTAGGCTGCGCTTGCGCATATGTCTGATATGACATACCCTTCCGTCCGATGAGCCCCCGCGACAAGCCGCTCGTCTGGTTATGCGGCGCCGTCACGACGCCGCCCTTTGGCCAAGCCGCCAGGGTGGAGGCTGGGTTTCTGCTGCGGCGCTTGCAGCGCGGTGAGAGCTTGGCACTGCCACACTCCAGGCCGATGCCCGATGTTGGACCGGCGTGCCATGAACTGCGCATCGTCGACCGGTCGGTCACCTGGCGGATCATGTACCACATGGCCGCTGACGCGATCGTGATTCTTGATGTCTTCGCGAAGAAGACCGCGGCCACGCCGAAAGGCATCATCACCGAGTGTCGGACACGGCTCGCCGACTTTCAGCGCGTGGTGAAGAACCAGAAGGGAGAACGTCGTGCGCGTCGATAAACGCCGGAAGCTCGAGCGGGCCGGGTGGGCCGTGGGAGACGCCGGGGACTTCCTGGGGCTATCCACCGAGGAGCGCCAATTCGTAGAAGTTAAACTCGCGCTGGCCGACGGCATGCGGCGGCGACGCGAGCACCTCGGGTTGACCCAACTCCAAGTGGCTGAGCGCCTCGGGTCGAGCCAATCGCGCGTGGCAAAGATGGAGGCGGCTGACCGCACCGTCAGTACCGATCTGTTGTTGAAGGCGATCTTTCAACTGGGAGGTAGCCCGCGCGATGTGGCCCGGTTACTGGTCCCACGAATTCGTAGTCGAGCAGCCTAACTAGTATTGAGTAGACCGCCCTCTGTCCCCCGCTGCCCTCTGTCCGTCCATGGCAGCATCAGCCAGAGTTCAGCTAACTCACGGTGGCCGCGGATGTTAGCACGCCGCCCACTCGCACCTACCGGCCGTTCCGCCGCTCGCCGCGTATACGCGCGAACCCTTCGCGGGCTAACGTGGCGGAGTCCGCGAGAACGCGCCCAAATCGCGCGATGTTCGGAATTGGCCCGCGAACATGTCGCGCGTATACACCGGCATCTTCGCAATTTCGGCCTGACATCGCTCGGGACCGCCGTATTAGCCCGCGAACGTTCGCGGGCGAACGTGGAACCCTCGCAACCGCACCTACCAGCGATCGAGCGGACTCTTCACCCCGAGCCCGCCACGATTCAGCACGTGCGTGTACACCATCGTCGTGCTCACGTCCGCATGCCCCAGCAGTTCCTGCACGGTGCGGGTGTCCGACCCGCTCTCGAGCAGGTGCGTCGCAAACGAGTGCCGGAAGGTGTGACAGCCGACGCGCTTGGCCAGCCCGGCGGCGCGCGCAGCGTCGGCAACGGCCTTCTGGATGACACTCTCGTGCATGTGAAACCGGCTGGGTGGCCCGTACTGCGCGTCGCGGCAGATCCGCCCGGCCGGAAACACGAACTGCCAGCCCCACTCGGCCGGCGCATTCGGAAACTTGCGCGCCAGCGCATCCGGCAGCACCACACGGCCATGACCAGCCGCGAGGTCGGCCTGATGCATCTGACGCACCTGCGCGAGGTGACGCTCGAGTGGCTCGCGCACCGCGTCGGGCAGCATCACCCGCCGATCCTTCTGCCCCTTCCCCCGCCGCACGGTGATCTCGCGCCGCGCAAGGTCGATGTCCTTCACGCGTAGCGCCAGGCTCTCTGCAGCCGCAGCCCCGCCCCATACAGCAGCATCGCCACCAGCTTCGGCACGCCGTCGAGCGCAGTCAGCACGGCTCGCACTTCCTCCGGCGTCAGCACCACCGGCACCCGCTCCGGCATGCGCGCCCGCGGCGGTACCACGACATCGCCCAGCGCCTGCTGCAGCACGTGCCGGTAGAGAAACAGGATGCCGCTTAGCGCCTGGTTCTGCGTTGACGCCGCCACGTGCTGGTCAACCGCAAGCCACGTGATGAACCGCGTCACGTCCTCGACGGTCAGCTCGCGCGGATGCCGCTTGCCGTGAATCACGATGTAGCGCCGAATCCAGTGAAGGTAGGCGTCCTCGGTGCGCGGGCTGTAGTGCCTGGCGCGCACGGCACCTCGCACCTGGTCCAACAAGCGCGGCCGGTCCATCTCTCCCATCGACGACGACGATGCCATCGTCCCGGACGACGACGCAATCATCGAGTGCAGACCCGTGCGGAGTGCCGCACTTCGGCGACGACCATGACGTCTACGCGGAGGACGACGTCGGCCACCGCCCGCAGCGGCAGCACAGCGGGAGGTTCGACAGCCTGTGTGCGCACCATCGTTCCTGGCGGCTCGCCGGGTCCGTCTATCTTCTCGTCGCGCTCACCGGCATCTTCACGCTGGCCTACGTCCCGTCGCGGATTCCTCTGTCGGGCGATCCGGCCACCACACTCGACACCATCCGTGCAGCCGAACCACTCTTCCGCATCGGCATCGCCGCGTTCCTGCTGATGCGGACCAACTTCCTGCTGCTGCGTCCCGCAGGACCGGCAGCGGACGCGGCGGCTGGTCGTCGGTGTCCGGGCACAGCGTCGGCGACGCGACCGTTCACGCCGGCGTGACAGGACAGAGGGAAGACGCCCGCGGCGAGAGTGCCCCGTGCGGGTCGGCTATACTGCGCCACCAGCATGCAGCACGCGTCGATCGGGAACCGGAAGAGCGTCCCGTGGCGCCGCATCGGCCTCGGCCTTGCGGCGGCAACCGTCATGACATCGGCAACCCTCGTCGCCCAGCGCGCGCCCGCGCGACAGCCTGATCTGCAGGGCACGTGGGACAACGCGACTGCGACGCCGCTGGTCCGCCCAAAGCCGTTCGCCGACAGATCGCACTTCACGCGCGAAGAGGCCGACGCCTTCGAGCGAGACAACTACAACCGCATCCTCAGCGGCTTCGCGGCCGAAGACAGGCTCGCCAGCGATCTGAACGAGACCTACCAGGAAACCGCCGACCTGAAGGTGGTTGACGACCTCCGCACGTCACTGATTGTCGACCCTCCGGACGGTCAACTGCCTCCCCCACTGCCGCAGGTGCAGGCGCGCATCGACGCGCGGCCGAAACGAAACTACGACGACCCTGAAACGCTGACGCTCGACGAGCGCTGCCTGATGGCGGTCGGCTCCGGTTCCTCGAGCGGTGCGCCACCGCTGGTGCCGAACCCGTTCGGCCAGAACCTGTATCAGATCGTCCAGACGCCGGACCGCGTGGTCATCTACGCGGAGATGGTGCACGACGCGCGGGTGATTCGCCTGAACGGCACCCACCTGCCGCCGTCGGTCAGACAGTGGACGGGTGACTCGATTGGACACTGGGACGCCGACACGCTCGTCGTCGACACCACGAACTTCAGGCGCGAGACCCACTACCGCAACTCCGGCGAGCGACTGCACGTGGTGGAACGGTTCACACGCACGGCGCCGGATACGCTCCGCTACCAGGTGACCGTCGAGGATCCGGACACGTGGGCCGTGCCGTGGACCGCCGAGATCCCCTTCAAGGCAACCGCCAGCCAGATCTTCGAATATGCCTGCCACGAAGGCAGCCACACGATCGAATACTTCATGCGTGGCGCGAGGGATGAAGAGCGGCGCGGCGTGAAGCCGAATCGCTGAGGCAGAGGTCGGGCGACGAGCCCGATCCGCGTGTGACGATGGGTAATTGGAGGTGGAAGGACTTGAATTGGAGGCGCCGCCCGGATTTGAACCGGGGGTGGAGGTTTTGCAGACCTCTGCCTTACCACTTGGCGACGGCGCCGTTCAGAGCCCTGAAACGAGGAACGGGCCATGAAGGCCCGCGCTTACGCCCCAGTTGCGAGGCGAGATATGGAGCGGGAAACGGGATTCGAACCCGCGACTTCGACCTTGGCAAGGTCGCACTCTACCACTGAGTTATTCCCGCTCGCCAGAAAACCTAAAGTACCACACGCACCCGCTCAGCTACAACCCCGACGAGCACTTCCCGTCGATTTTTTTACCGAGGGGCTACACTTTCGCGGCGCGAAGGACCTGCGCCGCTTCCTCCGGTGAGGTGGGGTTGATGTAGAAACCCGTTCCCCATTCGAACCCGGCAGTGCGCGTCAGTTTCGGCATCAGTTCCACGTGCCAGTGATAGTACTCGGCACGCGTATCCGAAAACGGCGCGCTGTGGATGACGAGATTATACGACGGATTCTCGAGCGCGCGGTTCATACGTTGCAGTACCGACTTCAACATCCGCGCCAGGCTCTCGTAGGCCTGTCGCGGCGCCTCCTCGAAGCGCGACCCGTGGCTCTTCGGCAGCAGCCAGGTCTCGAACGGGAACCGTGGCGCATACGGCGCCAGCGCCACGATGTCGGCGTTCTCGTGAATGACGCGCCGCCCCGACGCAATCTCCTGCCGGATGATGTCGCAGAAGACGCAGCGTTCCTTCTGCTCGAAGTGGCGGCGGGCCCCCTCGATTTCCTCGCGCACGAAGTCGGGCACGATCGGCAGCGCAATGAGCTGCGAGTGCGAGTGTGCGAGCGTGGCACCGGCCGACGCCCCGTGGTTCTTGAACACCAGCACGTAGCGGAAGCGCGTGTCCTTCTTCAGGTCGAGGATCCGTTCGCGGAACGCCCACAGCACCCGCTCGATCTCCATCGCGCTCATCGTCGCGAGCATCTTCGAGTGATCCGGCGACTCGATGACGACCTCGTGCGCGCCAATGCCGTTCATGCGGTCGAACATCCCCTCGCCTTCACGATCGAGGTTCCCCTCGACCTGCAGCGCCGGGAACTTGTTGGGGACGACGCGGAGGTCCCAGCCCGGGCTGTTCGGCGCCTGGCCGTTCTGACGGAACGCCAGCACCTCGGGCGGAGTCATGTCTTCGTGACCGGTGCAGAAGGGGCAGTAGTCGCCCGCGATGACGGTGGACGGCTCGACACGGAAGTCGTTGGGACGCTTCTGCCGGTCGGTGGAGATGATCACCCAGCGACCGGTGATCGGGTCTTTGCGCAGTTCAGGCACGTGTGGAATTACGATTTTACGCTAGGGACACAGGGGCCGCGTCTGCCGAAATTACGGCTCACCGCATTCCGGCGTCGAAGGCATTTGCGTACACCTCCACGCTCGGCCCCTGCTCGCCCAGCGCAATAGCCACGACATCGAACCGGCACGGGCGTTCGACTAACCGCTGGCGCAGCAGGAAGTCGTGCGCCGTCGCCACCAGCCGCCGGCGTTTCGTCCACGTCACCGCATCGGCGCCAGAGCCGTAGTCGGCGCCGGCTCGCGTCTTCACTTCCACGAAGACCACGGTCGGACCGTCGAGCGCGATGATGTCGATTTCGCCACTGCGGCACCGATAGCGCCGCGCAACAATCGCGTACCCGCGCCGTTCGAGCTCGGCGCACGCGAGGTTTTCGCCGATTTCTCCGAGCGTGACGCGAGCGCGAGTCATGGGCACCGCGGTGCGGAGCAAAGGTCGCGCCCGACGGCGCCACCTGCCGCGCGTGGCTTCAGGATGACGTCGACGCCACCTCGGTAAGAGCCTCGTCGAACAGCCGGACGGCGGTGTCGGCCTCCGCCGCGGTGAGCACCAGTGGCGGGCAGAAGCGCACGGTGTTCCGCCCGGCGCCAAGAATGAGCAGCCCGCGCCTGAACGCCGCATTCACCACCGCGTTCCTCACCTCCGGCGCGCGCTCTTTCGTCGTGCGGTCCTTCACCAGCTCCACGCCGACCATGAGCCCCCGGCCGCGCACATCGCCGATGAGCGGGTGTTTATCGACCAGCGCGGTCAGCCCCGCCTTCAACCGCTCCCCCACCACCGCCGCATTGCGAATGAGCTGCTCGTTCAGCAACCGGATCGTCTCGAGCGCCGCGGCGCACGCGACCGGGTTGCCGCCGAAGGTCGACGCGTGGGCGCCAGGAGGCCACGTCATCAACGCCGCACGCGCCAGCGCCACGCCGAGTGGCAGCCCCGACGCAATCCCTTTGGCAATCGCCACCATGTCGGGCTGGACACCGCTGTGCTCCACCGCGAACATGCGACCGGTGCGCCCCATGCCCGACTGCACTTCATCGACCACCAGCAGGATGCCGTGGCGCGACGTCAGGTCGCGCAGTCGCTGCATGAACTGGTCAGGTGCCACGAGGTAGCCGCCCTCGCCCTGGATCGGTTCCACCACCACCGCCGCCACCTCGTCGGGCGACACGAGCTGCACCAGCGTCTGCTGTTCCAGCGGATCGAGACACTCGGCGGCACAGCGGTCCGGCGTCGCGCCGACCGGACAGCGATAGCAGTCGGCAAACGCCGCGTGCGTCACACCCGGCACCAGCGGCCCGAAGCCGCGCCGCTGCACGGTCTTGCTGGCCGTCAACGACAACGCGCCCATCGTCCGCCCATGGAAGCCGCCGAGGAACGCGATGATCTGCTGCCGTCTCGTCGTGTAGCGCGCCAGCTTCAGGCACGCCTCGATCGCCTCGGTGCCGGAGTTGCCGAAGAACGCACGTACGGGCCCGTCCATCGGCGCGACTGCGGCGAGCGCCTCGGCCACCTGCACCTGCAGCTCGTAGTAGAAGTCGGTGCCCGACATGTGCAGGAACTGCTGCGCCTGCGCCGTGACGGCGCGCACCACGTCCGGATGCGAGTGCCCCGTGGCGTTCACCGCGATGCCGGCGGCGCAATCGAGGAAGGTGTTGCCGTCGACATCTTCGACGGCGCAGCCGGAGCCGCGGGCGATGACCAGCGGATATCCGCGGGTGTAGGAAGGAGAGATGACCGCCGCGTCCCTGGCGATAAGCGCTGCGGCTTTCGGTCCGGGGAGCGGCGTTCGGATGTCGGGCACGGCCATGTGTGGACCCTCCCGTTGAATGTCGGAACCCGTCTACTTGCGCTTCCAGCGTGTGCCGGCGGCTGAATCTTCGAGAAGCACGCCGCGTGCCGCCAGGTCCTGGCGAATGCGGTCGGCCTCCGCGAAGTCGCGGGCACGACGAGCTGCGTGCCGCGCCTCGATGAGCGCCCCAATCTCCTCGACCGGCACCGGCGGCTGTTCGTCTTCCGCCTGCCGCAGCGAGAGGATGCCGAGCACCTGGTCGAACCCGTCGAACGCCTGCCGGATAACCGGCGCGTCGCCGGCGCCGAGTTGGCCCGCGTCCACGGCCGAGTTCAGCGACCGCACCAGTTCAAACATTGCGCCGAGGGCGGCGGCGGTGTTCAGGTCGTCGCGCATGGCATCGCCGAACTGCGTCCGCGCCTCGTCCACACGGATCGCAATCTCCGGGTGCGATCCCGGCGCCGTCACCGCCGCCACGCGCGCGAGGCAGTCGGTGAGGCGGCGTAGCGCTTCTTCAGCCTGCTGCAGGCTCTCCCACGTGAAGTTCAGCTGCTTGCGGTAGTGCGACGACAGCAGCAGATACCGCAGCGCCGACGCGCGGTATCCCGCCTTGACGACGTCGGGGATGTTGCGGACGTTCCCGGTCGACTTCGACATCTTCTCGTCGTCGACGATCAGGTGCTCGCAGTGGAACCAGAAGCGCGAGAACTGGTGCCCGGTCGCGCACTCGCTCTGGGCAATCTCGTTCTCGTGGTGCGGGAAGATCAGGTCGACGCCGCCCGTGTGGATATCGATCGGCGGCGCGCCGAGCACCTGCAGCGCCATGGCCGAGCACTCGAGATGCCAGCCCGGACGCCCAGGCGTGCCGCCCGCCACTTCCCACGAGGGCTCGCCCGGCTTCGATGCCTTCCACAGCACGAAGTCGCGTGCGTCGTCCTTGCCGTACTCGTCCGAGTCGACGCGAACACCAGGCTGCATCCCCTCGTGATCGAGATGCGCCAGCTTGCCGTAGTCGGGCATCGTCGAAATCTTGAAGTAGATGGAGCCGTCGCTGCGGTAGGTGTGCCCCTTCTGCTCGAGCGCCTCGACCATCGCGCCCATGGCCGCGATGTTCTCCGGGTCGGTGGCACGCGGATTCGATTCCACCGGTTCGAGCCCCATGGCGGCCGCGTCCTCACGGAACGCCGCGATCCACTGGTCGGTATACGACCGCAGGTCCATGCCGGCCTTCTGCGCACCGATGATCGTCTTGTCGTCCACGTCGGTGAAGTTCATCACGTGGTGGACGGTGTAGTGCTGGAGGTGGCGCAGCGTGCGCCGCAGAACGTCCACGCACACGAAGGTGCGGAAGTTGCCGATGTGCCCGCGCGCGTAGACGGTGAGGCCACAGGTGTACATCCGAACCGTGTTGTCGGGTCCGGGCGTGAAATCTTCCTCGGCTCGGGTCAGCGTGTTGTACAGGCGCATCGGGCTAGCGGGATTCTACAGTGAAAGGCGCGCGAACAGGAGGCGGGCGCGGTCGCAGTCAGCCTGGATCTGCGCCGTGAGGGCGTCAAGCGACTCGAAGGCCCGTTCGTCGCGCAGGCGCTGCACGAAGCCGACCCGGATGGACGCGCCGTACAGGTCGCGATCGAGGTTGAAGATGTGCGTCTCGATGGAGACGCGTCCCGAGTCGTCCACGGTCGGCCGCACGCCGATGTTGGTGACCGAGGAGTAGACGATGCCGTCGAGGGTTGCCGTCGTGGCGTAGACACCAACGGGCGGCAACAGTTCGTTTGGCGTCTCGACGTTGGCCGTCGGGAACCCGATGGTCCGCCCGCGCTGCGCCCCTTGCACCACCGTGCCGTCGATGAAGTACTGGTGCCCGAGCAGCGCCCCCGCTTCGTCCACGCGCGCCTCGTTGATGAGCCGGCGCACACGGGTGCTGGACACGACGAAGTCCTTGTAGCGCACCGGGTCGATCTTCTCGGCGTTGAAGCCGTAGCGCGCGCCCAGGGTCCTCAGCAGGCTGAAGGTGCCGGCCCGGTCGCGTCCGAACAGGAAGTTCGCGCCAACCCACACCTCCGACACGTGCAGCCAGTCGACCAGCACCGCTCGCACGAAGGTTTCCGGATCCCACTGCGACAACTCGTGCGTGAAGCGCACGATGGCGGTGCCCTGCACGCCGGCCGACGCCAGCGCCTCGAGCTTCTGCGCCTTGGTCATCAGCAGCGGCGGCGCCTTGTCGGGGCGCACGATCCGCGGGGGATGCGGGTCGAACGTCATCACCACCGACGTGGCGCCACGCTCCGACGAGACGCGTTTCACCCGCTCGAGAATCTTCCGGTGCCCGCGGTGGACACCGTCGAAGTTCCCAAGGGCGAGCACGGGATGCGACCAGCGCGGGGGGCGCAGATCTTCCGGGAAGTGGATGACGTCCATGACTGCTGTGCGACGAGGGGCCGCGACCTATACCACCTCGAGAACCAGCCCATCATAGGCCAGTTCCACACCCGTCGGCAGGCGCGCGCACGTCTCGACGTACGGCAGATCGTGGCAGACGTGCGTGAAGTAGGTGCGGTCCGCGCCGATGCGTGCCGCAGCCTCGAGCGCCTGCTCCAGATTGAAGTGCGTGGGATGCACCTTCTCGCGCAGCGCGTCGAGCACCAGCGTGCGCACCCCCTCGAGCAGCGGCCACGACTCATCCGGAATCGCGTTGCAGTCGGTCAGGTAGGCGAACGAGCCGATGCGGTAGCCCAGAATCGGCCGGCGCCCGTGCATCACCGGCACCGGGACGATGTCGAGCCCGCCGAGGGAAAACGGCCCGACGATCGTCGAGAGCGAGATCTTCGGGAGGCCGCCGCCCTGGGGCGTTGCCGCATCGAAGATGTAGGAGAACGTGTGCCGGAGGTCGCGCGTGGTCCGCTCGTCGCCGTAGGCCGGAATGGCGCTCTTCTGGATGACATTGAACCGGCGTACATCGTCCAGTCCAAGGATGTGATCGGCGTGGCTGTGCGTGAACAGGATCGCGTCGACGCGGCGCAGGCCGAACGTGAGCGCCTGCTGCCGCAGGTCGGTCGAGGTATCGACCAGCACCTGTCGCACCGCCTGCGAGAACGGCGTCGCCGCCGCCGCGGCGTCGAGCCACTCGATGAGGATCGACGGCCGGCTGCGCGTATCGCGCGGGTCGGTGGACTGGCAGGTGCGGCAGTCGCACCCGATCATGGGCACCCCGTGCGAGGTGCCGGTGCCGAGCATGGTGATTCGAAGGTTCACGGGTCTTTGATCTTACGGCACCCGCCCCGTCCGCCGCTCTTGCGCTCGGTTGCACACGGCGGCGCAACCTCCGCCACCGAAGGACGCATCGCTCGCGCGACGGAAGTTCTCGGGCTTGAGGACTTCCGCCCAAGGACGATTGGATACGGTGAACCGCTGATGTCCAGCGGTGTGCGAGTCCTGACAATGACGAGAGAACGACGCAACGAACGCGGAAGCATCCTGATCTTGACCGCCCTGAGCATGGTGAGCCTGCTGGGGATGATTGCCCTGGTCCTCGACGGGTCGCGCATCTACGAAGAACGGAATCGGCTCTCGTCGGCTGCCGACGCCGCCGTGCGGTCGGCCGCCCTCGAACGCCGCCGCGACCCGAACGCCAACCTGATGGCGTTCGCCAACCGCGAACTGGCGCTGCATGGCATCGACCCGGCCGCCACGTCTGTCGTGCTGTCTTCGCCGCCGACGACCGGGCCGTTCGCGGGCCGGAGCGGATATCTCGAGGCCACCGTGTCGCGCACGTCGGCGACAGTATTCGCCTCCATCCTCGGGGTCATGTCGATGACGTCGGCGGTGCGCGCCGTCGCCGGCACCACGAGCGGCCCGTATTGCATGATCACGCTGGCCCCCGTCGGCAGCACCCCCCAGAGCCTAAGCATCGGCAACTCCACGCTGTCGATGCCCACGTGTAGCGTCGGCATCGCCGGCGATCTCGTGGGCAACAATCCGAACTCGACGATCGTCGCGTCGGCCGTCACCATCGGCGCCGGCTACTGCACGGGACGCTGCAGCAACATGGGCACCGTCACCGTGAACGCACCACCGCCGCTCGACCCGTTCGAAGGGCAGATGGCACCGGTCAGCCACGGCGCCTGCGCGGCCGCACCGGCCACCGGCATCCTCCCATCGGGCGCCTGCTACTCGAGCCTCAACGTGACCGGCACCCGCACGATGGCGGCCGGCACCACCTACTTCACCGGACCGATCACGTTTGGCAACAACGCCACGCTGACCGGCACGAACGTCACCATGGTGCTCGACAACGGCGCCAGCCTCACGGGCGGTCAGCACAATACCGTTCAGTTGAGTGCGCCGACCACCGGCACCTATCCAGGCGTGGTCATCTACCAGCCGGCGTCGAACACCAACCCGACGGCGCTCCAGAACAATTCGACCGTCGACCTCGATGGCGCCGTCTACATGCCGACCGCCGACTTCTCGGCGCAGAACAGCTTCAGTTCCACGTCCGACTGCACGCTCTTCGTGGTGCGCACGTTCACCCTCGAGAACGGGAACGGCGCCATGAGCAACGCCTGCACCACCTTTGGCGGCTCGCCGGCCCTGAGCGTCTCACTCGCCGAATAGCGCGCTCGGCGTTACCGGGCAGCGCAGCACCGGCCGAGGCGACTACAATTGCGGGCGCATGATCACGTCAGCTCCGGCAAGGAGGCTCCTCCTTGCCTCGCTCTGCTTCGCAGGGTTTCTGTTCGTTCCTTCGGTTGCTTTTTCCCAGGTTCCCGCGTCGCCGGCGGCTGCCGCCGGCATCAACGGTCCGCCCGCGCCGGTGCCTCCAGCCATGTCGGTGCGCGACGAGCAGGGGCGCATCACGATGCGCGCGGTGCGGATCGACAAGCCGCTGACGCTCGACGGCCGGCTCGACGAGGACATCTACCGGCGCACGGACCCGACGAACGGCTTCATCCAGCAGGAGCCGCACGAAGGCGAGAAGGCGACCGAGGACACCGACTTCTGGGTGTTCTACGACGACAAGAACCTGTATCTCGCTGGCCGCATGTGGGACAGCCACCCCGAACGACTGCAGGCGAACGAACTGCGTCGCGACAACCGGAGCATCGGCCAGAACGACAGCTTCAGCGTGTCGCTCGACACCTTCTACGACCGGCGCAGCGGCTACTACTTCCAGACCAACTCACTCGGCGGCATCCGCGACGCGCTGGTGGCTGACGAGCGCAGCGGTAACAACTTCGATTGGAACACGGTGTGGGACACCCGCAGCGCGCACTTCGATCAGGGCTGGACCAGCGAGATGGTTATTCCGTTCAAGTCGCTGCGCTACCGCCAGGGTGGCGACCAGGTGTGGAGCGTGAACGTCCGCCGCATCGTGCGCTGGAAGAACGAGACGTCCTACCTGTCGCCGGTGCCGGCGTCGTACGGCGGACCGGGCGCCACGCGGTTCAACGTCGCCGCGACGCTCGTCGGCATCGAGGTGCCGTCCGCGTCGCGCAACCTCGAGCTGAAGCCCTACGCCATCTCCGAGCTGCTGACGAACAAGGTGGCCGCTGCGCCCTATACGAACGACCTCAAGGGCGACTTCGGCGTCGACGCCAAGTACGGCATCACGCGAAGCCTGACGCTCGACTTCACCTACAACACCGACTTCGCCCAGGTGGAGGAAGACGAGCAGCAGGTGAACCTCACCCGCTTCAGCCAGTTCTTCCCCGAGCGTCGCGACTTCTTCCTCGAAGGCCAGGGGCTCTTCCAGTTTGCGAGCGTCGGGGCACGCGGCGGTGGTGAAGGCGGAGGCGGCGCCCCGAACGAGACCCCGCTGCTCTTCTTCAGCCGGCGCATCGGCCTGCAGAACGGCGTGCCGACGCCCATCACGGCCGGCGGACGCCTGACCGGACGCCTCGGTGGGTTCAGTGTCGGCCTGCTCGACATCCAGACGGCGGAAGACATGCTGGCGAACGCCCAGAGCACCAACTTCTCCGTCGTCCGCGTGAAGCACGACATCCTGCAGCGCAGCAGCATCGGCATCATCGCCACGAACCGCTCGGTGGGCACGTCGGGCACCGGGTCGAACCAGGCGACCGGTGTCGACGCCAACTTCGGCTTCTACGAGAACCTGAACATCGGCGGTTACTTCGCCGGCACGCAGTCGGACGGCCGCGACGGCGACTCGCAGAGCTACCGCGCGCAGTTCGAGTACAACGCCGACCGCTACGGTGTGAACTACGAGCGGCTGAAGGTGGGCGAAGACTTCAACCCCGAGATCGGCTTCCTGCGCCGCGAGAACTTCCGTCGCCACTACGGGCAATTGCGGTTCAGCCCGCGGCCGCGCCGCCTGCTCGGCGTCCGGAAGCTCTACTACGAGGCGAACCTCGACTACATCGTCAACAACACCGACGGCCAGATCCAGTCGCGGCTGGCCCAGGGGACGATGAAGGCGGATCTGCAGAGCGGGGATCAGGTTGAACTGAACTACAACCGCAACTACGAGGCGTTGACCACTCCGTTCGAGATCGCGAAGGGGGTGACGCTCGCGCCTGGCGGCTACGGATTCAACGATGTGGACGCGCTGTACCGGCTGGGGCCGCAGCGGCGAGTGGCGGGCGACCTGCGCGTCATCCGCGGCAACTTCTACAGTGGCACGCGGACGGAAGTGAGCTACTCGGGCCGAGTCGAGCTGACGCCGCGGCTGTCGCTTGAACCGCGTGTGTCGGTGTCATCGGCGAAGCTGCTCGAGGGCGACTTCGTGACGAAGTTGCTCACCAACCGCGCCACATTCACCCTCACACCGCGCGTCTTCGCCAGCGGCCTCGTGCAGTACAACTCAAGCACGAACGCATTCTCGACCAACGTTCGCCTGCGCTGGGAGTACCGGCCCGGGAGCGATCTGTTCGCGGTGTTCAGTGAAGGACGCGACACGACGCCGAACGCGCGCGAGCCGCTGCAGAACCGCGGCTTCGTCGTGAAGTACACGCGCCTGTTCCGCTTCTGAGCCTGACGTTACGGCGGACCTTGCGGTCCGCCGTAACAAGCTGACCTTGAAGGTCGGCAGCGACATACGCGAACCCTGCCCCGCCCGACCCTCCCGCCTACGGCTGGATGATGCGCTTACCGCCGTCCGCCACCTGGACGAAGCGCTGGCGCAGCTCGAAGAGGAGCTGTTCGAGCAACTGCCGCTCCTCGAGCGTCAGGTTCCCCTTCGTCTTCTCCTCGAGCAACGCGAGGATGTCGATCATCTGGCGGGCGCCTTCGAGGTTCGGCTCCGACAGCTTCTGCCCGTTGGGTTCCGGCACGTCGCCGAAGTGAATGGCCGCGGAACTGGCCAGTGAAAAGACGAACTGCGTGAACGAAATGTCTGCCATGTGATGAAATGACCCTGTGTCTTCATCCAGTTTACCAAACTCTCCCACCGCCGATGCCGCGCGCGAGTTCGTCCGGCTGATCGAGATCATGGCCGCGCTACGCGCGCCGGACGGCTGCCCCTGGGACCGAGAACAGACCATCGATACGCTGAAGAAATACGTCCTCGAAGAGACGTACGAACTGCTGGAAGCGATCGACCAACACGACCATGTCGCCCTGCGCGAGGAGTTGGGCGACGTTCTCTTCGAGGCGGTGTTCGTGGCGCAACTCGAGCAGGAGGCCGGGCACTTCACCATCGCCGACTCGGTGAAGGCGGTGGCCGACAAGCTGGTGCGGCGCCACCCGCACGTGTTCAAGCGCGACGAGGGCGAACCGGCGCTCGAGACGGCTAGCCAGGTGAAGGTGAAGTGGGAAGAGGTGAAGGCGCAGGAGCGCGGCGGCCAGCAGAAGCCGAAGACGCTGCTGAGTGGCATCCCCGCTGCCCTGCCAGCGCTGCTGCGCGCCTACCAGATCGGGGCGCGGTGCTACGCAGTCGGCTTCGACTGGGACAAGCCGGCCGACGTCATCGAGAAGATCCGCGAGGAGGTCGAGGAGGTGGCTGAAGTGGTCGCGTCGAACGCCACGCTCGACCACGCGCGAGCCGAAGAAGAGATGGGCGACCTGCTCTTCTCCATGGCGCACCTCTCACGTCGGCTGGGCATCGAACCCGAGACCGCGTTGCGCAAGGCAAACGACAAGTTCACGCGCCGCTTCACCGCGATGGAGACGCGCATCGCCGCCCGCGGCGGCACGATGGCCGACATGGGCATCGAGGCGCTCGAAGCGGAGTGGCAGCAGAGCAAGGCCGAGGAAAAGGCCGGGTAGGGCTGGCGCGACTGTCGCGCAGTCCTCAGAACTCGATGAGCAATCCGGCTGACGGCACGAACGGCAGCATCGACTCGAACGGGTCGCCGGCCTGGAGGGTGCGCCGATTGACGCCGGGCCGCACGAAGCGCTCGTTGCGGTGGCCCAGCACATTCAGCAGTTCGACCGAGCGTCAGCCTCCCCTGCCGGTGCGGAAACGGGCGCGCGCCGACGTGCGGTCGCTCAGGTGATACGTGGCGAAGGCATTGACGGTGTGCCGCTGATCGAAGTCACCCCGGAAACGCTCGCCCGACACCGCGTCGGTGTAACGCGAGAATCCGAGCGCATTCACCCAGCGCGTCGTCGTCGACGCGGGGACGAACAGCGTGCCTCGCGCGCCCACCACCTCAGCGGCCGCTGGCGCCGGAGAGCCGTTGCTTGCTGCCGGCGGCCTGCGTCCAGCGCGCCTCGGTGCCGCCGTCGAACGTGACCCGCCGCGTCACCAGGCGGAAGTGCACGACGAGACCTAGAGGTCGGGCTCGCCCGCTGTGACCCCAGTGAACCGGAAGCGGCCACCGGCGTCGGTGGTGACGAGGGCACCGGTCGATTGCCGTCGGACCGTGACCTGCTCGAGCGGCGAGCCGCCTTCCGTGTCGACGACGACGCCCTGGATTGTGCCGGTGGCCTGCCCGTAGGCAGGCACCGCCAACCACACGACGAACCCGAAGACCATTCAGCTTCACGACACGACTCCCTGGTCGCACGTCACGAAGGACGAAGGACACGAAGGTCGAGAGCCCTGACAGCACGACGCGGCGGATGCCCTCTCGCAGGACCGGCACGTTGACGTTGACGACGAGTCCGACGCTGGCGCCGGTCTGGCGCAGGTAGGACACGGTCTGCGCCAGGTGCACGGGGTGCACGCGCTCGACCGACTTCACCTCGACCACGAGTGCGTCAGCGACGAGGATGTCGACCCGGTGGTGGCAGATGACACGCCCGCGATAGAGCACTGGCAGTGGCTTCTCCCTTGCGTAGCGCCCCCCCGCGGCGTCCCGCTCAACCGTAAAGTCGCACCCTATCCGCTTACATCTGCCGTCGCGGACGAACCTGCAGCGGCGGCCCGTGGCCGGTAAATGTAGACACACGCAGCGCGCTGCCGTCGGTCTCGACACTCACGGCACCGTCACGGTCGGTCCTGAACAGTCGCGTACCAACATCCTCATAGCGGTGGAGCACCACTGCGGAGGGATGCCCGAAGTTGTTGCTGCGACCGACACTCACCACCGCGACGTCGGGCCGGAGCGTCTTCAGGAACGTGGCCGAACTCGACGACAGGCTGCCGTGGTGCGGCACCTTCAGCACGCGCAGCGGCGACGGCTCGACGCTCCCGGCGATCTCGGCTTCCGGCACGCGGCCGATGTCGCCGGTGAAGACGAACGACACGTCACGCCAGCGCAGTTCGACGACGATGGAGTCGTCGTTGCGGACAGCCTGCCGTTCCCAGTCCGCTGGTGCAGGATGCAGCACGCGCACCTCCACGTCGTCCACCACCACGCGGTCGCGCGGCTGCACGATGGTCCGCCGGATGCCGGCGCCGGATGCCGCGACCTCGATCCGCGTCAGTGCCGTCAGCGGCGGCACCGGAATTCCCTCCCAGAGATCCCACGGCCGGAACTCGGCCATCACCGGCAGCGCGCCGCCGATGTGGTCGGCATCGCCGTGCGTGAGCACGAGCGACGACAGGCGCCGCACACCCAGGTGCCGCAACACCGGCGCCACCACCCGGTCGCCCATGTCGAAGCTGCCGCTGCCAGGGAGTCCGCCGGTGTCGATGAGCATCGACTGCCCGCGCGGAAACCGGACGAGTGCCGCATCGCCCTGCCCGACGTCGATGAAGGTAACGCGCAGACGTCCGTCGCCACGCAGCTGCCACGGCAGCGGCGGCGCAAAGGCAATCCAGCCGCCGAGCGCCATCGCCGCGCCGGTACTGCCCACACGCAGCCACCACCACTCCGGCGTGCCAAGCGTGAGGCCCGGCCGCGCACGCACCCGCCAGCACCACCAGGCCAGCACCAGCGCGCCGTAATACATCGCCACGGCCCATGCCGCCGTGGACGGCACACGCCATGTCGCCCACGGCGCGAACGCGACGAGATCCGCCGAGCGGACGAGCCCTTCGGCGCTGGCATACGCCAGCCAGCCTGCGGCGCGCGCGCCCGCTGGCCACAGCGCGTGCAGCGGCACGATGGCCATACCGGCCAACTGCGCCACGGCCATCAGCGGGATGGCGGCAAAGTTGAGAACGAGCCCGGCCAGCGTGACGCGCGAAAACCAGGTGACCACCACCGGCAGCAGCGCCGCCTCGGCGGCCGCCGACGCCACGAACATGGACACGACTGGTGCCAGCCACCGATTCACCCGCAGCGGTCCCGTGAGCTGCCCAGCCGCGACGATCGCCGCGGTGGCCCCGAAGGTGAGCAGCATGCCAGCATCGGCCACGGACAGTGGGTCGGCCAGCACGAGGACACCAGCGGCCAGCACCAGCGCCTGGAACGGCGGCCCGCGCAGGTCCCAGCCGCGACCGACGAAATAGACCACGGCCATCAGCACCGCACGCTCGACCGACGCGCCGCCTCCGACGACGAAGCCGTAGGCCACCAGCCCCGCCGCAGCCGACAGCATCGCCACGCGGCCAAGCATGCCCAGCACCCGGAAGGCGGCCAGCGTGAGCCCCGCGAGAATGGCGATGTTGCCGCCCGAAATGGCAATGACGTGATACGTGCCCGCCTCCTGCAGCCGCCTCTCCACCCCATCGTCGAGCCCCGTGCGGTCGCCAATGACGATGGCCGTGACAATGGCGGCGGCGCGCTCGCTGCGGTCGGCGACGGCGACGCGAATGACCTGGCGTGCATAGGCCCTGGCCGTTGCGGCCGACTCCTGCACGGCACTGCCGCGCGCGAGCACGTCGACCAGCGCGCCGCTCTTGACGATGCCGACGAGCCGTACACCGCGACGTGCCAGCGCTCGTTCCTGGTCGGCCACACCGGGGTTCAGGTAGCGAGCGGCACGGCGCAGGTCTGCCGGGGCGCGAATGCGGCGGCCGGCTCGCCACTCGGGCAACTGCGAGGTTGCCATCGCCCCGAGCACGGTGAGCAGCACGCCGCCAGAGGCCTCGCGAGCAGCGGCGAGTTCGGGCCCGGACGCCCCGGACAGCGGCGCCACGCGTTCGACGTCGAGCGCCAGCGACACCGCACCCGAGGTACTCACCGATGCGTCGGCGCGCAGCACGCCGGTCAGGACCGCCTGGGCGCGGTCGTCCAGCGGCACGTCGCGGGCGTCGGCCGCCGCCTCCACACGAGCGGCAGCGGCCATCTGTTCGAACAGGCGCATCAGCGGCGGACGCCAGGCCCGCTGCCAGGCATCCGCTGACAGCGCCGCACCACCCACTGCGAAGCCGCCGCACGTGGCCACCGCCACGAGCAGAGGCTGCGCCACGCGCAGCCCGTGCAGCGCCAGCAGCAGCCAGCCGCACAGCACCGCCACCAGATAGAGCGGCGGCACCTCGGACACGCGCAGGCCGGCAGCGGCTCCAGCGACGAGTCCGAGCACCGGGATAGCCAGCACCACCTGCATGCCGATGGCTGCCTGCAGACCAGGGGCCACGCCAGCGCCGCGCACACGGGTGCGCACAAGCCGTCAGGGCTCAATCACTTGCTGGACAGGGGCGCTTCGACGACCGCTGGCCCGGTCGCAGAACGCGCGCCACGCACGGCGGCGGCGTGTGGAAAAAAGCGCGTACGTGAAAAGGCCAGGGCGGGTGCCCTGGCCTTGGAGATTGCGGACCCGAAGGTCCGCGGCTACGTTCTGACCGGTGTAGTGTCCAGCTTTAGCCGGACCCGAACATCCGCCTGAAGGCGGACACTACGCCAGTCACGATGCCCGGAGCCGGCTCGCGTCCGTCTTATGCCGGTTCGGTGGTGACTCCCGCGTAGTAGTCCTGAAGCGCGCGGACGACCACGCCTTCCTGACGCATCGCGCGGATGGCGCTGACCGCCGCCGCGGCGCCGGTGAGCGTGGTGATACACGGCACCTGGTACATCATCGCCGCGCGGCGCACGGCGCGGTCGTCGAAGAACGACTCGCGTCCGAGCGGCGTGTTCACGATGAGGTCGATCTTGCGGTTGACGATCTCGTCGGCGACGTTCGGGCGTCCTTCGTTCACCTTGTAGAGCACCTCGACATCGAGACCGTAGGCACGCAGGAACACGGCCGTGCCGCGAGTGGCCGTGAGCTTGAAGCCGAGGTCGGCCAGGTCGCGGGCAATCGGCAGGAGGTTCGCCTTGTCGTCATTGTTGACGCTGACGAACGCCGTGCCCTTCTCCGGCAGCCGCTGGCCCACGGCCAGCTGCGCCTTCGCGTAGGCCACACCGAAGTTGCTGGAACCGCCCATCACTTCGCCGGTCGACTTCATCTCGGGTCCGAGAATCGTGTCGACGCCGGGGAAGCGCACGAACGGGAACACCGGGCTCTTCACGAACACACCGGCGACCTCGATGTCCTTGGTGAACCCGAGGTCAGCCAGCGTACGGCCAGCCATCACCTTGGCCGCCACCTTCGCCAGCGACACACCGGCCGCCTTCGACAGGTAGGGCACCGTGCGCGAGGCGCGTGGGTTCACTTCGAGCACGTAGACGACGTCGCTCTTCGTGGCGTACTGGACGTTCATCAGGCCGATGACGTTCAGCGCGCGCGCCAACCGGCGCGTGTAATCGCGAATCGTGTTCAGGTGGCGTTCGGGGCAGATGAACGGCGGCACCACGCACGAGCTGTCGCCCGAGTGGATACCGGCCTCTTCGATGTGCTCCATGATGCCGCCGATGACCACGGCGCCGGTCGCATCGGCGATGGCATCGACGTCGAACTCGAAGGCGTCCTCGAGGAACTTGTCCACCAGCACCGGGTGCTCCGGCGCGGCATCGGTCGCCTGCAACATGTAGCGGTCGAGCGTCGCCATGTCATAGACGATGGCCATGCCGCGGCCGCCAAGGACGTACGAGGGACGCACCACCACCGGGAAGCCGATGCGTGTGGCCACCTCGCGCGCTTCCTCGCGCGACGTCGCGGTACCGCTGGCCGGCTGCGGGATGTTCAATTCTTCCAGCAGCGCCGCGAACCGCTTGCGGTCTTCGGCGAGGTCGATCGAGTCGGGCGACGTGCCGAGAATGCGGACACCCGCTTCCTGCAGCCCGAGGGCGAGCTTCAGCGGCGTCTGGCCGCCGAACTGCACGAGGCACGACACCTCGCCGCCACCCTCCCGCTCCTTCTCGATGATCGCCATGACGTCCTCGAACGTCAAAGGCTCGAAGTACAACCGGTCAGCCGTGTCGTAGTCGGTCGACACCGTCTCGGGGTTGCAGTTGACCATGATCGATTCATAGCCTGCGTCATGCAGCGCGAAGCAGGCATGGCAGCAGCAGTAGTCGAATTCGATGCCCTGGCCGATGCGGTTGGGCCCGCCGCCGAG
>Ga0114974_10000535_pt1 | contig 31831 bp, 29 predicted proteins | sample S_130206_EF_Meta_FD_87318 | JGI IMG/M metagenome (GOLD analysis project Ga0114974, IMG submission 87318) | Freshwater microbial communities from Lake Simoncouche, Canada to study carbon cycling - S_130206_EF_MetaG | ecosystem: Environmental > Aquatic > Freshwater > Lake | place: Lake... | reverse complement strand
GTTAGAACTAAAAAAAACAGAACAACTTGCAATTGAAAAACAACTTGAAACCGAAAGACGTAAAGAAAATGAAATTGCCGAACTTCGACACGAACAACAATTAGCAGATCAAAGACGCCAATATGAAATGGAAAGACAGCAAGAAGCCAATGAGAATAGAGAATTAATTCATGCAATTATTGGAGGTGCTTCAAATTTGGCAAACACATTATCTTCGCCACCCGCACAATCATATCAACCAAGTAGAATAAATTGCAATACAAATCCGGGAATTGGAGGTTCCACATCTTCTTACTCTACAACATGTACTGCATATTAAAAACTGTTTCAAATCTTGTTGTATTAACATTTTGAAGCAGAATAAAATTAAAACAATGAAAACAGTTCTATTGGAAATTGAAGACCAAAATTTATGTCGCATGTTAAATGACGACGATAGTTAACCCATATTCAAAAAATGATTATGCAAATTGAGCAAGGCGATTATAGCGAGTTTGTAGATTGAGATACGATAAAAGCACATTATTAAATTAACCCCGCTCAAGCCATTCACCTGCATAGTAGTTGCGTCACCTATAGACGTCCAACATTCAAAAAATTAGCTTTTTCGGCATTGTTATATTGCCAAATATATTTACCTATATTCAATATTTTCTGCTATTTGTTTACATCTTAATTGCCAATAAGTTAAATGGCGGGTGTGGCATTATATCAACTAGGATAATATGCGAATTTGATAGCTTTTTTATTCACATCATCAGAGCTTTTGTTTCTAACCCGATATGACTGTATTTGATAATTATCTATTTTTTCAAAGCCACCATTAGCAAACAATTCAATAAACCGTCTGATTTTTCTCTTTTCTGATATAGAAAACCCATTTACCTTGTTTTTAAACACAAGGGTCGTATCTATTTTTTTATATTCCATTACTTTTAAAACTTACCCGTTAAGCCATTTATCAAAACTTTCATCACTCTCAATTGCAGAGTGCAGCACAGACACTTTTGGTGAATTTAATGCTTTTTCCATACTTTCTAAATCAAAAGTAAAGTGGCTGTCTGCGACTTGCTGTTCATCGCTTGCGTCATTTTTTCCTAATAATTCAAATGACATTTTTTGGCTTGTTACTGCGTTCATTGCAATGCCTCGTGTTACGTTAATTGCGTTTGAATTGTATCATAAAATACGATTTTATCAGTACGCTCCATTTCTGTTACCACTACAATTTTATCTAACAGCATCTGCGATAACGATTTAATTGTCAACCGATAAAAATCCAAGGATTATCTGCTTGTATAGTTCTTTCATTATTACATCCAATATTCAAAAAATTGTCTTTTTTATCAAAAAAAGAGATAACACACACAAAAAAGGACACCAAAGCATCCTTTTTTCATCAAATACGCTGGCGTAATTTAATAGTTCAAATATAAATTCACCGATAAAATGTGATCTTGACGATCTGGCGCGGAGGCTTTGCGAATATATTGATTCATGTAGCCCACTTCGGTTTTGATATTTTGATTAAAATTGTAACCAACACCTGCAAAAGCACGGTTTTGATCAAAACCATCATCCGCGCCAAAATTGGTTTTATTGATGTTGGCGAAATATTCGTCTGAAGCCACTAAACTAAAATCATAAGCAACCGGCACAGAGGCTTTAAACAGTTGTCTAAAACGCCAACCCACATCGCTGCCCGTTTGCATAAAACGCTGCTCAAAACGACTGCGACTTGTTAACGTAACGCCAGCAAATTTATCGCTCCAAAGCACTTGTTGCCAAATGCGATGTTCGTCAAATGCTTTTTTTGCAAAGGGTTCATCTGTTGGGATAAATGCGTAACCCAGCCACACACTGACTTTTTCAGCCACAGCGTAACCCAAACCGGCACGAAGCATACCTTGAGAAAATTGTGACGTATCATTACCAAAACGCCCCTGCCCTTCAAGCCAGTATTTCATCTTTTGCAAATTGGGACTGATGACACCTAAACTGCCCGTGGCGGTCACATTTCCCCACGTTTGAAAATCTTCCACTGTTTTGGCTTGCCCCACACTAGATAGAAAAAATGTGCCACATAACAGTGTTTTTCTCAATATCTTGCTTTTCAATTTATATTTTCCATTTTCTTTGCTTGCTCATTATCAATGGACAGAATAATAACATTGAATGTGTTACATCCCGCCTTAATATCAACTTATCACATCAAAACAATCGCTTGTACTGACCATCAATTGTTAAAATATCTAAGACGACGCGCAGCAAGGGGATGCTCAGAAAACGCCTCGTGATATTCTAGGTCAGTAAATTCACACTGCCCGCCTTGTGATTCATAACTGTGCTGAAATTCATGGATAAACGCCATCACTGAATGATCAATTAACGTGACATGTGTGTTATCAAAGATAATCGTTTTGCCTTTTTCCCTATCCGCTAAAGTTTCTTTAAGGAAAAGGAAATTTGAAAAAATAGCTGCTCCTTGAATTTGAATTAAAACAGAACCATCTGTTTGAAGTGTTTGAGTGAAATGTATTTTGTTTTAGGAACCGCTATCGTCATGTCATTTATCATAAAAATCTCACACTTGATTTACCTACCTTGTGCTATTGACGTGCCATATATAAAAAACAGTTATAATTCATTAAGTAATCTACTTTTTAACCACTTATCAGCTAAAAATTTCACTCGAAAACGGGTTCAAAACACCTACTGATGATGGTTTTGAACCAAACTAAAAATAGACAACCTAATATCTAATACAAAATGACGACTGACAAACTGATTAATTATCTCAATACGCTTCAATCAAAAGGGCTGTATCGCACACGAAAAAATACACATAATCAAAAAAACGCGCGCATTTCTTTTCGTAATAAAACGCTCATCAATTTTTGCAGCAACGATTATTTAGGTTTATCAGTCAATGAAACGGTCATTCGCGCATTGCAAAAAGGCGCAGAAGAGTTCGGAGCAGGAAGTGGCAGTGCGCATTTGATTTGTGGTCATTCAAATGCACATCATGCACTTGAGGAAGAATTAGCGGATTTTACTGGGCGTGAGCGAAGTTTACTGTTTTCAACGGGTTATATGGCCAATTTAGGGGCTATCACCGCTTTATGCAAACACGGCGACCACATCTTTGAAGATAAATTAAATCATGCCTCACTGCTTGATGGTGGCTTATTTTCAGGCGCAAAATTCAAACGCTATCCACATAACGATACAGCGCGACTGTCACAATTAGTCAGTGCGACAGCAGAAGGTGAAAAATTAATTGTCACCGATGGCGTATTTAGTATGGATGGTGACGTAGCGGATCTAAAAGCACTCAGCGATATTGCGCGAAAAAATGCTGCGTGGTTGATGGTTGACGATGCCCATGGACTGGGCGTTTTAGGCAAAACGGGAGGCGGACTCGTTGAAGCATTGGATTTAACCACCGATGACGTCCACATTTTGATGGGAACGCTCGGTAAAGCCTTTGGCACGTTTGGCGCATTTATCGCAGGATCGGATACACTTATTGAAACCCTCATACAATCCGCACGAACCTATATTTACACTACAGCACTTCCACCTGCTATCGCGCAGGCCACAAGAGCTAGTTTAAAAATTGTCATTGAAGAAACGTGGCGTAGAGAAAAATTACAAGCACTAATTGCCCAATTTAAAACAGGCGCCGCGCAATTGCATTTACCTCTGATGCCCTCGGATTCACCAATTCAACCGCTATTAGTCGGCGACAGCTTTCATGCGTCGCAAATGAGTGATCAGCTTATTGAAGCCGGATTTTTAGTGAGTGCTATTCGCCCACCCACCGTTCCGCAAGGAAAATCGCGTCTGCGCATTACACTATCCGCTCTTCATCAAGTCGAAGATATCAATCGACTATTAGATGCGCTAGATACTATCCACCGGTCATATTCATATAACGCAAAATAACAGGTTGTTCTTTCACATTAAATTCGTGTTTTTCAGGTTTGATTTCCATTGAATCAATAATGGCTTGTTTAATGGTGTCAGAAGTGACATTGGGGGTACGAATAATTTCTTTTAAATCAATTGAGTGCTCATTACCAAGGCACAAAAGCAAACGCCCTTCAACAGTTAAACGCACCCGATTACAGGTATTGCAGAAATTGTGACTATGCGGTGAAATAAATCCGACCCGCGTCTTCGTATTTGGAATCACATAATAATCCGAAGGGCCACCCGTTTTTTGCGTACTTTGAATCAGCGTAAAACGTTTTGCTAAATCGGCTCGAATCAAATCGCTTGAATAATACGCTTCGGCGCGATCATGCTTATTCACAATGCCAAGCGGCATTTCTTCAATAAAACTGATATCGATTTCTTTTTCAATCGCAAATTGCACTAAATCGCTCACTTCATCATGATTGCGATTTTTTAAAATCACTGCATTTAATTTAATTCGATCGAAACCAACATTTATTGCCGCGTCAATACCATTAAGCACTTGTTGCAAATCGCCTGTGCGCGTTATGGCTTTAAACTTTTGTGGATCAAGCGTATCCAAACTAATGTTAATACGCTTCACATTAGCCGCTTTTAAAATAGGCGCAGCCGTCAGTAGTTGAGAGCCATTGGTCGTCATCACTAACTCATGCAAACCTGCTAACGCGCCAATGTTTTGCAACAAATCTAACGCGCCTTTGCGAACGAGAGGTTCACCACCCGTAATACGAATTTTGGTGACGCCCAGTTCAACAAAGGTTTTAGCCAGTAGATAAATTTCTTCAAGGCTGAGTATTTGGTCACGCGGCAAAAAAGTCATCTCTTCAGCCATGCAATACACACACCGAAAATCACATCTATCTGTAATAGAAATACGCAGATAATCTACTTTGCGCCCAAAGCGATCAGTAAGCCTTGTTGGAAATGTTGTTGTCGTCAAGAAACGCTTACTCCACTAAAAATTCACGCATCATGCCCATATCTTCATGCTCTAAATTATGGCAATGATATAAATATAAGCCTTTAAAATCTTGGAACGGTTTAATCACTTTAATGCGCTCCATAGGCATTACAAGTACCGTATCTTTTAAACCGCTATCAATAAAACCTTCACGTACGGTGTCATAATCGGTTGTGTCACCTGAAATACTGCGGCTCATAATTTCAAACTGCTGACCATGGAGATGAATCGGATGCGGCATAGTCATATTCATCCCCCCCATTCCACCACTCATTCCCATATTACTCTGTGCATGGAAAATCTCCAGAAGCTGAACACTACCCATTTTAACGCGCTCAGAAGGTAGCGGATGATTAAATTCATAAGCACGGCCATTGAGCAGCATTGACATAGGCGATTCTGAAATACTAATAGGCAGCGGGTTATTGGGATTGGCTGTTTCATGAATCCCATAGCGATGAATCTTAGCAAGTTTTGTCGGTAATTTGTGACTTTCACTCACTTTACGCGTTACCTTAATTGTGCAAATAGAATATTCACTACCAACAGCTAAACTACTGCGATTCATTCCCATCGCCATTTTTGGCATCACACCTGAAAAGGCTAAACTTTTAAGCGTTAATTGTGAGCCTTCGTTGCGAGCGCTAAAATCTGCCCAAACGTCAAGGCGCTCCCCGGGTGCAAGCATGACATAAGGCTTTACTTCAGGTTGTTCGAGCAAACCACCATCAACACCGATAATCGTCATTGGCATACCATCATCCCATGCCAGTTTATAAACACGCGAAGTTGAGCCATTCATCACACGCAAACGATAGGCTCGACTTTCCACATCTAAATGAAAATTGGCTTGTCCATTAACCAGAATAGTATCGCCAGCCACTCCTGTCATGCGCTGATGCCTATTTGGCGAATAGACTAATTGGTTATCACTATCAAACTGTTTATCTTGGATAACGAGCGGAATTTCATATTCACCTGATGGTAAATCTAAAGCGGCTTCTTCATCGTCATTAACGATTACGGCACCTGCGAGTCCTAAATAGACTTGTTTTGCCGTTGCGCCATGAGGATGGGGATGATACATATTCATATTCGCACGATTCATCACTTCAAATTCATAAACCAGCTTTTCTGCGCTTTCAATGGCATATTGTGGATGACCATCCATCATTTGAGGAACATGAAGGCCATGCCAATGCACCACACTCGATTGCGATAGCGCGTTATGGAAATTAATACGAACTTTCTGCCCTTTTTGCAAACGAATCATGGAGCCTAAATAAGAATGCGCAATATCGACTACTGAGTCTTTAGGACCTTTGATGAGTGTCGCTTGATAATGCAAAACCTTTGTAGGTGCGCCTTTTAAAATTGATATTTCAATGGGTTTACAAACTAAATCGAGTTCAACATCTGGATGAAAATTAGGATTAGCTTTATTTGGGGTTAGCTTAGGATAGCTCACCTCACTGCCCATTGAATTGTGCATTCCCCCCATGCCCATACGACCCATTCGCATGTTATCCATTGCATTGGCAATACTAGGCAATGTCCCTAACGCAACAAGTCCTAATCCTGACTGCCCAAGAAAACGGCGACGTGATTGATTAAATTTACTCATAAATTCCCCCCCACTCTACATCATAAATACACTAAAATTTAACTGGTTAATTTTGAGTGTAGGTGAGAACCTTCTTGCATTCAAGTTAAATAATTCGTTTTTTAAATTGAGGTGTTTTCACCTAATCGAGGCCAAGAAGTTAATACCGCTTTAACGACCGTTGCCAGTGGAATCGCAAGAAAAACGCCCCAAAAACCCCATAATCCACCAAAAAACAAAATGGCGACAATAATGGCAATTGCATGCAAATTTACCGCTTCAGAGAAAAGCAGTGGCACAAGTAACACGCCATCTACTGCTTGAATAATTGCATAGGCAATAACGATAGCCATAAAATCATCATTACTCAAACCCCATTGAAAATACGCAACACCCAAGACCGGAAACGTCACCAGCGTCGCGCCAATGTACGGCAAAATAACTTGCAACCCCATCAAAACTGCAAGTAACAAGGCATAATTAAGACCCATCACAGCATACGTTACGTAACTGACTAGCGATAAAATAAACACTTCTGCAAATTTTCCGCGAACATAATTGCCAATTTGCATATCCACTTCATGCCAAACATGCACACTCAAGTTGCGTTCAGTTGGCAAAAATCCCATAAACCATGACATTAACAATGCTTTATCTTTAAGTAAAAAGAAAATCATCATCGGCACGAGAAATAAATAAATCATCGCGCTAATCAAACCCACTATTGACGCCGCTGACACGGAAAGTAAGCCTTGGCTATAGGTAATCAATTCCTTTTGCACAACCAGTAAAATTTCTTGAATTTTGCTTTCAGAAATCAATTTTGGGTATAGCTTAGGCAAGCGCATAATACCCGTTTGGGCGTGACTTAAAATATCAGGAACTTGTTGTGCTAATTCAACGGCTTGTTGTGAAATGATGGGTATAAGATAAAAGAGTAAAAAGACAAGACTTGCTAGAAATAATGAAAATACAATAGCCACTGCACCAATTCGAGGCACATCTAAATGTTCGAGTTTACGCACAATCCCTTCAAGAAGATACGCTAAACCAATTGAAACAAAAACTGGCATCAATAAATCAGCAAGTGAATAAATAAATACAAAACTCACCAGCAAAATAATAGCTAGTGAAAGTGCTTGAGAATTAGGCAGAACACGTTTTAAACCACGATTGATTAAATTCAATGTTGTCAATTGATCTGAAGGATTAGGCATATTCATGTCGGGGTATTCTCAAAAAGGCAGTCATGCAAATTACAATTAACGTTATTTCATGCGTTTTAGTTTAATTAAATAAACGCGGCGATTATCTGCTTTAATCACTTCAAAATTCAAATCCTCGACGTCTAAACGCTCACCTTTTTGAGGCATATGCTCTAATTGGCTCACTAAAAACCCACCTATCGTATCGTATTCATCAGTAGCGAGTTGTGTGTTGAAATACTCATCGAAATCATCCATTGGCATCAGCGCTTTTAGCATATATTCACTTTCACTACGCTGGAAGACATAATTCTCATCATCATGATCATCATGCTCATCTTCAATATCGCCGACAATTTGCTCGAGCACATCCTCAATAGTGACAAGTCCTGCCGCTTGGCCATATTCGTCCACGACTACCGCCATGTGATTACCATTAGTGCGTGATTCTTTCAGAAGTACGTTAAGTCGTTTACTTTCGGGCACAATACTCACCGAGCGCATAATATCTTGAACAAGCAATGTTTTATTTTCAATCATGCGAACGAGTAAATCTTTAGCCAGCATTACCCCAATGACTTTGCTTTTATCACCATCAATAACAGGATAACGTGAATGACCTGATTCAGCCACTAATGGTAAAATGCTCTCTAAGGTCGCTTCTTTGGGTAATACCACCATTTGCACGCGTGGGATCATAATATCTCGCACTCGCATTTGTGATACTTGAAGAACACCTTCAATCATTGACAATGCATCACTATCAAGCAAACTTCTTGTGCGCGCCTCACGCAAAATTTCCACTAAATCATCTAAATCTTGAGGATCACCAGTCAGTAAATGGCTTATTTTATCAAGCCACGTTCTTTGTAGCGTTGCGGGGGGATAGTCGTCGTTCATAGTGTTGAATTATCGTCGTAAGGATTTGAAATAGACAAAGTTTGTAATAAAGCGATTTCTTTTTCTTCCATTTCTTGTGCGTCTAGATCATCAATGTGATCATAGCCAAGTAAATGTAGCGTACCGTGAATAATAATATGCGCCCAATGGGCCATAATTGTTTTATTTTGCGTATCTGCTTCACGCGACAATACAGGCGCACAAATCACTAAATCACCGAGTAAATTGAGCACAACTCCCTCAGGAACATCAAATGGAAAACTCAGCACATTTGTCGCCCCTGATTTATGGCGATAGGTTTCATTGAGTTGAGCAGATTCGTCTTCATCTACAATGCGAATCACCATTTCAATACTATCAGTCAAATCATTCAGAGCGACATTTGCCCATTGCTCAATTTGCGCGTCATCTGGCACATCGGTAATCGTTGAAATACGCTGAATTTCGATAATATTCATGGAAGTGGTTTTTCATTTTGTTCTTTTTCAAATGACTCATACGCCTCAACAATACGTTGAACTAAAGGATGACGAACCACATCACGTACGGTGAAAAAGGTAAAACTGATGCCATCAACTTTCTGCAAAATTTTCATAACATGGCGCAGCCCAGACATTTTTTCATTGGGTAAATCAATTTGGGTAATATCACCTGTAATGACGGCGGTAGACCCAAATCCAAGGCGTGTTAAGAACATTTTAATTTGCTCGAGCGTGGTATTTTGCGCCTCGTCAAGAATAATAAATGCATTGTTTAATGTTCGACCACGCATAAAAGCCAGCGGAGCGACTTCAATAACGCCTTTCTCAATTAATTTCTCCACACGCTCAAGACCTAACATTTCATGAAGTGCATCATAGAGAGGACGCAAATACGGATCAACTTTCTGCGCCATATCACCAGGAAGAAATCCCAATTTCTCTCCAGCTTCTACCGCAGGGCGCACAAGAATAATTTTTCTCACTTGCTCGGTTTGTAGCGCATGTACCGCGCAAGCCACCGCTAAATAGGTTTTACCCGTTCCCGCAGGCCCAATGCCAAAATTGATATCATGCGACATAATTTGTTGCAAATAGCCTTTTTGGTTTGCGCCGCGACCTTTAATTAAACCGTGTTTGGTCTTAATCACAACAGGCGCAATAACGGGCGGCTCACTTTCAAGTACAACTTCAATCCCTGCTTCTTGCAGCGCTAAATGTACCATTTCAGGCGTAATATATTCTTTGTCGGTCAACGCATATAAAGCTTGCATCAACTCGCCACAAGAGTTGAGAATATTTTCATTACCGCTTAGTTGAAAATGGTTGCCACGATTTGCAATAGTAATTCCTAAGCGTTTTTCCAAATGACGCAAATGCTCATCATATTGTCCGCAAAAGTTAACTAGACGGTCATTTTCATCTGGCAATAAAACTAAATCTTTTGAACTCATAGACCGCTCACTGTTGGCACAACGTCTATCATGCGACCTCTCAATGAATTTGGCATCGCTTCAGTAATCACAACATCCACAAACTGCCCTGTTAGACGTGGATGCCCAATGAAATTCACGACGCGATTATTTTCAGTACGCCCTTGCAACTGAAGTGAATTTTTCTTTGATTGCCCCTCCACTAAGACAGTTTGCGTACTGCCAACCATCCCTTCTGAAATCGTTGCCGTCATTTCATTGATACGATTTTGGAATCGCTCAAGCCGTAATTTTTTGACATCCATTGGGACATCATCAGCAAAATCGGCTGCTGGCGTTCCAGGTCTTGCGCTATAGATAAAACTAAACGAAAAGTCATAGCCGATTTCATTAATGAAATCCATTGTTTCTTCAAATTCGGCATCCGTTTCACCCGGAAAACCAATAATGAAATCAGACGACAAACTAATCGTTGGACGTACTTTACGTAATTTACGAATAATGTCTTTATAATCATCAATGACATGGCCACGTTTCATTTTCTGTAAAATGGTATTACAGCCACTTTGTACTGGTAAATGCAGATGATTCACAAGTTGTGGAATTTCAGCAAAGGCATCAATTAAACCATCGGTAAATTCCATGGGATGTGACGTAGTAAACCTTAGGCGATCAATTCCCTCAAGAGCGGCAACCGAATGCAGTAAAAAGGCAAAATCAGCAATGTCACCATCCGCCATTTCACCGCGATACGCATTCACATTTTGTCCAAGCAAATTGATTTCGCGCACACCTTGCTTAGCTAAAACACGAATTTCAGCGAGAACATCGTTAAGTGGACGACTAATTTCTTCACCTCGGGTATAAGGCACCACGCAATAAGTACAATATTTACTACACCCTTCCATGACTGAAACAAATGCTTTCACGCCATCGGCTTTCGCTTCAGGCAAATTATCAAATTTTTCAATTTCAGGAAACGAAATATCCACAACGGGTTTGTGTTCTTGTCGAACTTCATTGAGTAATTGAGGCAGACGATGCAATGTCTGAGGACCAAAAACCATATCGACAAAAGGTGCTCGCTTTTGAATAGCAGCGCCTTCTTGACTAGCTACGCAACCACCGACACCAATAATGACATCAGGGCGTTTATCTTTGATTTTTCGCCATTTACCAAGAGCAGAAAATACTTTTTCTTGTGCTTTTTCACGAATCGAGCATGTGTTTAGCAACAATACATCCGCTAATTTTGGATCATCAGTTAGTTCAAATCCGTGAGAAGCATGAAGTACATCTCGCATTTTATCCGAGTCGTATTCATTCATTTGACAACCATTAGTTTGAATGTAAAGTTTTTGGGTCATAATATTTATGTGGCAGATTCAAGGTTTAATAAATGATAAATTCGCTGTGTTGCGCCTTGATTTTGCGCGACAACGTGTTTTGCATTGAAAATTAACGTATCTCGCAATTGCGGCTGATTATAAAGTTCAACAATTTTTATTTGGAGTTCTGCAACGTTTTCACATTGAATAACGGCTTGCGCAGATAATAATTTCTCGACAACCAATGCAATATTTTTAACTTCAGTCCCAACTAAAATAGGTACTCCAACGGCAGCGGGCTCGAGTAAATTATGCCCACCTACAGGCACAAAACTTCCACCCACAAACGCAACATCAGCGCTAGCGTAAAATAATTTTAATTCACCTAATGTATCAATTAAATATACGTCCACTTCGCTATCACAGATTTTTTGAGAAGTGCGCGTCACACAATTTAATTGAACTTTTTTCGCTAATATGGCGACATGATTGAAGCGCTCAGGATGACGAGGAGCAATAACTAAAATTAAGTTTGGAATTTTTTCTTTTATCGTTTTATAACAATTCAGCAATAACGCTTCTTCGCCTTCATGTGTACTGGCCGCTAAAAATACAAAACGTTTTTCAAAAAATGTATGTTTTAATGCCTTGCCTTGAAATAAAACAGACTCTTCAACCCTTACATCAAATTTTATATTACCCAAATTTTCAATACTATTGGCGTTCGCACCAATTTTAATAAAATTTAATGTATCGTGATCTGTTTGCGTGGCAATTTTTGTCACAGCATTTAGCGTTGGAATCGCAAGTGATGAAATTTTTTGATAACCGCGTACTGATTTTTCCGATAAACAGGCATTCACTAGGTACAAAGGAATTTTTTTATCAAAGCACGCATGGTAAAGATTAGGCCAAATTTCCGTCTCAAGAATAACCGCTATTTTAGGGTTAAATACACTTAAAAACCGCACAACCACATCAGGCAAATCGTATGGCAAGTAAACATGAGCAACACTTTCACCAAGGACTGATTTAACTCGAGCTGAACCGGTGGGCGTGGTCGTGGTAATAAGGAGTGGAATGGTGGGGTGTTGTGATTGTATTAATGCAATCAAAGGAAATAGAGCCTCACTCTCGCCTACTGACACAGCGTGAAACCAAATGACATTTTGTTTATACGGTTGATTATAAAAACCAAATCGCTCTGACCAACGCGCTCTGTATGCTGGATTTTTAAGACTCCTCCACCATAAACGCAACACAATAAGAGGGGTAATACTATAAAAGAGTAAAGAATATAATCTTCGCATAATGGAAGCGTTAGGCGCAAAGTTCGACTTTACGCCCTTCGGGCTAAGTAAATTACACCTCAGCGGTGATTTTAATCGCAATTTTTGCGTTAACATCAGTGTGTAAATGAATATCTACATCAAAATCGCCTAAATGACGAATCGTTCCATGCGGTAAACGTATTTCTTGTTTTTCAACAGCAACACCTGCCTTTACAATCGCATCAGCGATGGCATGCGTACCTACCGAACCAAATAAGCGACCTTCATCACCTGCTTTGTGTGCAATCGTAATATTTAATTTACTTAATGCTTCTGCTCGTTTTTGAGCTGCTGCTAATTTTTCTGTTGCGGCTTTTTCTAATTCAGCACGACGAACTTCAAATTCTGCAATTTTTTTCGCTGTTGCAACAACCGCTTTACCTTGTGGAATTAAGTAGTTTCTTGCGTAGCCATTTTTAATGCTAACTTTATCGCCTAAACTGCCCAAATTCGCAATCTTTTCAAGAAGAATTACTTCCATCTTTACATCCTCATGTGATCTATTCTATAAAATTTCGCGCCAAATATTAGCGCACAAGTTAGGTAATTAACGGTTTTTTTACTATTTTTTAGCAGCCACTTTCTCACGCAATTTCCACCAAGCATCACTTACACCAACTAATGCAACGGGAATAAGTAAATGCGGAATCAAAAATAGGGTGATATAAAAGCCAAAAATCACATAACGGGATAGTTTAAACGCACTCATTATATTGTGTGCCACAGCCATTCCAACAAAGGTATAAAGTACAAACGTCAGAATACTTAAATTCCACGTTACCTCAGCCATTATGCCTGAACTTAAACTAGCAACACCTATGAGTGCAATACTACCTAGTGCCAAACGTGGTGATGTTGCGAGATCTAAATACTCAGCGCGAAAACCACCTGGATTATAAAGCGTAGCTTGCCACCAACGAGCTAAAAACAAGGCAAATATCCAGCCAAACACAGTGCCTGCAACAACAATGCCTGTCATATAATGTGAAACCGCATCTAAATTAGGTTGCATCATTTCAATCGACGCATTTGCAGGTGCCATTTGCGTTAATACTTCCTGCCACATTTTTGCTGCTTGCGGATTGTAAAGATAAAAAACAACAATACTAATTCCACCTAGTAACACGGCACTTTCAATAGCAAGAGATAGTTTGCGCCCTGCCCGAAGCAAGATAGCAACAATCCAGATAGGCAACCATAACACTAACCCGTAAAGTGCTGTAAACGACACACTACCGAGCATGGCACCCAATGCAGTCATTCCCGTTAAGGCAATACCAAAAACCGTTAATCCTTCGTAAGCTCCACGTCGCAGGGTGACTAATGCCAAAGCGGCAGAACTTACAATACTAATGGGAGGCATAAACAACGATAAGAACGCAAGCACGCTCACGGCTGTAGCAGCCTGCCAACGTCCGCGCATGATATAGGTTGCTAAGAGTCCCATCTTAAATTATTTATGTGCGTCGCAATAAGGCAACAAGGCAATAAAACGTGCGCGTTTAATTGCTGTGCATAATTGTCTTTGATATTTCGCTGCTGTACCGGTAATACGACTAGGAACAATTTTACCTGTTTCAGTTATATAATCACCCAGTAAGCCCAAATCTTTATAATCAATTTGACTACCGTTTTCTGCGCTAAAACGGCAGAATTTTTTACGTCTAATGTTGCGTGCCATGGTAACTTCCGTTATTAATGTTTTAGTATAAGAGATTATTCTGCTAAATCTGCGTCAAAATCGTCATGATCTGCGTCGTCATCTAAATCTAGATCCGCAGCAGCTAACGCTTCAGCAGCTTCACGAGCTGCGTTATCTTTTGCACGTAATTCAGCCGCTTTATTTTCTTCAGCTGTCGATGTTGCAATAATAGAAGGCTCTGTAATGGCTTCAGCTTGCAACAAAATCATGCTACGCAAAATGGCGTCATTAAAACGGAAGCCCGTTTCAAGTTCTTCTAAAGCAACTTGATCACATTCAACATTCATTAAAATGTAGTGAGCTTTGTGAATCTTTTTAATTGGATAGGCAAGCGCTCTGCGCCCCCAATCTTCCAAACGATGAACTTTGCCTGAATTGGCTTCAATGGTCGCTTTGTAGCGATCAATCATCGCAGGAACCTGACTACTTTGGTCAGGATGAACTAAAAAGACAATTTCGTAGTGTCGCATTATGTTTCCTTTTGGTTAATGCCTTCCATCACTATTTATTAAAATGGTAAAGCAAGGAGAGAGCGAAATGCTCGGTAAAAGATTTTTAATTATATAGGTTTTTCAGTGAATTGCAAAACAAGCAAATCCTTTTTGCCATTATTTTTCACTCGGTTGACTTTTCAAAAAGACAAATACTTCTCGAATACGTTTGGCTGCCTCAATACATTCATCAAGTGAGGCAACAAGGGCAATACGAACATGGTCTTTCGCAGGGTCTACGCCTTGGAACTCACGCGATAAAAAACTCCCCGGCAACACGGTTACATTCTGTTTTTCAAACACTATTTGCGCAAATTGCGTATCTGAAATGGGCGTTTTCAGCCAAATATAAAAACTAGCCGGTGGTTTTTCAATGTCGCAAACATCCTGCAAAATTTCGACAAATGCTACGAATTTTTCACGGTATAAACGACGATTTTCAATAACATGAGATTCATCACGCCAAGCAGCGATACTGGCATATTGCACAGGCAATGACATGGCACATCCATGATAGGTTCGATATTTAAAATAATTCGCTAATATTTCCGCATCGCCTGCGACAAACCCTGAGCGCAAACCCGCACAATTTGAACGCTTTGATAGGCTATGAAATACCACGCAACGTTTAAAATCAGTATTACCCTTTTTATGCGCCACCTCGAGCAACCCTAAAGGCGGATGACTTTCGTCATCATACAATTCACTGTAACACTCATCTGAAGCAATAATAAAATCGTACTCTTCCGCTAATTCCAATACTGTTTTAAATTCTTCTTCGCCCATAACAGCGCCGCTAGGATTAGCAGGTGAGCAGATATAGAGTAATTGGCATCGACGCCAAATATCGGGTGATACAGCGTTAAAATCCGGTAAATAATGTGTTTGCTCGGTGGTATTTAAAAAATAAGGCTCTGCACCTGCAAGCAATGCCGCTCCTTCGTAAATCTGATAAAACGGATTAGGCATCACTACTATCGGATTTACTGAACTATCTATTACGCATTGCGCAAATGAAAACAAGGCTTCACGTGTGCCATTAACCGGTAAAACTTGAGTTTCCAGATTCACTTTACAGGCAAAACGTTTCTCGAGCCAAGTTGAAATCGTTTCGCGAAGCGGCAGAATTCCCTTTGTACTCGGATAGCTGGACACTGTATTTAAATTATCAATAAGCGTTTTTTTAATAAACTCAGGTGTTGCATGCGCTGGCTCTCCAATAGAAAGCATAATGGGCAATTTATCTTTTGGGGGTTCAATTCCTTTTTTTAAATGCGCTAGTTTTTCAAAAGGATACGGATGCAGGTGTTTTAAATTTGGATTCATTATGTTTAACTCTATCTTTTAAATTAACAATAAAAAATATACGCAACTCTTCGGAACATTGCGCTTTTTTCAGTTAGAATGACGAAAATTTTTTCACTTTTGAGATCATTATGCGTTATTTAGTCGTCGCGGTATTTCTCTTTTTTTCACTACACACCACCTCATTTGCAGATGACTTTGGCAGCGGCATGTCTGCTTATCAAAGCAAAGACTACACAAAAGCGGTAAAACAGTGGCTTCTTTCAGCTAAAAAAGGGCATTCCTTAGCACAAGCGAATCTCGCCCTTATGTACGACAACGGACTTGGTGTAACAAAGGATGAAAAGGAAGCTGTTAAATGGTATTTACTTGCTGCACAACAGGGTCACGCTATTGCACAATCGAATTTGGGATTTATGTATCAAAATGGACAAGGTATCCCGCAAGATATAAGTGAAGCAGTTAAATGGTACACACTTGCCGCTCAGCAAGGCGTTGCAGCAGCGCAATATAATTTAGGCTTACTCTACAGCAATGGGCAAGGGGTAATGCAAGACTACAAACAAGCTATTAATTGGTATCGCCTTGCAGCAGAACAAGAACACGTCCTTGCCCAATCCAATTTAGGATTTATGTACGAAAAAGGTCAAGGCGTCGCTCAAAATTATAAAGAAGCCATGACATGGTATCGCCTTGCCGCTGAAAAAAACAATGCACTCGCACAATACAATTTAGGCGTAATGTATGCTTACGGACAAGGAGCATCGCAAGATTACGCTCATGCCTATGTATGGTTTAATTTAAGCACGACAAACGGTTACGTCCCTGCTTTAGAATTGCGCGAAGCCGCCCTAAGTCAACTTTCACCAGATCAAATCGAAAAAGCGCAAAAAATGTCACGCGAGTGCCTTAACTCCAATTTTAAAAATTGCGATTAACTTCTTTATTACAGCGCAATCCGCAAAGATAAATCAATGGCGCGTACATTTTTTGTTAACGCGCCAATAGAAATGTAGTCGACACCGGTTTGCGCAACAGCTCGAATTGTCGTTAAGTCAATATTACCTGATGCTTCAAGTTCCACTGCCCCCGCCACATAGTCCACTGCGGAGCGTAAATCTTCCAAGGTAAAGTTATCAAGCATAATACGATCAGGCATCGCTTTGAGCGCATCTTCTAGCTCCATTAAGTTTTCAACTTCAACTTCAACAGGAGCATCACTTTGATTTCGAGCCATTTTCACAGCATTTCCAATAGAGCCTGCAGCAAAAATATGATTTTCCTTGATAAGCACGCCATCAAATAGACCTATCCGATGATTAAAACATCCCCCACAACGCACTGCATACTTTTGTGCTTGACGTAGACCTGGAATCGTTTTTCGTGTATCGAGAACTTTGCATTGCGTTCCTTTTACTGCATTTGCATACTCTCTTGCAAGCGTTGCTGTCGCCGATAAAGTCTGCAATAAATTGAGTGCCGTGCGCTCTGCGCTCAAAATACCTCGAGCATTTCCTTTGAGCGTACAAATTTTTGTATTAGATGGCACAAAATCCCCTTCAAGGGTGTGCCATTGAATTGAAATAGTTGCATCCAAATATCTAAATACCGCATCAAACCATTCGCGCCCACATAATATCATCGGTTCGCGTGTCAATAACTCTGCTGTAGCATTCTGATCTGCTGAAATAATGGCAGCGGTTATATCACCACTGCCCAGATCTTCATTTAAAAAGGGGAGAATATCAATGCAATTTTGCGTTTGCGTCATCGTTTAAATCACATTACTGTAAGTATTGCGAACATCCTTCAATTCAAGTGCAAGTTCACGACGCAATTGAAAATCGCGACGTGTATGTGCAATATTGTAAGGAATTAGCGGATTACGTTCATATTTAACGGCAGTACGAATAATTCCAATCCACTGACGATCATTATCTTCCATTTCTTTAAAACGATTACGAATACGCTCTAATTCTTGATTACAATACGTAATAAAACCCGCTGCATAGAAGACACTGTTTTTTAAATAATCCTGCAAAGCCGCTAAATCTCCATTAATTTCTTCAACCACTTGCTCAAAATTACCTGGCTCAGGAGATCTATCAATATCTTTTGCTGGCGGCACAGCCACCGCTTCAGATAAAACAGCATCCACAACCGCTTTAGCCGTATTGCGTGAGCGACCTGCTGGAACCGTTTTATTTATAGTTGCCCACAAACCATAGCGCAAATAATGCGTCAACCCCCCTTCTTGTTTCGTTTTATCGGTACCTTGATAGAACGCTTCTAAGGTTTTAATTTCAGCTGCTCGCTCACTCAGCAAACGATCACGCCCCTGCAGTGGTTTTGCGATAAAGGCTTCAACGGCTACGCGCCCAAAACGTAAAAATAAAACTTGGAATCCATGACGTATACGCGCTTGTTCAATACTTTCATCCAAATGCGAATGCAGCAAATTACGACGAACATCTTCGGTTTCCCAAAGTAGCGATTGCGTTTTTTGAACAATCTGATCAATTAACGCTTGCAACGCTTGCGCGAGTTGATCCGTTAATTCAGTTTCAAATTTCTTCTGAATTTCCCTGAACAATTCTTCACGAATTTTATAATTTCCTTCACGTGAATCCGGCATTGAAATCGTCCCGCCTGCCGTATAAATTCGTTTTAATTCTTCAGGTTGTGCGGTGATTAAATTAGATAGTAATGCTTCAATTTTTTGATCATACGCAGAGCGCAGTGCAGCTAACTCTTCATGCTCAGCACCAACCGCATCGGCTTCTTTTCGACCTTGAATACTTTGTGCATACCACATATCAAAATCTTTTTTAATACGTTGCCATTCACGACCCCACCACTGATTGAAGTCTTTGCCGAGCAAATCATCTTCTTGACGATCATTCTCATCAATCGTGCCATAAATAGGTTCAAGTTTACCTAAAATTTCATTCGCTAATTGACGTGTATTATTGACGAGTGAATCACAACGTTTTTGCAATACCCCTGTGCGTTCGTTATCGATGTAAAAATTGACGGCATCTTTGAGTGCATTTATGCCATCTGGAATACCCAGTTTTTTTAATTTATTTTTGTCATCAGCACTTTTAGAGCGACGTTGCGTATCCTCCGTTGGAATACCAAATTCAACTAAATGTGATCGCGCGCAAACAGGTAACAAGCGGCGCTCTGGCACCGATGGCCAGAAAGTTTTATGTTTTGCAAAGGTATCACGAAAATCGATTTGATCATCCATTGCATCCGCTTGCGTTAACACGACAAAAACTTTGTCTGACACACGCAAACTCGGGTCTTCCGCATCCGCAACCAATAACATTTCTTTTTCTGGACCTGTAATTGACGGCTGTTTCATTTCCTTAGCGTAAATAATAGCGTCGCAATTACGCAAACGATCAACTGCCTGCTCTGCATGCATTAAAATCCCTGAGTTAAAACCAGGAACATCATGAAAAATAATGTCACGATCACTACGTAAACGCACCGTTTTGAGTTGAATACGTTTAATAGAAAGTGACTGAGCACGATTTTTAAAAATAGCAGACTGCAATAAATCGCTAATTTCACCAATATCTAAAAAGCTTTGTTTAAACCCATTTTTGAGTTTGGTAAATTCATAAATGGCATTAAGATTTTTTTCAGTATCGTTGTAATCTTCTTGAATTTCTTTTTTTTCTTTATCGCTGAGTAACTTACCTGCTAAAGCAAGTTGACGCTGCTGTTGCAATGTAGCAATTTCTTCTCGACTGTAATATTGAATTGATAGTAATTGATCTTGCTCAGTTTGCGCTGACCAAATTTCCGTACTGGTAAACGTACAACGCTCACGCGCTGAAGGCAAAATTTCTTGCCCAAGCCATGCGTTAAGTAGCGCACTTTTACCTGCTTTTTCAAGCCCAATCACGGCTACTTCAAAACGGTTTGCACGCAGTCGCTCAAGCTGTCTGTTTAAACGCGCATGTTCATTTTCGAGCTTTTTCTGCATTTCAGGCGAAATATCAACACCAGTCTTATTACTCAATGTAATAAGTTTATCCGATAACACCGAGGTTTTTTCTAAGCGCGTGAGTTGTTTTGCACAAGTTTCTAGCCAAGTTGCCATATTGTTTCCAATTAAAATAAGTGTTAATAATGTGATATCAAAGCAAAGGTTCAACCACTGAATTTAATTCACTTGCCGACAATTCTCCCATGTGTCGATAAATAATCATTCCTGCAGAATTTACCACAACCGTATAGGGAATTGCACTCATGATATTACCCATTTTTTTTGCAAGGGCAAATCCAGCCCAATCGCCAGCAATGAGCAAAGGATAATTCACGCCCGTTTTTTCTTGAAAAACCTTCACCGCTGCGACATCATCTAGTGCAATACCTATAAATTGCACTTTTTCATTTCCGTATTTCGATTGCAATACCATAAAAGAGGGAATTTCTTTCAAACACGATGGACACCACGTTGCCCAAAAATTAATCACTACAATTTTACTTTTCCATTCATTAGACGAATGAAGCGTGGATGCTCCATCAAGAAATGAAAACTCAGAAAGCATTTGCGGCTGTTTTTCAAGTTGCCACTGCGTATACATGCGAACACCCATGCCCGCTGTCAACGCAAGCAACCCGATAATCACTCCCCACTGAGCTGTTCTCATCATCATTAAACGAGTTGCTTTAGTCGATAAACCAACTCTAAGGCTTGCTTCGGTGATAAATCATCGGCACGCACATCCTCAAGTAAGGCCAAAACAGGATTTTCAGCCTGTGATACAAATAAATCAATTTGATCCGAACCGCGTTTAGCTTGTTGCTCGCTGTATGCATGCATTTCAAGCTCACCTAATTTGGTTTTTGCTTTTTCAATCACGCAACGCGGAACGCCCGCAAGCGCAGCTACTTGCAAACCGTAGCTCTGACTTGCTGCACCCTCTTTGACGGCATGCAAAAAAATAATCGTATCGCCATGTTCAACAGCATCTAAATGCACATTGTGAATGCTGCGATGCTGATCGGATAGCGAGGTCAATTCAAAATAATGCGTCGCAAATAACGTATACGCTTTTGTTTCTTTCGCTAAATAATCTGCGCACGCCCACGCTAAAGATAAGCCATCAAATGTACTCGTTCCACGACCAATCTCATCAATTAAAATCAAACTTTTCATGGTCGCATTATGCAAAATATTCGCTGTTTCGGACATTTCAACCATAAAAGTAGAGCGACCGCTACTCAAATCATCTGACGCGCCAATACGCGTGAAAATCTTATCAATTTCACCGCACACAAAATTTTTGGCAGGCACATAACATCCAATATGCGCCATCAGCACCATTAAAGCCGTTTGGCGCATAAATGTACTTTTTCCGCCCGCATTAGGCCCCGTAATAATTAACATACGACGCTGCGAGGAAAGTGCTAGATCATTTGGCACAAAAGGTGTTTTGGCAATTTGTTCGACCACCAAATGCCGACCACCTTCAATATGAATACCCGTTTTTTCAATTAGCGTTGGCTGCGTTAAATTTAACGCTTCTGCTCGCTGCGCAAAGCAGCTTAATACATCAATTTCAGCAAGCGCATCAGCACATTTTTGAAGCTCAGGCACAGAAAGCGCCACAATATCGAGCAACTGTTCGTAGAGAAACTTTTCAAATGTCAGTGCTTTGTCACGCGCACTCAGCACTTTATCTTCAAAAAGTTTAAGCTCTTCAGTAATATAGCGCTCCGCACCTTTTAATGTTTGCTTGCGTCGATAATGTGCGGGAATTTTCTCTACATGCAAATGCGAAATTTCAATATAATAGCCATAGATTCGATTGTAACTGACTTTCAGCGAATTAATACCTGTTGCAACGCGCTCGCGCTGTTCCATATCCAGCAAAAACTGATCAGCGTTTTGGCTCATATTGCGCAGTTCATCAAGTTCTTGATGATAACCATTCGCAATGACTCCCCCATCACGAATCAAAACAGGAGGATTATCAATCACTGCGCGATAAAGCAATTCAACCGTGTCGGGTTGCAAATTGATATGTTGACTTAATGTTAATAACTGGGGGTTATCTTGCTCTGAGAGCAATTTTTGCAGGTCAGGCAGTGCCGCAAGACTTTCACGCAGTACAATTAAATCTCTTGGACGCGCTGTTTTGAGTGCAATACGTGAACTTATTCGTTCAATATCGCCAATGTGGCGCAACTGATGTTGGGTAGTTTGGTAAAGTCGCGAATGAAGCAAACTCGCAATACTGGCATAACGATGATTTAAAATTGATTGATTGCGCAACGGTCGATTAAGCCAGCGACGCAAACAACGACTTCCCATTGCCGTCACCGTACTATCGAGCACACCAAAAAGTGTATATTTCATTTCCCCAGAAGGATGCGTATCAAGTTCTAAATTTCGCCGACTTGCCGCATCAAGTAAAATACAATCATCACTGCTTTCAACGCGCACACTCTGAATATGCGGTAGCGCACTTTGCTGAGTATCTTTTATGTATTGCAATAAAGCCCCCGCAGCAGACACCGCGATAAGCAATTTTTCACAACCAAAACCGCTCAAATCAGTCGCTTTGAATTGCGCGAGTAAGCGCTCACGCGCACTTTCCGCTTCAAAATGCCAGGCAGGGCGACGACACAAACCGTGACGCTGCTTTAACGTTTGAGAAAGAGCAAAGTCTTCACTAAATAATAATTCTGCTGGATTTAACCGGGCTACTTCATTGATTAGCTCGTCTTCACTTTCCACTTGCTGAAGTAAAAAACGCCCGCTAGTCACATCTAAACTCGCAATACCGAATTGCCCTTTTAGCCAGCAAATCGCAACAAGCAAATTGTCTTGCCGTGCATCAAGTAGCGCATCATCGGTTACTGTAGCCGGCGTTACAATTCGAACGACTTTACGCTCGACAGGTCCTTTGCTCGTTGCAGGATCACCAATTTGCTCACAAAGTGCTACTGATTCCCCTGCCCTCAAAAGCTTCGCAATATACCCTTCAGCCGCATGATGCGGAACCCCCGCCATAGGAATTGGCTCACCGCTTGATTGACCTCGACTTGTGAGCGTTATATTGAGTAGTTGAACCGCTTTTTTTGCATCATCAAAAAATAACTCATAAAAATCACCCATACGGTAAAACACGAGCGTATCAGGGTACTCGGCTTTGACACGTAAATACTGCTGCATCATTGGGGTATGGGATTTTTCCTGCGTCATCATTTACGCGCAAAATGCCTCGACACTCGCCAAAATACCCTTTGTATCAAGACCACAGTGCGCCAAACATTCTTCGCGCGTGCCTTGCTCCACAAAATAATCCGGCAAACCTAGATTTAAAACTGGCATTAGAATTTTATTCGCCTGCAGAAAATCATTCACCGCACTGCCTACGCCACCCGCTAACACATTTTCTTCCACGGTCACAAAAACATCGTGTGTTTTCGCAAGCTCTAAAAGCAAAGCGTCATCAATGGGTTTAATAAAACGCATATTGACCACTGTCGCAGCAAGTTGTTTTCCTACAGTTAACGCGGGAATCACCATACTGCCCCATGCCAAAAAGGCAATTCGACTACCTGTGTGAATAATACTAGCTTTACCAATTTCAAGCGAAGTCAACGCATTATCAACAGCACTTCCTGCACCTTTACCTCGTGGGTAGCGAACCGCAGCTGGGCCATTATATAAGAAACCCGTCGTCAACATTTGACGACATTCATTTTCATCAGCAGGCGCCATTAACACCATGTTAGGAATGCAACGCAAATAGCTATAATCAAAACTCCCCGCATGTGTGGGACCATCAGGCCCAACTAACCCCGAGCGATCAAGTGCAAAAAGCACATCTAAATTTTGTAGAGCAACATCATGAATTAATTGATCATAAGCACGTTGCAAAAAAGTTGAATAAATAGCAACAACAGGCTTTGCGCCTTCACAAGCTTGCCCTGCTGCAAGCGTCACCGCATGTTGCTCTGCGATGGCTACGTCAAAATAGCGATCGGGAAATTGCTGAGAAAATTTCACTAGCCCTGAGCCTTCACGCATGGCTGGCGTAATTCCAAGCAAGCGCAAATCCTGTGCAGCCATATCGCAGAGCCATTGCCCAAATACTTCTGTATAGGTTGGGTGCGAAGGCGGTGCTTTAGGCAAATAATCGAGCTTATGATCAAACGCGGGGACACCATGGTAGCCGAGCGGGTCTTTTTCAGCAGGTAGATACCCCTTACCTTTTTTAGTCACAACGTGCAAAAAGCGCGGGCCTGAAATATGCTTCAAATTTTCCAACGTCAAGACAAGCATATCAATGTCATGCCCATCGATTGGACCAATGTAATTAAACCCGAGTTCTTCAAATAACGTTCCGGGGATAACCATCCCTTTAATATGCTCTTCAGTGCGCCTCGCTAACTCCCACATTGTTGGCATTTTACTGAGCACTTTTTTACTTTCTTCACGCATAGAAGAATAAAGGCGACTCGACAGAATTTTTGTCAAATAATTACTCATCGCACCAACAGGGGGTGAAATGGACATATCATTGTCATTTAAAATAACGAGTAAATTTGCATCAATAGCGCCAGCATGATTCATCGCCTCGTATGCCATACCACCAGTAATACTGCCATCGCCAATAATCGCGACCATTTGACGATCTTCGCCTTTTAGGCCTGCAGCAATTGCCATCCCCAATGCAGCACTAATTGAAGTACTTGAATGCCCAACACCAAATGCATCGTGTTCACTTTCACTACGCGTTGGAAAAGCAGACACACCATCCTTTGAGCGAATGGTCGTCATACGTGATTTACGACCTGTCAAAATTTTATGGGGATAAGCTTGATGCCCAACATCCCAAACCAATTTATCACTTGGCGTATCAAATACATAATGCAATGCAACCGTCAACTCAACCGTCCCCAAACCTGCTGCGAAATGCCCGCCCGAAACACTGACCGATTCAGTCAAGAAATTACGCACTTCTTTACTAAGCGCTTTAAGTTGCTCTTTAGGAAGTTGCCTTACATCCGCTGGATCGTTGATTTTATCGAGTAATGGGTATGGCGTTGAATGGGTCATAATGGTTTGAATTCCTTAAATACGGCGACGTAATGGGCAGTTAAATTAGTGGTCACGTTGAATAATATAAAGTGAAAGATTACGCAGCAAATCCGCCTGTACACCGAAATAAGCGAGATTTTCAATGGCTTTTTCGTGTAATTCTTGCGCTTTTTCTTTAGCACCTGAGAGTCCAAGTAATGCAGGATAAGTGGGCTTATTATTATCTTTATCTTTACCTTGCGTTTTGCCTAAGGTGGCCGTGTCACTTTCTTCATCGAGAATATCATCTTTCACTTGAAAAGATAAGCCGATGCATTTGGCGAAGTTATCCAGTCGCTTAACAGCCTCTTCATCAACGCCCTCTTTGGCAAGTGTTGCTAAAATAACACTCGCACGAATTAATGCACCTGTTTTATGTATGTGCATATTTTCAAGTTCTGGCAACGTAAGCATTCTACCAACTGATTCTAAATCAATAGCTTGACCGCCAACCATCCCAAGTGAACCACTGGCTCGAGCAAGCGATGTGATCATTTGCAACCTATTTTGCGCACTCACTTGAATACTTGCGTCATGGGCGAGCAATTCAAAGGCTAACGTTTGAAGGCCATCTCCGGCAAGAATAGCTGTCGCTTCGTCAAAGGCAACATGACACGTTGGTTTTCCGCGACGCAAATCATCATCGTCCATTGCGGGTAAATCATCGTGAATCAATGAATACACATGGATGCATTCTACCGCGCACGCAACCGCATCTAATGCGTCAGGCGAGATACCTAAAACACTGCCTGTTGCATACGTTAACATTGGACGCATCCGCTTTCCGCCATTTAAAACACTATAGCGCATGGCCTGATGTAATTTATTAGGCAAGATATTTTCAGCGGGCAAACGTTGTGTTAATGCCGCTTCAACACGCGTCTGGCACGTTGCGAGATACGCTTTTAAATCCTGATTCATTAAATGTCTCCAAAGTATAAACGCCGTTAATTAATAAAAAGGCAAGCGCTTAAAAATGACCTGCGGAAACGGCAATGATAATAAATCAAACATTATATAGGATTTTATCGTAATCGTGGATTGCCATCGCATTATAAAAACTAGCGTGATAGGTCCATAAGAGTTATGGTTATCTTTTTTACTGTCTATTTTTCGTTTATGAAACGCCTTTTTCCTTCAATTGAACCCTTCAATCATTTCTTTTTAAAGACAAAAAATCATTCTGTTTATGTCGAAGAATGCGGCAATCCCAGCGGCGTGCCTATCATTTTTTTGCATGGTGGACCTTGCTCAGGATGTAAACCTGATCACCGTCGATTTTTTGATCCATCGCATTACCACATTATTTTATTCGATCAACGTGGTAGCAGTCGTTCATTGCCATTTGGCGAATTAGAAGACAACACGCTTCCTGATTTAATGTCAGATATGGAAACGATCCGCAAACAACTTAATTTAGAGAATTGGATTTTATTTGGTGGCTCTTGGGGAGCTACACTAGCATTAGCTTATGCACAAAAACATGTTGACCATGTTCGCGCCATCATTTTAAGAGGTAGTTTTTTAGCACGAAACCAAGACATGATTTGGTTTTCAAGTGAGCGTGGCGTGGCCTCTATTTATCCTGAAAGCTGGCAAGCATTATCAGCAAGCATTCCTCATGATTTGCGAACAGAAAACCTTTTAGCCGACTTAATTTCTGTGCTATGGGGAAAAGATGAACTAGCCATTCGACGAGTCGCTAAAGCATGGCAATCATGGGGAGGGCAAGTGGCACTTGGGAATTTATACCAAGAGAGTGAGGAACACCCTTGTGAAAACACCATTAAGCAAGTGCGCATGGAACTCCATTATGCGAAAAATCATTATTTTCTAAAAGAAAATGAATTGCTCGAAAATTGCGACAAATTAACGCATTTACCCATCACACTCATACATGGACGAGCCGATTTAATGTGCCCTATTGAATCTGCATGGAAACTCCACCAAGCACTACCTCAAGCAAAATACGTTGTATTACCTAATGCAGGTCATATTGCTCAAGGTGATGAAATGATTGACGCTTTAATCAACGCTACAGAAGAATTCAAACAGTTTTAAAGTAATGACTTCGGATTACGTCATTGAACGTAATCCGAAAATAGACGTTTAAGCTAAGATTTTTTGCGCTGTTTTGAACGCATCACGAAAATCCAAGTAAACAGGATGCTCTGTTTCAATCATGGAAACTAATAAATCATGTTGTACATGATATTTTATATCACCCACAGCCAACGCGCCGACTGCAAACGCATTGCAGTTTTCAGCATAAATTAAAGGCGCGCCATTATCTTCTCGCTTAATTCCCTCAATCCCCAAAGGTGGAACGGCATTTACATCACCCGCCACTTTAAGTTGAGTGAGCTCTTTTAATACTTTTGCATTTAAAACTTGAATACCCGCTTTAGCCGTACAAAAAATTAAATCAACATCTCGAAGCACGTCGATTTTTTCTTTATCAGAACCCGCTACAGCCGCATGCAAATCACACCCAAAACGACGATTGTATTGCAGACCAACTTCTTGCGCCGTTTCCAAATATAGATGATCCACAATTGTAGTATGTGCACCCGCTAATGACGCGATAATGCCCGTTGCAATACCGACAGGGCCTGTACCACCTAAAATCATCGCTTTGCAATCTTTAAGCTCTTTACCGTGTTTAATGCGCAACTCTTTTTCCACGCAAGCCACTAACGCAGCCGCTGTTGTAAATGCACCACTTGGATCTGCAAAAACTGACACAGCAAACGGTGGAATCATAGCTTGCTTAGCTGCATTAAACATATCAATTGCTAAACCTAAATTACGCCCGCCAATAAATAAGCCTGTTCGCTTCACGCCCGCCATACTCCGTGAAAAAATAGCATCTTGCGTTAAACCATGAACACTTTCTAATTTAACATTGTTGTAGGGCATTAAAACATCAAAGCCCGCATCTAAAGCCATGTTAATATCAAAAGGACTATTATTTGGCATCGGATCAAGCATGTGCAGAATACTGCGTTTCATATATTTAGTTCCTTTGTTGCTCAGTTCAAACGAATACTATTTATCATGCGTTGATTTCATATATTCTCTAGCAACTTCAAAAGCATGCTCGAAATGCAAATACAATGGTTTATCGCTTTGTATCATACGTTTTAATAATAAATTTTGAGTTTGATATTTCACATTACCAATAGCAAGCGCACCCACACCGACAGCACCATTTACGGAGCCCTCAATTAATTTACCATCATCCATCGCGCTAATACCCGCAATGCCAGCAGGCGGCACAGCATTCACGTCAGCGGCTACTTTTAATTGGGGTGCACTTGCAATCAATTCAATACTTAGTAGTTCAATACCTGCAGCACCTGTTGCAAAAACAATGTCTGTATCATTTATATACTGCGCCTTATCTGCATCCGCACCTGCTTGAATATTGGTCTTGCCTTCGCCAAATTCGTTATTGCATAAATCTGCAATATGTTGCGCCTTGTCTAATTGACGACCGATAATACGAACATTCGCGCCCGCTTTCGCAGCAATAACCGCAGCAGCCTGACCAACAGGACCTGTTCCAGCTAACGCTAAAATATTTTTCCCTTCAAGCGTCGTATTGAATTTTGTTAACAGATGAAACTCAACTGCCGCCACCATGGCTGCAGCGGTTGTGAAAGCGCCACTTGGATCCGCAAAAACAGAAACTTCGAAGGGGGGAATCATTGATCGTTTCGCAATTTTCAACATATCCATTGCTTGCTTTGTATCACGCCCGCCAATGAAAATACTGGTTCGCTTTAAATTCTTGGCACTACGTGAAAAAATAGCATCCTGCACTAAACCTTGAACTTCGCTAGCCTCAATATTAGTGTAAGACATGGCAGAAACCCAACCTGCATCCATTGCCATATTGACATCGAATGGACTTAAATTCTTTGCGGTGGTTAACATGTGTAGGATAAACGGCTTTTCCATAAAAACTCCTTTGTTTAATTTTAGGGTACCAGTATAAAAGAAAAATGCAGTGATTAAAAACATCACATTAATTTCCCTATTTATATTCAATTTAGAAGCAATAAAAAACCCGCCAAGTATAACACTTGCGGGCTTCTGTATATTGTGCAGTTTTACATAGATTGACTATTAAAATTGCTTATTTGGTACCGATGGCCGGATTTGAACCGGCAAGACTTGCGTCACCACCCCCTCAAGATGGCGTGTCTACCAATTTCACCACATCGGCTAAAATTTATTTTGTTTGTTCACTGCCGTTTGTGGAACTTGGCACGACAGGCAATTCAGCAGAAACCGGATTGCTCACAGCACTTGGGACATCTTGTTGTGCTTTATTATTAATTATTAAATCTTTCGCAACCGATTGCTGACTATTTAAAACAGCTAAACCAAGACTAGTTGTAAAAAATAATGCCGCTAGAATAGCAGTTGTACGCGATAAAAATGAGGCAGCACCTTGCGCACCAAACACGGATCCTGATGATCCTGTTCCAAATGCAGCACCTGCGTCAGCGCCTTTGCCTTGTTGCATCAGCACCAAACCAACAACGCCTAAACCCAATAATACATGAATAACTATAATGACTTGATACATAGGACCGACGACAACTCTAAAAAAGCGGTTAAAATCTCGACGCAAGAAGCGACTAATTAGTCGACTATCTTATCGGTTAATGAATTTTTATTCAAGTATCGATTGCCTGTTTTACATTATCCGCTAATTCGTTAGCATATTTATCGACATTAGATTGATCACACCCCTCAACCATAATTCGTATTAATGGCTCAGTACCTGATGCACGAAGCAGAACGCGACCCTCATTACCTAATCCCAGCTCAACAGCACGAACTGCGCGTTGAATTCCTTCATGATTCAAATCTATTTTATGAGCAGTTTTCAGATTAATTAATACCTGTGGATATTTCTGCATCCCCGATTTCAACTCATGCAATGTTTGCCCAGTATATTGAATTTCCGCAATGACCTGGAGCGCAGCAATAATCCCATCGCCTGTTGTTGTCTTATCTAAACAAATAATATGCCCAGAATTTTCACCCCCCAGCATGCCCTTGTTTTCAGCCAACATCTCAATCACATAGCGATCACCGACATTGGCGCGCAATAACGGAACGTTTAAGGTTTTTAGCGCATGTTCCATACCCAAATTTGTCATTAAGGTACCGACAACTGGTCCTGTTAAGGTCCCTGTTCTCAAACGTGATTTCGCAATAATATAAATCAGCTCATCACCATCAATAACGTCACCTTTGTGATCCACCATGATAACGCGATCACCGTCACCATCCAGTGCAACTCCCAAATCAGCTTGATTCGCGAGTACCGTTTGCACTAGCTTTTCAGGTTGCGTTGCGCCATAGCCCTCGTTAATATTTAATCCATTAGGTTCTACGCCAATAGTGATGACCTGTGCACCGAGCTCTTCAAAAACATGTGGCGCAATTTGATAAGTTGCCCCGTTTGCGCAATCAACAACAATTTTCATGCCCTCAAAATCAAGTCCAGACGGAACACTTGCCTTACAGAATTCAATATATCGCCCCGCTGCATCCACAACGCGCTTTGCCTTACCTAATTTTGATGACTCAACTGTACTGATGGGCAAATCCAAATACATTTCGATTTTACGCTCAATTTCATCAGATAATTTCGTCCCTTGTGATGAGAAAAACTTGATGCCATTATCATAGTAAGGATTGTGTGAAGCGCTAATTACAATCCCTGCTCTCGCATGTAATGTACGCGTTAAATACGCAATAGCTGGCGTTGGCATTGGTCCAAGTAATCGTGTTCCAACCCCGGCTGCAGTTAGGCCCGCCTCAAGGGCTGATTCAAACATATACCCCGAAATTCGCGTATCTTTGCCAACTAAAACAAAATTGTGTCCACCGTCCGCAAAAACTTGCCCCGCCGCCCAACCTAGCTTAAGTAAAAAATCTGGGGTAATGGGTGGAACCCCCACTTTTCCGCGAATTCCATCTGTTCCAAAATATTTTTTTGTCATGTATGTCTTTTCTCTTAACTTCCATAAAAAAAGGAGAAGCGCTAAACACTTCTCCCTCAAATGTCCGATTTTATTTAAATTTTTTAGTGTTGTTGCACTGTTTTATCTAAATCAACCACTGGAACATCTTCTTTTACATCACCAACCACCACATGCAATCCTCCACGTGGTGGTGGCACATCATCATTCCAGCCTTCAGGATCACGAACAGGTGTGCGTAACATTAAGTCGTCAATTTGATGTCTATCGATGGTTTCGTATTTCATCAATGCCGCTGCCATAGAATGCAGAATATCTTTATTTTCATTTAAAATACTTTCTGCACGTTGATAATTACGATCGATAAAAGTACGAATTTCTTCATCAATACTATGCGACGTTTCTTCTGCTACCGTTTTATGACGTGTCACAGAGCGCCCAAGAAATACCTCACCCTCTTCTTCTGAGTAAGAGAGTGGTCCTAGTCGCTGAG
>Ga0114974_10000534_pt1 | contig 31845 bp, 62 predicted proteins | sample S_130206_EF_Meta_FD_87318 | JGI IMG/M metagenome (GOLD analysis project Ga0114974, IMG submission 87318) | Freshwater microbial communities from Lake Simoncouche, Canada to study carbon cycling - S_130206_EF_MetaG | ecosystem: Environmental > Aquatic > Freshwater > Lake | place: Lake... | reverse complement strand
TATTGGTTGTTGACAACCAACACAAGTGCATCCCGGGAATGATCCCCGCGGGAAGATCGGGCAACGCACTATTTGCCCACTTGTCTCTAAACGCATCAAGGCGTTCACGACGTGCAATGTCATTTTCGCTAATATCATTAGCGCGTTCTTTAACTTCTTGTGCTCGGTCCGCTAAGCGGTCATCTAAGTCACGTTTTATTCTTGGATTTGCCATAATAATTAACCTTTATTGTCGCGATCATATTGTGCGTATGCACGGATCATTTTATTTCGTTTAGTTACGTCGTCCCACGCACCAGCATCTTTAATTGCCTGAACACGGTCACGGCTTAACGTGATAGTTCCAGGTTTTGACGATGATGTATTTGCAACTCTGCTAGAGGCTGTTGGGCCTGCTGAACGTCGTTGGTTCATACCGCCTTTTGCTGTATAGCGGTGGGGTAAACGAGCAGATAAACGATTATCTAATTCGTCCCAATACTCAGGATCAGTTGGATCCCAACCATCGGAGACAAGCTCTTGGTCAACTACTTTGGCAATTCTACTATCTGTATCTCTAGCTTGTGGATCAAACCAAGAGTTCTTTTTTAACCATTGTGTAGCATTTTGCTGTACTTCAGTGCTTATTGGGTTAGGAACGTTTTGTTTTGGTGCCTTAGCTTTTTCGAGTTGTTCTTTTTTATAATGCTGGGCTTGGTTTAAGCGCTGTTTGGCATCTGTTAATTGCTCCAGATATTCCATCTGGGCATCTACATCACCATTTTGCGCCGCCTGCACCATCTTCATTTTGGCGTACTCGACACGGGTTGCCTCGTCTTCAAGGGCCTTGTCAATCTGCGCAAACTGGTATGATGCTGCCGTATCTTCTACAGCCGCTAATCGCCTAGCTAAATCTTCGTTACGCTTTTCAAGCGCACTGATTTTGTGTTTTGCGGATGCCTCGCGTTGCTTAGCTAGTTCTTTCTTTAGTTTTCGCTCTTCTCTGCGGGCTTCACGAATCTTTTCTCGGTCGTCTTCGCTTTCACCATCATCGTCTTGATCGTCAGAATTTTGATCTTGTTCTTGATCTTGGTTTTCTTCATCTTGATCGTCTGATGCTTCTACTTTGACTTCTACTTCTTGGTCGTCTTCAATAGTTTCAGGCAATTCTACCCTAGCTAAAACTGACCCATCTTCCCGTTCCTTAATGGGAACGTCTTTTTCATTATCTGCCATACTTTACTTTCTACAAAGTTAATCTACAAACGCTTTCATTTTTTGCGCTGCTTCAAACGATTTAATCTTAGAGATTACTTCACGGGCTTGTAGTGTAATAAAAACTACGGGTGCTCCGTCATCATTTGGCTGCACAATATAACGATCACCGCCGTACTTAATTGTGCGAACTAAATCGCCAATTTGACACCAGGGGCCTTCTGGCCATGGAGTTAGGTCTTCTGGGCTTTTATACGCCAAGGGACCAATGTCTCGTACTTTAGCTACCGTTTCATTAAAGCGTAAAGTTTGTCTGGTCTCATCAACTAAGATGATTCCGCCTTTACTGGTTACTTTTTCCCGGCGTAATTGCACCAGTACTCTGTCACCTAGTATTTCAACCCCAGGGTCTATATTCGGAAAGCATTCCTGCTCGCTACGTAGATCTGGTTCGTCTTGCTGTTTAAAATCAATCACCGTACGGTAATCCTTTCTATACTTCTTCGTCGTCTTCCGTTAAAATTGATTCAATGATGTCTAAAACAATTGTAAAACCCTCGTAACGCCCAACTAGACGCTGATAGTCTTCAAATGTATTTACATTCATTCCTGCGGTAACGTTGTCCGCTAGGTTACTACGCTCAGTCTTTACACGACCGATAATTTCACTAATAAAGTCATTCATACTCTTACTAATGCAAAAGGGCGAGTATTTCCGCCCTAAATATTAATAAAAATTACCGCCACCGATGTCTTTTAGGTTTTTATCTGGACCTACTTTAGAAGAACGGGCTGGTTTGCCTTTAACGGCATTGTTAGGACGCTTAGATCCAGATGGACCTGCGTCTAGTTTTTTGTCCTCTGGACCACCGCCTGAAGACAGTTTGCCAGTTTCTTGGTATGTTTGACGAAAGCCTTGTAAATTGTTATCGGCCATTATATTGCTCCTGTTGGGGGTGTTGTTGGTGGTTGTGGTACTGATGCTTGTTGTTCTAATGCTTGTTGGTGTGCTTGATCTGCCAATAATGCCTGCTTTTCTAGCTCAAGTTGATGATTTTGTTGATCTGCTTGCGCTTGGAATGCCTGTTGTTGCACTGCAATACCGTGTTGACGGATGTCCTGTTCAGAAGCACGGGTTGCCTCAAAAGCAGACATGTTTTGTTCGTGCATCAATTTAGCTTGTTGTTGATCTAGCTGATTGCCAGCTTGGATCATAGCAACGCGTTCTTTTGCAGCATTGTTAATGTTTGCCATTGCAATATCTTTGGCATTACGTTGGCCATCAATATCAGATTGTGTTTGATATTTAGCAACAAGTTCTTGTACTTGTTGTTCCATTTGTTTAATCTTAAGCTCATACTCTTGCTGTGATTTTTGTAAATCAGCCTGCATTTTGGCTTGAGATTCTTTAGCTTTACGATCTGTTTCAGCCATTTGGGTTTTAAGGAATGCAGCTGCTGTAGGATCTGCCATTGCTGCAGACTCTTGTTTGAGCTGATTTGCCTGTTGTACTTTTTGAGCCAATCCTTGAATCTGTTGTAAAAATGGTTGCATTTCTTGCTGAGAATCTTGGTTTACCATTTGTGAAGCAATTGCCAACGCTTGTTGTGCTTCTTGATCTAATGGCTTTTCTTGATGCAATTCAAGAGAATCACGACCACCGGCTGCAGTTGCAACGTGACCACGCATAGCTTGCAAGTAGTGTAATGTTAAATGTTGTTTAATGTGTTCTAACGCATTCGGTGCAAATGTTGGCCCAATAACTGGGTTGCCACCGTAAGCAGGGTTGTTTGCGTATTCTAAGTGAATCTTTAAGTGAGCAATGTGATCTTGGTCTGGATATGCAGCTGCAGGACGGCCCATAGTCATTGCTACGTTTTCTAACGCAGGGTTAGACTCTTTAGCACCCATTGGGTTTGGCAATACTTCTTCAACCGCTGGAATTTTAAGTTGCTGTAAAATTCTACGGTACACGCCACGGATGTCAAACATACCTGGAGGCGCTGAACTAGCCATCTGTAATAGAGCCTGGTTCTGAGCAACACGTTGTGTTTCTGAAAAGATGTTAGGATCGGATACTGGACGTACGTCATTGTTGTACGCAAAGTCACGAACCTCAACTTCAGTACCAGACTGGTTATCCATCTCTTCTAAATACCAATGATTTAGACGAGAAATAATGTTTAATGATTTAGCTTGGCTGCGATGCAGACGTGCGTGGATATCTGAGAACACCTTAGCACCTTGCTCAATAAGAGCTTGTGCTGTGCCAACTGGCATGTTGTTGTTTGCTTCGCCAATCTTTTCTTCAGAGGTAGTAACTACGCCTTTAGCAGCAGATGTCAACCAACCCATCAATTCCATCAATACTGATGACGGTGGATTGAACGGCATTGCCATTGCAATCTTACGTACATCGTCTACACCAGGTGCACCTTCAATCTCAATTACTTGTGTCGGCTCGATTCGGTCAGATTGTCCACCAATTCGTCCACCTTTGAGCTTAAGTAGTGTTTGACTGTTATTAATGTGAGCAGCGTCCAATAGGGCACGCAAAGCACCAGTAAGAGCAGCGGAGAGACCACCAATAAGATGAGGTAACCCAATTGCGTAAGCGCCACGCCAAGGAATGAATTTGAATTCAACATACCATTCTAGCTTTTCTAATTTTTCGTCGTTTGCTTCCCAGTTGCGATAAAGCGCTAATACCTTGGAAGATGACTCATCAACTGTAAGGATGTAGGGAGCACGACGACCTTCTGTAATCTCGTCTTCGTCCATACGCATGAAACATGTTACTTCATACACACGGCGCAAACCATCAATGTTTTTACCTGATGACTGTTTACCTTCAATCTTATTGTTGGCTTTTTGTGAGCCAGTCATGTCATCAATTGGTGCATCAGACGTGTAACTGTCATCTATGTCACGGTAAATACCTTGCTCAACACGTTGCTGGAAAATGTCTTCAGTAATGTCTTGTACTTCAGTAACACGTGCTGAGGTATAAAAGTTGGTAGATGCGTAAGGGAGGAGTAAGTTGTCAATGGGAATCCATTCACACATTGGACGCTTTTGTTCTAAGTCATAGCGCCATTTAAGATACTGTGAACCACCTAATGGTAACTGAGTGAGCAGTTGCTCCATCTCATCACGGTACTCTTGTACTTGTTCTGTAAGCTGCCAGTTAAGGAATGTTACCTTACGATCTGCAGTTTCTTGTTTGATTCTGTCGGCTGCGCCCTTGATGTTTGATTTAACAATACCATCTGGTGGGAGTAGCTCTTTGGAGGATGACGCAGCGAAGTCAACGCATGCCTCAGCCATAACGGGGTGGACGACTTTGGAAGCCCCATCGAATGTCGCGCCGCCAGGTGCGTCCTTACCTAAGCCAGTTCTACGAAGACCGTCTTCGTATTGTTTGTCTCGTTCTTTACGTGCTTCTTTATCTTCATCAATTAAGTCAAGGTAATCGCTTGCTAACTGATCTAAGAAACTCTCATCGAGAGATTCTGCTAAATTTTCATAAAACTCTGGGTCTTTACGTGGACCGGTTTTTTCTTGGAAGTTAACAATGACTGAACCATCGTCTAACTCAATAACTTCTTGTTCTACTTCTTCAGGCTCTAATCCTAAAACCTCTTCGTAATGATCCATCTCGGCATCTTGTTCGGCCGCCAGCTTTACATCTTCGTCTCTTTCAAGACCGGGCAAGTTAGAGCCCATTTGCATCGGTATTTGTGGATTTGCCATAGATTATCTGAATTTGGTGGATGTATTTGTCCTATAACTACTAATGCAAAAAGAATGGTGTTTCCGCCCTATTGGGCATACGGATTGAAGAATTTCTTTTTGTACTCGTCGTCTGCGTAATCGTAGTCTCGGGCTGGTAGGGGGTCTAAACGCACCCATCCAGAGTCCCTAAGAACACGCAATGCTTGTGACAGGGAATCCACATAGTCATCATGGCCCCCTGCTTCTGGAAACGAACACACCTGCCGAATAAACCGTTTGGCCCAATCTGCAAAGTCACCTTTTAGTTTGGTGTCTTCCGGTATGTAGACTTTACCCTTGGCTACCAAAGGTGCCACAATGTTTACACGCTGCACCTTATCGGCACGACCTGGGTTGTAACCACGCACAGGCACACCGGCGCCCTGTAGTTCTTGGATCAGGGAGATACCAGCGGATTTATCTTCCATAAGTATGAGGTCTGCTTTTTTACCTTTGCCAAACTCGTTGTCTGCCCCGTAGACTACTTCTTTAAAGTCTTCAATTACTTTACGACGCAGCTCTGGATACGACATGTGGGCATCCCAAGCATCTAAAAGGATAACGGATGTACCAGAATCAAGCTGTTCAAACACACCCCACACAGTGCATGCCGTTGGGTCGTTAGTTGTTTTTTCGCTGGTAGCTGGATCGTATGAGGCAATTACGTACTCTAGCTCTGGTGTGGCTTTGTGTGCTGGCCACATGCGGAACTGTTTACGTTTGATGATACCAGCTGCTTCTGGATCAAGAATCTCACCATAGATCTCTTGTCTTCCAAGGTCAGTGCCATCATACGTTTCAAGCTGTTTGAAAAAAGTCTCTGATAGGTTTGATCTGTTGTCGTAAGACGAGGCGTTTGCAACATAGACATCTCCTCCTATTTTTCCTTCGTTAAGATCAACGATGAGCTCTTTAGGTTTTGGTGTGGTGGTAATAATCTGCTGCACCCTAGGGATTCTGGGGTCTTTAAGACGGAGGGTAAACTGTACGCCGTCGTAGGCATCGTCGATGTAATCAAACGCACACAGCTCGTCAAACCATGCTCCATGATATTGTTTACCGCGGTACCGTTCTGGCTCGGAGGCTGGGATACCTTGGATGATGGAGCCGTTGGTGAGGGTAATTTCAAAGAGGGACTTGTTGTAGTCTCGTATAAGTGACGCGGGGATGATATTGAGAAGTCCGGAGTCTCCTTCAAAGCAAGTTGCACGTATATCATTTGAGGTAGGGGCTGTGACCAACCATCTAGTATTATCATACTTCCAAGCACGAATGCCAATCCAATTACTAGCCGTATGCGTCTTCCCCGATCCTCGGCCAGCCAACATAAGAAACGTATCATACTCTCCATCTTCTGGTTCTCTTTGGTGTGGCAAGGCTTGTATCTGCCATTTGACCTGCCACATAGCGGCATCAAGTTGGGCATTAGGCCAGTGCTTGTGTGATTCTGCAAACTTCTTAAGAATCTGTTCTTGTTTAGGTGTTAGCATGTTGAAATAAATCCTTCCCCTACTAGCAGGGTATTGTCTGGCGCTGTGGTTTCAATATGAACACACGCTTGTGGCGATATTTCTTCAATTGCGTGAATGAATCTTCTACCGTACACAATTTTTAACGGCGGAGATACTTGGTTAGATATTAATTTTAACCTACTTCTGAAAAAAAGTGTGTAGGCTTTGTGAGTTTCGTTGTGTAGTATGCTTGTCTTGTGGCCCAAGGACTCTGCCAGGGCTTGAACCTGCTGAACTACGGACAAATTGTGGTTAGAAAACTGAAATTTGTCTTTTTTAATGTTGTATTGCCGCGATTTTGAATAAATTATACCACGAAGCAGGGCAATTCGCTGCTCAACGTCTGCCAATAGGTAGTTGTTTGGTATTTTGTAAGGGATGTTAGGCAGAAGATGTGACTCTATCGTGGGGGAGGTGGCAAATTCTCTTTCACCGGACTCGGATAACCAATGCTCCGTCAGTTTGTACCCTGCGTTTTTGAATTCCTCATGCACATCTAAGGAAAGTCCCTTTGGTGGGGTCATCATCCTATTGGTTTTCCTATTAAAAAACCAAAAGCCAAACACAAACGGGGGTACCGGTAGGGTTTGGTGGGGTAATTCCAGTGGGGGAGTTGTTTGGACGGAGTACATGTACTCCTTTGGGCGGTGCTTTAACGGTCCGTCTAGTATCTGTTTGACCATTACAGGTCTAAGTTTGCGTTTAAACTTGCGGACTTGCTTGTAGTTGAATATTCTGTGGCGGTGCATAGGGTTTTCTGTAGGAAACCCAAGGTTCTCATCCCCTGACATGGTCAGGTTGTCGGAAAACGTAACCATGTAGCAGCGCTGTGCTCGGTACTCTTGTACCAGTTTAACCCTAACCAGGTTGCCAGTTCGGTCAAACACATAGTCGCCCACCTTTAACAGACGGGCCGGTTTCCAATAGTCAAGTGTTAATACTTTTTCGTTTGCTAATATCGCCATGAAAATTTTCTAGGACCCAACGGTCCAGCCAACGCCCTAACGGCGCTCGTATTTTATATTGAACAACGACTGGCAGGTTTTGGATGTTCATTGTTTCTTTAGTTATGCTAAGTCTAAATTGCAAGAACCGTATTGTTTCATTATCCAGTATTTCAACCGGTGCATCCACCATGTCAATGTTATGAGCATCACACACCAAAATTCGCAGGCCCTTGAACTGACCCTGTGCATTTTCTAATGCACCTTGGATTTGGTATACATATTCATTCATAATTTTACTAATGCAAAAAGAAGGCTGCTAGCGCCCTGGAACCAGGTAATATACTTTAAATTGTCACAGTAGTCATAGTAGTCAGGGTCTAATCCAGTTCAAGCCGCCTATACGTTTTTTATTTTTTTAAAATAATAAAATAATAAGAAATAAGGGTGACTACTATGACTACTGTTACTATCAAGGACTTACGAGCAACTCCTCACAAAGATTTTACGAACTATCAAGGACTTACGAGCGACAGTTAAAGCAACAGTAGTCAGGATGCACCAAAACGGTGCATAAAATTCTACAAAAAAAATAAAAAAAAATTTAAGGGGACAGGCATTTGCCGAGCTTGTTCTTGGGCTGAGCCTCGGACCGACGGCATGGGGGTCTGCAAAATTGGTGCATCGCAATATGTTTCTTACCCCTCATTCCGCATTATGAAATCATATCTCACTATCTGAAATGGTGCGGTGCAATATGGTGCAATGCAACAATGGTGCAATGCAACATGGGCAATATGGTGCGGTGCAACAATGGTGCGGTGCAACATGACGCATCGTTTAAACAGGGTGGCAATATGGTGCGGTGCAACATGACCGATACGGATGTTAGTGGGGGCTAACATAGTGTCAATATGGTGCGGTGCAACATGGCTATGCGGGTGCGAGAGCATGAAGGGGTGGAGGGAGTAATGTTGCAACGCAACAATCACAAACCCTGTTCAACTTCAAAGAAAGTGCCATCCAACATGACAATCCAATCCAAAGGGTTTTAAGGGGGTTTATAGCCGACTTAGCCCCCTTGCTTACCTTACTATTCCACCCCTTGCGATCTCGATTTTGTAAGGGTAAACCCTAATAGGGTTTGTCCCAATGCCCACCCTGTTTAAACCATGAGAGTATTGAGGGGTCAGGGGCTTTCCCTGTCAAATTGATCACTAACCATAAGAGGAAATAGAACAATGTTATTGCTAACCTACACCCCCGCCACAGTAGCCACCACCGCCAATCGTGAGGCATGGCTCAACACCATTACCAATCGGTTCATTCGCCCCCTGTTTGCATCCAAGGGCTACACCATCCCCGCCAATGTGCGTTTGTCATGCTCACTATCATCAAGTGGCATCCACACCAAAAAGCATCAAAAGAAATTCACCCTTGGTGAGTGCTATTCGCCAACCGCATCAGGTGACAACACTATCGAAATCATGATCGTGCCAACCCTAGCCGATTCTGCAAGGGTCATTGATGTGCTAGTGCATGAATTGTGCCATGCCACAGTAGGCAATAAAGAGGGTCACAACAATGTATTTGGGGCTTGTGCTAGGGCTGTTGGCTTAGAGGGCAAACTCACCAGTACCAATGCGGGTGAGTGGCTTAAAGCCCTTATCGCCCAATGGATTGAGGCAGAGGGTGAGTATCCCCATGCCAAACTATCCACAGGCTACCGCAAGCAATCCACTAGAATGCACAAGTGTGATTGCCCCTGTGGCTACACTATGCGTATCTCTAGCAAGTGGCTCAAACTGGCTACCCCTAGATGCCCCCTTGGTCATGGCGATATGACCCATGACTTTTTGCCTGAGTATGACTATGAGGGCGAGGAATAAAAACTAATCGGGGGCAATCCTGCCCCCTGTTTAAACACTATTGGAGATTCTAAATGAAAGTTTTTAAATTTGATGTAAGCAGATCAGCTAAGGGTGATTTCATTGAGGATATCGCCCGCCCTCACTCAACTGGTGGCATTGTTGAGGGTAAGATCACACCACCCCGCCACAATACCGCTACTCACTCATGGCGGGTGATTGGTGAGGCGGGTTACAACACCAACCGCCCCAACCTTTCCTACCCTTTCCCTGTTTGCTTTTGCATGGGTCAATTCTCATGTGGTACTGAAGCCCCAATTTGGGAATGGGTGATTCTAATGCCCCGCAAAATTGCCCCCGTTGGTGATGATGCGTGTCAGGTGTTGCGTGATCAATTCCCCTTTGCGGTCAGAATGTTGGAGTGTATTGAGGGCGATAGCCTAGAGGATATAAACCCCGCAGATGTTCAGAATTTGCTAGACCAATGTTTAGCCGACCCCAACAAAATGGCAAGGGCATCCACAGAATTTTTTGCTAAAGAATTAAGTCTAGATTGGGAAATGGGTAGAGGGGAATAGCCCACCTTGTTTAAACAATGCGGGGCTTGTCCCCGCATTTTTTTGCCCCCTCACATTGTTTAAACAATGCCCACACCCCCAAAAATTTGCCCCTTGTTCCTAGCCATAAACCCACAATCAATTTAGAAGCGTTTTAAGGGGCTTTATAGCCGACATTGGCATTTTTGAGGGGATAGTATTACCACCCCCTCTAGCTCGATTTTCTAATGGTAAACCCTGAGTATAAGACTAGGGTAAATCATAACTAAAAGATATAAAGAAAACAGGGCGAACTATGATCTAATTTGATTGTGGATTGTCCACATGATTACTAACCGATAAGGAATAGAACAATGAATCTGAATTATTCAAGATCGTATCAATGTCTGATCGATTCCACTAAAGCCCATGCGGGTAAGGGCAAGTGGAAGATTACCCCATACTCTAAAACTGATGCCCTTGTGGAGTATTTCCAAAATGGCAAGTGGGTAGGACAGGGGTCAGTAGATGTGGCATGGCTCAAGCCAACCAATCAGGGGGGTGTTTAAACCATGTCAGGATATATGTTAGATACACCCGAACAAATCAAAATGTATCGGTATTTTGTAATGCTCTCAGGGCTAAAGCTAGAGGTGTCAGGGCTTAAAATGCGTGGCGGGTCGTGCTACGCTATGGTCAAGCGTGAGTTTGGCTTTAAGGGCAACAAAACCGCAGTCTATAACCAATTAGCCACTATTCTAGGCAAACCAACCATATAAGAAAGGGTGCGGGGGAAACCCCGCATTGTTTAAACAATGCAGACCTATTCAATCTATATCGAATACACCAATGACACCTACGAGGTCATTGAGGTAAAAGCAGAAAATGAACCTGAAGCAGAAGCAAAGGGTATTGGTTACGCTATTCTTAACCATGATGAACCCATTTACTTTATTGAAGCGACCCCCGTTTAAACAACACGAAAGGCAACACCATGAACCAATTAAAACTCAAACCATTAGCATCCAATATGAACCTGATTGATACCCCCGACTATCTTTTATTGTTCAGTTATGCCACCCCTGTGGCTTGCTACGATAAGCATAGCCTTGACTACTACCGCACATCTAAAAAGTGGTCTATGACCACCACCCGCCATATAAACAAGTGGCTTGATGGTGTTCAAGCAATCGAACAACCCCAAGAGTATTTTGACAACCTATTAAGTGTAGAGAGTGTTTAAACCATGCCACAATTCTACTTAAACAATAAACCAATACCGCAAGGTGTTGCAGTCAATCATTTTGCCAATGCACTAGGAAAATTTAAAGAATCTAGGGCAATCATTCAAAAGGCACTTATGGGTGATAAATTTGCTATTAAACAATTAGCCGAATATGGGCTACATATTGGAGGTGTTTAAACCATGTCAGACCCAAAAGCAAACGAAGCATTTTATGAGTGGGAACAGTCCCAATATGGGGGCAATTCGTATCTGTCAGACAATGACCGCCTATTGTGGATACAAGGATATAAAGCGGGGGTTCTAGCCCTTTTTGAATATGCAATCAAACATACAGAGGATGTTTAAACATGACTACTGATCACATTGTGGGCTTTATTCTAGCCCTTGTATTTACCGCAGTTATTTTAGGGGGTTCTACACTATGACAACAGGCACAAAGGTCTTATGGTGCGGGTTTGACCCCGCCACAGTCATAAGCATAGCGGGTGAGTGGGCAACGATTCGATTCGATGACACGCACACACAGACCATAGTAAACATTAAACATTTAGAGGAAGTTTAAACAATGCCAAGACCACGAACAGAAAAGACCGACACAACAGGGATACACATTACCGCATTTATTGACAACGACACAAAACGGGAATTTGAAACCTATTGCAAGACCCTAGACATCAACGCTAGTCAGTTGGTGCGTAGGTTAGTAAAAGACGAATTGAAACATAAAAGATGGGAGGGTTTAAACAATGTCTAAAGATGATTTTTACTGCACCCTTTTATTATTAGGGTTATTCCTAGTATATTGTTTTGCACCTGATCTATATAGTCCTAGTTTTCAACAGTAAATAAATCAACCATGAGAGGAAACACAACCACCCATAAGCGAACCATAAACCCACCTAGACAAGTGGGGGCAGTAATCCCTTACAACCAATGGGTAAAGCCATGTAAACAGTTTTAAACCCCTAGACAAAGGGGAGTAGTTTAAACAACACCAACCACGAAAGATATCACCATGTCAGATTTATATAAGTCGTTATCATTACAACAAACCGCAGACCTAATTTTAGCAGTCGGAGATTCAACCACAGTATTGGCACAGGGGGAAATGGGTATCGGTAAATCCTCTATCCTCTCTATACTTAAATCAAAACTACCTAACCACCATTTTTGTTATGGTGATATGACCACCAAAGATGTTGGTGATTTTCTAGTCCCAAAGATACGAAGTTTAAACGATGTCGAGGTGTGTTCTTTTATTCCCAATGAGGAATTTGGATTTCACCACAATAAGCCCATAGTGCTAATGCTTGACGAGATCGGCAAGGCATCCAAGGCAGTAATGAACGCTTGCTTGCGTTTAATGTTAGAACGCAAGCTAGGCACATATAGCCTACCTGAGGGGTCTATTGTGTTTGCTACTACCAACCTAGCTAATGAAGCGATTGGGGACAACCTACCACCCCATGCACGAAACAGAATATCAGTTGTGAAGGTTCGCAAACCCTCTAGTGATGAATGGATTGAATGGGCTTTAGATAACGACATAGCCCCCGAAGTTTTAATGACAGTTAAACAGTTTCCGCAGATGTTGGCATCCTTTGAAGATTTCAACAACGCATCAGATAACGAATACATCTACGACCCACGCACACCCCGCCCCGCATTTTGCACCCCACGCAGTTTAAACAGGGCATCCGACATTATCAAAAAGTCTAAGTCCTTAGGCACAGACATCATGGCACACGCATTAAAAGGCACAATAGGCAACAGAGCCACCTACGATATGCTCTCTATTATCCAATTAACAGATGAGTTGCCATCATGGGAGGAAATCATTAAAGACCCATCAAAGACCAAAGTGCCTAATTCAGCTAGTGCTGTTTGTATGCTTGTCTATTCAGCTATTCAGCAAGTCGAAAAGGACAATGTAGGTAAGTGGATTACATACATGGAGAGATTATCTAAAGAGGCACAGGGCTTGTTTGCTACTTCTGTAATGCGAACAAGTAAGAAAACGACAGTAGGCACATCACAAGGGTTCATCAAATGGGCTACCGCAAACAATTACCTATTCGCACAGAGTGTTTAAACATCATGTATCCAAATTTCAAAAACAAACCAAGGGTCAGATCAGTCAAACAATTTGAAGTGATCTATCAAAAATCAATGCAGTATAAGATTAAGCAAGCTAAAACACCCGCAGAAAAGCGAAAGGTCATATCCGAAGTAAACCCTTTGTATTATGTTTTCGGGGTAAAACGCAAGGTGTTTAAACCATATCTTACTTACGAGGAAAACTATGAAATTATTTGACAAACAAGCTAGTTGGCGGGATGATTTAATGATGGACATGAGAGAATTAAAATCTCTTGGTATCAATGTCCCTGATAAAGCATTTAAACTGATTGACAATGCCATGCTTGAGGATTATCAAAGTATGGATGATACAGAAGTAGTTGATCATCTTATTATGTTAGCCAATATTGGAGAGGTTTAAACATGGCACAGAATGAAGCAGAAAACATTATTCGTATGTTGATCAGTTTGGTTTACAGTCTATGTCCTGATGAGGAATATGAGGAATTGTTTGAGATTCAGGAAACCATAGATAAAGCAGAACAGTATCTCGATAGTTTACAGGAGGTTTAAACATGGTGCATGAATGGGAAGCATATACACTAGACCACACAGACGAAAGGTGGGGTGTTGGTCGGAACATGGTGGTAGATGGTCGATACAAGTTTGAGAAGTATCCCCGCAGTTATAAGAGTGCCAAAAGTGCAGAACAAATGGCAGACTGTTTAAACTTAGGATTTAAAAGGAAAGATAATGGCATTGACCGCAGAACAACGAATTGAAAGATGTCATATTGAGTTGATGAAGCACCCACATTTTGTAGCCTATTCGGGCATCTTAATGATTGGCGAAACCAAAGTAGATGACAAAGTGCCAACCGCTATGACTAATGGTCGTGATGTTAAGTTTGGCAGACAGTTTGTAGAGAGTTTAAACGATGCCGATTTGCGTGGGGTCATCTTGCATGAAGCCAAGCACAAAATGTATCGCCATCTACTGACATGGAAGCACCTAAATAAGCAAGACCCACAAAGGGCTAACATGGCTTGTGATTATGTCATCAACATTGAATTGGTAGATGAGGGTAAGGCATCTAGTGGGTTTGTAACACTACCCAAAGGTGGGCTTATAGACGAAAAGTTTAGAGGGCTTAATTCAGCAGAGGTGTTTGCGTTGTTACCCCAACAACATGGTGGAGGTGGTGGTGCGGGTGGTGATGGTGAAGGTGGAGGATTTGACGAACACGATTGGGAAGGGGCAGATGGTTTAAACGATGAGGAGAAAACCGAATTAGCCAAAGAGATAGACCAAGCTATTAGGCAAGGTGCAATCTTGGCGGGTAAGGTAGGTGGTAATGTTGATCGTTCATTCACAGACCTTATGAGTGCCAAGGTAGATTGGAAGGAAGCCCTTAGAGAGTTTGTATCCGCAGTATCAACAGGCAAAGACGATTCAACATGGCGAAAACCGAACCGCAGATGGTTACAACATGACATATATATGCCATCTACTGTAAGCGAATCTATGGGTCGTGTAGTGGTCGCTATTGATACATCAGGCAGTATATGGGGTGATGTCCTCAACCGATTCGTAAGTGAAGTGGCGAGTGTTATGCAGAACATGAACCCTGAACAAGTTGATCTTCTGTATTGGGATAGCCAAGTGGCGGGGCATGAGGTGTATGGTTTAAACGATGCGGATAGAATGACATCAACAACCAAGCCCAAAGGTGGAGGTGGCACAAGCCCATCTTGCATAACACGCTACATGGCAAAACATAAGATTGACCCTGTGTGCGCTATTATTCTTACAGATGGATGTGTGGGGAACGATTGGGGTGGACAATGGAGTTGCCCTACATTGTGGGCTATTACAACCGACATCAAGTCCCCTATTGGTCAGACTATCAAGGTAGAGGTGTGATATGACAGACGATGATTGGTTAGCTAATGAAAGGTTTGAGGAAAAGATACATAACATGAGAGAATTATTTGAGGATTCTCCCGCTATAAATCTATACGATTGGTTAGTAGAAGCACACCCCGAAGTGTTTAAACAATGGCAGTCAATTTACGATATTGAAAGAGAAAATTAAAATGGGATTTTATAGACAATCATGCAGTCCATACGATGTGCAACAATACCAAGGTGGTAGGTTTACCTTTGCCACAGTCAAGGAACGCTACGAGGCAACCAAGCCAATACAAGGTAAAAGAAAAGATCAGGACATTAGACCAATTAGGCGGAGAGATAGATCGTTTGAACGCATTGTCAAAGTAGATGACAATGAATACTATGTTACCTTTGATAGCTACAAGTACCGCACCAACCATAACAAGGCAATCTCATGGCAGATGAGGGATGGCATGGAGTATATGACTGTTCACACACCACGCAAAACATGGTCAAGCACAGACCCGCATGAGTTATACCCACGCTATTTGTCATCAGCATCTACATTATGGTTTTACGATTTCAATATGCCACATGGTTTTAACATGGTGAACCACTATGTCAATAAGTATGTCAAACACAATGACAAATACTACTCGATTGAATTGGGTGATATTGTGTTTCAACGCAAAGAGGGCAATAGTGATTGGCAACCCCTAGTAGTCCACAGACAGTTTAAACATCATATTGACAGGGAACAGACCAAACAGTTAAAAGAATCTATTAAACCATTCCTAGATTACTTTGACATCATGCACGATGTTGTTGAACCAAAGTATGACTATGGTAATACCATCAAGGCATCAGTCAATCCCGAAAACCAACACAACGCAACCCCCGACATGGTGCGGGAAGTGTTTAAACCAAGTGATACTATTCCCGATGCGTGGCTATTGATGGTCGAAAGATACAAACGAACATTGACATATAGTAAGAGATTAGAAGATGGCACATGGTCAAGCAATAAGACATGGCGAGAGGATTTACCTAAGGCATTGTTAAAAGATTTGTATGAGGCAGTCAAACCATGCAAAAAAGTCGAAGTCCCTCTAGGTGAAGTGTGTGTTGATCGTTATAAATCATGGTATAGATAAGGAAAAGAAAATGTCAGATAACATTAAAACAAGCAAGCATTTTGGTATTGATACAGTAGATACATTGATTGAATTAAAAGATATGATTGCTAAGGTAGTCCCCGACATAGTGTTTAAATCAGGTGATATAAATAAATGGGGTTTAGATAAAGATAAATACCCCGATGGTATATGTATGGGATTCCAAGTGTTTCACATTACCGACACAAACAACGCTATTGGTTCGATAGATGTAAATTGTTACAATGATAAACCTAAGTATGGCATTAGTAGTTTAAACATCACAAGTGGTCGATGTTCGTATGGGATTCATGGTCAGCACAAGTATTCTATCCACCCAAAGAATGTTGTCAGGGAAGCCAAGAAAGCGTTTAAACCATTTACATTCGATCAAATTGCAGATCGCCATAGACATGATTTTGTAAGCAAAATAAACAGTATCAGTAATACTATGAATTGGGAATTGCGACAAAATATTTGTGATGGTTATGAACATTTTATTGATGATCTTGAAAACTTACATCACATGGGTTACACATCAAAAAACGAAAAGTTTGCAACAATGATGGATTATGTTATCCAAAATAAAGAAAAGATTGATAAATACAAACATTACAACCCCATTCATTACTTTGTTTTAGTTAAAGATGGTGAAGTGCATTATCGTTTAAACCTAGCCAAAAATGAACCGCCTATCAAATTGCCATCTAAAGAGGCACTACCTGATGACATCAAAGGTAAACTGTTTGTCCTTGACATTACCGATAAGCAAGATTTTGTAGAAGATATTGGGCTTAAAGAAAACGATGGTGCATATTGGATAATCGCATGACCACAAGATACTTTGTGCATAAGAGTGGTAAGTTTACAGGGGTGGCTGATCTTCCAAACTTTGCGAAGATGGGCATGAAGCCACCCCGCAGTTTTGAGATATATAGAGATGATGCCCATAGATTTTCGCATACAAACACCGACTACTATATTGAAATAACCAAAGAAGTTTACGATATAATGAGGAGTGTTTAAACATGGTGAAAACCTTTGTAATGAATAAGCTAACAGGCAAAGTAGGCATAGCAAATCTACCCGAAGGATTAGATTTTGATAAAAAACCCCCTACCAGTTTTGATGTTAGGTGGGGCAATACCAATTACACTATCAGGGCATCTACTAAAAGCACCGCCAAGATAACCAAAGAAGTAGCTGATATACTACGAAAGGTTTAAACATGATCATCACAGTATTTTTTGAAAACGAAAGTCCATCACACGCAGACATGGTAGCCAAGTTTGATAGTGAGGAATTATATATGGCTTGCTTACCCGCATTGGAAAAGATGGCTAAAAGCATGAGCATGATTGTTACTGAATCAGTAAACGAGGATGATTATATGGAAGTTAATTGGGAGATAGACCAACCATGAAGTATAAATCAAGCATAGTGATAGAACGAATAGATCAGCTAGTCATGGAAGCAAGGCAATCTACCATAGTACCTGAGGATTTTATGGCTATGATAGCCCATAGCCTAGAACACCCCATTGAACAAGTGTGGCGGGTCAAACTCCAAGGGGATGGCACAATAGATATGTATAGTTTTGCCATGCCCCAACAAAAAAATTTACCTACGACTAAGTGTTTAAACACCGCGTTACTACCACAATGGGTAAACGAAAGACTGTCGGTGCTACAAATTTGCCAAGCTGGTGATATCGTAGATGGAGTAGGGCAGAAGGTATCAGATAAGGTTTACTATGTCATTGAATAAGCTCAAATACGATGACTTTGGTGAGCTAGTGTGGGTTCAGCCCCAGAAGCCTAAACGCAATTCAAAAAAATTTACCTATGCGACTGCGTTTAAACAACTAGGGGAAGCACCATTTTGAATGTAATAGGGGCTTTTCTTTTTATCCCTGTCTATGCCCTTATTTGGGTGTGGAACACCCTATCAGACCTACCATACTACTGTTGGATTCCTTTTTTAGGGTGGTGGGCTTATAGATATATTAGGAAAAAATAACTGTGGTATAATCGGGGTTTTACATTTCATATTGTGAAACGCCAATGACCCAAAGTGATATTCTTAGTAATTATTTACAGTCCCTCTATGGGATAGAACCCCTCTCAGTTGCAGAGGAACATCAATTAGCCAAGCAGATACAGAGTGGTGATCAAAAAGCCCTTGAAAAGCTAATCAAACACAATCTAAGGTTTGTTGTATATGTTGTGCGTGGTTTAACTGCGTGGCAACATGGCAAAACCCCTGTTGAGGACATCCTTAGCATGGGGAATGAAGCCCTGTTCATGTCAGCAAAGGTGTGGAAGCCAACCAACAATTCGGGATTTGCTACCTTTGCCAAGCCATTCATCCTTCGTGGGGTTAAGCGGGAGTTGAACAACACAGAGAATCTAATACGATTGCCTGTGAACATCATGCTTGATATTAAACGACTGAAATTTGCAGAGAGAACACTATCTCAAACCCTGTGCAGACAACCTTCTAAGAGGGAAATTTCCCAAATGATAGGGATGCCTGAGATTAGGATTGATGAGTTGCAAAACCATATAAATCGTGAACCAAGTGGTTTAAACGATCTAAAGAATGACGAACACTTCGAGGAAAAACAAGATGACTGATGAACAAAAACAAAAATATGCCCTCTTTATACAAGCTAGGGACAGGATTCGACATTCTAATAAGTGGATACCGACAAAGGATGTCATCTGCACAGTTGATGTAACTGGTTTAAACCACCCCCTCTATAAAGCAAACTATGCTTATTTACACTATCAGGAGATGTTTAAACAATGGCTTGCAGTTGAGCCTGAGTATAGGAAAACAGAAAAGATGAGCATGATTAGGGGTGATTATGAAAAACAAGACACATGGAAGGGTGAAAAATGAGGGCAATACCGATAGATGTATATGATAAAGACGGCAACCTAGTCAAAATTGAAGTAACAGATTCGGCTGGTGAGTTTATAATACAGTCCTTGTGGGATGAAAATGATGCACAAACCCATGAGAACCGAATCAAATTTAGAGAATGGACATACAGTCATTTAAGGAGAATTGGGTATGAAATCGATTAAATTAGCATTGGCAACACTATTATTAGTTCAATCTATCAGCGTTTTGGCAGATACAGTCATTATTAACACACCTGGAGGCGGTCAGACAGTTTGCATCGTCCAAGGTAATGTTGTTACCTGTTTTTAAGCCTTCTTAGGATTAATTTTGTTTTGATTTGAACTTTCAAATGAATTGAAATTGTCATAGTAGTCATAGTAGTCAGGGTCTATTTCACTTTATCCCTCCCCTTACGTTTTTTATTTTTTTAAATTTAAAAAAAGATAAAGTAAGGGTGACTACTGTGACTACTGTTACTATCAAGGACTTACAAGCGTAGTCTCAACGAACTATCAAGGACTTACAGCGCACACTTAAAGTATGGATAGTCAGGGTGCGTAAAAACAACATTTCACAATGTGAAATAAGTGAACAATTTGGTTGCAAATCGGTTTAAACAGCATATAAAATACCTCCATGAATACAAAACCTACACCCTACCAGTAATATTTGAAAATATACCGATGGAGCTCAAAAGAATCCCACGTTGGGTTCTATGGCGGTTTGTAGAAGTAGGTAGCGGAGACACTAAAAGGTGGTCAAAGCTCCCTGCACAGTCAAACGGTCAGTCAGCATCCTCAACCAACCCAACTACATGGGCAGACTTTCTTACAGTCCAATCAACCTATGAGTCCAATCCAACCCGCTTTGATGGTGTTGGGTTTGTTTTTAGCGATGAAGACAACCTAATCGGTGTCGATTTGGACGATTGTTACGATAATCCGTCTCAATCGTTTACCAATGCTGCACTGCAGCAATTAGCAGACAATATACATGGTTATATGGAAGTCTCCCCCTCTGGCACTGGAGTAAAGATATTTACTCGCTCCATACTAGCTAATGCCCACGTTGACCATACCAAGGGATTGGAGGTCTATCCAAGAGGCAGATACTTTACGGTTACAGGACACCACCTTACAGGCACTATTCCACAGGAAACACAAGACCTAACATCCTTTATACCAGCTAGAACTATTCGTTCGACTGGGGATGCGTTTGAGGACTATGCCCCACCAGTAGCAGACTATGATTTGCACAGGGTGGAGACTGAACTACTAGCATACATAGACCCTAACTGTGGGTACACAGAATGGCTTAATGTGGGGTTTGCCCTACACCACCAGTTTGGCGGGGATTACGAAGCCCTTGAGTTATGGGAAAGATGGTCGTATGGGGATGGTTCGGTGCATAACTATGCGTCGGGTCAATGTGATGATAAGTGGTCAACCTTCAAGGGTTCAGGTGCAACCCTCAGATCATTGATATTCAAAGTCAACCAACAAGAAAGAAAAGAAGCCCTTTCTAGAGGCGAAATTATCCTAGATTCAGGGGCAATGAACCATGCTCGTACATTCCTAGACAACCTTTACTCCTCTGAGGAAGGCTATCGTCTTGTTCACTATGCACAAGACTTCTATCTATACAGCACAACCCACTATGAGATAACCGAAGAGGCTACTATCCGTTCCAAACTCTATGCCCTATTGGACAAGTGCAAACGCACAGGCAAGAAGGGTGCATTAGAAGCGTTTAATCCGTCACCAGCAACCGTATCAGCAGCCCTAGATGCGATTAAGTCAATTACCCACCTACCCAACCATGCAAACACCAAACCCCCCATTTGGTTAGAGGCATACGCTCAGGACAAACCAGACTCATCCAAACTCATATCAGTACAGAACGGTATCTTTCACTTAGAAGACTCACTGCTCATGCCACACTCACTGGGCTTCTTTACACAGAACTCCCTGCCATTTGAATACAACCAAGCGGCACAGTGCCCTCAGTGGTTAACATTTCTTAAATCCGTTTGGGGTGAAGATCAGGAGTCTATTGATACATTGCAAGAGATGTTTGGTTACATCCTGTCGGGTGATACCAAGCAACAGAAGTTCTTTAACATTATTGGTCCCCGTCGCTCGGGCAAAGGCACGATTAACAAAATTCTTGTTGCCCTACTAGGTCAGCACAACACTGTAGCACCACAACTGGAGGAACTCTGTGATACATTCGGTCTTCAACCTTGGCTTGGCAAGTTGCTCGCTTCTTTCACTGATGCTCGCGCCCCTGAGCGTAACCGTAGTGCTGTTGTGTCTCAGCTTTTGCGTATTGTTGGTGGAGATACTATTACTGTCAACAGAAAAAACAAAGATTCGTGGAACGGTTACCTCCCAACCCGAATAGTTGTGTATTCTAATGAAGTGTTGCAGTTAACAGAGAACTCAAATGCGCTAACAGGGCGCATGATTGTGCTAAAAATGAGCAAATCGTTTTATCAGAACGAAGACACCGAACTCTCTTATAAGTTAGAGCAAGAACTATCAGGCATCTTTAACTGGGCGATGGAAGGACTACAACGCAGACTGGCACGTGGTGGTCACTTTGTACAACCTAAGACAGGTGTAGAGTTGTTAGAGTTGATGGCTGAGTTGGGTAACCCAATAGGTTCGTTTGTAGAAGATGCCTTGGTGTTTGATGCAGATTCAAAAGTATCTAAAGACGAAGTGTTTGCTTGCTACAAGCACTGGGCACTAAAGAAGAGTATAGTGCCAGGAACAGAGTTAGCGTTTAAACGCCGTTTCTTAGCAGCAACCCAAGAACACCGTATTGAATCAGCATTAGATAGAAGTGATGGCAACAGAGCCCACGTGTACCGTGGCATTCGATTAAGCGAGAAAGCACAAAAGTATGTGGACTCAATTCAAACCTTTGATGAAGGAGTATTTTAATAATGGAAAAAGATGATGAGCGCATGATGTACGCTGCATTTGCTTTAATGGGATTAGTAGCAAGAGGCGAGTCCCCTTCTATTGCGGCAGAACAGATGTGGCAATATGCAAACTTTGCAATGAACTTTAAGGAACCAAAAGATGAGCAGAATTGAAATAGCAACAGCAATCCTTCAGGGGATGTGCGCTGGTGACTGGAAGTTTGAGATTAAAGATAAGACATGGGACGAAGTGGCAATAGAACGCGCCCTCGAATTAGCCGATAAACTGCTTGAAAAATATCATGGGATGAACCACTAATGAGATTTATTAAAAACATATACATTAAATACTTAGGTGCGCCGGACTCTACTGAAATTGCTCGCAAAGAATTAGAAGAGTCACGCAAGGCATTTTTAGTAGCTAAGACGCACACCGAGTACTACAACGCACAGGTAGACTTTGAGACCAAGCGCATCAAGCGTTTAGAAGACTATCTTGGTGACATTGACGGGAAGAAGAAAACAAAATGATTAAGAACTTCATTATCTTTGGAATGTTTGTGGCTCTTGCTATAGCAGTTAATTTCCCTACTGAAACAAAAGAATGCCCTAAAGAACCGTATGAACAAAATCAAATGGTTGATGGCTGCGTGATGCAAAAGTCAGGCGGTGTTTGGATAAGGACTTGTGGATGAACAATGAACCAGTGGCGTGGATTAATTTAGATAGATTTAAGGATGAAGCCTTGTATCTAGCGGATTGTGTTTCAGAAAACAAAGTGGATAAAATGGGTATCACTACTCCACTCTATACCCATCCAGTAAAAGAACTAACAGATGAGGAAATACTAGAATCTTTTGCTTTTTATTTTGGCTCTACTTTAAACAATAAAGCATATAACGATGGCGCTATTTTGTTTGCCAAAGACATATTAAGAAAGGCACAAGAGAAATGACAACCCATGACGGCGGTAAGGGCGACCAGCAACGCCCACTCACCATACCTAAAGAGCAGTTCGAGGCTAACTGGGACGCCATCTTTAAACCAAACCCTTTAGCTGTCAAGGTAGTCAAACAGATTGAGGAGGCGATTAAGAATGAACGCAAATGAATTAGCTGAAATAATCCAGCACCTTGAAAACGCAAGGTATACAGGTGCAAGTAAAGCAGCCACCATGCTACGTCAGCAACAAGAGCAGATCGACAAGCTAACAGCAATAGTGGCGCTACGGGAACTGAAGATAGAGCGCATGGTAGAAGACCGAAGCAAGTATGAGGCCATGGCACACGTTGGCGGTGTTGAAGCTGGTAAAAAGTTAGCCCAAGCCGAAATAGATTTATTGAAAGCAGACATGCGTTTGTTACTTAGAGAGTACCACCAATATTGGAAAGAGAAAAATGACAGCATTTGAAGATCAGGTTCTTAAATTGTTAAAAGAAATCTTAAAGGCAATAAAGAAATGAGCTTTACCATTTACCAAGCAGATGGTTTAAAAGTTATTCAATACTTCTTTAATATAGAAGAACTTATTAAAGCAATGCTTAATAACCCTAACGATAGGTATCATAGGAATGACTAGAAAGAAACCACTAACAGTAGAATTTATGCCAGGTTGGGCAGATGAGATGGATCTCAGCCAAGATGAATACGACGCCCTAATAGATGGGATTAGACAATTAGTAGCCACAGGAGAAATTTTTGAAAACGCAACCCCAGTCGAAGAATTGCCGCTTGAAGAGCAACAAGAAATACTTGAATCGATCAGCAACAAAAACACAAGGCACTAAAAAACCATATTACATTGTGGATACCGGACATTTTGGTATTCCAATTAAAGTATGTTTTAGTGATGCTGCGTTTCAACAAGCTGTTAGAGATTCAAAAATTACAACTCGCCACAATGCCCTAGATATTGGTCTGGCAGAGTCACATTTTATTGAACAAGAAGGCACACAAGCGGCCATGCTTGCGATTGTGTTTAACTACGAAGAGATGTTAAAAGAGACATCCCTTGACCGCATGGGTGTTATATACCATGAAGTAAGCCACACAGTAACACACGTCTTTGATTACATCGGCGAAGAAGAAACAAAAATTGGCGATGAGTCACGCTCTTATTTAGGCGAACATATTTTTAAACAAGTATTCGCAATCTATGCGACGGAGGAAGACAAACGTGAGCGTGCTGGAGAAAGAAATAGAAAGCTATCTAACAAAACGAATAAAGCAGTTATCGGGGCTCTCGTTCAAATGGCAGAGCAGCGTAACGGGGGTGCCGGATCGGATAGTGATTCTGAATCAAAAGATTCTATTCGTGGAACTGAAGACGGAAACGGGTAAACTGTCTCCAAGACAAGTCCTTGTATTTGACGAATTGGGTGAGGCGGGTTTTCCGGTTCACATTTTAAGATCAAAAAGCGATGTAGAGGACTTTATAAATGGGATATAGCAACGATTACAAAAGAACTATAAAAGGAAGAGCTGTTTCTTTAATGGGCAACGCTAGGAAACGCTGTAAAGAAAAAGAAATTGAACTACATCTTACACAAGAATGGGTAGAGGAACATTTAATTCGTGGAACTTGCGAAATAACTGGGTTACATTTTTGTTTTGAACCACCAGATCAAAAAGCAACCAGACGTTGGGATGCGCCGTCATTAGATCGTATTGATAAAGATAAACCATATACTGAAAACAATACAAGGGTTATACTATGGGCTGTGAATTGCGCTTTATCAGAATATGGAACAAAAATAATGCTACCAATTTTAAAAGCCATGGTTAAGGGAATAGAAAGTGCTAACAAGAAAACAATTACACCACTACCAACAGGACATTATCCAAAAAGCGAAGAGCATACCAAACATGGGACTGTTCTTACCGCCGGGACTAGGGAAGACAGCTACGACCTTGACCATTATCAAAGAACAGTTTCAGGGGAAGACTCTGATTATCGCACCCAAACGCGTGGCGGAGACAGTGTGGCACACCGAAATAAAAAAGTGGAGCCACTTGAAGGATTTACGCGTCTCGAAGATAATGGGGAGTCCGACGCAGAGATTGTCCGCCTTGACTTTGGACGTAGACATCTACCTGATAAATCTTGAGAACGTAGCGTGGCTTTTTGAAGTTTTACCTAAGTTAGTGTTTACTAACTTAGTGATAGATGAATCTAGCCGGTTTAAGGATCCTAGCACCAAACGTTTTAAGGCTCTTAAAAAACATTTAAAGGGGTTCTCACGGCGTATTATCCTTACGGGTACACCCACCCCTCAGGGTATGGCTGATCTCTGGTCACAGGTAGGCATATTGGACTTAGGAGAGCGTTTGGAGACTAGCCTTACCAAGTTCAGGGATAAGTACATGACACCCGACCAAATGAATAGGCACACTAGGGTCGTGTATAATTGGAAGTTAAAACTGGGCGCAGACTTACAGATACAAGATAAGATAGCAGACATTTGTTTTTCATTACGAGCAGAGGACTATCTTGAGTTACCAGAATGTACTAAGCTATACCACAAGATTGAAATAGACAAACAAGCAAGAGGTCAGTATGAACAACTTAGAAAGGATATGGTCGCTGAGATCGGGAGGGAAACGATCACAGCTCCAACAGCAGCGGCATTGGCGAACAAGCTATTGCAATTCACCTCGGGTGCAGTTTACACAGCGGATGGAGAAACACAAGAAGTACACCGTAGCAAACTGGAATTCCTTGAGTCGATCATGGAAGAATCTTCAAGTCCAACGTTGGTCTTCTACCACTTTAAACATTCCCTACAACGAATACGTCTTCAGTTCCCGCAGGCTGTGGTCTTGGACGATGACAACATTGAAGCGTGGCGTCGTGGCGAGATTCGTATGCTCCTTGCCCATCCCCAGTCGGGGGGCATCGGGCTCAATCTACAGTGCAACGTTGGTGACACAGCCCAGACGGTGTGGTTTGACCTCCCGTGGAGCTCTGAGAACTACATCCAGGCCAACGCACGGATTTACCGCCAAGGGCAAGAAAAACCGGTTATTATACACCATCTGACGGTGTCTAATAGTATTGACGAACATGTAGTGAAAGTATTAGATGGTAAAATTAACTTACAAGAAGCCCTATTGGAATCATTAGTATTATGAAAAATAAAATAAAAGCAGTAGCACCGAGACTTTCAGATGAAGATCCAGATCCAATTGAGCAAGATGATGCGCCAGATGGCTATCATTTATTGCAAGAGGGTTGGCTTTTATGGGACGACGATGATATAATGGACATTCGTAAGATAATTGACAACAAAATGCCACAAAAACAAAGTTATGTTTTATCGGCGTTTTTAGACGGGCATACGTATTATGATATTGGTGTAAGCGAAAAGTATTGGCGATATCATTTTGCAAAAGGCGTTGAGTTTATTAAGAAGGAATTGAAGCTATGACAACCTTTATTGTTGAGCACCGCATCAAGGGCAACTACGTTATGGAAACCATCGCTGGTGTAGAAGACATTGATACCAGCATGTACAAAGATTTACTAGGCATCTGGGTTTGCGATTCTACAGAAGAGGCTCGGGTTATGGAAAAAGAATTACAGGAGATGAGGCATGCACGATCCCGTCAACAACCCTAAACATTACACAACGCACCCCTCTGGAATTGACTGTATACAGATTACTGAGCACATGGGTTTTTGTTTAGGCAATGCAATTAAATACATCTGGCGAGCAGACTTAAAACATAATGATGCTGTTGAAGATTTAAACAAAGCCATTTGGTATATCCAACGTGAAATAGAAAAAAGGACAGAATTATTATGATATTAGAAATTGAAGATGATTTTACTGATGAAATTGTTGTAGCTAGTTTGGCTCAGAGCTATGTATCTGTTTCTGAAAATGTAAAAAACATAAACAATTGGCACGAAGATGACATTGCTGCTTGGAAAGAATTACTACCAGCATTAGAAACAGTTCTTAAATGGTACAGCACTGATTTTAAAGCTGAAATTAAAAAGGCAAAAAAGAAAAAATGAAACTATTTAGTAACTACGATAGATTTGAATTAGAACAAGACATCATTAAGCTATGGGAAACCAATGAATCAATTGATGAATTGATTCGTCAGCACTGTGACAGATCAGAAGGTCCATTTTCAGACGATGAGTTTTCCAATCGTTTAGATGCAATTAAGTATTGTAACGATATGAAGATCCAGCGTTTGTGGGACGGCTTTGAAAAGATGCTAGAAAACGGCCACTTTAGTAAGTGGGATGACATGGCAGGATTAAAGAATTTAAAACCAGATGTAGAGTTTCCAATTAAACAAAAGAAAGGAAGTAAAAAATGAAAGAGAAAGTAGAAGCAGCATTAAATGATTTTGCGGTGACGTTAGAGTTTTCAGTGAAAGAAGTAAACGCACTGCTAAATATGCTTAACACTCCAATGCAAGTGCCAGCAATTACTTTGGTTAGCTTTATTAATGCTATTCAAATGCAAGCACAACCGCAAGTTGAAAAAGCAAAAGCTGGACTAGAAGCTGCGTTTAACGCCGATGGAGTACCAAAAGATTTGGAGGAAAAGAATTGACTGATAAATTTTTAAAAAACCTTCTTAAAAGCCGCGGTTTTAGTACCGATGTGGTAAAAGCCATTGACGAAAATGTAAGGCGCGACACCGAAGAAAAAGAAATGCTTGATAGGGAAAAAGCCCTTGGTTTGACCCTTAAAATGGTCAATGAGATGCTGCCCCATTTAAAGCAAGCCATGGAGGCCGAAGAAAAACGTAGGGCCAACATGAAAACAATCATTATTCCGGACGAAAAGTAGGGCGGAAATACCTGTATTTTTGCATTAGTAGATATAGGGAAGTATGGCACGTCGTGAGACGCCCGGAACCCCTATTCTTGCAACGCCCAAGACAGCAAGGATTTTGTAACCAGATGCGGGCACTTGCATAGAATTTAGCATTTTTTATACACATCACACACAACATACATAGGAAATTACAATGATGAACCCATTTGAACTACGCTTTTCAATTTTTAACACAGCTAAAGACCTCATGGTTAAGCAGCACGAAGCCAACTTGGCAGCGTGGGAATTGCTCAACAAGACGTCTAAAGAAGCAGCAGAATTAGCCCCATCTTTTCCAACAACGGAAGAGATTATTGACAAGGCTATTGAAATCAATACCTTTATCAGCGGCACTACAACTAAAGAACTAGCTGGCATCGCTAAGAAAATGGCTGGCGTTTCAGTAATATTCTAAAACTTTACAATAAACTAAGAAAACTTTACAATGGCAACTAAACCCGGTTTATACGCAAACATCCACGCAAAGCAAGAGCGCATCAAAGCAGGCTCAGGCGAGAAAATGCGCAAGCCGGGTGCCAAAGGCGCCCCAAAAGCCAGCAACTTTAAAGAGGCAGCAAAGACTGCTAAGAAATAATGGCAACTAAAAAAACTCCATCCCTAGCAATTGGACGTGGCGAAAAACTACCAGTGTCACAAGGCGCTGGCCTAACCGCAAAAGGTCGCGCCAAGTACAATGCCGCCACAGGCTCAAATTTAAAAGCTCCACAGCCTCAAGGTGGGGCACGCAAAGACTCATTCTGTGCTCGCATGTCTGGCGTTAAAGGCCCGATGAAAGACGAGAACGGCAAACCAACCCGCAAAGCAGCGGCACTAAAAAGGTGGAAATGTGGCAGCTAAAAAAACCCTATCCAAATATAACCCAGAAATGTGCGCTCAGATGATCGCCTTGGGTCAGGAGGGCGCTTCTCAAAAAATGATGTGGTCTAAGCTAGGAATTAGCAAAGCAACCGCTGAAACCTATAAAAAGAATCACCCAGAGTTTGCAGAAGCTCTTGACATGGCGTTAGTCCATTCACAAGCATATTGGGAGACACAGCTGCTCGCCAATTTGGACAACAAAAACTTCAACAGCCGTCTGGCTGAAATCGCCCTTCGTGGTCAATTCCAAACTGACTACCGGGAAACACGCGATACTAAAATTGATCTAAAAGCTGAAGTTAAGATTGATTTTAACAAGGAAATTTCAGATTTAATTTCTGCCCTAAAAGCGTAAATTTATATTTTTCTAAAAAAGGGGCTTGACATAGCCCCTTTTTTGCATTAGTATAAATAGATTCTAAAACGTTTAAAAAGGTAAAAATTATGACTGCGCATGCACTCCTCAGCGCGTCTGGTTCAAAGCGGTGGCTAACCTGCACACCCAGCGCCAGACTCGAAGCAACACTCCCAGAACAGAAAAGACAACATGGTTCTTTTGACTTTAGTCAAGAGGGTACAATGGCCCATACATTGGGCGAAATTAAACTACGCCATTACTATGGTCAAATTGGTATTGAAGAATACGAAAGAGAATATGAGATCATCAAAAACACACCCTATTACAACGACGACTTCGAGGCTAACGTCGATAATTATGTTTTATATGTCCGCTCTCAAATCGGCGAAGGGGACGTTCCTTTGTTTGAGCAGAGAGTTGACTTTAGCGATTGGGTTCCCGACGGTTTTGGCACAGCGGATGTGGTTGTACTTTCTAAGCATTCCATTCGCATCATCGACCTTAAGTTTGGAAAAGGAGTGCCTGTCCACGCACAGGACAACACCCAGTTGCGACTATATGCTCTTGGTGCTTATTCAAAATTTAAGGAAGAGTATCCGGATATCAAAGAGGTATCCTACACGATCCACCAGCCTCGCTTGGACAGTATCTCATCTGATGGCACGACAGTCGCTAAGTTGGTCGACTGGGCGAATTACTTCGTAAAACCAAAAGCCAAAAGGGCATGGGCTGGAACAGGTGAGTTCTTACCTGGCGATCATTGCCAGTTTTGTCGTGCCAAAGCAACATGCCGTGCACGTTCAGATTTCAACACAGAGTTAACAAGGTTAGAGTTTAGAGAACCACCACTTCTAACTGAAGAAGAAGTATGTAGTGTTTTAAGTAAAGCACAAGATTTACGTACTTGGGCTAATGATGTTGAAGAATACGCTTTATTACAAGCAGTAAACTCAGATGTCATTCCACCCGGTTTTAAATTAACCACATCAGTAACACATCGTAAAATCACCGACCAAGGTTTGGCTGCAGCCATATTGATTGATAAGGGCATGGACCCACAAGCTATATGGGAGCAGCCCAAGCTAAAATCCGTTTCAGCCATTAAGAAGCTGTCACCAAAATCCCCAATAGATACATGGTTGGGAGACTTAGTGCAAAGACCAGAGGGACTGCCTAAACTGGTTCGCTTGAAAGTTGATGGTAAAGAGGATTTTGCATGAGCACATGGTTAATTGCAGCAATGGGTTTTGTGTATTTTATAGTAGCTTGTGATCAATTTTGGAAAGGGGGCGTGGGTACTGGTATTATGTTTTTAGGCTACGCCATTGGAAATATAGGGCTTGTACTTGTGGCAAAATGATAATAGAATATTATGAATCTAAGTTTGACATTCCGGATATTTTAATAAACAAGTTTGCAAAAGATTTTGAATGTCTTCCAGGAAGTGGGCAGTATGATTCAATTAGACAACTACGTGAATCTGTTTATGATATACTAGACTTAATTGCAGAAGAGCCAGAATTGTTAGAGGAAAAAGATTACTTGACCGATTTTATTCAGGCCCTTGCAATGAAGCAAGCGTTAGCAAATAACGGAATATTGTACGATGCGTAAATGTGTAGTATAATAGTGGTAAGGGCAACGATCTACTCCTTTAAGTTAGATCATTTAAAAAGGTAAAAAGGTAAAAATTATGGCTAGCAAATCAACAAAAGTAAAACACGTAACTAACAAAGTTCGTTTCTCCTTCGTCCATGTTTTTGAAGCAGCAGAAACACTTAATGGTTCTTTGAAGTATTCCGCGTCTATCTTGATTCCTAAGTCAGACAAAGCTGGTGTTGCTGCGTTTAACAAAGCATTTGAAGAAACAAAGCAAGCTAACATTGGTTACTTCGGTGGAGCATTGCCTAAAGTATTAAAAGGTGGTTTACGTGATGGCGATTTAGAAAAAGATGACAAGGTATATGCAGGTCACTATTTCTTTAACGCAAACTCAAATGAAAAACCTGGCATCTTTGATGAATCTTCGCAAGAGATTTTAGATAAGAATGAATTCTATAGCGGTTGCTATGGTCGTGCTTCTATTACTATGTATCCGTATGATGTAAGCGGTACAAAAGGCATTGCATTTGGTTTAAACGCAGTTAAGAAAACCGAAGAAGGTGAGAAGTTAGGTGGTGCTACAGCATCTGCTAACGACTTTGCAGCAGACTTTGCAGTTTAAGTTTTTGTAGTTTGCAGTACAGGGAGTGTCCATAGAAACTGTGGCCTCCCTTTTTTATCCACCATATAACAAAGAGAAAAATAAATGGACCAGTATCAAGAGTACATTGCCGCCAGCCGTTATGCCCGATATCAAGATGACAAAGGTCGTCGTGAAAGTTGGCCGGAAACAGTAACAAGATTTGTAGAATATATTTTTAATCGTACCCCAGCAATAACCGATAATGTAAAATTAAAAGAAGAGTTATATAACTCTATTGTTAAACTTGAATTGATGCCATCCATGCGTGCCATGATGACGGCAGGAAAGAGTGCAGATCGTGACAATACTTGCGTCTATAATTGCAGCTATCTCCCAGTGGACGATGTCAAGTCCTTTGACGAAGCCATGTTCATTTTGCTCTGCGGAACTGGCGTTGGATTCTCAGTTGAATCCAAGTACATTAACCAACTGCCCGAAGTGCCAGAAAAAATGTTTGATTCAGAGCACACGATTGCAGTCCACGAC
>Ga0114974_10000533_pt1 | contig 31864 bp, 28 predicted proteins | sample S_130206_EF_Meta_FD_87318 | JGI IMG/M metagenome (GOLD analysis project Ga0114974, IMG submission 87318) | Freshwater microbial communities from Lake Simoncouche, Canada to study carbon cycling - S_130206_EF_MetaG | ecosystem: Environmental > Aquatic > Freshwater > Lake | place: Lake... | reverse complement strand
TCAAAAAGAGCGACCGCCACCCCGCGATCGGGATTATGGCTGTAGCGCAAGCGCCGCCGATGGCTGCCCCCAGCGTGAAACAGCCGGCCAGAAGCATCACGGCCTTGGTTCGCAGGCGGGCCGGCGTGAACTCCGCCCCAAGTGAAAGGGCGTTTGGAAATACACCACCCAAGGCGAAGCCCGTTAGAAACCGCATGAGCAGTAGCTCATCCACGGATCGAACAAAGCTCGTGATAAGCACACAAATCCCGAAAGCGGCACCGGCGCCAACCAGTATGGGACGCCGTCCAATCCGGTCAGCAATCGGGCTGACCGACAAGGCCCCAATGGCCATTCCGAACAGCCCGGCGGCGAAGACCGGTGCCAAGGCGACCGGCCGAATGCCCCAGTCCTCCACGATGGCAGGCGCAACGAAGCCAATGACCTGGGCATCGAACCCATCAAACGCAACAAGTAGGCTGAGCGCAGCGTAAAGCGCCCACAGGGGCGGCCCCAGAGGTTGCGCGTCGAGCCAGGCGCTTACGGACGGCTTCGTGGTCAAAGCATGCCCTTATCTATGGGTGGGTCGGAACGCGTGGATTACGCCAGCTGACTCATGACCCATTCGAGCTCGAGCACCACATAGTCTACGATGTCGCCGGTCTTCAGATGGTCCGGCAGCACGTCCCAAGTGTAGGTTTCGATTTCAAGCTGGGCACTAAGTGGGTTCTTTTTGTGGAAAGCCAAGGCCTCCTCGATCGCGAACCGGGTCGTCTTAAAATGCTCGCCGAGCGATTCCAGGAACACAGGAACGTGGAAATGGATGCGCCATTCCCGATCGCCCGTGGGATCCTTTTCGAAGGCGGCAAAAGCATCTTCGAGGTTCAGAAAGCGGGTCAGAACGCCGTCTTTCTTCTCGATCGTCTGGGTCAGATAAACGGAGTCCGCATATTCCTGAAGCGCCTGAACCGACTCTGCCGTCACCTTCGGAATGCGAACAGCGGCCGCTTCCTGCAGCTTGAACACCGGAATATCATTATCGACGAGGCTCTGCAGGCTGGCCGAAATGTCTTCGAATTCGACCGCCTGGTGGCAGATATCATAGACCGTCCCAATGTGACGGCGTAAAATTTCGCTGGCTTCAGCCGTTCCGACATCGAGTTCCGTCGCCAGGGCAGACAGGGAACGCTCAGAACGAAGCACCTTGGTGAAAAAGGCGACGGTCTCCTCGGTCGTCTCAAGGAAACACGCGGGCTCCGGCTCGAGCGCCAAGGTCACGGTACGTCCGGTGCTCAGACGCAAGCGATGCAGATAGGCAGCGAGTTCGCGCACATTGTGGGCGAAGGCTTCGACCACCGCGTCGCTGGTGACATTACCCTTATATCCGAGGGGCGGGCTCTGGATCGACGGGTTGACCGACGGCGAACACACCTCGGCGAGAATAGCCGCAACCTGCTTGGTATAGGCGGCGCGGGCTACTGTGCTCCAATCCGGCTCATAGACATTCAACTTCACCACCTGGCCCTTGAATGGTCCGTAGGGGAAGGCATTGACCGTGTAGAGGTAGAGGCCGTTGTCTTCGAGGAAGGCCTTCAACTTTTGCCGTTCTTCCGGCGAGTCCGTCAGGGTTTGAGCTGAGGACGCCGACAGCCTCAAGGAGACGCCGAAAGGTTTATCCGGCGAGAGTCTCGCCTTTACCCGCGGCACGTAGGTGGTCAGGCTTGCCCACATCTCGTCCCAGGTGTCTCCCGGGTGCACGAGAGTGGAATAGGTCAGATGGCCGTATTTACCGAGATCCATGAAAACTCTCCAGAAAGGCGCTTGGGATCAGCCTACCGCCTGGGCCTGACCCGAGCGGGCCGAGGCAATGATGGCTTCCGTCACCGAGGATCCGTGGACCATCTGGTGATGTGAAATGGGATAGGCCGGGCCGCCCGCTATCGCGACCGCAAAGGCTTCAAGCTCGGCGCGATTGACGTCGAAGACCGGCACTTCAATCGAGCGGGCTTCCCCGGCGACGGGCTGGATAACATAGCTGCCAAATAGGCCGCTGCGGCGTTCGTGCGACGATTGGCCCGCGACGTGAACATTTCCGCCCAGCAGCGCCATGGCCTTGGAGCCATAGACCTGGAACCGGAACGTTCCAGCCGTGGCCATCATCGTGCCCAGATAGGCAGACATACCCGCCTTCATTCGGAATAGGATGGAGGTCGTATCGTCATTGTCGTTCGGGATCGCCCGACGGAAGCTCTGACAATAGACGTGGTCGACATCGCCGAAGAGGTCGATCAGGCCGTCTACGGCGTGCACGCCCATGGGGGTTAGCCCACCCAAAGGCGCTTCCAAGGCCTGCGCTCGCCACGCCTCTTTCGACGCGGTCAGGCCATTTGGCCCGCTCATCGTGCACTCAGCGTGCAGAATGGTGCCAAGCTCGCCATCCGCGATCCTGGTCTTCAGATCGATCCAACTCGGATGGAAACGGCGATTGTAACCCAATCCGAGCGTAACCCCGGCCGCCTCTACCGACGCAACCGCCGCGACGGCAGACGCACTGTCGAGGGTGAATGGCTTTTCGCAGAAAATATGCTTTCCGGCCATCGCCGACGCGATGACCTGCTCGGAATGCAACAGTGGGGGCGTGGCCAAGACGATGGCATCAATATCGTCACGCGCCAGCAACGCCGGGAGTCCATCGACCAGATCAAGACCATGCGTTGCGGCGAGCTGCTGATCTTTCTCGCTCCGCGAGCGAGTCGCTGCCGCAACAAAGGTGATCTTGTCGCTACCTTGCACGGAATCTATGAGCGTACCGCCCCACCAACCGAGCCCGACTATCCCTGCCTTAATCAAGACTCTGCCCCTACGCTTTGTTGGTTATGAAATCTCCCTACCGGCACTCCATCGGATCGACAACCAAATTTCGGTATTTTTCCACATTTTCGTTCTTTACCGACTTTTATGGCTGGACTGACGCACTCTCTAACTTTCGAGAGCGCTCGCTCGGAATTGCTCCCTCGCCATCACAGCCCAATCCAATGCGCCCTCGCCTCGTCCGATCGCGCTGATCAGATGATCACGCCAAACATTGCCGCTCGGCAGAGGCACATGGGTTCTCGCAGCCGCCTCCATCGCGAGATCGGCATCCTTCAGCCCGATCGTCGCCGCCGCGCCGACACGGCCCCAATCCTCTTTGGCAATCACATCGCCGTAACTCTTGTACGCGACGCAGTCGAACAGGCCCTCCGTCAGAATCTGGTAGAAGAGGTTCGGATCCACGCCATAGCTGCGCACCAAGGCCATACCCTCGCCCATCGCCTCGATGGCGCAGCCCAGGACAAAATTGTTCGCGATCTTCACCGCGACCGAGGAAAGCGGGTCCTCGCCGGGGTCAAAAATGGTCGCGCCCAAAACCGCCAGAACCGGCGCAAGGCGAGCGACCGCAGACTTGGGTCCACCCGGTATGAGCCCCAATTGACCCGACGCCGCGCGGTCTGGTCGTCCAAGCACGGTGCAGGCAACCAGAATCTGATCTGCCGCCGCATGAGCCCTGGCCACTCTCGCCATCGCTTCGACGCCGTGAGTGCCGCTCACCATGTGAATTGAATTGGTACTGAGGCACTCGGCCAGGCCGCCCGGTCCATTGACCACGCCTTCCAGCACGTCATCGCTTGGCAGCATGCTGATCACAACATCCATGCCCTTGGCTAATCCAGCGAGATCTGGCGCGACCTCGGCCCCCAACGGCTCTAGGGGGGCCGTTTGGCCGGGATCCCGGTCGAAAACGGCTAGACCTTGCCCCGACGAAAGAATGCGACGCGCCATGGCACCGCCCATCCGTCCGAGACCTACCAACCCGATCTTCATCAGCTTCCTCGCCTTTTCGACTTTCAACCAAAGTCATTTTTTATCGATATTATGCTAGCAAGAGGAAGGGAAATCGATATTTTCTTCTCCGCACGCAACGGACTTGCCAGCCGTGACGTCGTTCATCTGGCTCCACAGTTCACGCTGAATTCGCAGGAGAAATGTAATGGCGGACAACGTCCCATTGGCGCTCACCGGGTTGCGGGTTATATCCGGCCTCTTCTTTGTTCCGCACATGGTGGGAAAATTCACGCAGCGCGCAGCCGCGTTCAGCTTCTTTCGAGCCGCCGGCTTTCGCCCCCCGGAAGTATTTGCCTTTTTGGCAATCGCGATTGAGGCCGTTCTTACGCTGATGCTGGTGCTCGGCATTGAGGCACGCATCGCGGGTGCGGCAGCCTGTATCTATCTTCTGATCGCCGCTGGCGCGGTGATCAAGGTCGAGAAGAAGTGGCTATGGCACATCGGGGGCTGCGAATATCCCTTGTTCTGGGCCATTTGCTGCGGGCTGACGGCACTGGCCGGTTAAGATCACATTGGCTATGACAACTGGAGTGATTTCATTGACGACTGCGTTCATTGGCCTTGGCCGAATGGGAACGGCGATGGCGACCCGCTTGATCGCCGCCGGCTACGACCTGATCCTCTATAACCGCACACAGGAAAAGCTCGCGCCCCTCATTGCCCTGGGTGCGCGCGGGGCAAGCTCCATCGCCGAGGCCGTCGGCGCCGCCGATTTTGTGCTGACGATGTTGGCGGATGATTCTGCCCTCAAAGCCGTGGTTGAAGGACCAGAAGGTCTACTAGCCAGGATGCGCCCCGGGGCGATCCACATCACCATGGGCACACACGACGTCGCGACCATTCGCGCCCTCGCCCAAGCCCACACCGCCGCGGGCTTGGCTCTGGTTGTCGCGCCTGTTTTGGGTCGGCCGGAAGCGGTCGAGGCCGGTCGGCTTGGTGTCATTGCGGCAGGCGAGGCTCGGGCGGTCGAGCAATGCATGCCCGTCTTGGAGGCGCTGGGCCGCCGGGTCTTTAGGGCGGGAGACGATCCTGGCGGGGCCTCCGCGATGAAGCTCGCCAACAACTTCCTGCTCGCCTGTGCGATTGAAGCCATGGGGGAAGCCTTCGCCCTGATTGAGAAGAGCGGCGTCGACGCAGAAGTGTTTCACGACATGATTACGGACGGACTTTTTGCCTCGCCTGCCTACAACACCTATGCCCGCATCATCGCCGACAAGGCCTATGACAAGGTCGGCTTCACAGTCGCCCTGGCGCTCAAAGACATCAACCTCGCGCTCGCCGCCGGAAGCGTTGCAGGCGTGCCAATGCCCAGCGCCAACATCTGCCGCGATCGCTTGATCGGTGCTTCGGCCCATGGCGACTCGCAGCGCGATTGGGCGGCCATGGCCCTCGATCAAGCCCGCGCCAGCGGACTTGCCTAGCCCCGCGCCATCATAAGGGATACCGCTTGGTCAGAGCCGTTTTTTCACCCATTCCATTGAGAGGCCTGACGCCGCCAAGGGTGCGCAGACTTGCAATGCGCCCGGTACGATTTCCGCCCATCATGCTGTCTGAGAAATCCAAACCATGAGTGGCCTAGCCGAACGCCCGGATATACGGACGCCCGTGACCGTCCTTACCGGCTTTCTTGGAAGCGGAAAGACGACATTGCTAAACCGCGCTCTGGCCGACCCGGCCATGAGCCGTACGGCTGTGGTGATTAACGAGTTTGGCGAAATCAGCATTGACCATGCGCTCACCACCGCCAGCGACGACACCATTCTCGTCCTGGAAAATGGCTGCCTATGCTGCACCGTTTTCGGCGATCTGATCCAAACACTGAACCGCCTCTACCATGCCCGAGAAGCTGGCGAGATCGACTTTGACCGTGTGGTGATCGAGACCTCAGGTCTCGCCGAACCCGGACCAATCCTACAGGCCTTCTTGTCGGAGCCGACCCTGGACGGTCTCTATAGAGTGAGCGCCGTCATTGCGACCGTCGATGCCGTCAATGGTGCCCACACCCTGGCCAGCCATGAGGTTTCTGTACGGCAGGTCGCGCTGGCGGACTGCATTTTGATCACCAAACTGGATCTGGCAAAGGCCGAGGGGTCCCTGGCGGATCGGATCGCCCTAACTCAGCGGCTGCGCGCCCTAAACCGCAACGCTGTGATCCTTGGATCAGATGACCCCGATGTGGATCCAATCGCATTGATGCGGCAATCCGGCTTCGACCCGACGAAAGGTGGTGAATCGGCAAGGGCTTGGCTGGAACAGGCAGACTCTGAAGCGCATGCCGGCCATGACTCGAGCCATCATCATCACGACGCCCATCATCACGAACATCAACATGACGCCACGATCAGCTCCTTCACGCTTGTGCGTGATGTGCCCCTGACCCGCGATGCGCTGCAGTTGCTGCTGGCTTCACTAGAGACCTATCTGGGGCACAACCTTTTGCGCGTAAAGGGCTTGGTGCATGTGGCCGAAGATCCCGAACGGCCCGCGATCATTCAGGGCGCGCAGCATCTCCTGCACAATCTCACCTGGCTAGAGCACTGGCCTGATGACGACCGCCGCACACGGATTGTCTTCATCACTCAAAACGTGCCCGCCGGCGATCTGGAAGAGATGGTCAATCTGCTCGATCGCGTGGCGCAACGGACATCGGATGCACGGCGACGGGGCGCGGAGGAGGCGGCGCGCCGCGCAGAAGACGTTCAGTCCTAGGCATCGTTTCAAAATATCAACAACCTGATCCTTGGTCGCCGAATTTGAAAAATATGCGCCGATCTTTCACTAAACCGTGCAAAAGCGCTCCGATTTTCATTTCGCACCAAAACCTGCGATATGGGTCTGAAAATCGATAATCTTGTTCCAAACCCAGACCCAGAAATACCTCAGAAGATGCCGGAAAAAACGGAATCGACGGCAAGGCTGACCAAAGACAACGATGAGGGCCAGGCCTCTAGCCTAACGCGTACAGTCTATGAGCAGCTTCGCGCCGATCTCCTGAGCGGCAAGCTACGGCCGGGCGAACGGCTTGCTGCCGAGGCCTTGAGGAAGCGTTTCAACACCGGTAGTAGCCCGGTACGGGAGGCCCTCAACCGACTTCTGTCGGAGGGGTTTGTTGCTCTGCGCGAGCAAAAGGGCTTCCGCGTTGCCCCGGTCAGCCGAGCAGAACTTGGTGAACTGGTCCTCGCCCGCTGCTGGATTGATAGCGCCGCTATCACGGAGGCCATCCAACGCAGCGATATGGCGTGGGATGAACAATTGGTCCTTGCACTACACCGCCTGACCCGGACCGCGCGGGACCGTGGCGCGAAAGAAAATGCAGAGTGGGAAGCCTTGCATAAAGCGTTTCACATCGCGTTGATTAGTGGCTGCGGCAGCCGCTGGATCTTGCGGATCAGCGAACAGCTATTTGACGCGGCCGAGCGTTATCGCCTGCTTGCCGCTGATCAGGTTTCTGAACGCAATGAGCTCGACGAACACCGCGCCATCGTGAACGCCTGCCTGGATCGAGAGGCAGACAAGGCTGTCGAACTGCTGAAGCAGCACTACGGACAGACCTTTGACATCATCGCGGCCTCGATTAGAACGCCGTAAGCAACGGCCACACAAAATTTCGTTTGTTTTGTTAGATCGTCGTTTTTAGCGATATTTAGTTGACTTCTGTCCGTTCGGTGGGGTATTCTACAAAGCGGTCTGGGGCTACTCCCGTACGGGCTGAGCCTCGGCTCTCACGGAAGAGAGCGGCGGCCCTGGGAGGACCTCTTGACCAATCGCGCCGACGCAGACAGCCCTACCTCGCGGACAGGTCCCCTTGCCTGGATGGGAGACCTCACGGGTCCTGAGCGCCGCACCTTTGGCGCGGCCATCGGCGGCTGGGCGCTCGACGCCATGGACGTGCAAATTTACAGCTTTGTCATTCCCACCCTGATCACGGTCTGGGGCATTTCACAGGGCCAAGCCGGTCTCGTTGGCACGGCAGCCCTGCTGACATCCGCGCTCGGCGGCTGGTTAGCCGGTTGGTTTTCTGACCGCTTTGGGCGCGTTCGCACATTGCAGATCGCCATACTGTGGTTCGCCTTCTTCACCCTGCTTTCGGGTCTGGTGCAGACCTACAATCAACTGCTCGCGTCACGGGCGCTCATGGGATTGGGCTTCGGAGGCGAATGGGCTGCTGGTTCGGTCTTGCTCGGAGAAACCATGCGAGCCCAGCACAGGGGCAAGGCACTGGGTTTCATGCAGGCTGGCTGGGCGATTGGGTGGGGCGCGGCAGCCTTAGCCTATGCGTTGCTTTATTCGATCCTACCGCCTCAGACCGCATGGCGCGTGCTGTTCTTTGTTGGCGTTGCTCCGGCATTCCTGGTCTTCTTTCTGCGTCGGTTCATCAACGAATCCGAAGTTTACCTGCAGTCCAAAAAGGCTACCGGCCCGAAAACAGGATCGAGTTTCCTCGAGATTTTTCGGCCACCGCTCCTGCGTGTGACCCTGCTTGGCGGCCTTGTCGGAACAGGGGCCCAGGGCGGCTATAACGCCGTCACAACGTGGCTTCCGACCTTTCTGCGCACTGAGCGGCATCTGTCGGTCTTGAACTCATCTGGCTATTTGGCCGTGCTAATTGTGGGGTCGTTTTTTGGCTATGTCAGCGGCGGTTATCTGTCGGACCGCATCGGCCGCCGCCTGACGTTTCTACTGTTCGCAATCTGCGCAGGCCTGATCGTCGCGACCTATACCTCAGTCCCATTCGGTAATGGGACCATGCTGGTTCTCGGCTTTCCAATGGGCTTCTTTGGCGCTGGCGTCTTCAGCGGAATGGGCGCGTTCTACACCGAACAGTTCCCGACCCATGTCCGGGGCGTAGGTCAGGGTTTCGCATACAATCTAGGGCGCGCCATCGGTGCCTTTTTCCCCGCCATGGTTGGCTTCCTGTCCGGCCGCATGGGACTTGGCGTTGCAATCGGCGTGTTCGCCTTCAGCGCCTACGCCCTGATGGCCGTGGCCGCATTCATGCTTCCTGAAACCAAAGGTAAGGCGCTCGATGGCGGCCTCGCCTTCCCTGAATCTGGCCGGAACGCCTGACATGAAGATTGTTCGCCGCAGCGACGCCCCGCCCTACGTCGCGCCTAAACATATTGGCGTGGACGCCTTTCGCCTGCAGGGACCGCCCGTTTCCAGCCCCAGCTTCTGCGGCGTTGGACTGTCTTTCTACGAGCCCAGCGGGCGGGCGGAAATGGACGCAGGACCGACGGAGAAACTCTACGTCCTGTTGGAGGGCAGCCTCACGGTCAGCCTGGCGTCCGGCGAAACCGCCACGCTTGAGGTTCACGACAGTTGCCTGATAGAATCGAATGAAATGCGGGCAGTCGAAAATCGAACAGATCGCCAAGCCGTCTTGCTGGTCATCACGCCACCGCCCGTCGCGTAAAAAATACGTCACCCACACATCCCTGAGCGTTCCCGAGGTCGCATGGCGAAAAAATCTAATCCCGAACGTGCACCTAAGGCACTGATTAACGACGACATCGGCGAGGCGAAGCGGCTGGAGATGTACCGGCTGCAGGTCACAATCCGTGAGGCCGAGCAACGCGCGAATGACCTGTTCTTCCAAAACATGATCAAGGGGACCAGCCACCTTTCCCTCGGTCAGGAAGGCATTGCCGCGGGCGTTGCCGCAGCCATGCAGCCCGACGACAAGACCTTCTGCACCTACCGAGGCCACGCCCACACCCTGGCCCGCGGCGTACCGGTCGAGAAGGTGCTCGGAGAACTGATGGGCCGCGATAATGGCCTGATGCGGGGCAAAGGTGGCTCTATGCACCTGACCTCGGTCGAGCATGGGGTGATGGGATCCTACGCCATCATTGGCGCGCATCTGCCGATCGCCTGTGGGTCTGCTTGGCGTTCGCAATACAAGAATGCCGGTGATGTCACCGTCGTCTTCTTCGGCGACGGAACGACAAACATCGGGGCGTTCCACGAAGCGCTAAATTTCGCGGTCATCTGGAAACTGCCGGTGATCTTCGTCTGCGAGAACAACCTCTATATGGAATACACCTTGAATGCCGACGTCACCGCCGTCGAGCATCCGGCTGCCGACCGCGCCGCAGCCTACGGCCTGCCGCGGATCCTGATCGATGGAAATGACGCGGATATTGTGTTCCGCACCATGCGTGACGCCTTCGCCAAGGCTCGCGCCGGCGACGGGCCAACGCTAGTTGAAGCCTTAACCTACCGCCATTCGGGCCACTCACGCGCTGATCCGGCCAAGTATCGCCCCGAGGGTGAGCTGGAATATTGGAAGGAACACAAGGATCCCATCAAGATCTACAAGGATCGTTTGAGGTCCTTCGGTGTCAGCGATGCTCAAATGCAAGACATCGACACTGAAGTTATGCAGGTGATCGACGACGCAACCGAGGCCTGCAAAGCAGCGCCCACCACGTCCGTGGATATCCTTTTCACCGACGTTTACGCCGATGGAGGCTGGGCATGGCGGAACTAACTTATCGCGACGCCGTCGCGCGGGGCATAGCCCAAGAAATGGAGCGCGACGAAGACGTCGTGTTCTTAGGGGAAGATGTCGCCGCCGCCGGAGGCGTCTTCAAGGCCACGGTCGGACTGCTCGATAAATTCGGGCCACTACGCGTTCGCGACACGCCGATCTCTGAACAGGCCATCCTGGGCGCCGCGATGGGTGCCGCCATGACCGGATTGAAGCCGATCGCAGAGATCATGTTCGCCGACTTTCTGGCGGTATGTTTTGACTATGTCGCCAACGAGTTGCCCAAGGCCCGCTACATGACCAACGGGCAGGTCGGAGTGCCATTAGTGATCCGCTTCGGCGGCGGTGGCGGCCTGCGTTTTGGCGCCCAGCACAGCCAGTGCGTTGAGAACTGGTGCATGCAGTTCCCGGGCCTGAAAGTCGTTTCACCCTCTTCGCCGGTGGATGTGATCGGGCTTATGGCCGCTGCGGTCCGCGATCCAGACCCCGTCATGTTTATGGAGCACAAGGCCCTCTACGCCATTAAGGGAGAGGTGCCTGACGGTGAGATTGTCGACACCCTCGGCACTGCCAAAATCCTGCGCCACGGCACGGATTGTACCGTCGTCGCGCTTGGCCTGATGGTGCATCGCGCCCTCGCCGCCGCAGAACGGCTGGCGGCTGAGTTCGGTATTTCCTGCGAAGTGGTCGATGTACGGTCTTTGGTACCGCTGGATACGCAGACCATTCTTGGATCCGTCGCCAAGACCGGTCGTGTGTTCACCGTGGAGGAGAATCCTCGGGTTTTGGGCTGGGGCGCCGAGATCATGTCGATCATCTGCGACGAAGCTTTTTATGACCTGGATGGTCCGCCAATCCGCATCACCAGTCCGCACATTCCGTTGCCGGCCGCAGACCTCCTGGAAGACATGGTCATTCCAAGCGTCGAGCGCGTCGTCGAAACCATCCGCAGATCCATGGCGGCCTGAGGCACTGTATGTACGATAACCTGCTTGCTGGTGTTTCAACCGACCTATGGATCAATGGTCAGTGGCGTCCTGCGTCGGACGGCGGTCGGTTCGACATCGAGGACCCAGCCACAGAACAGACCATCGTCTCCGTTGCCTCTGCCACGGTCGATGACTGCTTAGGGGCCGTCGATGCCGCCCAAAAAGCCTTTGGGCCCTGGGCGGCCAAATCGCCCCGAGAGCGCGGCGAAATCCTGCGGCGGTGTTACGAGATCATGATCCGCGAGAAGGAACGGCTCGCCAAGATCATCACGCTTGAGAACGGCAAGGGCTTAGAAGACTCCAGGGCAGAAGCCGCATACGCGGCAGAGTTCTTCCGCTGGAACGCGGAAGAAGCCGTGCGGGTGATCGGTCAAACATCGATGTCGCCATCCTCAGGCGCGCGGATCCTGACAAGCTACAAGCCAGCGGGCGTTTCGCTGCTTGTGACGCCTTGGAACTTCCCTGCCGCAATGGCCACCCGAAAGATTGGGCCAGCCTTGGCGGCGGGCTGCTCAGTGGTGATCAAACCAGCTTCGGCTACGCCCCTGACCATGCTGGCCCTCATGCCTATCCTGGAAGAGGCTGGCGTGCCCGCTGGCGTCGTGAACGTCGTGCCGTCCATGCAGTCGGGCAAGGTTGTGTCAGCCATGCTGGCGGACATTCGGGTTCGAGTGATCTCGTTCACGGGCTCAACCCAAGTCGGGCGCGTTTTGCTACGGGAAGCCGCACACAACGTGGTCAAGCCGTCTATGGAACTTGGCGGAAACGCACCGTTCATCGTCTTCGAAGACGCCGATATTGATGCGGCAGTCGAGGGCGCGATGATCGCCAAGATGCGCAACATGGGCGAAGCCTGTACCGCGGCTAACCGCTTTTATGTCCACGAGCAGGTCGCTGATGCGTTCAGCGCCAAAATGACGGACCGGATGGCAGCACTTAAAATGGGCAACGGCTTGACCGAAGGTATTGCTGTTGGCCCCCTCGTAAACAAGGCGACGCGCGACAAGGTCGAAAGCCTGGTCAACGATGCCGTCGCCAAGGGTGCAAAGGTCACGACGGGCGGCACAAGAGCGAGCGGTCCAGGCTACTTCTATCCGCCCACCGTACTGACGGATGTTCCAGACACGGCCGACCTCGTTTGGGAGGAGATCTTTGGTCCTGTGGCTGCAATTCAAACGTTCCGCGACGAAGACCTGATGATCGAGCAGTGCAACAAGAGCGAGTACGGTCTGGCTTCGTATATCTACACACGCGATATCGGTCGCGGCATGCGGGTAGCGAACCGGCTTGAAACCGGCATGGTGGGATTGAACCGCGGGATCGTCTCCGACCCCGCTGCGCCATTCGGCGGAGTTAAACAGAGCGGCCTTGGCCGTGAAGGCTCCAAGGAAGGCGTGCTAGAATACCTAGAAACCCAATATGTCTCGGTCGGCTGGTAGAGGGCAAAGTACGATGGACGTCCTTATGCCACAGCTCGGCGAAACCGTCGCCGAAGGCAAGCTAACCAAATGGCTGAAGAAGGTCGGCGACGTTGTCGCCGCCGGCGAACTCCTGTTTGAGATCGAAACCGACAAGACTTCGATGGAAGTGCCAACAATGGTTGGTGGCGTCATCATCGAGATCCGGGTTCAGGAAGGCGAGACGGTACCGGTCAGCTCTATCGTCGCCAGAATAGAGGGCGACAACGCGGGGGAAAACGCCGGCCGATCCCAAACTGCGGCCGTTTCGCCCGCTGTGACACCCCCGCTCGCGGTCGCGGTGATGCCGACCGCCGCTTCAGCACCGGTCGCCCAGCCAGTGCCGGCACGGGAGATCGATCCGTTCAATGCCGTCGTAAGCCCGGCCAAGAACTTTGGGCGCGCTACCCTTTCGGGGGGCATCAAGATTACACCGCTCGCCCGCCGCTTGGCTGCGCAGTCGGGCATCGATGCGAACAAACTCCAAGGCTCGGGACCGCACGGACGCATCACTGCGGCCGATATCAGCCGTTCGGTTGTCGTCCCAGCCGCGTCAAGCGGCGGCTCGCCGCCGATGGGCGTAACGGCCGATCAGGTCATGGCCATATACAAAGATGTGCCCCACCGCGAGATCCCGCTCGATGGCATGCGAAAGACCATCGCCAGGCGGCTGGTTGAATCCAAGCAGACGGTTCCGCACTTCTATCTGACGACCGATGTTTCCATTGAGGAACTGCTGGACGTCCGGACGAGGATCAACGCATCCGCCGCTCTCAGAGTCTCTGTGAATGACTTTGTGGTGAAAGCCTATGCCCTAGCCTTGCAGAATGTTCCGGCCGCAAATTCGGTCTTTGCCGGCGACCGCGTGCTTCAGCTTGAACAGTCTGACGTCGGGGTTGCGGTTTCGGTCGAAGGCGGTCTGTTCACGCCTCTCGTTCGCAACGCCCAAGCCAAGTCACTCTCGACGATTTCTGCCGAGATTAAGGACCTGGCCCGTCGGGCCAAGGAACGCAAACTAACCCCCGGAGAATACCAGGGTGGGTCGGCGGCCGTTTCGAACCTCGGCATGTTTGGCGTGCGTGAATTCGCCGCCATCATCAATCCGCCCCAAGCCACCATCCTGGCCGTCGGTGCTGGGGAGCGACGCCCCGTCGAGACAGAGGGCGGTGGCATGCGTTGGGAAAGCAAGATGACCGTCACCCTGTCGGTGGATCACCGGGTTGTGGATGGAGCGCTCGGCGCCGAACTGCTCGCCGCTTTCAAAGCCATTGTGGAAAACCCCCTGAGCATTCTCCTCTGAGGACAAATCGATGAAATATAACAGCCCTCATGCCGGTGCCTCTTGGGGTACACAGGCCAAAGATTGGGAACGCGGGATCGATTACGACCGCCTTTTCAAAGCGCGCCTTAAGCGGGCGCAAGAAGCCGTCGGGTTCGCTGGCCTTGGAGCGGTACTTTGCTTTAATTTCGATAATATCCGCTACGTTACCGGCACCCATATCGGTGAATGGGCGCGGGATAAGTTCATGCGCTACGCGCTGTGCCCCGCCGATGGCCCTCCGTTCCTGTGGGACCCGGCCCCGCCCGCCAAACGGCTTTCCTCTCCGTGGATTGCCGACAACGTTGCGGCGCCGATCTCGACCATGCAGGGCGGCCTGCCACCCTGGATGAACATTCAGGGTGACTTCGCCAAACAGATCAAAAAAGCGCTGATCCATTACGGCATTGAGAATAAGCCGATTGGCATCGACATCATGGAACTGCCTATGCTGCGCGCGCTTGAGGCCGAAGGCATCGAAGTTGTCGATGGCCAACAGGCCCTGTTGGACGCGCGGGAAATCAAGACTCCCGACGAAATCGAGTTGCTGAAACTCAGCGCGGCTATGGTCGACGCGACCTATGTCGACATCGTGCGGGCTATCCGTCCTGGGACGCGCGAAAATGAGCTTGTCGCCATCGCCAACGACCGGCTGTTTCGGATGGGGTCAGAGCGCGTTGAATGCGTAAACTCTGTGTCTGGTCCGCGCGGCCGTCCGCATTCCCACACGTTCTCAGACCGACTGATCCAGCCTGGCGACATGGTGTTCCTCGACATCATGCATTCCTACAACGGCTATCGCACCTGCTATTATCGCACCTTCGTGTGCGGCGAACCGAACCACCATCAGATCGACGCTTATGAAAAAGCCTCGAAATGGCTCAGTGCATCCATCGATATGATCCGCCCTGGCGTTACCCCGGACGAGGTTGCCTCCGTCTGGCCAGATGCCCAGGAGTTCGGTTATCGCGATGAAGATGAGGCTTTCTTGCTGCAGTACGGGCATGGGGTTGGCCTGTCACTGTGGGAAAGGCCGATCATTTCCAAGCGCTATCGAGGACAAAATCAGCCACTGAAGGAAGGCATGGTGTTCGCACTTGAGACCTGGTGCGGAGCCGCCGATGGTTCGGGTGCGGCTCGGATCGAAGAGGAGGTCGTGATCACCAAGGATGGCTGCGAAGTCATTACGAACTTCCCGTCCGATCGTTTGATCTCGTGCGGCTTGCCGGGCTGCGAAGTCTTCTAAGGGCCGCTGATCGACAGCCGTTCCGCCGCGATCACGTTTCCCAATTCCGGGAGGGCACCTTGCCCGGCCAAACCCTTAGAATGTGTACTTGGCACCGATACGCAGCGTGCGCGGCTCCAGCACACGGGCGACCCTGCCCTCCGTCGGTGCTGCGTCAAAGCCCGGGATATAGGACTCGTAGAAATAGGTGATGTCCTTGTCCTTGCTGTCGAGCAGGTTCAAGAGCTCGGTATACAACTGAACATGGGGCATTTTATAAGCACCTCGGGCATTCCAGATCATGCTGCCGGGGCCGCGTTGGGAATTGTCCTCGATCAGGGGCGAGGGTCCGAGACGCCGTAACCGAACGCTGGCTTCCCATTTTTCGAGCACCGCTGAAACGCCAGCCGAGGCTGCGCTTTCAAATGCATTGGGAATATAGTCGCCATTGTCATATCGGGAATTGCTGGCGGTGTAGCTGGCGTCGAGCGCCAGCCACTCGCGAGGGCGCCAGAAGCCGACCAGCTCATAACCATGGCGCGTGCTGGCACCGGTCGGCTCGACAGCGTTGGAGTCTCCGACAAACTTCAGCTCGCTGCCGACATCGAGTTTCCAGTAGGTCGCCGTCACGTTAAAGCCGCTGATCTGGTAGCGCATGCCCGCTTCCGAACCCGTTCCCGCGACGAGCAGTGGGATTGGGCTGGTGTTGTAGACCGTGCCACGCACATCGTTAGAGTGGAAACCCCGGCCCCAATTGGCATAGACCTCCAGGCTGTTGGAAATCTTGTAGGCCGCACCCAGCTTCGGAGAGACGATTGAGGCGCTGGAGCTTCCCGCACCCAAGGCATCGGCCTCGGGGTTCAAGGCCCCGATATCAGCCGTATAGTAGTCAGCTCGGATCCCGCCGTTGAGGCGAAGTCCATCGAAAGGCCGCCACGTCACCTCGCTGTAGACTGAGGCAGAGCCCTCTTTCACCGTGTAGAGCCCAAACGAACTGACGAACTGCCGCTTGATCGTGTGATCGACGCCAACCTTGGTGATGTCATCGAAGCGGTTTTCGGTGCCGACCGTCAGGTCTAGGGCCGGCGAAATCTCCCAGAACTTCTCAGCCTTTAATCCATAGATAAATCGCGAGTCGAACTGATGGATTTGGGCGCTGGCACCGCTGTCGTCAGCGTATGTGGGGTTCGAATACATGTTCCAGCGATAGTACTGGGCGTTGGAACTAACATGCCAACCCTGCCCGCTAAGCTTGGCGCTGGTGATTAGCCGCTTGGTTTCGCCGGTGGCGCTGGGATCGGGCGTACAATAAACATTGGGGCAAATTTTCGAGCCGATAATTCGTTCGGGTATCTGCTCCGTCGGCTTCCAGTCTCCAGAATAGACATGGCTGGTCAGCTCAAGTTTACCGATCGCGAGCTCCCTGGTATACTTGGCGAACCCCGCATAGTGCCGCAGATTTTCCGGCTGTTTCCACGGACCATTGTACACCTTGATCTCACCGACCAGGGTCAGCTCGCCTGCCCCCAGGTCGCCGACCGTGCCGCCCGCCGCAACGCGGCCAGCATCGAACGAGCCCGTTTCAACCGCACCCCAAGCGGATTCGTAGGAGTCGATCGTAGTCATGTAGGCTGCGCCCGCCAGGGCGAAGTCGCCGCCATCGGCGCGATAGGGACCTTTGCGGAAATCCTCCCGGGTGATCACTTCGGGGATCAGGCCGTTGAGGTCGAGATAGCCCTGACCATGGCCATGGGTGCGGAAGTTCATCTGTACGTCGTCGATATAGGTCGTGAAATCCGACCCGTGATCGAGGTTGAAACCGCGCAGAAAGTACTGGTTGGCCTTCCCACTGCCCGAGTGCTGGGCGGCCACCATTCCAGGCACCGCTTCAAGCAGTTCGGCCACCCGCAACAGGGGCCGAACCAGCAGGTCAGATCCGGTAATCGTGCCTTCACTGGCCGCCTGGGCGACGCCGATCTTGGCCAGACCACGGCCGAAGACCACAACTTCACTAACCTGGTTTGCGGCGGCAGGCGCGGTGGCAACCGGCTTATCAGCCTCAGCGGCCTGTGCAGTAGTAGCCACCATTGCGGCAAGGCCAGTCGCCGCCAGCAGCGCCAACCGATGTGAGACAAAATTCATGATTTCTCCTAGAAAACGCACGCTGGGTGACGAGAATACGTCTCAGGAGGAAATACGGTGGCGCTTTGCCATCCCCTCACGCTCGTCAGGTTTTTTTAGGTCTAACGTCGCGGGGGCGGATGCAAGTGCCGCGCCGTGGATCTGCCGGTGTACGGGCCGCTAAGCGGCCTGTAGCTGCTGCTTGACCCTTTCGGCCAGGGTCTTGATATCGATTGGCTTGGGCAGGAAAGTCACGCCTTCCTCGCCTTCCAGCAGGTCACTGAACTCTGCCTCGGCATAGCCAGAGATAAACATCACCGGCGCAGACCCCAAAAACTTGCGGGCCTTCTTAAGAAGGGTCGGGCCATCGATGCCGGGCATGATCACATCACTGATCAGTAGGTCGATCTTACCGGCGTGGTCTTCGGCCAGCAGAAGGGCCTCCTCGCCATCGGCAGCCTCAATCACCTCGTAGCCCCGGGCGCGCAACAGGCGGGCTGCGACGCCGCGGACGGCGTCCTCATCCTCGACGAACAAGATGCGGCCTGCGCCAGAAAGGTCGCGGGCCACGCGCGGCTTGATCGTCTCAGGGGCGGGTGCCGCGACCGGTGCATGGGTAGGCAGAAAGATGCGGAACGCCGTGCCTTCACCGATCCTGGAATCCACCGCGATCCAGCCGTCCGACTGTTTGACGATGCCATAGACCGTTGCCAGGCCCAGGCCCGTGCCCTCGCCGACGGGCTTGGTGGTAAAGAATGGGTCGAAGATTTTGCCGATGACCTCGGGCGGAATACCGGGGCCGTCGTCACTGACATCGATCAGCGCCATTTCACCGGGGGCAGCAGTGTAGCCCATGGCCTGGGCTTCCGCCTGACTGAGCCGCGCCGTGCGCAGACGAATTGAGCCTGTACCCCGCGAACTCAGCAGGGCGTCGCGGGCATTCACCACCAGATTCATCACCGCCGTTTCCAGCTGGCTCTTATCGGCGCGAACGCTGGGAGGGTCGCGACCGTAGTCGGTGACGAGCTTGACGTCCTCGCGCAGCACGCGGCGCAGCAACACCTCGAACTCGCTGACCAGTTCGCCCAAGTCTAGCACCACGCGCTGCACCGTCTGTTTGCGCGAGAAGGCGAGCAGCTTGCGTACCAGGTCGGCCGCCCGCACGCCGGTCTGCCGGATCTCGACGAGGCCTTCATAGGAAGGGTCGCCCACCGGATGCCGCTGCAGCAATTCGTCGAGCCGCAGTTGGATCGCGGTCAGAAGGTTGTTGAAGTCGTGCGCAACACCGCCGGCCAGTTGACCGATGGCCTGCATCTTCTGAGCCTGGGCCAGTTGCAGCTCGACCTGCTTCTGCTCAGACACGTCGACCAGATAGGCCACGAGCACCTCGCCGCTGCGCGACAGGTATAGGTGCGCAATACGGGCCGGATCGTGCGCCAGCCGCACCTCGAAGGGACCGGCCCGGCCCTCAGACAGACCCAGGCCAGCGTCGAGTCGGCTGGCCGGATCGATCAGATCGCCGAACGTTGCGCCGGGGATAGCCGCGGCCGCGGTCATCGCGGTCAGGGCGGCATTGACCTCCACGATCCTGGCGGAAAAAATCTCTCCGGCTTCCAGCAAGGCGGCACCGAAGGGTGAAGCGGTGGCAAAGCGATCCAGGGCAGGGGCGCGGCGGTCGCTAGGGTTGGTGAAGATGGCCGGTGCCGCCAAGACTGCGCTCGGCGAAGCCTCCAGCAGCGCCATCGGGGGTGGCGACTTGGCCAGCCTGACCAATAGCCGCCCATGGCCGAGCGGTCCGATGGTCGCTGCATGTTCCGATCCCGCAGCCGTGAAGGTGGCCTGGGAGATTTCCCCACGGCGCGCGCTGCTCAGAGCCGGGAACAATCCCTGGCCGCCCTTTGGCAGACGCTTGGCGGTTCCGACAGACTCGCGCCAGGCGGGGTTGGAGGCGGTCAGTCGTCCATCCAGCGCTGCGATCGCTGCGGCCTCATCCAGGGCACCCAGCAGGGTCTCGTCCTCGATACCGTTAGCGCTCGGCTGGGACGCGCTGCGAAAGGCCCATAGCCCGATGCAAGACACGAACGCCAAGCCGATCAGCAGCATGATGCCGGCTATGGTAGCGGGGCCTGAACGCCATACCGGCGCAGTGGCAAGGCACACCACAAGCACGAAGGCCGCCCCCGCCCCCCACACCAGCGGATCGAACCGGCGCACGCGGTTAGCCGCGACTGCGGTGTTACTATGGTCGATGGTGATCGGTTTTCGCGGCATGAATCCGTTCCGAATCAAAGGTCACCATAGCGCGAATCGCACTTAACGCGCGGTTGCCGGGAGGAATGGACTGCGGGCAGCTTTTTTCCGGCGGTTGAGGATAAGCCGATCACCTTGGCCACGCCAACCACCAGCCCGACTATCAACACCGGCACGCACAGTTGCAGCGTCAACCAAATGGCGCTGCGCCCAATGTCCAAAACCTCGGCACCGTCCATGGATTAAACCCGCTGAAAACCGGAGAGTATCACTCTGGCTCGTCGCGGTTAACGCAGCGCCAAACATGCGCAAATCCGCGCGCTCAGACGGTCCAAAATAGCACCCTGGCAGGTCTGGTTAACAATTCCTCGGCTTTGCTATTTTTTAGGTAGGGCGACTGACTGACGGTGGCGTCACATGTTTCAGTACAGAAGCGTAAGCAGGTATCAGAATGGCATATTTTCGCTGGCGACGGGCGATTGAATTCGCGTCCCTCGATCATCCCATTGTGGGCGAGCTGTTCCTGCGCCGCCGTTTCTCGGAACCCAAGCTGATCCCCCCATCCGGCTGGGACGAACAGTATCAGCAAGGGGTCTATGATCGCCTGCTGCGCGATGATCAGAAGCACCACCTGCGTCTGCTAGGCAGCCTGATCGGCGACGGACGCGCCGACCTATCGGTCCTGGAAATTGGTTGCGGCGAAGGGGCCTTCGTCGAGGTGCTGCGCGGCCAAAAAGTCCGCGCTTACGTTGGGGTCGATTTCTCGCCGGTCGTGATTGAAAAAGCCCGCGCCAGATTCAGCCGCGAAATCGCCGAAGGATGGGTTCGCTTCGAGGTCGGCGATGGCCGCGCCTACAGCGAGCCTGCCCGGTTCGACGCTATCGTCTTCCCCGAATGCATCGAATACCTCGGCGACGTCGAGGCCCTGCTGAACCACTACGAACCCATGCTCACGCCAGGCGGCGTTATTGGTGTGACGCAGTGGCTGGGCATCCGCCCGCTACGCCTTTGGCGCAAGCTCAAGCGGGTTCGCACCGTGCTCAACGAGGCGGTCGTCAGCGCATCCTGGGGCGGAGCATGGGTCGTGACCATCCTGGCCCCCGAAGCGAAGGCCAATTAATGCGCGATCTTGCCAACTGGGTCCAGGTGCCCAGGCGGTACCGGTGCGGGTTGGGCCCTAGCGGGGCAAGCCTATGCTGTCACCCAGGCTGCGCGCCGCCTCGGCCGGGGAAACCTTGTTCGTGTCGCGGTCAACGCTGAGATTAGCGCGCCGCATGGTTTCGGCGTCGATCTTGCCGATCAGGGGCCCCAGCGCGCCGATCAGTCGCGCATCGCCGGCGCGCTTGGGCGAGATCAGCACCACCGCGTCATAGGGCGGCAGCGCCCCACGCGGATCTGGCAGTACCAGCAGGTTGTCGGCCGCAATACGCCCATCGCTGGAGAAGGCGGTGATCACATCGGCCTCGCCGCCCTCCAGCGCGCGATACATGAACGTCGGCTCGAACTGTTTGATCTGGCCAAATTTCAGCCCATAGGCCGTTTGCAGCGAGGCCCATTCCGGCCTGGAGGTGAATTCCAGGTCCGAGCCAAACCGCAGGCTGGGGGCCACCAGGGTCAGGTCGATCAGCGAGCGGATGCCCAGTCGCATGGCCGTATTGCGCTGCATGGCCAGGGCGTAGGCGTTCTCGAACCCCAGCGGTCCCAACACGGTCACGCCATCACGCGCCTTCAGTTCCGCGGTCAATTGCTTGAGCACCGCTTCGCGACCGGGATTATCTGTGCGGCCCAGCACATTGGTCCAAAGCGTGCCCGAATAGTCGACGTAGACATCGAGGTCGCCCGCCGCCAAGGCGCGGTAGGCCACGGCGGAGCCGAGGTTGAGCTTGCGGGCCACATGCGCCCGGGCACGCTCCAGCCGCTGCGCCGTCAATTCAGCCAGGATGTACTGCTCGGAAAAGGTCTTCGCCCCAATCACATAGCCCCCGCCGGCAGCCGGGATCAGCAGTGGCGATAAAGCCAGGGCCAGCACCACCGCCAGCGCGCCAAGGCCAAGCCGCGTCCCTGCCCGCCCCGCTCGGCCCGATGCACCCAACCCCCGTTCAACCCTGGCAAGCAGTTGATCGACCACCAGGGCGAGGACGGCGCTGGCCGCCACGCCCACCAACACATCGATCCAGTTCTCGGTCTGGAGGCCGGAGAAGATGTAGTCGCCCAGCGAGGTCTGGCCGATCGGGGTGGACAGGGTGGCGGCACCAATGGTCCAGACACTGGCGGTCCGCACACCCGCCATGATCACGGGCGCGGCCAGCGGCAGTTCGACCAGACGCAGGCGTTGTTTTGCGGTCATGCCCACGCCCCGGGCCGCCTCGATGACAGCCGGATCGATGCCGTCGAGCGCCGCCATCGTATTCCGGAGCAGCGGCAGCATGGCATAGAGCGACAAGGCCAGCAGCGAAGGCAGATAACCCAGGGCCGAGAAGCCGTGGTGCAATACCGTCTTGGTCAGGGCCGACAGCCCCAGCAGCAGCGGGTAGAACAGCGCCAGAAGGGCCAAACTCGGAATGGTCTGCACCAAGCTGGAAAATCCCAGCAGCGGCCAGCGCAAGCCACGGTGGCGATAGGCCAGAACCGCCAGAGGCAGGCTAAGCGCGCAGGCGAGCGCCAAGGCGCTGGCGCTCAGGATCACATGCCACGCCAGCCGGTCCGGCAGCAGCCGCAGCGCCTGGATCAATTGATCATGCACCCGCGACCTCCCGAATCCGGCGCTCTTGGCGCCGCGGGGCATCGAACAAGGCGTTCACGCGCGGGTCTTCGTGCCCCTGCAACAGGGCACCGGGAACGCCATCGGCAACGATCTCGCCATCGGCCAGCACCACAATCCGGTCAGCCAGCAAGACCGCCTCCGTCACATCGTGGGTGACCAGCACGCTCGTCAGGCCGAGGTGCCGGTGCAGGGTACGATAGTCATCCGCCAGTTTGCCGCGCGAGACAGGGTCCAGCGCCCCGAACGGTTCGTCCATCAAAACAATGCGCGGGGCCGCCGCCAGGGCGCGAGCCACCCCCACCCTCTGCCGCTGACCACCGGAAAGCTGACTAGGCAGGCGCAACGCCAGCCCCGCAGGCAGGGCAACCAGTTTCAGCAGCCCCTCGACGCGCTCAGCAATCTCGGCGTCATCGATACCCAGCAACTGCGGCGTGATGCCGATGTTCTGAGCCACCGTCATGTGCGGAAACAGCCCGACATCTTGGAAGACATAGCCAATCGAGCGGCGCAAGGCGTGCGGCTCAATGGCGTGTGTTGCCACGCCATCAATGCTCACGGTCCCACGATCGGGCTGGATCAGGGCATTGATTGTCTTAAGCAGGGTGGTCTTACCCGCGCCCGAACCCCCGACCAGAACCACAAACCGGCCGGTAGGAATCGTCAGGTTGATATCGCGCAACACGCTATGGCCATCATAGGCCTTGCTGACGCTTTTCAGCTCGATCATACGAGCAGCGTAGCACGACTCGCTAGGGTCGTCCGCGTCGTCAGATCGGCATACGCATGATTTTCTGATAGGCCGCGATCACCTAATCGCGCGCCGCCATCACGGTTTCCAGGCTGGTCTGAGCCGAAGACATCTCCAGCACTAACACCGTCTGCCACACTCAGATCGCCGAAGCGCGCATCTCTTACGGCTGGCGTGGCGACATCAGCGCGGTACAGAAGACCACGACAAGCCAGAGCCTGCTCGAACACTTCGGGCCGTTTTAATAGGCTGCGCGGCCTAGGCCCTTACGGCCCCTGCCGCTGCGCCCTGAATTCCTAGCGCGTTTAAGGCCGAGCGGACGATACCCTCTGCATCAAGTCCCGCCTGGGCATACATGATGTCCGGCTTGTCCTGGTCCTGGAAGGTATCCGGCAGGGTCAGGGTGCGCACTTTCAGGCCACGGTCCAGTGCACCGTGCTCGGCCAGGGCCTGCAGCACAAAACCGCCAAAACCGCCGATGGCCCCTTCTTCCACCGTAATCAAAGCCTCATGTTCGCGCGCCAGACGCAGCAGCATGTGGATATCCAGCGGCTTAGCGAAGCGGGCGTCGGCCACCGTGGCGCTCAGGCCACGCGCGGCGAGTAGATCGGCGGCACGTAAGGAGTCTGCGAGGCGCGTGCCGAACGACAGGATCGCAACGCTGGTTCCCTCGCGCATGATCCGGCCCTTGCCGATCTCTAGTGGTGGCGGATTGACCGGGATCTCTAACCCAACCCCCTCGCCACGGGGATAGCGGAAGGCGCTGGGTCGATCATCGATCGCGGCGGCGGTGGCCACCATCCGCGTCAGTTCGGCTTCGTCAGCGGCGGCCATAACCACGAAACGTGGCAAGGCACCCAGGTAGCCGATGTCGAAACTGCCCGCATGCGTCGGGCCATCGGCTCCCACCAGACCCGCGCGGTCCAGCGCGAAGCGCACCGGCAGGCTCTGGATCGCCACATCGTGCACCACCTGATCGTAGCCACGCTGCAGAAAGGTGGAATAAATCGCCGCGAAAGGCTTCATTCCGTCGGCAGCCATGCCGGCAGCGAAGGTCACCGCATGCTGCTCGGCGATGCCGACATCGAAGGTGCGGTCGGGGAAGCGCTTGCCGAAAACATCCAGGCCAGTGCCGGAGGGCATAGCGGCGGTGATGGCAACGATGCGGGGATCACGCTCGGCCTCATTGACCAGGGCGTCGGCAAAGACACGGGTGTAGCTTGGCGGGCCGTTCGCGCCTGGCTTGGCCTGCTGGCCAGTGATCACGTCGAACTTGGCCACGCCGTGATATTTGTCGGCGGCATTCTCCGCCGGAGCGTAGCCCTTGCCTTTCTGCGTCACCACATGCACCAGCACCGGCCGGTCCTTGATCTCGCGGGCGTTCTTCAGCACCCCAACCAGGGTGTCCATATCGTGGCCGTCGATGGGACCGACGTAGTAGAAGCCCAACTCCTCAAAGAACGTGCCGCCGGTGACCATGCCGCGAGCGTATTCCTCGGCCTTCTTGGCGGCTTCCTGCATAGGGCGCGGCAGGATGCCGGCCATGGACTTGCCAAGCTTACGTAGGGACTGATAGCCGCCACCGCTGACCAGTCGTGCCATATAGGCGCTCATCCCGCCCACGGGCGGGGCAATCGACATATCGTTGTCGTTCAGCACCACGGTCAGTTGCTTGGTGGTCTCGTGGGCGGTGTTCATCGCCTCATAGGCCATGCCGGCACTCATTGAGCCGTCGCCAATCACCGCCACCACGCGATTGTCCTCGCCCTTCTGGTCTCGCGCGACGGCGAAGCCCAGGGCAGCGCTAATGGATGTGGCCGCGTGGGCAGCGCCAAACGGGTCGTATTCGCTTTCGGCCCGTTTGGTGAAGCCGCTGAGCCCGCCCCCTTGGCGCAGGGTACGCATACGGTCGCGGCGACCCGTAAGGATCTTATGCGGATAGGCCTGATGGCCCACGTCCCAGATCAGAATATCGCGCGGGGTGTTGAACACATGGTGCAGGGCGACGGTGAGCTCGACCACCCCCAGCCCAGCGCCCAAATGGCCGCCGGTCACGGACACCGCGTCAATCATCTCGGCGCGCACCTCGCCCGCCAGTTGCTTAAGCTGCGGAAGGTTGAAGTAGCGCGTGTCGGCGGGACTCTTTACCTTATCGAGCAGGGGGGTTTGGAGCATGGGTTCGGATACGCCTAAATCAACGGCGGCGGTCTAGCACAAAATCGACGCTGTCGCTCAGCACCTGCGACCGCGCACCAAATGGCTTCAAATGATGCTTGAGTTGCTGCTTCAGCAGGTCTGCTCGCGCCCGCGCGGCATCTGCTCCAAGCAAGGTTACAAAGTTGGCCTTGCCACGTGCCGCATCTTTACTCGCTGCCTTGCCAAGATCAGCGGCGTCGCCCTGGGCGTCCAGCAGGTCGTCGACAATCTGATATGCAAGGCCCAAGTCATGGGCGAAAGCCATCAGGGCGGCGCGCTCGCCCTCCCCGACCCGGCCGACGATCAACGGAATCTCGAAGGCATAAGCGATCAGGGCACCGGTTTTCATCCGCTGCATGCGCGCTACCTCTCCCAGGTCATCGCGCACGCCCAGCAGGTCGATCATCTGGCCACCGCACATGCCAGCGGCTCCGCTAGCCCTGGCGAGGCGCGCCACCAGCTCAATCCGCACGGTGGCGTCGGGATGCGTTCTGGCATCGGCCAGGATTTCGAAGGCCGCCGCCTGCAAGGCGTCACCGGCGAGGACGGCTGTGGCTTCGTCGTAGGCGATATGCACCGTTGGCCGTCCGCGGCGCAGATCGTCGTCATCCATACTGGGCAAGTCATCATGGATCAGGCTGTAGGCATGCATGCATTCCAAGGCGCAGGCGGCGCGCATCACCGAAGCTTCGTCCAGATCGAAAATCCTGGCCGTTTCCAGGGCAAAGAAGGGCCGCAAACGCTTGCCGGGACCCAGCGCCGCATAGCGCATCGCCTCAGTCAGTCGCGCCTCGGGGCCGTCGCCGGCCGGTAACAGGCTCGCGAGCGCCTCGCTGGTCCGCTGGGCCGCCTGAGCCATACTTTGCTCAAGCGTCAAGGTGAACACTGCGGGTTCCACCTTAGCTAGTTAAAGTCGGCTGGCTCAGCGCGCGGTTCGCCGCCCTGACCGACCACGATTTTCTCGACCTGCAGCCGGGCCGCCTCAAGCCTAGCCTCACAATGAGCCTTAAGGGCCGCTCCGCGCTTATAGATATCGACCGACCGCTCCAAAGGGGCCTGGCCCGATTCGAGCTCCGACACGATCTTCTCAAGCTCGGCCAGAGCCTGCTCGAAACTCAAGGCGGCGACGTCAGGGAAATCTGTCATTCTGGTAATTTAGGCACCTGGGCCGCAGGCGGCAATCAAAGCTTCTCAAAATGCCGCATTGACCAGTAGCGGAACCCACCTTCGTGCAAGGTGCGGTGCCAACCCATGCTGATCAGGGACTTCTCGATCATCACGTTGAAGAATCCGTGCGCGACCAGCACCACAGACTTTCCCCCGTTTGCACGGTCGATCAAAATTCTGGCCGCATCGTCAGAGCGCAGGTGCGCCTGGGCCCGGCTCTCGCCATCTTTGTAATGGTTGAAGAACCACCACCAGAAACGCGTCAAGAAACCCCAAATCCTCGGCGAGAAGTGAATCCAACCCGGGAAAGGCGGCGGCGGCAACGGTGCCTCTATAAACACCTCGTGCTCGGCATATTCGCGACCAGCCGCCAGCAGTTGCATGGATTCGTGCGCCCGCCGGCGAGTCGAAACGAGCAGGATATCGGCGGACTGAACGCGCGCGGCGACGGCCGGCGGCGGGGATTGCGGATCTTTGATCCCGCCGACCTCATAGATCGCCCACCAGTCGCCATAACCTTTGGCGTTGAACAGAATCTTGCGCGACAGAGCCGGCTCGCCATGGCGCACCAGGGTGATCGATCCATGCGCAGTGTTATTGTGCGCCGAGATGGGCGGCACAGCGGATTCTTTGCTTGCAGCCGGCTTGTCCATCACCATCGAAGACCCCTCAACGCCGAGCAAGCCGTGGCGCGACCAACGTCTGCATCCTCCGAACACCCCATGGCCACCGCGTGGCCGACGCCAGAAAGGGTAGCCCTTGCGGCCCGGCGAGACAACCGCCGCCGTTGTTTAGCAAGCGCTGACCTGACGCGCATGAGTACGGCTTAAGGTGCCAGAATTCTCGACGGTGCCGATGGCAAGGGCGCGCTGGGGTTCTTCAGAAAGCCGGCGACATCGCCCCAGACACGGGCGGCCGCATTATCAACTAACAAAAGATGATATCCATCAGGATAATAAGCGGAAATATCACTTAACTTAAGGTTTTTTGTAGCCGGAAAAGCGGCGCTCTGGGGAATAATCTGGTCGTGCGCGCCGTAAAGGTAGGCGGTGGGCACCGAAGCCTTGCCCACGCTGCGGTAGCCCTCCTCCATCAGGCTGACGATCCCATAGGTGGTATCGACCCGTGCGCCCCAGATCATCTGCGGATCGCGGCCCATTCGCATCAGCTCCTCGCGGTTATCGGTTGGCGTGATGTGCTTGGTCAGCCACTCCGGCGGGGTCAAAACATGCGCCCCATCGACATGCGCCAAGAGCCAGAGACTGGTCTTGTTCGGCAAAGACTGATGCGACCAGCCCCACACCGCAGGCGAGGCCAGCACCATGCGGTCGAACGCTGGTGGTCGGTCCGAAGCCGTGGCGGCCAGGGCCACGGCACCGCCCATACTAATCCCCACCACCGCCAGGACGGCATTGGGATGGCGCGCCCTCGCCAGGGCGGCAAAGACCCGCAGGTCCTCCAGCAGCAGCGGCCCGCCCCAAACCCCGCGCTGTGGCGAGCGACCAAAACCACGCTGATCATAGGCATAGGTCGCAATACCCTGGGCGGCCCACGCCGGGCCGGCCAGGTGAAACGCCTGGGAATAGTCGTTCATGCCATGCAGACCGACCACCACGGCCCAGGGCTCCTCACCACGGGCATATCCGAGCGGCATCCATCGCTGCATCCCCAACCTTGTACCGTCGAAACTTAAGAAAGCATCGTCTTCCAGCCGTGGGCCACCAAAGCTTGCGCCCGGCATCCCGGCCTGCTGGATCATCGGTGCGCAGGCGCTCAGGCCCATAAGGCTGGCGGATAGACTGAGCAGGCGGCGGCGGTTCATGTCACCATCCATGCTGCCAAGCGCACGGCCTCACGGCAGGCGCATCCGCCAAACCCCCTTGAATCGGTCCGGGTCGGCCGCCTTGTTATGCCGCAGGATCACCAGGGTTCCGGCACGCGCCATACCCTTCGCCGCCTCCTTCACGCGCGGTAGGGCGCGATGCCAGTTCTCGGCATCCATCGCCCGGGCTGCCTGTTCAGGACCTATGGACTTGCCGGACCCGGCCTTGGAGAGCAGATCGAGGATGGCGACTTCGGCGGGCTGTGTCATGCCGATCAGGGTAGTCGCGGCAGGCTTTCAAGGGCAAGCTTGGCTTAGCGATAAGAGAGTCACAGGTTTGGGAGGCGAGACCGATGAACTGGAAGATGAGCGTGGTCACGGTAGCGCTGCTGGCCGCAGGATGCGCACGCAACACCATTGCCAATACCTTCCCCGTCGTTGAAGGCGCTAAGCTCATCGGTGGTGACTGCATCGGCGCGGCTAACCTGCCCAAGGGCTGGAAGATCTACGCCCAGAAGCTCGACATCGACGATGAACTTGTCTCGCCCGCCGAGGTGCTGCTCAGGGCCCCCGAGCCGGAATACAAGGGCTTTTTCTCGAAGTACGTGACACACAAGGGGCTAATCGAGGCCCAGGTCCGCGATATGTCGAATGTGCCAGACTTCGCGGGGCGCCCCACCTATGAGGACCGAATTCGCCAGGGTCTGCCCGGCGGCGGCGGCGTACGCAGCACCTTGCGGAACGGCGCCCTGACGCTCGAAGGCTACGCGGGCGGTGCCACGCAATATTTCTTGGCCAACGACACCAAACATACTCTGCTCACCTGCACCCCGCCCGGCCATAACGAGGAGCCCTGGTGCAAGGTGACCACCGAGTTCAAAGACGGGAAATACAGGATCACCACCGGCTTCACCTACGACCAAACCTTGAACTTCAAAGACATGGTGGCCCAGGCCACAGCTGTCGTCCCAAAGGTCTTTGTGCCCTGTGGCCGCTAGGTAGCAGTTTGCGGTGGCGATAGAGTTTCCCCCTATCGACGCTCGCTATGCACACCGAGCCGGCGAGCGTGTCGCCTATCCCCCGAACAGGGCGCTCGGCATGGCCCCCACCACTGCCGCTGTCATGCAGGTGGCGAAGAAGCCGGCCAACATAGCCTTGCCGCACAGTGCAATGATCTCGGCCCGACGATCAGGGGCCAGCACCGAATAGCCCGCCACATTGATGCCCACCGAGGCGATATTGGCGAACCCGCACAGCGCGTAGGTCATGATGATCCGGGTGCGTTCGGAAATCTCGCTCACGGGCACGGCGGCCAGGCGGATGAAGGCGGTGAACTCCGTCAGCACCAGTTTGGTCCCGAGCAATTGCCCGGCCTTTAAGGCGTCATGCATATCGATGCCAATGCACCAGGCGACGGGGGCGAAGATGATGCCCAGGATGCGCTCGACGCTGATCGGCGCGCCGGCCACCTGCGGGAAAATGCCTAGAATACCATTGGCGATAGCCACCAGGGCCACGAACACGATCAGGGTTGCGCCGACGTTGAGCACGATATTCAGGCCATCACCCGTGCCCTTGATCACCGCATCAATCGAGCTGTCGTAGGTCTTTTCCTTACCGCCCGAGACATCCTCGGCCTGCTCCATAAGCGGGTTGCGCGGCACCAGGATGCGGGCCAGCAGCACACCAGCCGGGGCCGAGATCAATGAGGCCGTCAATACGTGGGCGGCGGCATTGGGCAGCACATCCTTCAAGATCGTCGCATAGGCCACCATGGTTGAGCCGGAAACACAGGCCATACCGACGGTGATGAGCATGAACAGTTCGGAACGGCTCAGCTTTTCGAGATAGGCCCGAATGACGATGGCACCCTCCACCTGGCCCATGAACACCGTCGAGGCCACCGCCAGGGCAGCAGGCCCGCGCAGGCCCATGGTACGCTGGAACAGAAATCCAAAGCCCTGCGTGATCCACTTCAGCACCCGCCAGTGCCACAGCAGGGCCGCCAGGGCGCAGACCACAAGGATGACCGGCAGCACCCGGAAGCCGAACACAAAGAGCGCGCCAGGATTGGTCAGGCTATAGGGCTGGGGATCGACGCCGGCGAGGAAGCCGAACACGAAGGCCACACCGCTCTGGGTGGCATTGGCAAGGCCATCGATGGCAACGCCCACCTTGGCCACGGCGTCGCGCAGCAAGGGCACGCCAAACAGCGCTAGTACCATGATGATCTGCACCGCCACAGCCCCAAGCGCCATCTTCCACGGGAACGCCTTACGGTCTTCCGAGAACGCCCAGCAGGCACCCGGGATCAGCAGTATGCCGACGATGCTCTGGATGTTTTCCAGCGTGTACATGTGCGAGATGCCCCCAGATTCTGAGGGGTAAATGACACCGGTTTAAGCGAGGATGGCAAGCCACGATGCGCCCGCGGTTGCCCTCGGCCCCTCTTGCGCATGCCAAGCGCGCGGAGCCTAAAGCCCGAGCAGGGTCCGCACCGCCGCCGCAGCTTGTGCCAGAGCTAAGCCCGCAACCGAGTCGGCCCCGGCGGGCTGGCCATTGTCCGCACCCTCGCGCATCGCGATGTCGATGGGGATTTCCGCGAGCAGGGGCAGCCCCTGTGCCGCAGCCTCGGCCTTGCCTCCCCCGCGCCCGAAAATCTCGATGGCTTCACCTGTCGCGGGGTTGGTGAAATAGGCCATGTTCTCGATCAGCCCCAGGATCGGAGCATGGGTGCGCTTGAACATCGCCACCGCCCGCCTCGCGTCGATCAAGGCCATCTCCTGGGGGGTGGAGACCACCACAATCCCGTCCAACTTGATCTTCTGCACGATGGTCAGCTGGATATCGCCAGTGCCCGGCGGCAGGTCGAGCACCAGCACGTCGAGCGGCGCGGATTCGGCACCCCACGCCACATCCTGCGCCAGCTGGCGTACGGCAGACGAGGCCATGGGCCCGCGCCAGATCGCGGCCTGATCGCCCTCGATCATCAGTCCGATCGACATGGCCTTCACCCCGTGGCCAATCAAAGGCTGCAATTTTCCGCCCGCGAAGCTTGGCTTGCCGGTCAGCCCCAGCATGCGCGGCACCGAGGGGCCGTAGACGTCGGCGTCTAGCAGTCCGACCGAAAGCCCCAGCCGCTGCAGCGCCACAGCCAGGTTTACCGCCACGGTGGACTTGCCCACCCCACCCTTGCCACTGGCCACGGCGATAACCCGGCGCACATTCGCGGGGCGTTCGGCCTCAGCCTGAGGGTGAAGCTGGGCGCGCGGATCGACGGCAACCCGCGCCGATGTCTGATGCGACGGTGCCGGCGCATGGCTGTGAGCTTGGGTCTGAAGCTTGGGACGAGCGGCTGCGGTCATCACAACCTGGGCCATTTCCACGCCATCCAGCGCAGCCAAGACCTTTTCCGCAGCGTCACGCACTGGCGCATAGAGCGCCGCATCGCCG